>Ga0066376_10000248_pt1 | contig 48948 bp, 49 predicted proteins | sample Knorr_S15_td_Bot_FD_77009 | JGI IMG/M metagenome (GOLD analysis project Ga0066376, IMG submission 77009) | Marine microbial communities from Southern Atlantic Ocean transect - Knorr_S15_td_Bottom_ad_5009_LV_A | ecosystem: Environmental > Aquatic > Marine > Oceanic | place: Southern Atlantic... | reverse complement strand
TCGCTAATTGCCGCAGCTGAGACCATGTTACGAAGAATCCAAGACCGCTTTCGAGAGAAAATCAAACGAGCAACGAATTTTAGCTTTGCATCCATCTTAGTACACGCTCGCCAAGGCATCTTTGCTCTCCTGCAAAGGGTTATAAGTGTAACCTAAGTGACCGGAACAAAGTGATCCTTATCTCTCTGGAAGAACAATGTTTATGCTATCCTAAATCAATGCCCCTTAACGATACAGAAATACTGGCGCGATTGGAAAGCATTGGAGAGCAGGGTGGGAAGTTGCTCGACATTGGCGAAGCTGCGCTGCTGCTGGCACATCTGGATTTACCAAAAAATAACTTCACCAAATATCTCGATGAACTGGAATTGATCGCGTCGAATTTGAGCGAAGCGTCACGAGACGCAAAGACTTTGCCCGACCAGATAACAGCGCTTTCGGACACCCTCTACAATCGTCATGGATATCGCGGCGATTTAGACTCATATGACGATCCACAAAATGCCAACCTCATGCGCGTGATGGATCGCCGGAAAGGGCTGCCTGTGGCGCTTGGGGTTTTGGTCATCCATGCCGGTCGTTCCCAAGGATGGAATATTACGGGCCTGAATTTCCCTGGCCATTTTTTGTTGCGACTGACCAAATCTGGCGAGCATGCCCTGATCGATCCGTTCGATGAAGCACGTCTTCTCCTCACTGAAGACCTCCAACATTTATTGGCCGGGGTCCACGGTCCCGAGATGAAATTGCAATCGGAATTCGTTCGATCCGTTTCCGACCAGGATATTCTAATTCGGCTGCAAAATAACATTAAAACCCGGGCGCTCCGCGATGGCGATCGCACACGCGCGCTGGAAATATTGATATCGATGAATTTGATAGGACCGACAAATGTTGATGTGCTGGCAGAATTGGCGGTGCTGGAATCTTCCGAAGGCAACTATAAATCGGCGCTTGGGCGCCTTGATCTCTTTCTCGAACGCAACCCGGAAACAGAAAGCGCTGACGACCTTATGCGCCTTAAACAAAATCTAAAACGTCGCCTCAACTGAGGGACATAAAATTTAAATTGATTTATGATGATACCATGAAACTCGCCAAGACCATTCAATTTGATATTTCTGATACCCAGATATTTGAACGCGCCGCCGCGGTGCAGGAATGGGCGATCTCAGGAACCTTTAGCTTCGTCGACAGCGATCCCGATTCGTGGCCCCGCAAACAACGGCTGGCATTTCGCACGTCCTGGCTCGGCATTGGCAGTTTCGGGAATTCGACGTTTGTCCAGGTGGCGGATATATCCGCGTCGGAATACGAACAGGCCATTGAGGTGCTCGCCAAGTATCTGGTTCAAAAATTTAATGCCCCTAACCCAGAGGCCGCTGCCGAGGCTGCCCGGCAAGAAATTGACGACATGGCCACCTTGTGCAATCACCCGCCAGGGACACTGCTGGCGATCGAACGTGAAATCACCGGACAGAACATCACAGAAAGAACACGTGTGTTAAAACCTGCCGATAAATCGGCACACTCTAGAATCTGGACCATAGTGGAAGATGATTAGTCTCCATTGAGCCCTCAAAAGGCCGAGGCCACGACGCCTACCCTACGCCAACAGGTAAATTTTCCGCCTCGCCCAAATGATGGAGATTGTAAAGATCGGTGGCGGAGGCCCAGCGAAGCCGACATATTTCCTCAGCGCATTCAAGTGCGCGAGCATCCAGTTCCGGCGTGCCCAAAAACTTTTTCGCCATATCCAGCTGACGCGCCGAGTGCTCTTGGTCGGCCAATTCATGGGCGACAAAAAACTCAATCGCTTTTGAATCCCGCTCGAAACCGTAATGGCTGGTGAGGGCGGGGATGGTGATTTCATTATTAAGCTGGGGTTGTTGGCCTTCCTGTGTAAAAAAGGCTGCCAATACAACGCCGATCGGCTCGACCAATGCGAGATGGCGATAATAAAGAGTTCTGCCCCACCACGCCGGCGTCATCTTGGTCTGATCGATCTCTTCCCGTGTCATTCCCGCCGCGAGACAAAAATTATACAGCATATCAATATGTTCGTGCGGCTCTTCTCCAATTTCGGTCTGGGCTAACAAACCCTCTTCTTCGGCCAGATTCTCAACGCACATTTTCCGGATTTCAGCCGGGCCACGCGCATATAAGATGCCAAAGGCTTCGAGAGCGAGCTCAACATATTTGAGGTGGTTGGCCTGATGAATTCCGAGTACCCGAATATCCAGTTCGCCTTTGGCCAAGGCTGTGAACAATGGGTGATTTTTGGTGTGCCACTTATCACGAACGGCGATTATTTTATCACCGATGTCGCCCTTTGATCCTGGTGTTGTATCCGGCGCCATTATGCCCTCCCTTGTTACTATCTCAGCTAAAGGTAAGATCATACCTAATCAACAGCCTCTTTAAAATGGTTTCCGATTCTGCGGATTTCAAAATCTTGCCCGATGCTCTGGAGAATGGCATGCTACCCGCCACTGTTGAATGATGTCGGGGGCCAACTTCATGACGCGCTATTCCATTAGCCAGCCGGTTACTCAGGTTGAAGCGCCGCGCTTGGTGACCGGCCAGGGTCGCTACACCGATGACGTGACACTGCCGCGCCAAGCTTACGCATTCTTTTTGCGCTCTCCCTATGCCCATGCTGATATCAAGCGCATGGATACGGCTGCGGCCAAAGAAATGCCGGGCGTGCTCGCCGTACTCACCGGCGCTGATTATGCCGAGGAAGGGCTTGGCCAACTGACCGGCGCCTCACCGGCGAAGCGCCGCGATGGCTCGCAAATGTACCGGCCTGACAGACCCGCGATGACCCGCAACCGGGTTTATCATGTCGGCCAATCGGTGGCGCTTGTTGTCGCCGAAACCATCAACCAGGCAAAAGATGCCGCCGAGGCAATCGAGATCGAATACGATCCTCTCCCCGTCCATGTTGAAACTGCGACGGCCAACGATCCGGCAACGCCGCTTATGCACGATGATTGTGCCGACAATGAAGCCGTCTACGCTGAGCTGGGTGACAAAGATGCTGTGGATGCGGCCCTCGCCGAAGCTGCTCATATTGTGCGCGAGCGATTTGTTATCAACCGGGTGACGGCCAATACCCTGGAGCCCCGTGCCGTTGTTGCTGAATACGATAAAGGCATTGATAAATTCACCATTCATGCCTGTCTGCAGCGGCCTTATATTTGGCGCACGCTGATGACCAAGCACATCTTTGATATCCCCGAGCACAGCATGCGCCTGATCGCCGGCGATGTCGGTGGCTCGTTTGGCATGAAGGGCGGCCTTTATCCCGAAGTGCCGCTCACCGCTTGGGCCGCCAAACATACCGGCCGGCCGGTTAAATGGACTTGCGAGCGCAGTGAAGGTCATATCGCCGATGATCAAGGCCGGGACATGGTAATTGATGCCGAGCTGGCGCTCGACGACCAAGGTAAATTTCTTGGTCTTCGGTTTTCATCCCGAAATAATATCGGCGCTTATGTAACCATGATCGGGTTTTTGTCGACTGCCGGTGTTCTTCGTCAAATCTGCGGTGTCTATGAGACCCCTGCTGTTCATGGTGTTGCGGTTGGCGTCATGACAAACACCGTGCCGGTTTCAAACTACCGGGCACCGGGCGGCACGCCTGGCGTTTACGCCCATGAGCGCATCATCGATATGGCGGCCCGCGAGATGGGGCTTGATCCAACAGAGATCCGGCGGCGCAATTTAATTCCGGCGGATGCGATGCCGTATAAATTGCCCTCCTCAGGTGCCTATGACTGCGGTGAATTCGAAGCGGTGATGGATAAATGCCTGGCAAAGGCTGATTACGCGGGTGCGGAGAGCCGTATCATCGAGGCCAAATCGCAGGGCATGCTACGCGGCGTCGGTGTCTCGACAACCGTTGACCCCTCTGCCGGGCCTTCGCCGGAAACCGCCGAAGTGCGCTTTGATCCCGGCGGAAATGTAACCGTGCTGGTCGGCTCAACCGCAGGCGGTCAAAGCCACGCCACAATCTACACACAAATTTTGTCGGACATGCTCAAGCTGGATGCAGAAAACATCCGCATCATCGAAGGCGATACCGATAAGCTCTCTTGGGGAACCGGCACCGGTGCTGCCCGCACCGCGACAATCGGTGGCACAGCGGTGTTTAAAGCCACCGAAAAAATCATCGAAAAAGGCAAGAAGATTACCGCCCATATTCTTGAAGCCGCTGAAGCGGATATCGAATTTAACGAAGGCAGCTATTCGATCTCCGGCACCGACCGCGAGGTTGATTTTTTGGACGTTGCGCGGGTTGCCTTCCAGCCAGCTAATTTGCCGCCCGAGATAGAAATTGGCTTGTTTGAAACTGCAACCTGGTCACCGGATTCCGGCAATATACCAAACTCCTGTCATGTCTGCGAGGTCGAGATTGATCCTGACACCGGCGAGGTGGAGATCGTTCGCTATACCTCTGTCCACGATGTTGGTGTGGAGCTCAATCCGCTTTTGGTCGACGGCCAGGTTCACGGCGGCATTGCGCAGGGCGTTGGTCAGGCTTTGATGGAAAACATGATCTATGATGAGAGCGGCCAAGTGCTTACGGGCTCGTTCTTCGATTACGCCATGCCGCGGGCCGAAGATTTCTGCACGTTTGACCTCGATCGCCATTCGGTGCCGACCAACACCAACCCGCTTGGCGTCAAAGGCGCTGGCGAATGCGGCACGGTTGGCTCGCTCGCCGCGGTCATGAACGCCATCAATCATGCCCTGGAACCCGCCGGTGTTCGGAATATCGCGATGCCGGCAACGCCAGAACGAATTTGGCAAGCGATACAGAAATCAGGCCGGGCATCCTAATTTTTTCATTGAAATCGCCAGAATATTACCAACATAAAATAGTATGCAAATAAAACATCCGATTTGGGCGGGGTTCTCATTTGCACAATAAATATTATGTCGCGGAATAATTCTTGGGCGAAGATGATGCCAATTTCTCCTGGCAATCTCAGGGCGAAGGAGAAAGCTGTCCCGACATTGAAGCAGATAGAAACAATTTTGATATCATCGGGTGGGATATGGAACCTGGTGACGCAGTAATTTTTTCAGCTTGGACGCTCCATGGTGCTCAAGGCAATACATCCAGCACACAACGTCGGGCGGCGATTTCAACCCGTTGGCTCGGTGATGACGTAATTTGGCAGCCTCACTCAGGTTCAGACCCAACCGTCAGACAGGAAGACGTCTCTATCCAACCTGGGCAAGCTCCCATAGATGACGCGGTCTTTCCGGAAATGTGGCACGCTTAATTAGAGGCGCGTTTCTCCAGATCATCTAGCATCTGCCAAATGCGTTCAATGTGATTTTCTTTTTCATACCCATTAAACAAAGCTGCCTGGGTGCGCATCGGATCACCTGTGTAATACTGCTCATAGAGACGCTGGCGTCCGGCAAAGCTCGAAAGCGCGGCATCGTATGCCATCCGCATTAATTTAATTCGGCGCGGCGAATCCGCATTGGCAGTTTGGAAATATTTTTCCACATCCTCTTTTAGCTCACCCGCCACTTCGGCAAAGGACGGCACGGCGACCAAACCGCCAGCCCCCAGTGTCGTAATGATCTCGCATTGGCGGTTATACATTTGCCAGAAAAAAGTTTGCCAGGTTTGCAAAGATCGCATGTCGCCGACCCAAGTACCAAACTCAGTTTCATGAGCACCCGCCTCGGCAGCGACCCGGCAGGAGCGCACAAACTCGGTCATCGAAATCATTTCCGCGAGTTTCACCTGCACCGGATTGTGGACATCGATCTTCGTTGCCCGCGCGATGGCAAAAGCCAGCGCCATCATAAATTCAGATTTGGAATGCGCGCGCACCACCGATTGCATCAACATCGAATGCCCAACATAGGCCGCGGGATTAACCTTTAGATCAAAATCCGGATCGCGGTGGATAAACACACGCTCCCACGGCACCAAAACGTCATCAAAAATGACCATGCCATCGGATTCGTCATATTGCAGAGACAATGGATGATCCATAAGCGATGGTGCATTGGTTTGGGCGACCGGGGGTCGGCAGATAAAGCGCAATCCCGGTGTCGACATCGGGATGGCAAAACCAAATGAAAAGTCTGTCGTGTCTCGGGTTTTGTCTGTTGCCCAGGTTACCGCCGCCGGCATGACCAGCAACTCATTGGCCATCGCACATAAGGTCGCCACCATTCTCGCGCCTCGAATAATAATGCCGGCATCCGTCTCTTTGACGATTTGAGCAACGATCTCCGAGGTTTCCAAATGGGCCGGCTGAGAGCGGTCCACTTGTGGGTTTACCAATACATGCGTTGTTACCAAATCGTTCTCGCGCACATGTTCATAAAAATTCTGGATGTTTTCGCTGCCATCAAATGCATCACGTTTGAAAATGTCTTTAGCCGCCGCATAGGAGGAAATGATGCAGTTTTTGTAATCTGGGCTACGCCCCATCATGCCGCAACTCGCATCCATCCAAACTTTTATCGCATCATTGCGGGCGATAACTTCTTCTTGTGATTTCGGCTGGATATGAGTCATCCCGACCTTGTCGCCAGTGGTCGGCGAGATATAGGTCATAGTATCGATGAGGTCTGGGTCCGATTGCATCTGCATGAGATCAGCCATCGTCCGGACGGCCCCGGCAAAGCGCGGATCAGCTGCAACGTCTTTTACCCGCTCGCCTTCAATTGAGATATCCCGATCTTCTTTGAGGGTGGCGAGATATTCTTCGGCTGATTTAATCGGCATGACAGTCTTCCTTCCTGCGATTATTTAAAAAGGTGGATTTCCTAGGATGCTACTGTCCAGCTCGAATATCGCCATTAAAAATGCATCTGTTTTCACGTGGTGAAATTTTATTCCCCGGTTTGGGGAATACCGACAGTTTTTTTCGGCATCCCTCCAGAGAAATTTCCCGAATGAGTAGCCATCTATTATTGATACTTTTTAGAAACGACAGTATCGTCCAGAAAACTGGCTTTAAAATATGAGTGTTTTGCTCGAGAATCGTCAGACAAATGGGAACCCAAGTCATCGTGATTTCACATTCGGCTTTGAGTTTTCCTCGCAGTTGATATGCGTAATTGATGACAATAAAAAAATTTATCAATTCCGCAAGTGTGAGGATGCTGGACGGTGTCGCCTCCTCAGATTTCATAGGGCGGCCGATCAATGCGTTTTTCGCCTCTGAATATGCTGAAATTTTAGACCGCGCCTTTGACGATCTATGTAGGGAAGCGGACGCCATTCCTTTTAAAATGATTACTGAAGGTGGGTCAATAATCAGCACCGAAATTCAGGCATTCTGGGCGCGTGGATTAGGACCAGACACAAAGATCATTACCGCGACCGACATTACCGGCCGCGTCAAAATGTTTGAAGACATTCAGCGTAGTGAGGCGCGCTACCGAAAATTGGTTCAACAAGCACAGAACATGATTTGTGTGGTCACTGACAAACGCATAAGCTTTATCAATGAGGCGGGGTTAAAACTTTTAAAGGTAAACAAAGCCGAAGATATTGTCGGTATTAACCTGCATGATCTGTTTCAAAGTGAATATCAGGATATTGTCGAAAACAACATCCAACAAGTGATCGACGAAAATATCCCGCTTTTGGCAAAAATGGATTGCCTGGATGATGGTGCGTTAGATATTAAGATGACATTGGCACCGATCGAGAAAAGTCCGTCTTTAGTATATATGGCCGAAATCCAGAACGTTACCGACCACAACAAAGCTGCCAAAGACCTCCACCAGACCAATCAGGTTCTGGCCATCCGGGCCATTGAACTTTTAGAGGCAAAAGAAGCAGCTGAGATGGCCAATCGCGTAAAAGTCGATTTTCTCGCGAATATGAGCCATGAACTCCGCACGCCGCTTAACGCCATCATTGGATTTTCCGAGCTTATTCAAGCCGAAGCCATGGGGCCGATTGAGATACAACAATATCTACAGTTTGCGGCCGAGATCAATGAATCTGGTGCTCATCTTTTACAAGTTGTTTCGGATGTTTTAGACGTTACCAAAATTGAGAAAGGTGATCTGGAGCCACATCCGGAAAAAACGAATGTTGTAGAGATCATCGAATCTGCTGTGAATAAAATGAAGGCCCGCGCAGACAACGCAAAAATCAGACTGGAATTTGACAGCGATTCGAAACCGGTGACAATATTGGCTGATCCTGTTTACTTTCAATAAATACTTCTAAATTTGCTGTCTAACTCGATTAAATTCTCAAACGCAGGAAGCCGAGTTGAAATTCTCACCTATCAAAACACACAAAATGGTCTGGTGTTAAAGGTCGTCGACCAAGGCATTGGCATTGAGAATGATATTGTCCAGGCAATCCTTGAGCCGTTCAGCCGAGTTACGACCAGTCCATTAGATGGTACCTATGAAGGCACCGGTCTTGGTTTATCTATCGTCAATGCACTTGTTGAAGCCCATGAGGCGACCTTGGATATAGAAAGAATTCCTGGAACGGGAACGACAGTCACTGTCACTTTTCCACCAGAGCTTACTCTTGAAAATTAATGCGTTCATCGGCTGGGGTGTTGGCTAACAAGATAGAACCCGCTATTTTCTAGATAAACGACGAGGGAAATTGTGACACCAAAAATATCTGTCCATATCAGCGCCTTTAATTCCGATGAATATCAGGAGAAAATTGCCACGCTCTTCCCGGAGTTAGAGCTGTCCGTCAGCAAAGACCGCGACACGCATGAGGGACTGTATGAGTGTGATGTGTTGATCGGCTTTGGCCCGGGTTTTGATGATGAGATTTTTAGGCGGAACAAAAATCTCAAATTTGTGCAATCTCTTGGTACTGGTGTCGACGGTATTGCCGACCGGCCGGATCTCGATAAAAATGTTCCCGTTGCCTCAATGCGCGGTATTCACGGACCGCAAATGTCGGAGCTCGCTTTTATGGTGATGATTTCCTTCAACCGAAACTTCCCCCAATTGCTGGAAAATCAGAAAAACCATCAATGGGATCGCTGGCCACCGCAAGTGCTGTACGAGAAAACCGTCGGCCTATTGGGGGTCGGCATGATCGCCGAAGCCCTTGCCAAACGTTGCAAGGCCTTCGACATGAAAGTGATCGGCATTTCTGGCTCAGATCGCAACGTTGAAAACATTGATGAGATGCGGAGCCGAGATGATTTGGTCAGCGCCGTCCGCGATTTGGATTATTTAGTCGTTCTCGCCCCATTCACACCAGAAAACAAACACCTCGTAAATGCTGAAATATTGGACGCGATGAAACCTTCCGCCTATCTCGTCAATATTGCGCGCGGCGGTCTGATAGATGATGCGGCTTTAATTGCAGCGTTAAAATCCGGCAGCATCGCCGGTGCAGGCTTGGATGTGTTTGAACAAGAACCGCTCCCCGCCGATGATGCTTTTTGGGATGTTGAAAACCTCATCATCACTCCGCACACAGCCGGGATGAGCGAATCCTACGTCCGCCAAGCCATGCCCATCATTGAAACTAATCTCCGCGCCTATATCGATGGCAAACCGGAGGATATGGTCAATTTGGTTTAGATGTGGATTGCCGTAGCCGGGCTTCGCGGTGGGCAACGTAGCTGGTTGCCGAAATAATCAAAAAGCCGCCAACCCAGGTGTAGATGTCCGGTACTTCTGCAAAAAACAGAAATCCAAAAAGCGCGCCCCAAATGAGGCGGGTGAAATTGACCGGCTCCAAGGCACTGACATCGGCAAGGCGCAGCGAGCGCATCAGCGCATAATGGGCGATGCTTAACAATGCGCCGATTAAAATCAGCCAAGGATAGTCTTCAGGTGCCGGCCACTGCCAAACAAAAGACGCTGCCAGCAATGAAATCGGGATCATGAACAATGTGAGATATAAAACGCAGGTGGTTGAGCTGTCTTCGGCGATCAATGATTTGGCAAATAGCCGTTGGCCTGCGCTTGCCAGGACGGCCACCAGCACCAGCCACACGCCGAGGCTGATTTCCTCAAATCCGGGACGAATTACCACCAAAGCCCCTAATGCGCCGAGACCTAAGGCAAACCAACGCCGAGGACCCATATGTTCTTTCAGAACAATCACCGCGCCGACACTCACACATAGCGGGGCGATTAAATTGAGCGCCGAGGCGTCCGCCAGTGTAAGAAGTGTCAGCGCCATAAACCAGGAAAGTATCGCAACCCCGTTAAAACATCCGCGATAAAAATGATGGTGCACACGCGCGGTTTTGAAAACTCCTAAGCCCAGCTTTAACGTCGTCGGTAAAAAAAACAGAAACCCGAAAAACGTGGCGAAGAATGTAATTTCCAGCGGATGTAAATGATCCGCCATTTGACGGACAAAAACCCACATGATGGCAAGAATGCCGGAGGAGGCCGCGGCCCAAAGAACGGCAGAAAATCCTTTGGTGGATATTAAATTTGAAGGCACAAAGACTCTAACTGTTAAGGCGCGTTATGAGGTGAGTTCTCAGGTTTTAAAGCCTCATCGCCTTTTCGTAAAGCCGCCTTTCTGGCAATGTAAACACCGCTGATATTGATAAAAAAGGCAAAATTAAAGGCCCGTGATTGAAGCGGGCCTTTTGGGGGAGAGGTACTTAGGGGGAGTAACTGTCTGAATATTGCCTGAGACCCAATATAAATGCAGTGATCTTCATCACATTTCCCAAAAAGCGCCCAATTCAGTCGATAACCCATTGGAATCCCGCCAAAATTAATTTGAATTTATTTTATATTTTAATCATTTTGCCGGGATTCATGATGTTTTGCGGATCGAGCGCCACCTTAATCGTACGCATAACGTCCAAAGCTTCACCATGTTCTGCTTTCAAATACTTTATTTTTCCCTGGCCCACACCATGTTCGCCCGTGCAGGTGCCATCCATAGCAATCGCTCGTTCCACCAGTTTTTCATTAATTTTAATACAAACGCGGAGGTCCTCTTCGCGGGTGTCGGGATGAATCAAAAGTCCAACATGAAAATTTCCGTCCCCGACATGACCAACAATTGGCGCGATGATGCCAGCTTCTTCGATATCCTTTTTGGTTTCCAAGATACACTCAACCAGCCTGGAGACCGGCACACAGACATCCGTCGCCATCACCGCACAACCCGGCCGAAGGGCAATGCAGGCATAGGCCGCGTCATGCCGCGCCGCCCATAATTTATCGCGCTCTTCAGCATCACTGGTCCAGCTGAAATTACCGCCGCCATATTCTTCGCACACCTCTCCCATGCGCTCGGCTTGTTCCTTGACGCCAGCGTCCGTGCCATGAAATTCAAGAAACAAGGTTGGCTGCACAGGATAGTCGAGATTTGAATATTTATTCAGCGCATCCATCTGCACATCATCGAGCAATTCAATGCGCGCCATCGGGATGCCCCACTGGATACTGGCGATCACCGCATCGACGGCGCCTTTAAGCGTATCGAAAGAGACCACTGCCGACGAAATCGCTTCGGGAATGCCAAAAAGCTTGAGCGTCACTTTGGTGACAATGCCAAGCGTTCCTTCAGAGCCAACAAAAAGCTTGGTAAGATCATAGCCCGAAGATGATTTACGGGCGCGCCGGGCGGTGCGAATAACCCGGCCATCCGACGTGACAACTTCGAGGCTTAGTACATTTTCCCGCATCGTGCCATAACGCACAGCATTGGTGCCGGACGCCCGGGTTGAGGCCATACCGCCAATCGAGGCATCTGCACCGGGATCAATCGGAAAAAACAGGCCGGTATCCCGAAGATATTCGTTGAGCTGCTTGCGCGTGACGCCAGGCTCGACCGTGACGTCCATGTCTTCAGCATTAACTTCAAGCACGTTGTTCATCTCGGAGACATCAAGGCAAATGCCGCCATGAAGCGCCGCCAAATGACCTTCGGCAGAGGTTCCTGTGCCAAATGGAATTATTGGTATATTGCGTTTTGCACAAGCTTTAACGACTTCGACAACTTCCTCGGTGGAGCGCGCCATCACAACGGCGTCGGCTGGCACCAATTCATGGAAGGAAAAATCACGTGCGTGAAATTCCCGTGTTGGCAAAGCGGTTGAAATACGATCCCCAAAAGTCTTTTGTAATTCCTCAACAAGATCTTGGATTACGCTTTCATCTGGGCGGGATATAGCCTCTGAACCATCTGCAGGCATGACAGGTCTCCTCGTCTTTTGGCAGATTGCCGGATATTTGGGTCTCCGGCAATCCTGTAAATAGCGCAAAGGTGATACGCCGTGATTGGCCTGTGATCAAGCACCGTATTATTCTTCTAAATGCGAAAGGAGGTACCATTATGAATGAAATCGTGCAAAAAATTGTACGGCCCAGCGCCCTCCAGCTTGGCATGATACTAGGCTTGTTGTTGGCGCTGCTCTTTATTTTTTTGGATCCAGGGGCCAAAGCCGACAGCGAAATTAATACAACCGCTGAAAATGTGGCTATTGAAGGCTATGACACGGTCGCCTATTTCACCCAAAAAAAGGCGGTGCCGGGGTCAAAAGAATTCACCCATCGCTGGAAAGATGCGATTTGGCAGTTTGCCAGTGCTGAACACCGCAACCTGTTCGCCAATAATCCTGAGAAGTTTTCCCCGCAATATGGCGGTTACTGAGCTTGGGGGATCGCCCACGGGTATGCCGATGGCATTAACCCGGAGGCTTATGTCATCGTGAATGACAAACTTTATCTCAACCTCACTCAAGGGATTAACAACGCTTGGATCAATGTCGGCAAGCACGGCATCGTCGATGCTGACCGCTATTGGCCAAAACTTGTGCGGAAAATGGGGCCCAAAGACACAGACGGCAATCGACCCTATTGGAACAATTAACAAATAAGGTGATTTGAAGGCGTGGTGTTCGCTGGCCTTGCCTAACACTTAAAACGACCCTAGATACCGACTATAGACATTTAGGGAGAGTATTGGGCATGTCCATATTGAAATCTGCCGGAAGTTTGAAGATCGCTGCTATCGCCGGCGTTTTATTACTTAGCGCCTGCGATGAGACGTCCAACGTGACGCCCGGCTTTACCCGCGGTGAGATTGTCGAGAGCACGCTGATCTTCGCCAATTCAAAAGGGCCGGTTCTGGTCGAAATTTATGGCGATCCATTTGGCATGCGGGACAGCGTTCTTGCTGAAAAATTCTGGGCGCGCTTGATGGCCATTTCGCCTCGCCGATCATTCGCTTTACCACCGATAAAGACAAAGCCTTCACGCCAAATGTCCGTTATCGCATTGCCTTTGGCTGGCCGCAAAAAGCCGGACCGGAAGAACTTTGCGGCAAAGATATTCCGGACCTCACCCCCAATATCGAGAAAATCACCGTCGCCGGTGCCTTTTGCATGGACGACGAACGCCTCTCGGATGCCGAAGGCTGGGTCAGCGGCGTAAAAACCCCGGACGATGTGAAGTTCAAATCTCTGATGTCTGATCTTGGTCGCGGCGTGCTCGACCGCAACACCGAATAGAATTATTGCGGCCGGGTTTCCCGAATCGCGATATAGACTCCGCTGGCGATAACGATCAAAATTCCGATGATTGTTACGGCGTCTGGAAACTCATTAAAAAACAAATAGCCAAACAAGGTTGCGCCAAAAATTTGCGTAAAATGCATCGGCGCGATTATGGACGCTTCGCCCAACATGAAGGCCGTAAACAAACAGGTCTGCCCCATCGCTGCAAAGGCAACAAAGCCGATAATGAGCATCGTGTCTTCGGGGCGCGGCGGTACCCACACCGAAAAAATCAACGGCGTCAGGAGAAGGGTGCCAATCACCGACGAGTAAGTCAAATTCACCAACGGCGGTGCTTTATCGGCCAACATGCGATTAAAGGCATAGAAAAACCCGATCGATACGCCGGAGCCACACGCCACAAAATAGCCAAATCGATCGCCGCCAAACTCAGGCCGAAAAACGATTAAAATGCCGATGAAGCCGATCAAAACTGAAATCCAACGCCGCGGCCCTACTTTTTCTTTTAGCATGAAAGGGGATATTGCCGTCGTCACCAATGGCCCGATAAATGTAATGGCGGTCGCTTCTGCCAGCGGCACAAGAGTAATCGACCAATAAAACATGCCAATGCCGGTGATCAGGGAAACCGAGCGCATAATTTGCAGTACCAAATTGGGCGGCAGCAGTTTTTTAGGGCCATATTTAAGCGCAATAACCGGCACATAGAACAAGCTGGTGAACAGCATCTGCGTCCACATGATGACAATTGCCGAATAGTAGCCCTCAGTCATTTTGGCAAACGCGTCTTTCATTGGGAAAAGAAAAACCGCAAGCACCATCAGTAAAATGCCGATGAGCTGCCTTTGATGATTTGGAAGTGTCATTTAAGTCTTTCTGAACTCGATTGGGTAATTAACTGATTTTTAAAGGATTTCTCCGATTATGCCAGGGTTAAAAGAATATAAACACCCAGTGAGTAGACACTTTAAAAAGAGCAATAATATGGAAATCGCATTCGTCCTTTTTATCATTTTCGCCGGCCTGGTCTCGATCGCCTATATTCTGGGGGATACACAGAAAGAAGGTGCCGAAAGCGCCTAACTCAATAAATTTCTACCAGGCCTTGCAGGCGTAACTCAGCAAACTACATAAATTGTGGTCCCAAAAGGATGCCTATTGAAGGGTCCTTAATAACCTGGGAACCATCAACCGGAGTTCGGCCAATTTTGGCGAATCTCCAAATTTCTATATCGCTTCGAAGGAGGATATACGATGCGTAGCTATGATTTTACACCCCTTTTCCGTCATTCTGTAGGTTTCGACCGCATGCAGCGTTTGCTGGATAGCGCCATTGATCGTGGCCAAACCACAGCCAATTCCTACCCCCCCTATAACATTGAGGCGGTTGGCGAGGATGCCTACCGTATCACCATGGCGATTGCCGGATTTAGCGAAGCTGATCTCGATATCACCGCCAAGGAAAATGCGCTTTCCGTCAAAGGCGAAATTAAAGAGCAAAGTGAAGGTTCCTATCTGCACCGCGGCATTGCCGGACGCACTTTTGAGCGTCGCTTTGACCTCGCCGATTATGTCAAAGTGACCGATGCGCATCTCGAGAACGGCATGTTGCATATTGATCTGGTACGTGAAGTGCCGGAAGCACACAAACCCCGCAAAATCGAGATCAAACGCGGCACCTCTCCATCTCTCGCCGAAAAAGCCAAAAAGCTGATCGGCGGCGAGACTAAAGAAGCTGCTTAAGTACTCTAAAGAATTAAGGGGACATGTACTCGTTTCACGTTATAAAAAATTAGTGAATCAATGTTAATTGTTTAAATACAATGGATTATATAGTTTTAATTGGCGTTAATAGTTTCCCGAATCCATTTTTAGTAACGAAATTAGTAACAAAATCGGTATGCAACGAAGGAAATCCCTTCGTAGAGAAGTTCCATACAGCATCCATCAATACAAACATCTCAACGACCGGATTATTCCCAGCTAATTTCGGGGATTTGAGTGAATTCCATTAACATCTCTAGATTAATGACATCCACTCAGGCGTCACCCCGGGTCAATCCTAGGGTGACGCCAATTTTGATGACTCCCAGGCCCGTTTTGGTTTAGCATGGTGGCATGATCCAACGCTTCGCATTTCTGGTTTCTATATTATTTGCGCCGGCCTTCGTGCTGGCGCAGGAGCCTGCGCCGGACCTAAAAGACTTCAGCCCTGAAACCCGGAAAAGCTACGCAGAAACTCAAAAGTTTATTGATCAAACCGAGAGCAAGATGAAACTCGTGCGCGCGCAAACCGACGCTCGTGCCAAAGAGATCGAAATCCTTGCCAACAGGGTCGGCAAAATCATCTCCAGAATGTCGAGCCAAGGCGAAGACAATTCAGCCCTGCAATCTGAAATTTCTGTGCTCAACGAATTGCTGAACCTTGAGCGCCAGACAACGGGTGATCTTAGGAAGGAAAACACGAGACTGACAACGGCAGTGGATATCTTAAAAAAAGAGCGCATTGGATATGAAAAATTGCAGATCGAAAAGCTTCGCCTAAAAGAGACTGAGCTCGCCGGAGCACAGAAACGCCTGAACGCCGCCCTTGATTCTGCTACCACTCGGGAGAAAACCAATAAGGTTCTGCTAACCAACGTCGAGGCGCTGACAAAAGAGAAAGACCGTCTGACCAAGCAGGTGAAGTTGTTGAAGGAAAATCGCTACCGTCCAAAGCGGCGCTTTAGCACGCCTAAATAAACCTATTTTTCAGAATTAGAATTTGAGACGACGCGCTGATATTGCAGCAATTGCTCGAGCATTTCCATGCGTTCTTCGACAGAATTTTCGATTGTTAAAAACAATTCCCGTTCACCGGTTTCAAAGCTCCGCTTTTCGGTAAACAGTGTTGTTGCAAATAGCATTTTCAAATTTTGGGTTTTTTCCTGCATAACGATGAAATGATACTCGTTTTTTGGCGACCTTGGGAAGCCTAAAAATTAAGACGCCGAGGTGGGCGAAATAGACTGCTGGGCTTCGTTGTTCGCTGACAAATCAGGGGCCGCCACAGCTACCGTTCCACTTAATAATGGCACACCGGCAGCCTTTAAAGCTTTCAAAAAAGCCGTGTTTAAAGCGTAGCGATTTTGAAAATAACTTTTGGTCGGCACCCAAAATCTCAAACCAATAATCACACCGCCGATGGTGAAATCATGGACACCGATTTGCGGCGGCCAGTTGGTGTCGACAGCGTCATCGCTTTCGAGTACCCCCCGCAACGTTTCGATGACCTGGTCGATATCCTGCGCATCACCAATCGCAATGCGGCTTTCGACGATGCGTTTATCCTCTGAGTACACCACAACCTGACCGACGATTTCTTTGTTGGGTATGGTGATTTTTTCACCATCTTCACCACGCAACACAGTGGCCGGCAGTTTAACGTCTTCAACCACACCGCTGGTTTACCAATGGTGATGGTATCGCCGACACTATAGGTCGGCCCAGCAATATTGCGAAGCCGGCGCCAAAATTTGAAAGGGGTCCCTGGATCGCCAAGGTCGCACCAAAGGCAGCTGCACCCGCGAGCGCAATCAACGGCGCAATGCTTATCCCGAAATTGCCGAGTGTGATAACAACTAATATTGCAACAACGATAAGCTTGACGATGCTGCCGATCAGGCGTGCCAAAGAGGGATCAACGTTTTTTCCGGTGGTGATATCAACAACTTTGCGCCCCGCCCAGCCTGCTGCCTTCAGCCCAATAAATAGAAAGACCAAAGCACCCAAAATTTGAAATCCGTAGGCAACACCAAACTCGACCAGAGCTTCGAGCAGCGCCTGTAGGGCTTCAATGTTTTTTTCAATATCTTTTTCCATTTTTCTCTCTCAAAAAATCTTTAATGCAATTGTGAAGGCTGGCTCGTCACCACGGCTGCGGCATCGCCAATGGCGAGATTCAAATCCCAGCCCGCCTTGTTGGCAGCTTGTTGAAGAATATGACAAACCGCATGCAACATATCATCATTTAAATTTAGATTTACGGCTTTGCCGCCAAACGTATGAAAGGACAGCCTAATCGTGCCTTGTTCGGTCCTGCCCAGCTCGGCTTTAACAGCCAGTAGAGGCCGCTCGGTTTCGGGCGCCGATTTTAGGGGTTTTTCGTGTTTCTGACTAAAGTCAGCACCTTGCACCGCTTCTTGGTGTTGCAGGGAAAGCACAGCTTTTTTCACCTGTGGGCGGGCTTGTTGTTTCACATCGGGCTCAGCGGCAAAATTTTGCACAGCCGCCCGCCATATCTGTTTGACCAAACGGCGGGTGAGCCAAACGCGGTATTCTGTTTTCTCGATGGTGTTTACACGAAACAAAATCCGATCTTCTGCCGGATTGTATTCTGCGGTCATTTGATGAAGTGCGTCACCCATTAATCATTCCAATGCGCCATCGGCAAACCTGCCACCGGCGAGGTAAAATAAGGGATGCGTGTACCTCGCAGGCTCCCAATATAAGCAGTTTTCAGGTCGGGTCCACCAAAGGTCACACTGGCAAACCACGGCGCGATTGTTCCGCCCGTCGCGAGCATCAACTCAGGCGTTGCCTCATTGTTTCTGAACGCTGTTTCGAGCGCTTCAGAGGCTGCCTCATTGTTATCATCTAAAATCACGTGATATTCGCCTTCGGGTGTGATCGCAAATATCTCATCCGACATCACCAATGTCCCCCAAAGATTACCATAAGCATCAAACGTAATGCCGTCAGGAAAACCGTTTTTACCCGGCTTGCCTAACTTGCTCGGACCAAACACTTCACGGTTTGAGAGCGCGCCATCTTCGGCAACTTTCATGCGCGACACGCATTGGCCCGTGGTCTCAACGATGTAGATATATTCTTCCTTCGCATCGAGGCGCACTTCATTGGTAAAAGCAAAGCCATCTGCGACAATCCTGAGCCCACTTTCATCAGCGAGCGCGACATAGCCGTCAGCGACATCCGGGCTTATCGCTTGCATCCAGTTTTTAATGCGGGTCGAGACCGTCAGCCACAAACGATCTTTGGAATCTCTCAGCACAAAATTCACTTTGCCGATGGGCTCACCATCGATGCTGTCATAGAGCGTTGTGGTTTCCCCGTCCGGTGCCATCACTTCCAAAACATCGGTGCCAAAGTTAGAAATATACAACTGTCCGTCCCGGCCAAAAGCCATGCCGTTCGGCAAAGTGCCCTCGGTAAAGCGCGCCGCATCATCAACAGCTTCTTCGAATTTTTCTTCAAAGATCTGGGTGATGATTTCCTGTGAGCCATCCGGCTTGATGTGTACAACGCCGCCTCTGGCATCGGCTGCCCAAAGAGAGCCGTCTGGTTTCGCCAATATACATTCCGGGCGCTGCAAATCTTCGCCGATATAGGAAAGATCGCTTGCCGTGACAGTAAAGTCTAAAATGGGATTTCTATTCATTACCAAACATGCTTTTCTTTGAAAAATATTATAGCCTAAATTTGAGGGCGAATTTCGAATGAGTCAATTCGCGTTATTCATCACCGTTACGCTAAATCCCGGCACTGAGGACGCCTTTATGCCGATTATCCAAGAAAATGCCGCGGCCTCCGTTCGGGATGAACCGGGATGTCGTGTGTTTGATGTGCTTTTGCCACATGGCGGCGCTAAGGACATTGTCTACCTTTATGAAATTTATGATGATGACGCGGCTTTTGCTGCCCATCAGGCATCACCCCATTACAAAAATTTTAAAGAAACCACGGGTGATATAGTTGCCAATATGGACGTTGTCCGCATGAGCATGTAACGTTTCATCCAAAATTAATGCCAATTAAAAAGATCAATGGGAGGGTTTTATGGCTGACAATGAATATGAAAGCATTCTATACGAGGTCACCGAGAACGTCGCAAAAATCACCTTTAACCTGCCGCAATTTGGGAACGCACTCGATTTCCGCGGCGTGAAAGAAACATTGGACGCGTTGATCCGGGCCGAGGATGACCCAGAGGTGGGCTGCGTTTTGATTACCGGGTCGGGCAAGACATTTTGCGCCGGCTTTAATCTCAAAGAAATCCCGCCGATTGAAACGTTGCGCGAAGACATCACGGACATTAGCTCTCATTTTCGCCACCTGGCGCTTTGGTGGCACCAGGTTTTTCACCGGATTGTTCGCATCCCAAAACCTGTTTTGTCTGCCGTCAATGGTGCCGCTGCCGGGGCTGGCCTCGGACTGGCACTCTGCTCGGATATGGTCGTCGCCAGAGAAAACGCCTCCTTTTTATGTGCCTGGCACACCATCGGTCTCGCCAATGATGCAACGACGAGTTATTCGCTGGTCAAAATCGTCGGCTTCCGCCGCGCGATGGAGCTTATGTACACCAATCGCACGCTGAATGCCGAAGAAGCCGCCGAATGGCAAATCGTCAATCGGGTGTATGGGGAAGCGGACTTCGAAGAAAACGCCTGGCAGATCGCCACGCAACTGGCCGCGGGTCCTACACATCTGCAAGGTATGGCAAAAGAGAGCTTCCATATGGGCTGGCGGCGGAGTCTCGAAGAAGCCACTGAATTTGAAATTCAAAACGTCATGAAATCCGTTGAACATCCCTATTTCCTCAACGCTTTGGAAAAGTTTCTCAATAAGGAAAATCGCAGCAACTTGGAGCAGGTGAAGCTGCCGGACGGGATATAGGAGGCTACCGTGCAAACGTGTTACGATCTTGTTTGGCTTTCGGCCCAGCGCGCACCGGATGATCTGGCAATTGTCGATGATCAAAGTGACCGGGCCTATACCTATCAGCAATTGATAGACGAAGTTGACGAGGTCGCTGCTGGCCTTCAGGAACGTGGCGTCACTCAAGGCATGCGGATTGCGACCGTTTTGCCAAGCCTGTTTGATCATGCCATTGCCCTTCTCGCCTTACAAAGACTGGCCGCCATTCCGGCGCTGTTGAACTTTCGGCTTAAACATGAAGAGGTCGCTGAACTCATCAAAATTGGCGACATTGATGGTGCCATTATTTTAAAAGATGAAGCTCTGGCGGATACTCTGCTGGGTGCTCTTGCCAATGGCAGCCGCCTACTCAGTGTTGGAGGAAACGCTGGGCCTGCTGATAATTTCGCTACATGCCGGGGAGACATCTCAAGGCTCGTTCCAATCCCCAAACCGGACCCCGAAGATATTGCGTTTATTTTTTATACCTCTGGCACGACGGGGTTGCCGAAGGGGGTTGAGTTGGCGCACCGGACGACCGAGCACCGGATTTTGTGGCTGGCGACCCATGCCGGTTTTCGTCACGGCAGTCATAACAAGGCGCTCGGCTTCATGCCGCTGAGCCATGCCATCGGATTTTATGGTGTGTTTCTATGCACGCTCGCCAATAATGGCGCCTATTATGTGCAATCCGCGTTTAACCCCGTGCAAGCGGTCGATATGATTGAGCAACACAAGATCACCTATATGTTTGCCGTGCCGCAGCTGTATTTTGCCATGGCGCAAGCATCCAATTACAGCCCTGAAAAAATGAAAAGCCTGCAAACAGTGCTTTATGGCGGCGCAGAAATCATCCCGGATTTTCTCCTCCAAATCGACAAAGAATGGCCGGCCAAAATATTTCACATTTATGGTACGACGGAGACCATGTGTCCGCTCTATAACCCCGACCCGGTCGGAGAGCATGTTCGTTTGCGCGCAGGTTTTTACTGCCAGACACGGGTGATCGAAATCGGCGGCAAAGTTGACGAGCGCGTCGCCCCCGGCGAAGAAGGCGAATTGATTGTTGAAGCCTCTCCGGACCAGATGTTCACCGGTTACCTCAATCGCCCGGAGGCAACGGCAGAAGCCGTGGTTGATGGTTGGTACCACACCGGCGATGTCTGCCTCCTGCGCGAAGATGGTGATTATGATCTGATTGGCCGCACCGGAGACATGGTGCGTTCCGGCGGCGAGAACATCCATCCCTCAGAAATCGAACCGCATCTCAATAGCCATCCTAATATTCAAGAGTCTGCAATCATTGGCCTCAAAGATGCGACCTGGGGCGAAATCGTTGTCGCCTGTGTGGTTGCCGACAACACCGATGCCGCTGATATCAACGCGCATATGCAGACAACGCCGCTTGCTAACTTTAAAAGACCAAAGACCTATTTGTTTGTCGAGGTGCTGCCGCGCAATGCCGCCAATAAAGTTTTGCGCCGGGAATTGATCGTCATCGCTGATGAAATGAGAAAGTCTGGCGACGCTTCTTTTCAAGAAGTCTAAGTCTAAGCTTTCAGCGCGCGCACCATTTTAGCAAGCTTTGCCAGCTGATGATCGACGAGCTCAAGTTCGTCGAGATGCCCAACCGTGTTGAACAAATAGTCTTCGCATTTGCCGAGCGGTCCTTCGGCGCCCGCGATGGCACGCGCAACTTCTTCCAATGGTAGTTTGCCGGCAAAGTTTTCGTGGGCATGGTTCATGACAAAGGCAATCGCCTGCAAGGGGCCATCGTCGGTACGTAATTTGATAATCTTTGGTGTGTAGGATCCGCTGACCATTTCGCGGTTCCAAATGATTTTGAGTTCCTGCTCAACATCTTTGGCGGCAATGCGAAAGGCAACACCTTTGCAGGAGCCACCGGCTTCGAGCGCAAGCGTCAAACCGGGGCAATCAGGTGTGCCGCGACCTATCTTCGTCCACATGCTGAACTGGCGATGATATCCAAACAACCTGGCCTGACGTTGTTCGACAAATTCGATCATCGGGCTCCAGATCAGAGAGCCGTATGCAAACAACCAAACGTCTTGATCGGGCGGCAGTTTCGCCAATATATCCCAGCGGGATTGGTCCCGCTCTGGCTGTGGCAGACGGCGAAAATGGCCTTGTTGTTCCATTTCAGCAACCATTTCCTCGAGCAGGCCGCTTTCGACATCCTCGCGGGCGATGCGTCCGTGAATTTTATAAGAAGGGGCGGATTGGGTCATGGCCTATAGGTAGGATGATAGAGAACAGGCGACAAGCCTATTTTGGGCTTAATTAGGCGACCGACTGATCGTCTTCTATATGCGTCTCTTGGGTATTCTCATAATAGTCCTGAATAACCCGGCCGGTATTTTCAAGATGCTCGCGCATACGTGCCTCTGCTCTTGCCGATTGGCGGCGCTCCAACGCATCCACAATATTGATATGATCAACTTGAGCTCGTTTGATGTTGCCTGCATTCACCCGGCTGCCCCAATCGGCCAAGACAAACAACGCCGCAACCGGGATAAAGATGATTTGTTTGATTTGCTGTTGGAGAAACGAATTTTCCGAAGCTTCGATGATTGTTTGATGGAAAGTTGTGTTCATTTGCCGCCAAGCTTGGCCATCAAAATTATCATCGGTAATTTCCGCGCCGGTTTTTTGTATGATCGCTTCGCCGTCTTCTATGCATTTCTCAAGTTTGCTCCGCGACCACCGATCCATGCCTTTCTCCGCCACCAAACGACAGGCCATACCTTCCAAAGTCGCCCGCACATTATAAGCATCAACAATCTCAGCGATGGTGAACTCTTTGACCCGGTAGCCGCGTTTGGCGACATATTCGAGCAAGCCCTCTTGAGCCAGCGTATTCAATGCCGTTCGAACCGGTGTGCGCGACATGCCCAATTGCTCACTCAACGGATTTTCCTGCAGATGAGCGCCCGGCGGCACCTCACCTCGAATTATTTGATCGCGGATATTCTCCGTCGCAATTTCAGACTGAGTAATCATATGACATTCCTAAGCGTCCAAAGGACAGTATCCCACATAATTAAATCAATTTCTATGTATACATGAACTAAAAATTGTTGTATTTTTTGCCCAAATTGAACCTCTTTTGAGCACAAATGTGGAATATGTATTCAATGTTTAATCTATAAGGCATTGATTTTAAAAAATATTACACTGATCGACATCGCCACGATAGGGACGAACGAGACATCTCATGAAAAAACCCAATTTTCTGCTGTTTATTACCGATCAACATCGCGCCGACAATCTTGGTTGTTACGGCAACGATATCGTAAAAACACCAAATATCGACAGCATCGCCGCTACCGGCACGCGATTTGACCGCTTTTATGTCGCCAACCCATTGTGCCAGCCCAATCGTTCCTCCTTGATGACGGGCCGGATGCCATCCGTTCATGGTGTGCGCTGCAACGGCACACCGCTTTCGCTGCAGGCCCGTACCTATGTTGAGCATCTTGCCGACAACGGCTATGAAACCGCATTGATCGGCAAATCACATTTACAGAATATGACCGGCAGGCCTTCGATGTGGAACCCGTCTTCCGATGATTTTGCCATCGATGACAAGGGCATTCCGCTGCAAGCCTTTGATTGGGACATGCATCGCGACGAATATGAAAACGAAAATCCAAATTTGTGGCGCGATGATGATAAGCATCATGTAAAGCTGCCCTTTTATGGATTTGAGCATGTTGATCTTTGCACCGAGCATTCAGACGAAGTCGGCGGTGCTTATGAGCGGTGGTTGCTGGAAAAAGAGCCCAACGGTAATAACATGCGCGGCCGCAAAAACTGCCAATCGGACAACAGAATCACAACGCCGCAAGCCTGGAAGACGCAACTTCCTGAAGAGCTTTATCCCTCGGCTTATATCGGTGACATGACTTTGGATTATTTAGACCGGCATGCGGCATCGGAAAATGACAATCCGTTTTTTATCCAATGCTCTTTCCCGGACCCCCATCATCCCTTTACGCCGCCCGGCAAATATTGGGACATGTATGACCCCGATGACATGCCAATTCCGGAAACCATCGGCACCGGCGATTCTTCGATGGAAGTATTTTTGAAGGATCAATTGGAAAAGGGAGAAGCCTCGCGCGACACACAAATGCCCTACGCCGTGAATGCACGCGAAGCTCAAGAAGCCATGGCGCTTACCTTCGGCATGATTACGATGATCGACGATCAAATTGGCCGCGTGCTCACCAAGCTTAAAGAGCTTGGTATGGATGAGGATACTGTGATTATTTTTACCTCCGATCATGGGGATTATATGGGCGACCACGGCCTCATGCTCAAAGGCCCGCTCCACCTCCATGGCATGATCCGCGTTCCTTTTATCTGGAGCGATCCTGATGGCCGCAAAGAAAACACAACAACGGCCCTTGGCCAGACCATCGATATTTCATCGACTGTGCTGGAGCGCGCCGGCATCAATCCTTATTACGGCATTCAAGGCACGTCGATATTGGGCGACATTTCAGGAGATCAGCCAACCAACCGGAATGCCATTTTGATTGAAGACGATCGCCAGCGTATCAATCTCGGTTTTACCCGGTTCCAGAAAATGCGCACCCTTATCACAGGGCAATATCGCTTCACTCTTGGCCATCCCGATGCACGGGACGAGCTCTATGATCTCAAAGCCGATCCTGGCGAGATCAACAATCTCTGGGACAGTGAGCCTGAGCTTCGCGCCCAACTAACCGATCAGTTGATGCGCATGGTGTTGGAATATCAGGACCCGACACCTCTAGCGACAGCGGTGGCATAACCAAGAAAATTAGTGTTATACTTGTTCTAAAGAGACCAACAGGAGATTTGATATGGCAGTTACCCATCTTCATCACGCCGCGTATCGCTGTAAAGATGCGCAGGAAACGGCCGATTTTTACACCAAGTTATTAGGTCTGGAGTATTATGCTGCGGTCTCGGAAGACACCATTCCCTCGACCGGCGAGAAATGCCCTTACATGCATATCTTTTTTGCCATGAAGGATGGCTCCTGTGTCGCTTTTTTTGAAGTGCCGGAAGAACCGCCAATGCAGCTGGACCCCAACACGCCCGCCTGGGTGCAGCATCTGGCGCTCAATGTTGAAAGCAAAGAAGAGTTGCTGGAACGCAAGAAACTTTTGGAAGATGCCGGCGTAGAGGTCATTGGCCCGACCAATCATGGCTTTTGTGAATCGATTTATTTCTTTGATCCAAGTGGTCACCGTATGGAACTTACATTGCATATTGGCGATGAGGCGATGATGGAAAAATTGCGCTCCACCGCGCCCGAAATGCTCAAGAAATGGAATGAAACCAAGCAGGTTCAAACCGATGCTGCCTGGGTCCATGACGGATCGGCTGCCGAGTAGCTCTTAATCCATGCCTGAAAATAACGGAGAACTGTTAATCCTCAGTGTCCGCCTGAAATGCCGGAAAAGATCGAAGAAGTCTCTGACCGTATCGTCAGCTGGGCGGATCAAATCTAAATATTAATTATCAACTGTTGAGTTATTCACATCAATTCACAACTTCCTTAATTAAGTGACAGTCACTTAATTAACTATTTAGTGCGTCACCAACAGGGCGGCAATTTCTTCCGGTGTCAGGCATGCCGTTGGTTCTGGATAGCGCCGATCAACCTTGCGGCGATCATGCTCGGACCGCCGGTCCTGCTTACGTTCCTTAATGACACGGACTCTGTATAATTTTTCTGCCATATCCTCCTCCACTTGTTACTCAAGTAGGATTGCAAAACCAATGCCAAAAAACCTACCAAGCAAACACAGCAGAATTTAGCCAAAAAAAGGCCGCCTCCGCCTTCTTCAGCCGCTTCGCAGATAGCAACAGACTAATTTTTTAGGGGTCTTTAACCGCGCCGGACCAACCGCTATGGGTAATATCGAATATGACATCATTGGGGTCACGATATTTAATTTCATAATAACCAGTGCTGCCGCCGGTATCTTTAGCGACTTCGCCCATCATATAGCGCCCGCCATTTTCTTCGATTTTCTTTTTTGTGGCTTCGACATCATCAACCCAAAACCCGACATGATGAAGACCTACAAATTTCTTGCCTTCACCTTTGGGACTGGTTTTTTTACCAGCGGCATCATCAGATTTATACTCAATCAACGCCAAGCTCATGACACCATCCGACATATAAGCGACGCTGGCCATCGGCGTTTCATTTTCACGCACCAATTCCATGCCGAAGGTGTTTTGGTAGAATTTAGTTGCTTCACGTCGGTCCGGGACCGAAAGCGCCAAATGCCGCAACTTACCTGTAGGCTCACCCATAAAATACTTCCCCATTTTAATGTATTGTGAAAAGAAAAATAACTGGTTCTTTCCGTTTAGTCGACTTGAATCCGAATGCCCGGTGGGAGTTTCGTCGAAAGATCTCCGTTGGCTTTATCAATCTGTCTTTGAGTCAAATTGGCCCCGATCAAATCGGCTTCCCGAATATTTGTGCTGAGGAAATTTGCATCTTTAAAATCAGCGCCTGCCAATTGTGCGCCATAAAGATTAGCGCCAGCGAGACCAGCCCCCCGTAGTCCTGCTTCGGGCAAAAGGGTAGCTGTTAATGTCGCATGACGCAGTTTCGCATTGTGAAGATCAGCCTCGCGCAAATTCACAGTCGCCAAATTGATTTCTGAAAGATCCGCACCGGATAAATCTTCGCCTGAAAAGTTTGCTTTCTCACCGTCCACCCCATTGGACAAAAGCCAAGCCGCGTGAATTTCCAGTTTCGCCGCAATTTCGGCTGCGCGATCAGGTTCAACTTCTTTTTTTGGTTTTTCCGGCGAATTTGCAAGTTCAATTTCTGATTTGAGTTTCTCCGCTTTTGGGGCCGCCGCTTTTTCTTTTGGCTTTTCTGGCGACGGAGATTCAACAGACGGTTTTGGCGTAAGCGGCTTTTGCGCAGGTGGTTTGGGCGCGACTTTTAACTGTTCCTTTGCTTCAACCGATACCGCAACTGCCTCAATTTGCTCTTTTGATTTAGCTCTTGGTTTAACTTCGGGCGACGTGTCGACCAGCGGAAGGTCTGTGGATACAGCGGCGTTTCCTACAACCTTCCCACCGCCATCGCCCGCCTTCAAAGTAGAATTCGATGGAACTCTGCCACTTACACCGCGGCGTTCCTCTCCTTCAAAAACGGATGTATTGTTTGGATCGCGCCTATCTGGTCCGAAATAGGCTTTGCCGACAACAAATCGCCGGGGTTTTTGCAAGACACTGGTCACCCGTTTTTGAATTGATTCCGCGGTAAATGGTTTTCGGACAAAATGTTCGAACCCTACTTCAGATGCTCGTAATGCCATTTCCGGATTTAAGTTTCGGGTCATGATGATAATAGGCACGTTTTTGTGAGCCGGTGTGTTGCCAGCTCGAATTCGAGCCATAAAATTTAAGCCCGACGCACCGCCCATGTTTATCTCCATGATGATCAAATCCGGAACTGAGCCAATTTTCATTTTGTGGTGCGCGTGATCCGTTGAGGAGATTTCTTGGACGTTGGTCAGTCCAATACCATGAACGGCATCGCGAACGGCATCGCGATGTTCAATTTTTAAATCAACAACAAAGATGTTTAAATTAGAGAAGTCGGACATTATTGCCTATTGTATTTCGGAGCCTCGAACTGCTGAACGTTTACCCATAATTATAGATAGGTTTGATAGGATAAAATTCCCAGTTAATATTTGGGATTTTCTCTTTTCATGAATGTTAGTCAACGTCTAATCGAGCGTTTTTTGACAAAAATCGCGATATATTTCTGTGCAAACGGTTTCTATCTTTGCAGCGAACCTCGCCGCATCACTTAGGGTTGAATTAAGGAGTTCTGATCTCAATTGTTGGCGAATATTTTGCAGGGCAGACAAATCGCCCGCCAAGGAACCCGCAAGCGCTTTATAAGATTGGCGCGTGTCTGTAATCCATTCAGGACGACCAAGATGCGACATGATTGAAGCGCCAACACGTCCACTATGACGTGCGCCGAGCAGCGTAATGACGGGAACTCCCATGGAAAGTGCTTCAAAAGTTGTCGTTGTTCCGTTGTAGGGAAAGGGATCGAGACAGATATCGACTGAGTTATAGAGTTCTAAAGGATCGTCGTCTCGCGCGATCCACCCTTTGAGGACAATCCTGTCTGCGGCAATTTTGTTTTGCTCGAACGCCTCTTGCAATTTACCGCGCACCACCTCGTAATCGAGCATGCCGCCTTTAAGCAGCAGTTTTGAGTTCGGAACGGAAGCCAAAATCTCCGACCAGGTTTCAATGACCCGCGGGGATATTTTGGAAATATGATTAAACGATCCAAAAGTCACAAAACCATTATCAAGCGCAGGCAAAGACCCGACATTAGGCACCTCTTCCGGCATTTGGTAACAATGAAAACCACCTTCAAGGCGAATAAGTTGCTCGCTGTGATTTTTATCAGCGTCACCGCTCGGGTCGGCAATCTCATCGGTTAGACGGTGCTCGATTTGCGGCAATCCCGTGGTCGCAGGATAGCCGAGCCACGAAATCTGAACGGGGGACGGCTTGGATGCAAAAATACCGAGCCGATTATTTGCACTATGCCCAGCCAAGTCGACCAGGATATCAATTTGATCTTGTTGAATTAGGCTGGCTGCAGCGGCGTCACTCAATGTCGTCACGTCTCTCCAGTGATCGACATTGTCCTTAAACCAACTTGTTGTATCATCCTCCCGGCGGACATTTGAATAGGCATATATCTCAAAGGCTTTCCGGTCATGGGCTGCGATAAGCGGCTTTAAAAAATACGCAACCGAATGGGTTCTAAAATCCGGCGACACATAGCCGATTTTTAGGCGTTTGCTGGGGTCGCGATCCGCCGGTTGAGAAACCTCGGCGACAGAGCCAAACTTTTCTGCCCAGGATTTATGAGTTTCAAAGATCGATTGCTCTGTTTCCGCAGGACTATATAACAGGTTCAACAATAAATTTTGCCAGGCAAAAAAATAGATCGGATCGCGCTCTATCACCTCGCGAAAACATGCCAGCGCCTGAGAATTTCGCCATTGATCGTTTAGCACATTGCCGAGATTAAAACGCGCTGTATTGTAAGATGGATCGATCGAGAGTGCGTGGCGAAACGCCTCTTCAGCCTCATTGAGCTTCCCCGGCAATTTTCCCTGGCTGTTGAGCGCATTGCCGAGATTACTCCAGGCTTGCGGACTTGTGAGACGCAAAGCGACGGCTTGCCGGCCCAATTCTTCTGCATCTGCACTTTGTCCCAACCCTTCCAGGACCGCCGTCAGGCTAATCATCGCCTCGACATTGTCGGGATCGATTTGAAGAGCTTGGCGAAGGGTTGTTTCCGCCGGCGGGTACTTTCCGAGCTGGCCTTGAATGGTGCCCAAGCTGACCAAGGCATCGAGCCAATCGGGTTTTAACTGGCAGGCCTTATCGTACGCCTCTGCGGCCGAGCTTAAATCTTCAACCGCCATGAAAGTCGCACCCAAATTATAATAAAAAGTGGAACGGGTTGGATCGGCCAAAATGGCGCGCTCGATAAATTCAATCGCCTGATCAAATTGCCCGCGCTGCTGCATGATTAATCCGAGAAAATGCCATGCGTCCGTTTGGGCATCGGTGGTGTCATCTTTGCCAGCAAGTACTTCCCGGTAAATTGCCTCGGCTTCGTCAAATTTCCCCGCCTGATGAAGTTCAAGACCTTTTTCTAAAACGGCGCTGCTCACACTTATTCTCCGACCGCATGAAGTATCAGGTTGCGGGTGTGCGCTTGGACCCGGTGCTCGAAAAGGAAAATCCCCTGCCAGGTGCCAAGCGCGAGGCGGCCATCGGCAATCGGAATATTCAGCGTCGTTTGAGTGAGCGCCCCCTTGATATGTGCCGGCATGTCGTCGGAACCTTCGGTGGTGTGGCGATACAGCAACAAATCCTCGGGCACGAGTTTTTTGAAAAAATTCTCAAGATCAACCATCACATCAGGATCAGCGTTCTCCTGAATGATCAAAGATGCCGAAGTATGACGGCAAAAGAGCGTCATCATCCCGGTTTCGATTGTCAGATTATCCGTCCACTCAACTACCTCGCAGGTAAGCTCATAAAGTCCCTGGCCGGAGGTCTGAAGAGTTAGCGATTCTTGGGCTTGTTGGAGTACCTGTTGCATACCAATCTTGTAGCGTCTTTTTTAAATACTGCCCACCAAATAAAGCCCCCTTGCGCCGCCCATTACTTTCCGATTAGGATAAAACTCTGGGAGAAACATATAATGAACATGGAGTTTGACCCGGACGGGTTTGAACAAGACATCCCGGCACTAGGGCCATTTGAAGCCGGTGACATCGCCCGCGGTATTTGCCGCTATCTTCGCAATCTAGGCTACAGCCCGCTCACCGAATTCAAACTGCTGTCCAAACGCCGGGTAGATGTCATTGGCCTCAACAAAGCCGGCCAATTTATCATTATTGAGATTAAGTCCTCGGTCGCTGATTTTCGCAGCGACGATAAATGGCAAGAATATCTTCCCTTCAGCGATCAAATGTATTTTGCCGTCGCCAATGGCTTTCCGCTCGAAATATTACCGGATGAATGCGGCATTATGATCGCCGATGCCTATAATGCGGCCGTGATCAGAGAGTCTCAGACCCGCAAACTCAATGCAGCTCGCCGCCGAACCCAGATCGTCCGCTTTGCAAAAACCGCCGCAGACCGTCTGCATCTTTGGAACGATCCTAATCGGAAATAGATTTTTCGATCTCGAGTAGCGCTTTTTTACGATCAATCCCCCAGCGATAACCGGTTAGATCGCCGGTCGCTCCGACAGCGCGGTGACAGGGAATAATAACGCCAATGGGGTTCGAGCCACAGGCTTTTCCGACAGCCCGAGCGCTTTTGGGCACACCAATCGCCGCCGCAATTTCGCCGTAGGTTTGCGTCATACCGGCGGGAATGCGCCGAAGGTAGGACCAGACTTTAGCCTGAAATGCTGTGATTCGTATATCAAACGGAAGCGATTTTATTTTTATGTCAAAACTCTCAAGCACAGCTAGAACTGTTGACAATATCTCCGCCATATTTTTTTCATTGCGGCGCAATTTAGCTTTTGGAAACTCTTCCGCCAGCTCTTGCTCAACTTCTTTGACTGAGCTGCCAAAACACACCCGGCACAAACCATGCGCCGTTGCCGCCACCAAAACCCGCCCGAGACTACAATTGCCAATGGCGTAGTTAATCTCCGTTCCTTTACCGCCTTTGCCATAGCTCGCCGGTGTCATGCCGAGCTTGCCGTTCGAGGATTCATATAATCTGCTGGAACCACCAAAGCCGGCGTCATACATCGAAGATGTCACGGATTGGCCGGATTTTAAATTGGCTTTAAAAATTTCAAGGCGGTGGGTTTCAGCATATTCACGCGGCGATATGCCGGTCGCCTTTTTAAACACCCGCTGCAAATGAGTGGGGCTCATTTCAAGAGCGTCGCCGAGATATGCGAGTGTCGGCGTTCCTTCCTCATAGGCCTCTATGAGAGCGCAGGTTTGCTCAACAAGTTCAGTTTGATCAACACTTTGATTTTTCATAATCAACACTTTACCTGATCGATGAATAAAAACTATCCGAAGCTTGCGCGTGGCTGTGTGTTTTTCTCAACCGTAGCGTTGTAGCTGTTCAGCATTGTCGTTGAGCCAATTGCGGGCGGCATCAACCTGAACATCAAAACCGGCGACCGTCTGCCAAAACGCTGCACTATGATCCATATGTCGCAGATGGGAAACTTCATGGGCGACGACATAATCCATCACCCATTCAGGTGTCATAATTAAACGCCAGCAGAACGATAGATTACCATTGGGGGCGCAAGAGCCCCACCTTGATTTTGTATCGCGCACCGTGATGCGGCCGATCTTGCGGTCTAAGCTGGCTGCCATATCAAAAGCTCTAAACTCAATTTCCGACTTTGCCTGGCGTTTGAGCCAATCAAGGAAACGACGGGTAAAATGCTCAGGCCGCCCGCTTATGCGAATTTCGCCGTCTTGTTTTAGGGCAACACCAATGAGATCAGGGTCATGGCGAAGTGTATATTTTTCACCCAGCATGGGGATTTTTGCGCCGTCCTCAAATGGAATTTTTTTGGGTAGATTATCAAGCTTCGCCAACAGCCAACCGGATTTATCCTGAACCAACAAAAGCGCTTCGCGCTCACTGGCGCGGGACGGCAATGTAACAAGGGCACCTTCATTATCGGTATCGACCCTTAAAATGGCGCGGCGTGCCCGCGCATTTCGCCTGATCCGCACCGGAACGTCACGACCGTCTAAATTTATGATTTGAAGCGTATCAGCTTTCTTCGTCATGTTGCTTCTTCATGTCGTCTCTTCCGGCCAGGTCACAACGTGATCTTCAAGATCAAGCGCGTCTTTCTCCTCAACCGCACGTCCGCGTATAGAGATTCCTGCCTCATGAACCGTATTGGGATCACCCGATACCAAAGGATGCCACCAAAACAATTTTTTGCCTTCATGCAACAATCTATAGGCACAACTTGGCGGCAACCATTGGAGACTGCTCAGATTTGCTGTGGTGAGTTCAACACAATCGGCCACCAAGAACGTGCGCTCGACGTAGTTTTTACAGTGACAACTACCGAGATCCAATTGGCTGCAGGCAACATTTGTATAGGAAACCTCGCCGCTATCTTCGTCTTCAAGTTTATGGAGACAGCATTTCGCACAGCCATCACAAAGCGAGTCCCATTCTTCCAAGGACATTTCGGATAAAGTTTTCTGTTCCCAGAAGGGTTTACTCGCATCCAAAATTAAAATCTAACCTCATAAAAAATCTTTGAGCTTGGTCGCGATCGCTTCGGCTTCCATGCCATAGCTGAAAAATGTCAGAAATTTACCGTCCTTACTCATAAGATAACTCACCGAGGAGTGATCCATCAAATAATCATCTGGATCCGTCGCGTCTTGCTGGGATTTGGCGGCGTAAATGCGAAACACTTTTTTGACATGCTCAATTTGCTGGACGTTCCCCGTCAGGCCAGCAAAACTTTTGTGAAAATGAGTGAGATAGGATTTAAGATGTTCGGGGGTATCACGCAAAGGATCAACTGTCACAAATATCGGCTGAACTTTTATCGCATCTTTTCCCAGCAAATCCATCACCGTTGAAAATGTCGATAAGGTGTTTGGGCAGACGTCCGGGCAAAACGTGTAGCCAAAAAAGATCAGAGAATATTTGCCGTGGAAGGTTTTTTCAGAGACAACGGCGCCTTCTTGATTAACCAGCGTAAAAGACCCGCCAATCGACGCCGTGCCGCTTGAGCTTGTTTTAGTAACCACTCCGGCAGGGCCGCCTTGAATAGATGCCTGATCCTTAAAAGCGCGAATACCAAAACCAGCAGCAACGATTACAACCGCCAAAATAAGATAAAAATAAACGCGTCGAAGCGGCATGAGCATCTTCTCCTGTGGGACTTAACTGGTGTTAACTTCATAGACCGGGCTCGGTCAGCCTGCAAGGACCGATAACAAAAGGTTGAAATCGATTGTTGACGCCAAACCGAGGGATGCTCATTCTAGGGCGATGTTTTTATTCGGTATTTCAGATCATGCTGGCGGATTTGACCCCTTAATTTTGTTGTTAATGGCAATGGTCATTGAAACTTATGCGGGGCAGTTGAGGTTCCTTACCCGGCTAACGGGGCATCCCCTTGCTTTGATCGAGAATATGGTGAGTTGGTTCGACCGCAAGCTTAACCGGGAAACCCGCAGCCAAATGGACCGAGCTGTGCGAGGAAGCATTGCCGCAATCGTTGTCATTGCTGTCTCAGGCAGTGTTGGGTGGGGGTTTGCCTGGCTCAGTCAAACTCTACCCTTTGCCTGGATTTTTGAAACCATTTTGTTGGTCATGCTGATCAGTCAGCGTGGCACCTACACAGCAGTTCGGAAAGTTGGCTTGGCGCTTCGCGACCAAGGATTGGAGGTTGCGCGGCAAGCTATCACGCCACTGATAAAGGAGGCGTCCGCAAAGATGGATGACCACGGAGTCGCGCGAGCGGCGATCGAAACAAGCTGTATGTTGCTGACGACGCGCGCGGTGGCACCGGTATTTTGGTATGTGCTGTTTGGCTTTCCCGGGTTGTTAATCTATCAGGCCGTGGCCGTCATGAACGAGGAGCTGGGTCATAAAACGGATAAACACCGCGCCTTTGGATTTACTGCAGCCCGCCTCTACGACATCTTATTGATCATACCAGCTCAATTGAGTGGCCTTTTTGTTGTGCTGGCGAGCCTGTTTGTACCAACAGCCAATCCGGCAGGCGCGCTCAAAACCATGTTGCGGGATGCCAGAAAGTTTCGCAGCTACAATTTGGGCGTCGCGCTGGGGGCAGTCGCAGGTGCGTTTAATTTGGCGCTCGGGGGTCCTCGTAAATTTACCCAGGAAACCAAAAATGATCCTTGGATCGGAGACGGCACCGCGCAAGCCACCCCTCAGGATATCCGCCGCAGTTTGTATCTATTTACTGTTGCCTGTCTTCTGAATGGTGTCTGGGTCGCCGCCTTCACAATCGTCAGGTATGTGTAAGTCATGGCCGCTAGCCCTGGATATAAAGAATACATTCTGGATTTGTTAACCGCTGTGGACGGCGTATCAGCACGCGCGATGTTCGGCGGAGTAGGCCTCTATGTTGATGGCACGATGTTCGGCCTGATCACACGGTCTGATCGATTTTATCTCCGCGTCGACGAGATTAATCAGCCCGATTTTGAAGCCATGGAGGCGGAGCAATTTATCCCTCATGAAGATAAACCTGAACAAAATCAAATGAAGATGCCGTATTTTGAAGTCCCGGCAGATGTTTTGGAAGATGAAGAAGAACTACCCCGCTGGGCGCAAAAAGCCTGGGAAGCCGCCAGGCGTAACAAAAAACCGAAAAAGAAAAAATCATAATGGTCGATCAAAGCGCCGCCAGCGCCATTCGCAAACGCTCTGTCTTGATATCCGGGCATCGCACCAGCATATCACTGGAAGAAGCCTTTTGGACCAAACTGAAGGAGCTCTGTGATGAGCGCGAAAAATCGATTAATCAGCTCGTTACAGAGATCGACAATGACCGGCTCGACACACCCAGCGGCAATCTATCAAGCGCCATCCGTGTCTATATTCTGGAGCAGCTCGAAGCGAAATAACTAATTTGTCTTCACAATTACCGGCCAAGGCCCTTCAAAATACCTTTCAGGAAATCCTCAACTCTGGGTTTTTGCTGCTGCTGTTGCTGAGGCGCTTGTTGCGGTGGTGGTTGTTGGGGCGGCGGAGAGCCGCTACCGGACGAACCCGAATTCGACGAGCCCGACTTCGCTTGCGGGAAAATCTGATCCAATATGGCACCAATTCCTTTTTTCTTACGCAAGCGATCGAGTTTTTTACTAGCAAAGCCCGGCAAGCGAATGCCGCCTTTGGTCAGCGCGGCGGTTTCTAATTTAACTTTCGGATCATCGAGACGACCTGAAATTTTAAAGGGTAACAGCGGTTTCTTTCTTGAGTTGCGCAACAAAAACTGAGCCACAATATTCTGCGACATTTCTATTTCGCCGGTCGTATTAATCTGCCAGTTCGGTAAATCAACAAAACCTTTCGCCGACCCATTACCGATGCCGGATGCCAGGCTCATGTCGTCAAACCGCGCAACGCCTTTATCCATTCGAAAACTGGTGCTGAAATCTGCCGTTTTGGAACTTGCTTTGCCGCCCGTCAAAGAGCCGCCAAATTGATTGAGCGATAAAAACAGACCGGCAATACCTGACAGGGCAGAGCCTTTTTTGGCCGCATTACTGATGTTTAAACCTCTGACGGAAATTGTGCCACCGCCGCCGAGCATTTTTGCCAAATCAAAGGTCGAGCGTCCAACTGTGCGGAATTCGCCGACCAGGTTGAGCGTCCCTTTGCTAAAGCCGCGTGTGCCGAGCGATCTGAGAAGACTGCCGGTATCTGCACCCGCAATTTCAAAACGCGTTTGAAACTGGTTTCTGGCATCGTCGACAATGACGCGGCCGTCTATTTTAATGTTACCGCCATAAGCTTTACCGGTAAGGCGCTTTAAATCTAAAACGCCGTTCGTTAAAACACTTTCCAATCTGACGGCGTCCACTCGATATTTCTGAAATCTCAGGCTTTCCGATCGCAATTGGATGTCGCTGTCGACCCCTCTCAGAAAAGACAGATCGATGGGCTCATTGCTCCACGGCGCTCCCGGCGGGAAGCCGGAAGCTTTACGCCTGGTCGCTGTTCTAATGAATAGCGGGTTTGCCTTAAGAGCGTGATGAATTTGGCGAAGGGTTTTATCCAAGAACGCCGTTCGTTTTGCCGGCAGTATAGTGTCTATCACAATCGTGCTGGTTTTGAGATCAGCGGTTACTTTTGGTCTTAGATTGGAAATGTCCATTTCAGCCCGGCCTTGCAGCGAGATACCCAACGCCTTTCCGGTGAGATTTGAAAACGCCATTTTCTGCGCATTGCCTTTGATGCGACCGCGCAGGTTAATGCCGCCGGTTTTTTTACCAGCTGGACGATAGCTGCTGCCCAAGCGTCCGAGCAAACGCACCAAATTGGAGTGATTGGCAGAAAAGTCTCCGTCAACGGTGGAAACTGCCTGTAGTGGTTTTACCAGGCCGCTGAGCGAAAAGTTCCCGCCGAGCATTGTCATGTTGGTCGTAACCTTTAAAGCACTTGGCTTTCCGTTTAACGTGCCGGAAAATCGCACCGCGCCGATCTGTCTGGCGGATACCGGCGGCGTAATTTTTGCCAAACTGAAAAGCCGCGCCAGACTTTTTCCCCGCACATCGAACTTGAAATTTTGAAAGCTTGGATCGATTGCACCTTTGGGTTTCTTAAGGCCTTGAATGGTGCCGGTGACGTTAACCGTCATTCCAGCGGCATTGGCTGTCCGCAATTTTTTAAGCTCTAGTGCACCATTGAAAATAGTGGCGTCCAATTTCAACCCTTTGATCGGCACCTCTCCGACGGTCAACGCTTTTAGATCAACTGTAATATTAGCGTCAATATTACCGAGCGGCGCAAGCGCAGCCAGTGGATTAGATATCGCTGCTGGTTGCGGCGTTGCTTTTTTCGTAGATTTCTCAGCGGATTTTTCATCGGTTTTAACGCCGGATGTAGCGGGGGGTTTTTGGGCAGACTTAGCGCTCGACTGCGGCAAATAGCCGTCCAGATTTAGCCGATCTATAGACAAATTTAAGCCAAATGACGGCCGCGCTCTAAAGGCAACATTGGCGGCACCTATCATTTTTGTACCATCGAGCTGTACCGCAATATCATTGAGGGTCGCTGCCTTACCATCGGCGACAACTTTTCCACTAAAACTCAATTTACGGAGGCGGTCTTTCGCAATGCTCGAGACATCCACCCCGGCCCAATCCAACAAACCGCGAAGATTGCTGGTCGACATATCAACATTGCCATCAAACGTCGGGCTTTTTGATTTTCCGTCTTCGGAGACAAAACCAAATAGCGCCACATCCGTGCTGCCCGGCAACAACGCGGAAGCCTGACTGATGGTGATTTCCTGATTGGCCAAAGTCGTGCTGATCTTTGCCTGGCGAATAACCGAGTTTTTGTAAGTAATAGCAGCGATCGACAAATCAAGCACTGCGTTCAAATTGTCCGGCAGAGATTTAAGGCTGAACGGTGTCTGGTTCGCATTCTTTTCCTGACCCGCACTTAGGTTTCTAGCCAAGGGAAGCGATATGCCTTTTTTTGGTTTACCTTTTTTTACATTTTTTGCCGTTGATTTTTTCTTAGAATTTTCCGGTTTGGGCGGTGCCAGCAACGCATCAACATCAAGTTTATTGATCGCAAGTTTTATATCGACATCGGTTGTAGCGCCGAGCTTTACAGTCACGGCGCCGGTGCCTTGGGTGCCATTTAATTTTAAAATCAGATCGGACATCTCGCCGCCGGTTTTAGCACCTGCAATATTTGCAACGACACCAAACGGCCGTGCGAGGCTTTCCGGCAAACTGATCCCACCCGCGATGGCGGAAATGAACGCTGCTAAATCGCGGCCATCTGCATTGAGTTTCCCTTTGAACTGCGGGTCTTCATTGAGACGGGTTAAAGCCCCTGAAAACCGCAAGCTTGCTTCGCCGGGGATGACTTTAAGATCAAAACTAAAAGGCAGTGTTCGACCTTGCACCAACGCGCCTACCGAAGCCGCAAAACTCATCGGGATTCCACGCACAACCGCGCTGCCGGAGCTTTCCATAGGTCCCGAGAGCGAGGCCAGGGCAAAACGTCCGTTTAGGTTTTTGATCGTCTCAATTTGTCCTTTGGTATCGTCACGAAAAGTGATCGAGCCGTTTTCGATAACAAAATCATCAACCTGAATGGCGAGAGAATCCGCGCCCGTACCAGCGCCGCCTGTCAGCGCGCCAAAGGGTTGGAATTTGGAAGGCGACGAGGCGGCTGGCTGAGCAGCAGTGGACCCAGGCGCTGGAGGATTGAAAGCCATATTTGTGCGCCCGTCCGACAAAATCTCCAGGCTCAAGACCGGCTTCACCAATTTGATCGAACTGATTTGCAGTTGACGGCTCAGCAATGGCGCTAAGGCAACGCGCACTTCAAAGGAATCGACCGACAATGTATCGGCCGTGGAGGCCCCTTCTATATTGGCGACATGGACATCATTTATAAGAAGCGCCGGAGACGGCAATATCCCAATTTTTATATTACCGCGAATTTCCAGATTGAAGCCGGTTGCGGCGTTAACCTCCTTGGTAATAATATCGCGATATTCGTTCCAATTGACAAAATTTGGCGCAATTAAAACCGCCGCGATCAGCCCAACAAATACAAATAAAAAGCCAAATAAAAGCTTTTTCAATTTCGAAAATCTCCCTAACTATTATTTTGGGCAGCGCGACCACTTTGGGTCAAATGCCGGAATTTAAGTTCTTAAACCAAAAGACAATCCGATGGCTATTAGTGCTTGTGACAATATGGTCTGATTTTTCAGTTTTTTCAAATTATTGGCCAAAATTAGAAAAAGATACCGACATGTATTGTTTAGACGCGCCTGGAATAGTATTCTTGATGCAATTAAGCAAATGCGACGGCAGTCTACGGCCCCATTATATTATTAAGGGTTCCCAGCCTCGCCATAATTGTCCCATTTCGCTAAACCAATACCACGCAGAAAAATTTAGGACTTTGACCAATCGGTGAGTATCGCCAGTAAAATACGTGCGCAATTTTTCGAAAAAGGCATCGCCCGCGCTCTACAACATCGTGATTACCGCATTTTCGCCTTTACCAATTGGTTTGGCACAATTGGTAATTGGTTTCAGCGCGTCGGTATTGGCTGGCTCGCGTGGGAATTAACCCATTCAGGATTCTGGCTCGGCGCGGTTGCTCTGGCAGAAGCCATTCCATTATTGTTTTTTATCGCTTTTGCGGGTGCCATTGTTGATCGTGTCGACCGCATGCGACTGCTACGGCGTTTGCAAATGTTGGTGATCCTATTGGGTGTGGTTACCGTTTTGCTGACCGCGTTTGATTTAATCAATATCACTTTATTAACATTGATCGCCTTGATCCATGGATTGATCCAGACCTTCCATCTGCCGATACGTCTAACCATTGTTCCAAACCTGGTGCCCCGAAACGATTTGACACCGGCGGTCGCCTTTAACTCGGCGCTGTTCAACACATCGCGTTTTGTCGGACCGGCACTGGCGGGTTTTGTGATTGCAAATTTCAGCGTCACCGCAGCGTTTTCGCTCTCGATTGTTGGTTTCATCATTTTTGCCGGCGGGATTGCTGTGATAAACCCACGAAACGATGAACATCGCGCAGATAAAACCACAGGTCTTATTTCTGATGTGCTGGAGGGTTTTCGCTATGTCACCAAACATTCCAGTATTGGGCCGATGTTGCTATTTGTATTTATCGGCGCTTCGTTTTCGCGTGCCTTCATGGATTTGGCACCGGGTCTTGCCGATGATGTTTTCAATCGCGGCGCCGAAGGTTTTGGTTTGTTGTTATCGGCGATTGGCGTCGGCGGCATAGCCGGGGCCATTGGTTTGGCGCAATACGGCAAAACCGAGGGTCTGGTGAAAGTGAGCTTTGGCTCACTCGGAATAACAGCCCTGTTTCTCCTCGCTTTTACGGCGACAAAAATATTCTGGTTCGCGTTGCTTTGCTGTGCCTGTCTTGGTGTCACCCTAGGGGTCGCCACCAACGCGCCTCAGATATTGCTGCAAAACACCGTGGACGGAGCCATGCGCGGCCGAGTGATGTCAATATTTGGCCTGACCTATCGCGCGGGTCCGGCGCTGGGGGCGCTTATCATGGGCTCGGCATCGACCTATGTTGGTCTGCAATTGCCCGTCGCGGGCGGGGCGGTGATTTGTCTGATCGCCATTTTGGTTATGTGGCCCAAGCGCAAGCGATTGGCCGCAGGGATGGAAGGCGACAGAACGCCTATCGCCGAGAAAGCGAAACCCGCATGAGTAATTTTGGCTATTTTGTCTCCAAATTGGGTGATCACGGTATGGGCCGTGCCTTGCGTCATCGGGATTACGCCATTTACGCTTTGGCAGGCTGGATTTCCAATATTGGACTTTGGGTTCAAAAGACAGCTCTGTTCTGGCTGCTCTGGGAATTAACCAACTCTTACAGTGCGTTGGGAGCCTTGGCGTTTGCCGAGGCTATCATGACCATTTTGGTTATGCCTTACGCCGGAACGCTGACCGATCGATATGACCGCCTGAAAATGGCGCGTATTGTTCAGGTTGCATTGCTTAGCATTGGAACTCTATTCGCTGTTCTGTCGGCGCTCGATTTGATCACCATTCATATTCTATTTGGCCTGGTCATGATCAATGGCATTGCAGAGGGGTTCTGGACGCCGCTGCGCATGACCATGCCGCCAAGTCTGGTTCCAAGGGAAGATTTGCCCGCGGCGTTAGGCGTCAGTGCGGCGATGTTTAATCTGGCGCAATTTATAGGACCGGCCCTCGGCGGCATTATTGTTGCGTTCTTCGGCGTGACCTATGCTTTTATTTTTAACGCCGCAAGTTTCCTTGGCTACCTTTTGGTCCTGTTCATCATCACGCTCCGCTATGATGAAGTTGTGTCGCGCAAAACCGAGGGCTTTATCAAAGAATTCAAAGCAGGTCTTATCTATATCGCAGAGACCGCCGGATTGCGGCGTTTTTTGGTGCTGTCACTGGGAGCGTCGTTGTTGATGCGGGCGTACCGTGAACTCTTTGCCGGTATATCCGACGGCATATTTGGCATGGGCGTCGAAGGTCTGGCAATCTTAAGTTCTGCCGCCGGTTTGGGTGCCTTGGTTACGGCGCTTTATCTCGGCAATTTTGGCAAGATAAAAGGTCTTATCCGCTCAATTTTGATTTTTTTGTTTGTTGCCGTCGTCGCGCAAATAGCGCTCGCCTCTGCCACCGTATTTTGGTTCGCTGTTCTCAGTGCAGCTGTTCTCAGTGCCACAGCGACCTATGCCGGGATTGGTGGACAGCTCCTCGTTCAAAACACCATTCACGGCGCGGTTCGAGGCCGGGTGATGAGCGTGTGGGGGATGATATTACGCGGAGGTCCTGCCAGCGGTGCCTGGATGGTCGGGACCATAGCCGGCTTTAGCGATCTGCAATTTGCCTTTTACACCGCAACAGGTTTGTTCGTGGTCGTTTTGCTCTGGACCCTGCCAAAGGCTAAAAATATGGCCGCCAATTTGGAAAGAAGCTCTGAAGAGCGCGATGCGGCGGACTCCTAATTAGCGGGTCACAGGTTCGAGCCCTGTATCGCCCACCAAAATAACCCTGTTAAGTCAGTGACTTAGAAGGTTTTTTGTTTTTTCAAGGTCTCTGAATAAAGTCCGATAAATATTCAGACTCTGTTCGCCTTATGGTATTGTTACTAAACTATTGCTGTAGGGAAAGCAGCTGATCACGAGTCTGTGCCCGTGTCGACAATTAATCAAGAGGAGATTAGGAATACATGGGTGAGGCAAAACGCAGGGCAGCACACGACCCCAACTTTGGCAAGGCCAAACCCCTGAAGCTGGGGCTAGTCGTCAGCCCGCCAATGGAAATCCAAGGAACAAGTCTGCGCATTCGGTCGACAATTCTTGATCCTCAAGAGATTCGATGTTCGATTTTGCTGTGGGATAAACTAGTGTGGCCCTCGTCACGAATGATTAAAATGGAAAGTGGCCCCGACGAGAAGTTCTTAGAAAGCGCAGGCATTCTGACTAGGCCTGAATATTCGTTTAATGGTGATGCGGCGCAGGGTATGGCGATGACTCAGATCCAAGCCTTCATGGACCTAGAGGACCGAGAGCCCGGTCTATGGTCACTCGCGCAGGGTGAAAATTCGTTGCTTCTTAAAGATCGCAAGCTTGAGCCTGACGCTGGCGCACTCCTTGAGTTGACGCGCGCAATACCAGTTCCTGATAAAGAGGTGCCGCTAGACGATGTGCTTGAGTTTAAGCATCGGCGCGTAGACGAACTGCTGCAACTGCGGAAGGAACTGGGTACTTTTGTCTCGGCAGTTAACCAAGCGGAGGACAAAGAGGCAGAACTACGAACACACATTGCGACGGTAAATGCCGCTTGTGCAGATGTCTTGAGCGTCAGTCGAGAGTGGCAGTTCCCCGTTCGACTCACGAACTTCAAAGCATCTGTCGACTTTCGCCCCTTGGTGACTGCTACGGCAGGAGTAACCGCGTATGGCATTGGTACGATATGTGGTCTCTCGGCGTCAGCTGCCATTCTGTCGAGCGTCGGAGGAGCCGCAGCCGCGACAGCACCCGCTTTGAAACTCGTAGCTGACTTCGGGTGGCGTGGAATGAAAAAGCGACTGGGACCCTACCGCTATGTCTTTCAGTTCCACAATGAGCTGTTCTAGCGAGGCCAGCTGAGTCAATAAATCCTGATGGCATATTGATAAGGCCAGGATTTCAAGAAATAGAAAATTCTAAAAGACCCAAACTTACACATACACAGTTTTTAGAAAAAAATAATAATAAAACCAATAGGTTATCTAATATATCCGTTGCCTCTTAATTAGGTTCCCCGAACCCCCCACCGCTTTAATTCTCCCCGTAGCCGCCGCCGCCAGGTGTCTCAATGACAATCACATCGCCGGATTTCATTTCAGCCTGATCTGTGGGCCCAAGTATTTCTTCAGACCCATCTTGGCGAACAACCGTGGTTTTACCGGGGGCGCCGCTTTCTCCGCCAGCCAGTCCAAACGGTGGATTTATGCGGGAGCCTGACAAAATCGCTGCGGTCATGTCTTCTTCAAAACGCAGACGCCGGATAACGCCATCGCCGCCTCTATGCCGACCCACGCCGCCCGAATTCTCTCTAAGACCAAACGCTTCCAAAATCACCGGGTAGCGCCATTCGAGAATTTCGGGATCGGTGAGCCGCGTATTTGTCATATGAGTATGGACAGCCGACGCTCCATCAAAATCAGCGCCAGCGCCGGAGCCACCGCATATGGTTTCGTAATATTGGTGGCGCGCATTACCAAAGGTGAAATTGTTCATTGTGCCTTGCGCCGCCGCCAACGCACCTGTTGCACCGAATAACGCAGCTGTCATCGCTTGCGAGGTTTCAACATTGCCGGCGACCACGGCTGCCGGGTATTCAGGCGCCAGCATGGAGCCTTCCGGAATAATAATATCCAAAGGCTCCAAACAGCCGTCATTAAGCGGAATATCATCCTGCACCAAACAGCGGAACACATAGAGCACTGCGGCCCGGCACACAGCTTTCGGCGCGTTGAAATTGCTCGCTGCCTGATCGGAGGTGCCGGTAAAATCAATCGCCGCGCGCCGTGCCTTTTTATCTACGCGAATGGCAACTTTAATCACACTGCCGTCATCCATTGGATTTTCGAATTCTCCGTCTGGCAGTTGATCCAGCACCCGGCGCACACTTTCGGCGGCGTTGTCTTTGACGTGACTCATATAAGCGTTAACAACATCCAGGCCAAAATGCTGAACAATGCGCGCCAGTTCCTGCACGCCTTTTTCATTCGCGGCGATCTGGGCTTTAAAATCAGCAATGTTTTGATCGATGTTTCGGGCAGGATAACGACCGGAGGCTAACAGGTCGCGAAGGGCGGCTTCTCGGAGCGCACCCTTTTCGACCAAAAGGAAGTTGTCGATCAGCACACCTTCTTCTTCGACGGTTCGGCTGTTGGGCGGCATCGAGCCCGGCGTCATGCCGCCGATATCCGCCTGATGGCCGCGCGAGCCGACAAAAAACAACAGCTCGGGCTTATTATCTCCTGGAGCGTCATCAAAAATCGGCGTGATCACCGTGACGTCCGGCAGATGTGTGCCGCCATTGTAGGGCGCGTTAAGCGCATACACTTCACCCGGCGCAATCGTCTCACCGCGCGCGTCAACAATGACGCGCACACTTTCGCCCATCGATCCCAAATGCACCGGCATGTGCGGTGCGTTCGCAATCAAGCCGCCCTTTGCATCAAACACAGCGCAGGAAAAATCGAGACGCTCTTTGATATTGACCGAGCTTGCAGTATTGGCGAGCACGGCACCCATTTGCTCGGCGATCGACATAAAGAGATTATTGAACACTTCGAGCATCACCGGATCGGCATCGGTGCCAATCGCGAAAGTTTGCGGGCGAGACTCGATCCGACGCAGCACCAAATGGCCGAGGGACGTCACCTCTGCTTGCCATCCCGGCTCCAATACGGTGGTGCCATTGGCTTCAATCAGGATCGCCGGGCCATCAATTTTATGGCCGGGTAGCAATTGATCGCGGTCATATATTTGTGTTTGAACTTTTTGGCCGTCAAAGCAGACGCTGTCCTGATCCAAAATTTTCGGATCAGATTTCCCGGTAATGGCCAAAGACTTATCCGACACTTGTTCGGTCCCGCCGATGGCCTCTACCGCCAAGGCTTCCACCACAAGCCCGCGGCCGACATCGACAAATCCAAAGCGGGCGCGATGGATGTCTTCAAATGACTGGGTGAGTTGGTCAAATGTCGCAAAAGGTATTTCCAATGCAGTGTCGGTGCCAAAATAACGAAGATGAATTTTTTGCACGACCGTGATGTCACCAGGCGCAATATCCTGATCTTCCAGCTCGCGGCTTGCCTCGCCGGCAAGTTCCTGAAGTGTCGCAGCCAATTCTCCAAGGATTTCTTCGCTGAGCGGCTGTTCAACAGCGCGCTCCCGCAGCGCCCGTATTTCGGCAAGACCCATGCCATACGCGGAAAGCACTCCGGCAAAAGGATGGATGAAAATTGTCTCCATGCCGAGTGCATCGGCCACCGCGCAGGCGTGCTGCCCCCCGGCCCCGCCAAAACAGGTGAGCGCATATTCTGTCACGTCGTAACCGCGCTGCACGGATATCTGTTTGATCGCATTTGCCATGTTTTGCGTCGCTATTTTAAGAAAGCCTTCTGCGACCTGGTCCGCGTCTGATCCAATTTTTTTGGCGAGCGCAGCAAATTTATCTCGAACAATAGCGGCATCCAAAGGTGCATCTGCCGCCGGGCCAAACACATGGGGGAAATATTTGGGCTGTACCCGGCCCAGCATGACATTGGCATCGGTTACGGTAAGCGGACCGCCTTTGCCGTAACTCGCCGGACCCGGATTGGCACCGGCTGAATTGGGTCCCACTCTAAACCGCGCACCGTCAAAATGCAGGATTGAGCCGCCGCCGGCAGCAACGGTATGAATTTGCATGATCGGCGCGCGGACACGAACGCCGGCAATCTGCGTATCGAAGGCGCGCTCAAATTCGCCGGCATAATGTGAGACGTCCGTCGATGTGCCGCCCATGTCAAAGCCGATGATTTTATCAAAGCCGGCCATCGCGGCGGTCCCGACAGCGCCGACCACGCCGCCCGCCGGACCAGAGAGAATGCTGTCTTTGCCGCGAAACCGCTTGGCGTCTGTCAGGCCGCCGTTTGATTGCATAAACATCAATTTGACGTTGCCAAGCTCATCTGCGACCTGATCGACATAGTGCCGCAAGATCGGCGAGAGATACGCATCGACCACCGTTGTGTCGCCGCGGGACACCAGTTTCATGAGCGGGCTGACTTCGTGCGAAACTGAGATTTGTGTGAAACCAATATATTTGGCGATTTGACCGAGGCGTTGTTCGTGCTCGGGAAAGCGGTAGCCATGCATCAAAACAATCGCGACAGAGCGAATTCCGGTATCGAACGCTGCTTGAAGTTCCTTCGCCCCAACTTCTTTATCGAGCGGCGTGAGTTCCTTGCCTTTTGCATTGAGTCGGCCCGGAACTTCCGCAACGCGGGCATATAATTGCTCAGGCAATACAATATTGAGCGCAAAAAGATCGGGGCGGTTTTGATAGCCGATGCGAAGCGCATCTCTAAAACCTTCATTGATCACCAGCAGGGTCGGCTCACCTTTACGCTCCAGCAAAGCATTGGTCGCCACCGTCGTTCCCATCTTAACCGCTTGAATTTTATCGGCCGGAATTGCGTCGCCCGGTGCCACTTCCAGCAAGCGCCGAATGCCTTCGATCGCCGCGTCGGGATAATGCTCAGGGTCTTCGGACAGCAATTTCCTGGCAATCAGTTCGCCATTTGGATGGCGCGCAATTATATCGGTAAAGGTCCCGCCGCGATCGATCCAGAATTGCCATCTATCATCATAAGTCACTGATTATATTACCTTTTATCATAACTCGTCACTACATCTTTGATACACCAAATATATTTTCTCTTGTTTTCCCGTTGGTTAGTCCAACCTCAGAATACACTTTTGATACACTAACAGGAGATTTTACCCAATTTTGCAGAAGTTTTAACAGCTGAATAAAAGTTAGGCAAAACCAGACCTATTATCTCTAAGTTACTGATTTTGTTGAATTAATGTTGCGTAAAAAGGTAAGTTATTGATACATCGTTGTTATTTTCACTTTTTTTGAACTTTTTTTCATATTTCATCCGTTTTACGGAGGCAATTCTTATACATAGGATATGTAGAACCTTTGGGAATAGCTAAGTTAGAGTCTATAAAGGTCTTTAAAGAGATGATTTAACAATCCTAAAAATAAGGAGATATGAAATAAACCGTATCCAAAGAATCCAAATCTTCCTAACCGATTACAGGCATCTACAACCCTCTCTTTAAATACCTCTGCAAAGAGGGTCATCGTCACTACCAACTTGAACTCATTAATGAGTAAGCGCATGTGACTTTGCCTGTTTGGCATTTCCCGTGGCGAGAAAGACCGAGGCTATATTGATATGAAAATCGGCGGCAGACGGGTTGACCAAAATTGCTTTACCAATGAGCTCAATTGCCTCGTCGTAATTTTTTTGCGCATAAGCGATCATACCCAAAAAATGAATGGCATCAGCATGTACTGGGTCGATCTCAAGAACTTTTCGATAGATGTCGGCAGCCTCTTCCAATCGCCCGTCGCGCTGATGGGTTAAGGCTGTTTCGATAATGTGATCAATGTCGCTCATGCGAAATATCAAAAAAGGCGTGCGGTTTAGCTGGGAATGATTAATTTGACATATAACGGTATAGTTTGAATAGATTAGTAACACACTAACGCCAATTATATTTGGCCACAGATTCAAGGTTTAAGGCAGGATGAGTATTTGGGGAAAAGTTATTGGCGGCGTCGCGGGATTTGCGCTTGGCGGGCCTCTGGGTGCCATTATGGGAACCGTTTTCGGCCATGCTGTCGACCGCTCCCGGGCGCAGAAACATGCCGGTGGCGGACCTGAATCCCTGCAAGCGCGGCAAACCGCTTTTACCGTCGCCGTCGTTGTTTTATCTGCGAAAATGGCCAAGGCAGACGGCCAGGTCACGCGCGATGAAGTTGACGCCTTCAAACGAATTTTTAAAATTCCGGAGTCGGAGATGGGAGATGTCGGGCGGCTATTCGATGAAGCACGTCAGGATGCCGAAGGCTTCGAGCCCTATGCCGATCAGATTGGCGAAATGTTTGCCCATGATCCAGCGGTACGCGAAAGCCTGTTGGGCGGTTTATTTCAAATTGCGCTTGCTGATGGCGTGGTCCATCCGAACGAACTCGCTTTTCTCAAAAAAGTCGCCCACTCGTTTGGCTTGGACCAACATGATTTTGACCGCATCCAGTCGGCTCATATGGGAGCGGATAAAGCCGACCCCTATAAAATTTTGGGCATTACGCGAGACACCAGCGATGCGGATATTAAAAAAGCCTACCGAAATCTAAGCCGCGAGAATCATCCCGATACGCTGATTGCCAAAGGCATGCCGCAGGAGTTTATCGATGTCGCCAACGAAAAAATGGCGAGCATCAATGCCGCCTATGATGTGGTCAGCAAAGAGCGCTCGCTTTAATCTCAATGAAAATTGCTGATTATTTTTTAGTTTTTTTGAGCACGTTTATTCTGGGTGTGAATTACGTCGCGGTTAAAATCGGCGTGGCTGAGTTTCCGCCGCTGTTTATGGTCGCCATGCGTTTTACCATCGTGGCCGTCATCCTTATCTGGTTTGCCAAGCCACCCAAACATTATTTCCCAAAAGTGCTGCTCTTTTCCGTCACTATGGGAACACTGCATTTCGGATTAATATTTATTGGTTTTCAACACGTAGATGCGTCACTGGTCGCGATTATATTTCAACTTGGCGTTCCATTCAGTGTCATCTTTGCGCGAATTTTTCTCGGTG
>Ga0066376_10000247_pt1 | contig 49224 bp, 48 predicted proteins | sample Knorr_S15_td_Bot_FD_77009 | JGI IMG/M metagenome (GOLD analysis project Ga0066376, IMG submission 77009) | Marine microbial communities from Southern Atlantic Ocean transect - Knorr_S15_td_Bottom_ad_5009_LV_A | ecosystem: Environmental > Aquatic > Marine > Oceanic | place: Southern Atlantic... | reverse complement strand
GACGGTCCCAATGGATTTTCGTTGAAATTCAGGCGGACGAGACCTTTGGCCACGCCGGCCCCCTCGACATCTACCGGCGAAGTCCCCTGGGCCATCATCAGGGCCAGAACCTCGGGCGTATTCGCCAGGGCCATGACGCCTATGCCTCCAGCGGCCGTCTGCTGTAAAAATCGACGCCGAGGAAAATGACTGGGATCGGATGGATCGGACGGCTTCATGTAAGACTCCTGTCATACCAAGGTTGATTGAAGAACCCGTTCCTCAATATATAGATGCATCAACGTAACAAAATGTTCTCGAAATTCTTTGAGACGCTCTGGATTCTGAACGTCTCCTCTTTGCTATATATAGACCCATGATCAGGGAAAAGTTGGAGAAAAGACGAAGAATTAATGTTTCCCGATACGCTTCAGGCAAGGTTTTGATGATCATAAGCACCCGAAACGGATCGGTATGTGGTCGTTTCTGCCGGTGAAAATCATAAGCCTTGTTACGCGTGATCATCGCAAGCCAGGCGCCAAAGGCCCCGGCGTCCCGCAGCCCCTTCAGCTTTTCAATAGCATGGAGAAACACATCCTGTACCAGATCATCCACCTCATGGGCCGGCACACGAGCCAGCAGAATGCCGTGTACCATCGGTGCATATTGCCTGTACAATTGTTCACAGGCGCTCCGATCACCACGACGAGCTGCATCTACAAGCCATGTTTCCAACGAAACCGTCACCACAGGCCTATCTACTTTTTCAGCGCGCTGTCCAATTACAAGAGACAGATCATTAGCAATGGTCATTCCCACTCGGTTGCTCCCTGACGGTCCACCATGACGATACCGGTATCGTAACGCCTTAACCCTTCGTCAGTGTGATAGACGGGGTGGGGAGAGAAAGTGTTAACAGGAAATGGTTGGCATGTTTCCTTTAGATACGATGCGAGCGATGGAAACCACCTGCGACGACTTCCATTGGTCGCGGTTCGGGATCTGGTGATTGTATACGTAACAATATAACACCCGGGTTGACGGGAGCCTTTTTTTTTTTATATTGGATGCGATCGTATTTCGCAGGCAGAAGGCGGCAGGCAGTATGGAGTGAGCAGTAGCCTTGTAATGCTGCTTACTGAAAACAAAGGATTCTATAGATGAGTAAAGCAGCGGTGTTTACGTTTCGGGAAATTATAAATACGAATGAAGAGTTACAGGACGAACTGCGGGACGGCGCGAGCCTGATCGATCTGGCTTCCCGGTACCGGATTGCCATTACAGCGGAGGATGTGAGAGGCGCCCTCGAGGAGATGCGTGACGAACTGGCAGAGGAGGAAATTGGCTGGTTCGAGGCGGCAAGCGAGGGATGAATAAATGGTGATCTGGTGATCTGGTGATTTGGATTTCGATGAAACTAGTTTTTCAATCTACAAATCTACAAATCTACAAATCTACACAGGATCTTTACGGTCCGATTGATTAGCTGCTTGCAATACATCTACAACAGGTTCGAGGTCTCTGAATTTATCATCCGGGACCTTGAGTTCAATCGTTTTATGGATATACCATCCGGCTGCGCCCTGTTCCATATTCAGAGTTAAAGTCGGAGGGAGCCATTGGAGGCTGGTCAATTTCGAGTAAAAAGCTTCAAAAGGGATATGCTGTTCATCGATAAACAGCGCATGAGCGGTGATGATGGCATGCTGCTGTTCATCCTCCCATTGAATCAGGATTTTATCGGGGTTGTCGAGTACTTTTTTTAACTCAATACGTTGATATTCCCGGTTCAGTCTGATGAGCGTCCGGATACTCTGCATACATATCGTCAGTCCAGCGATGGACAGTACAATGCCCATCCCTCTATGCGGCACATCCGCCTCGGCCATGACGTACATGATGATCCCCATCAGAACGGCGCATGCGCTAAGGATCATGATCACGACATATACGAATATTTTGAGTAGCATAAGTTAAGAATATACAAGTGGGCAGGTGGGCAAAAAACAAAGTGTATAAAGCGTATCTTAGATTTGCCCACTGGCCCACTTGCTTACCGTTTCCCCTCAATTAAATGGTCCCGCACCATAGACACGGCGCCATCGGGGCCGAATGTGCGGGGCTCCAGGTCGATTTCCTCACCGGCGATCATCTTACGCAGCAACTCAGCGACGCCGTTCACCGCGACCGCTGCCAGGGCCTCACCCTTCTCCTTTGTTCCGTATTTAGAAGAACTTTCCTGTTCCATATCGTCAGCATGCACGCGGTGGGGGAACAGGGCGAGGGCCATGGACGTTTCGTATTCATCGGCATGACCCGGCAACCGTTCTTTTTCCATATATTGATATACGACATCGGTCGGATACGTATCCCAGTATGAGTTGAACCGAACGTTGATGCCGAGTTGTTTTTTGAAGGTCTCCATACGACTCATCATAGGACGTACATTGCCGCCATGTCCGTTCAATATAAGTATGTTTTCCACGCCACCGCGTTTGAGCGCATCGCACACATCATATACATATTCTGTGAAAATCTCCGCTCGGACGGTCAGAGTACCTTTGTGTTTCATCCAGTGCTCGGATACGCCGATAGGTATAGTCGTAGCGGCGACCACATCCGGGTACAGTTTCAACGCCGCCTGCTCGGCCATATAGGTGACACTGGCGGTGTCGTGGATCATCTCCAGGTGTTCCAGATGCTGTTCTGTTGCGGCAGTAGGTACAATCGCCGCTTTAATGGTGCCGTTTTCGATTTTGTCGCGAAACTCTTTCCGGGTCAAATCGCCTATGAAGACGCGTTGTCGGGACATGGTTGGTGCTCCTGTGGTAGAGGATGGGCCAATGGGCAAAAATTCATACTATTATTTTTTAGTCGCATAAATGGAAGTACAATACCTGCTCGCCTTCCCCATACCCGCTGAGGATGTAATATCTCGGATATTTATCACCCTCAGGATTAGGGACGGTGATCACTTCATAGGCCAGATTAATCTCGTCCAGTTTGCGTGTAAGGACATCTATGCAGGCCTCGTATTGCGTCCCCGGCGGATTCTCAGTAGCGATCGCCACCAGGTCCTCGGTAAAAACCAGCATCTCATTCTGATCTGCAGCTATGGCACCTATAATTTGGAATTTGACGTCCATGACAAGATTGTAATTCACCAACTCACCAACTCACCTCACCTCCACCACCGGTCCCGGCCATAATGAATTTTTCTCCCGGAAATAAAACCAGAGCCGGTATTTTCCTTTTTTGATATTCACCTGTCGGTTGTCTATGGGGATGGATTCGCTTTTCCGTTCATTTTTATGTTCATGCCAGTATTCATAGTATTCCGCATTCAGTTTAAACGATCCAAACGAAGTCATGGTGAAATTCAGATGTTCTCCCCGCTTAATTTCCTTCGGCAGGGCTTGATCCAGATAAGCCGCCGTACCGCTGAAATTCTGCGTAATCGTCACATTGCCACGGACCATGGATACACCTACGCCCAGATGAGTATAGCCCGGGTTTAAAATATTAGCCCGATGGCCGGGGCTGGCCATCCAATTTACCATGGACTGTTTGGCCAGAGCGCGGGTGGTATAGGTTTTCTGAGATTGTATTTGCCAGATATTTTCGCCACTGGTACCGATCAATGTGCGATGCCCTCCCGCAATACGATCGGCCGGGCTTAAACCATCCGGGTTTTTATGATCGAAGAACTTACGTCGGACCATATCCGTACTGTGATGTCTGGCGACCTCGCGCAGGCGGCCTTCATATTGTAGCGGCTTGAGCCCATGCTGTTTTCGAACCCCATTGGTCAACGCCAGAATCAAATCCTCCAGATCCACCTTATGGACAACACGTTCCGCCTCCTCCGGCTTAGCATAAAGCCACACAGCATGGGGAACATACAAAAGAGCCAGGATGATATGGATGAGGATATATTTACGCATATTACACTAATTGCCAGGTAAAGACTATACACTACCTGATATTTTTCAATCACTAAATCACTAAATCACCCAGTCACCATTTTCCTCACTGCCTTGATGTCGTCACATCCTGACGGGTCAAATTGGCCGTTGTGACCACCACATCATCCACAGACCAGGCCAGTGTACTGTCGGTCGGGGAGACAAGCATCGTATAGGAACCGGCGGGCATGAAAAACATGGTATATTCGCCCTCTCGACTGGAAAAAACCGATACCGAATCCTCCTGGCCGGGCTGTACCATCGTGATCGGATAATTTTTGAGGGAGACATCATCGCTGATAAATGAAGGAGTGCCGTTGTCATGTTTGATCAGACCGGTTATCTGGCCTACGGTCGTCAGATCCACAATACGCGCTTTGGGATCGAAATGATAGCCGGTAACGCTGTTGACGTGGGAGATATCTCCCACCGCCTGTAAAGAGCGTAACAGATCAAAATCGATGACCGCGTCCAATGTTTGTTCACTCCTAACCGTGATAGGATTCAACGGCGTCAGGATTATTTCTACACTCTGAGAATCCGGGAATACCGTAATGAACTGTCTGCCGTTCGTCAACTCGATATTGACATCGGAGATGGTCAATCGAATGGCATCGTACTGATTTTCGGGCAAGGTCAACGGATCCAGAATTCTGGTAATACCGTTTTGCAGTTCAAACAGATCAAAAATACGAGGAGCCGTATTGGAAAACTCGAAAGAGAGGGCGCCTTCGGATCGAGCAGATACCCTGGAAATAGTTATAAAAACGGATCGAACATGTTCTTGTGGAACGGACTGACTGGTCAGTCGCAACTGAAGTATACCGATGACGCTGAATGTCGGATTACTGCATTGTAACGTACCGGTCAAAAGTATAATAAAAAAAATACCGGAACCGATCCGTTTTATAGCCGGTTGATTACAATCGAAAATATACATGGAGACATCCTGCCCGTGGAGAGTGGATACGAGTGGCAGGGTAAAAACCGGGTTTATCAATATATTGCCCTTTCCCTTCCACCCTTCCATCCCATATTACACGCCTCACCAGAAATTATAGTTCCATGAGCGTCTAATTTACCCTATTCCTATCTTTTCAATCACTAAATCTTTTCAATCACCACGTATGTATCGAATGCCCCTGACCAGGAAACCAGACCGCATCGACGATTGAGGCAATAACGACCATCAGGACATACCCCGACAGCATACCGATGAAAATGGGCTGGGTCTTTTTGTAGAGTGATACACCGCCGCATCGCAGAACGATAGTTTTGACCAGCCAGGCCAGAAAAATGGAGAACGTGACGACTCGGACGACATTCGATCCGGCGATTGCATATCCGATCGGATGAAGAGGCCATGCCGGGAAATAGTATCGTAAGGCGGTCAGGACGCCTGCGATGAGGACGCCTGCGCCGAAAAAGAGCTGCTCTATACTGGAAATGACCGTCTTGTTTTTCATCCAGGTGACGATGATCTGGATGTATCCTACCCCGGCCGCGCCCGTACCGTCGCCTGCCCCACCAAAGGTGGTGATCTGATGCGGATTATACCCCATGTAGATAGTCCATACTATGACCGTGACCAGGCCGACGCCGCCCGCCATACAGAGGGTCCCGAACAGACGCATGTGTGTCGCGCCGATGGCTTTCACACCATACAGCAGGTGTGAGAGGGAGGACATTGAGAAAAGGCGCCAGTTACGGGCGTACACATTGGCCAGGGCCAGAGAAACCAGTGAATTCGGCGTCAGGTTCCCTGATCCGATCAAACCGACGGTAAACTCATTGGCATTGACCGGCATATCCAGGTAGGCCAGACCCGTCTCTGCTACAATGCGTGCGATACCGAGAAAGAGAATAAACAGTGTAGCCAGAAAAATCAGGATGACATGGAACGCCATACCGGACATGGCCAGCCAGCCGGTGATATACACCATACAGGCGACCAGGCAGAATAAAGCGGTCCGGTAAGAGATGATTTCTTCTCGATCATCTAAATTCGACGGACGCCCCAGCGCATGTCTGAACACGGCGATCAGATGTCGACGCGCCGTCCATACCGACCAGAGGACGACCACGACAAAACCACCGAAGTAATGGGACAACATCACTGAGTTCAAGTTGTTGGTGCCCGCCGCTGCCGAAACGCCAATCCGGTTCAGCAACCCGGTCAGCAACGTGGCAGTGCCCTGAAAAAACCAGATACTGAAAAGCACCTCAATATTCGTGAAAAAAGCAAACGCCAGCACCAGAAAATTGATTTTTATCGGCACGGCGGGAAAATCGCGGCCGATCCCCACGCTGGTGATATATGAGGTGCCGATGGGTATGTTGCCGATATCAGGAATAAAATAGTTGATGATGTTCCAGCCAAGGATGAATGTCGGGATAAAGAACCCTACCCAGAACAATTTCTTACGCAGATACGGCGGAATCGGATGGGTCTCATCCTGCTGGATCATAATCAGGGGAATTTGTACCAGGGGGAATGTGAGTTTTTCATATTCCACCCACTGTTTTCTCAGCAATACGATCAGGGATGCGCCGGCGAGAAACAGCGCGCCGACCAGCAACACCCACCAGAAAATGGGGATAAACCATTCGTCCCAGGGGATGCTTGCCCCGTCGGGCATGCCTTCGAAAAACCAGGTCAGCGCTTGATTTTCATTGGTGACCACCAGCCAGTTCGGAAGATAGGGAAATAACAGCTCCGCCCACTGGTTTTCCGCCGAGGCAAAATAGTGCGGGGGGATGATGACGCGAAAGAAATAATTGGCAAAGCCGAACCCCGGTATCGTGGAGGCGATCAGTCCCATCGAAAAAATACCAAACAGTTCTACCGTAGAAAGTCGCCAGGCCGGCCGAAGCGCGATCAGGGCAGGATTGACGACGGCGGTCAACAAAAACAAGGGACACAACACGATCACCGGAATATGAGCGATGGTCATCAGCGACGACCGGACGGCAAACTCGGACACCGTCACCCAGATATTAATCAGGATGGCCAGCAAGATGCCGATGAGTACGGCGCGGAAAGACAAGGGTGAACCCCGGGTAGAGATTGAAAGGATGAGAGGCCGATTCATCCATAACGACCTGCCTGTAAAGACGCAAGGCATTATGTCTCAAAAATGACCAATGTATGCGATTACCACCCAAAGATACAAGTAAAATGATAGGATAAGAGGAGGTTTGACGGAACGATGTTGAAGGAGTATGTGGAAGGGGAGACGGTCAGGACACTGATTCCGAAACATGGTATTGATCTGGATCTGTTTTGCGCCTGGTCCTGACGACGGTCTCCGACCAGGGAGAGGCGCCCATCCTGTTCATGGCGCCGGATTCGGCTCTGGACGAGCAAGCCCTTCGTTATCCACAATTTCTACCGGATGGGCAGACCCTGATGTTTGTTTCGTGGAATCAGGATAGACCGGTAGATCTAGTCGTAAATAAAGGGGAATACCGTCAGGTGATTATGCACACCAATCCGGATGAATTTCTGGGTTCCCCTGTCTTCGACCAATCAGGCCATATTCTATATACCCGTGGCAATGGCAATGAAAGAAACATCTGGGCCATATCTTTTGATGAAAATAGGCTCAACGTGACAGGAAGACCGTTTATCGTGGCGCATGAGGCCACCCGGCCCAGTGTATCTTATGATGGTACTTTAGTGTATCGATCAACAGGCGTGTTTCGTTTCGGCTCACCCCAGGGTTTGTTTTCATCCGAAACCTTACGAGCCACCAGACTCTCTGCAAGTTATAATGTCAACACCGACGGCCAGCAATTCGTTATGGTGAAGAATCTGAATGAAGATAAAGCTATGACTTGACCGTGGTGCAGAACTGGTATACTGAATTCACAAAAACGGAGTAGCGGGTGGCAAGTAGCAGATCTTTATTAAAAACATGCCGCCACCCGCCACCCGCCACCCGCCATCCGCACTGATGAATATCCTCAGTTTCTTATTGACACCATCGGTCAATTCGGCTATATTTGGGCCTTGCTCGGTGGGGTGTCTGAGTGGTCGAAAGAGACGGTCTTGAAAACCGTTGTACCCTTGCGGGTACCGTGGGTTCGAATCCCACCCCCACCGTATAAGTTAAGCGTGCAGAGTTAAGCGTGCAGAGATATAGTAAGAACGCTTAACTCTGCACGCTTAACTCTGCACTGCTTTTTGGAGAGGTGCGAGAGTGGCTTAATCGGATCGACTGCTAATCGATTGTGGGTCAAAAACCTACCGAGGGTTCGAATCCCTCCCTCTCCGTTTGTTGTACTGTATATCCCTCGCTAACCGTCATTTCGGACCAATGGCCGGGGCCCCGTACTGGTCACTGCCACCCGGCGCTATAGCCCCGGACTCAACTCACCAACTCACCCCTTTAAAATGCCCCGTCCTCTTCGTGTTCGTTTCGCGCCCAGCCCAACTGGCCTGTTGCATATCGGTAGCGCGCACACCGCACTGTTCAATTACCTTTTCGCCAGAAAAGAGCAGGGTAAGTTCCTGCTGAGAATTGAAGATACAGATATCAAGCGTTCTCGCCAGGAATGGGTAGACGCTATTTTTGATGTACTGAACTGGTTGGGCATCGATTGGGATGAAGAAGTCGTTTATCAATCTCAGCGTATCGACAGATATCAGGAACGGGCACAGGAATTATTGGATATCGGTAAGGCCTATCGATGTTATTATCTGCCTGAGGAGTTAGAGGAACGGAAACAAGCCGCGCTTAAGAAAGGAAAATCCTGGCGCAACGACAGGCGGTATGCGAAGATCAGCGAGACCGAGCGCAAAACCCTGGAAGCGGAAGGCCGACAGCCGGTCGTGCGCTTGATGATTCCGGCGGGCAAGACCGTTTTACAGGACCGGATTCTTGGTGAAATCGAAGTGGACAACAGCACCATCGACGATTTCGTTATCGTGCGTTCCAATGGCTCACCGCTCTATCATTTAGCCGTGGTGGTGGACGACATTGATATGGAAATTTCTCATGTCATTCGTGGTCTGGACCATGTGACCAATACATTCAAGCATGTCCAACTGTTCCACGCGTTCGGTTATGACCTGCCGGAATTCGGTCATCTGCCCAATATCCTGGGGCAGGATAAGAAAAAACTGTCTAAACGGCACGGGGCTGTTTCCGTCTCCGAATACCGCGACGCCGGCTACCTGACGGATGCTGTCGTCAACTTTCTATCTCTCTTAGGCTGGCAGACCGGTGACGATCAGGAATTTTTCACGCGAGAAGAACTCAGGCGGCGCTTTTCGCTTGATCAGGTCCATAAGCGGGATACCGTATTTGATTTACAGAAGTTTGAGTGGCTGAACGGCCAGCATATTATGGCGTTGTCGGAAGAGGAACTGCTGCCTCTGGTTTCCCCTTTTCTTGTTCAAGCCGGACTAATGGCCGAAGACGCCATCGTGGACCAGCGTGCTTACATCCTGGCGGTCATCGGTCTGCTCAAAGAACGATGCCGGACGCTTGTGGAGTTCGCCATCCGGGGGAAATTTTTCTTTGTGACGGAAATGGACTATAATCCAAAAGCGGTGAGGAAACACTGGGCTAAAGAACCTGAAGCGGCGATTCAGCGGTTACGTTGGCTGTGTGATGGGTTTAATGCTTTAGATTCATTCAATACAGAGGCGCTGGAAGGCGTTCTGCGGCAACTGGCGGAAGAACATGGTTTAAAAGCCGCTCAGTTCATTCATCCATGTCGTGTGGCGTTGACCGGTGAGATGGCGGGGCCTTCTCTGTTTCATCTGATTGCCGTCCTGGGTAAAGACGTGGTCATTGAGCGTTTAGAGCAGGCTTTACAGATCTTCCCTGAGGTTATAAAAAGTGCCGTTGATGAAGGACAAAATCCTTGACTATGCCTGTTTATTTGGTATAATTTAATCTTCTGTAGTTATCATGTTGGGGGATCGTTCAATGGTAGGACACACGGCTCTGGACCGTGGAATCGGGGTTCGAATCCCTGTCCCCCAGTTCCGATCTCTTTGGCTGTTTTGGAGTTAGAATAAACCGGTCGAAATAGTATAGAGAAAACCCTTGACATTACCTCCATATTCTGTATGATTTTTATGTCATGTGGCGGTATCGTCTAGTGGTTAGGACAGGTGGTTCTCAGCCATCAAACCGGGGTTCGATTCCCCGTACCGCTATACTCACTCGGCAGACCGTCTTGACGAGGTCAAGTAGTCCTGTTCCTCAGGCGCGTTCGTGAACTAAATTAGATTGCATGATGTTGTTACAACCATTGTAAAGACAACGGCGAGATGACGCATTGCAATCAAAAAATAACCTGGTAAAAATGCCATCTTCAAGTTTTTTCATCAGATGGCAGCATGTGGCTGTGCTGTCTTTTTCCCTCCTGTTTTCTTCGACTTCTTCAGCCCAGAAGCCGGATCAAATTCAGTCGGATCATCTGCTAAAAGTCAATCTGCTTTTTGTGGGCGCACACCCTGATGATGAAAGCGGTGTTACCGCTACATTTGCCCGCGAGGTACTCGATCACGGCGCCAGAGCGGCCGTGGTGCTGGCCACGCGAGGTGAGGGGGGCGGTAATGCCATTGGGAAAGAGTTGGGGCCCTCTCTGGGCATCCTCCGTGAAGCGGAAATTCGTCGTTCTGCACGGACCTATGGCGTTGACCTGGTGTACTTTCTCGATAAGACAGATTTTTTCTATACGCTCAGCAATCAGGCCGCCTTTGATGTCTGGAACCATGAAGATACTCTGGCGCGCCTTGTCCGTCTCGTGCGTCTTCTTCGGCCGGATGTCATGGTTACCATGTGGCCGGGCCCGGGTACCCACGGTATGCATCAGGCAGCGGCCAGGCTGGCGACCGAGGCGTTCTCCGCCGCGTCTGACCCCAATCGTTTTCCTGAACAGATAAACGAGGAGTTTTTGAGACCCTGGCAACCGCTGAAACTTTATTACAATACCAACCGCCCTGGTGCCGTATCCATACCGACATCTGACATTTCACCTGCCCGGTTTATGAGTTATGCGGAAATCAAAGCACTCGCCCTGCGTAACTTCCGGTCACAGGGGTTCGATCGCTTTGCCCTCTTACCACCTCGCCGCACCACCGCCGAATCGTTTCTGCTTGTGAAAACGATGGTCCCTCCCAAAAATCATACAAACAGCCTTTTAGATGGGATCGATCAGAAGGTCAATAGTACCATCGTATTGGGCCCACCTCCGCTGGCAGATCCCATTTCCATCCGGGTGATTCCTCGAACCGATGTGGAGGAATTTCGACAATGGGCACATGAACATCAGGTCGAATGGGCCGCAGGATTGTTGTCTGCGGCTGTGTCGATCGGCGTTGGTCAGACAGATACTATCCTCGTAGAGATAACAAATCGTCAGAAAGAACCTGCTGATGGGGACGTCACCCTTTCTCTCCCCGAAATGTGGAAGGAAAAACCGATAACGGAACGCTATCTTGTTCCGGGACAAAGCCGAGTCCAGGTGCCTTTTTATGTTACGGTTCCTACCGGCACGGTCCAGGGCAGCTATCCCATCCATATCGCCACCGTCTCCTCCGGCACGGCCGCCACAGATAGCGGACAGATTGATGTATTACCCGTTATGGCGTTGACACGCATCATGAATACACCGGAGATCGATGGCCGGTTGAACGACTGGCAAGGGATAGGTGTACAGCCGATTCCTTCCGCCAACATCTGGTCCGGTTCGGTACCGGGGGGGGATGTGGATTGCAGCGGTACCGTGCGGGCTGTTTACGATCAGAATTTCCTGTATGTAGCCGTCGAAGTCCTGGACGATATCGTGGTGTGTAACATCGCGCCAGACGATATTAAAGGGCACTGGCGTTCCGACGCTGTTGAGATTTGTATTGACCCGTCCGGACGAAGCACAAACACGTTGACGGTATTCAAAGCCGGTATATTTCCCGGTACCACAGAAAGCCGGCGTGCCAGAGCCGCACGTGATGCGGATGGGAATCAGGGGATCATTGAAAAAACGGCCCCCGGCATGCGGCTCGCTTCCAGTTTTTCTGAAAGAGGATATGTGATTGAAACGGCTATTGCCTGGGCGGATATGCCGGGTGGCAAGGCACCTGAGGTCGGTCAGACGATCGGTTTCAATGTCATCCTATATGACGGAGACGATACCAGCGCTGGTTCCGGCGCAAATATAGGCAAAGCCCGTCTGGCCTGGTCGTACCGTCCGTCAGCCCAGGCCCTGCCGTATTATTACGGCAGGGCCGTGATCCGGTAATCTATATCGTAGCGGCAGGGCCTGTGCCTGCCCGATAAAACATTATACCTACCAGTAAAGCAGCTCTTGTTGTTCGCTACCATAACACGCAAACATACTGAAAGGGGAGGAATGTCGGAAACAGTTACCATGGTCCAACAGGCGCTATCCTTACTAGGCATTGAATCAGAGGCCGTGGTCCGGGCACTGGATGTCCTGGCCAGCAATCATATTATATTCCATCCGGTGTCTGCCTTGGCTGTAAGGATGCAAGTGGCCCCCGATGAAGCGGATGCTCTGCTGAAGCCGCATGTTTCACACCTTGTAGAAATAGATGAGTGCCACGGGGAGTCCGCCTATTGCCTGGCCCCGGAAAATCAGGCAATGAAAGATCAAATCGATATCCTCCTGGCCTCATACCGTTCGGAAAAAGAGGCGTTGAGAGAAACTCTCAGCCAGCAATCGGAAATTCAGCGATTGCGTGAAGAACTCGATTTCAGTCAGGATCTGATGGGAACCATCTTGAATAATGTAGGTGAAATCCTGATTATCGACCTTGACGGCACGGTGATGGCTACCAGCGCTTTCGTAGAACAGACGCTGGGCATATACAAGGGCAATCGGCGTGAAATCCTGCAAGCTTGTCTTGCCTTTGATCCGTTGGATCATCAGGTTGAAAAATGTGACATCCAGGTCCAGGATCTTTATTTAGAATGCCGGCTTTCAGATTTTGTATCACGTGGAAAAACAATCGGTCGCAACATTTCAATTAAAGATGTTACCGAGGAGAGAAGGCATCAGGAAGCACGCAAGATGTATGAAAAAAGCCGGAAGCAGTTATTCAGTATCATTGCTCATGAGTTACAGAACCCGGCTCTTGGGCTACAAAGCTTCCTGCAGGATGCCCTGGATATGATCGACCGGCTGCTCGTATCGGGTAAGGTCCCCGATTTTGAACAGGATTTACTGGCTCTGAAAGAGGATGTGTATCTCAATCAACAAGGTCAGACCTTGTTAAATCGTGTGATCGGTGATATATTCGATTATGTCAAGCTGCAACGTGGCCAGATGCAATTTACCATAGAATCTGATGTCTCGGTTGATTACCTGTTGGCCCTGTGTTCCATCCAATGTACGCCGCTCTGCAAGCGCAAGAACATTCAACTCGTGACGCCGCCGGATAATGCATACGATGGATTTCCCGAACTGGTAGGGGACTCGACAAGATTGGTGCAGGTTTTGAATAACCTGGTAAAAAATGCGGTCAAATTCACACCTGCCCATGGTGAAATACACCTCGCCGTAAATCTGGTAGAGGAACCGATCCCGGAAACGGATGAACTACGGTCGTTTATTTGCATTAATATTACCGATACGGGTCGGGGCATGACGGAAGATGAATTGAATATGATTTTCAAGGAATATCGTGGGTCGCAAAGTGACGGTATGGGGTTGGGGTTGATGATCTCGGATCTGATCGTCAAAGCCCATGGCGGGCGTATTGATCTGACGAGCGAACTCGGCAAAGGGTCATCCTTTCACATGATGCTGCCGGTTACGCAGGTGTATAGTGCAGGTGGGCATGTAAGCGTGTGAGCAGGTGGGCAAGTAGGCAGGATAACTCTTTTACCCACCTGCCCACCTGTCGCATTTAAAGGGAGCGCTGCATGGACAAGGCCAACATACTGGTCGTAGATGATGAACAAAGCGCACGGATCGTTTTAAAGAAAATAATGTCCCGTGACGGCCATAATGTCATTACGGTGGAAAGTGGGGAGGAGGGGATCCGGCAATTACGGCAAAGACGGCCGGAGTTGATCTTAATGGATATTATCATGCCCCATATGGATGGACGTGAGGTGATCGCCCGTATGAAGGAACGCGAAGGCGAGAATATGCCACCTTATATCTACCTGACCATCGATCCGAATCAAGAACGCGAGGGGTTGGAGGAAGGGGCCGATGACTATATATTCAAGGGCGATTTAAATCCGGATAAGCTGCAGATCATCCGGTTACGCGTGAAGAATACGTTGCTTGTAAAAAGCATGCTCGTCAAAGACAGCCTCACCGGTCTATACAACCACGGTTTCTTTCAGAATGCCTTGAAGCGTATCTATAATGAGGCCATACAGCAACAGCAACCCCTGTCGTTGATCATTGGCGATATCGACGGATTTAAAATATTAAATGATACACACGGGCATTCCTATGGTGATAAAGTGCTCACCGAGATTGCCCGAGCTATTTCTGACATGGTCCGCCCGGCGGATGTGATCGCCCGGTACGGCGGTGAGGAATTCAGCATCCTGTTGCCACAGACCACGGATCTGGATACCGGGGTCCTGGCGGAGGGTATTCGCTCCGAAGTGGAGCAGATGTCGTTTGAAGGACAGCTTGGGCCGATCACCATGAGTTTCGGTGTCGCGTCTATCGATTTGCGGTCGTATCCGGATGACGAGACCTTTCTGAAAGCGGCTGAAGATTATATGTATATGGCCAAACGACAGGGCAAGAATCGCGTTTGTGGAGAGTGATGTCGATATGGCATCGGGTCAAAATACGCTCGACCATCTGTTGCATACCGTAACCGCTACGGAAGCCGGCAACGAAGTCCAGAAGGCAGCAGTTCAAAAGCTACGTCAGATGACGCTGGACCCCTCGGCCATTGACCGGCTCATGGATATGGCGGAAAAGGCTGGCGCGCCCGTCCCGTTACGGTGTGGGGCTATACAGGTGCTGGGTCATCACCGCCCCTGGCGAAGTCTCGACCTGTTCCACGATGACCGGGTACGCCATATTCCTCATAAGCTGACCGCCCTGGCGGCAGATGTCAAAGAAGACCATGCCGTTCGCGAAGCCGTTATTCCCGTTGTAGGCTGGCAATACCTTACCGAAAAAAATGTCTGGGAAACCTTACTGGCGTCCCGCGATGCCTTTTTGCGCCAGACAACTCTGTATGAGTTGCTGCGCGCGCCGGGTCGTGAGGCCATGGAGCAACTGATTCGGCATCTTACCACGGAGCGGGATGAACACATCTGCAACGCCCTCCTGTGGGGGGTTGCCCGTCATGCCCAATTTTACCAGGTGGCTTTGATCATGCTCTCGCGCCCTGGCGGTGCGATCCATCTGCATACTGTGACGGATGCGTGCAAAACAGATCTGCTCTCGGCCACCAGCGCCCTCCTGGATGCCGATATAAAATATGTCGAGATACGGGAAACGTTGTTGCAATACCTCTTTCAAGAACTGGATACCGCCCATATCTTATGTTTGCTGACCCTGATGCAGGAAGACGGGCGGCAATTCGCCGTGCGTAAGTTACGGGCGGTAGAAGAACAGGTCGCCGATGAAGTCGCCAGGCTCCTGGATCAGTCGGTACATCAGAGCCAGGACGAGGACTGGACCGAAGAGGCTGCCAAATTGGTCTTTCATTACTGGGATCGTTTCGAACGGATGCGATATAAAATGCGTAATATGTTGAGCGCATGGCGACCGTTTTCGCCGAAGATTACGAATATGGCGATGGGAAAGGGGATATATTGGTGAATCGTGATGAGGCATTAAATCTGTTATACGAACATACCAAAACGGATAGTCTGCGCAAGCATGCGTTGGGTGTGGAAGCCGCGATGCGGTATTATGCAAAAAAGTATGGGGAAGATGAAGAAAAATGGCGTATCGTGGGGTTACTGCATGATTTTGACTATGAAGCTACGCCGGATCCCAAGGATCATCCTATGCGCGGGGCGAAGATATTGGAAGAGAATGGATATCCCGAGGATATCATTTACGCCATCAAGTCGCATGCGACCTATCTCGGTCTGAAACGGAAGAGTCTGATGGACAAGACGCTGTTTGCGGTAGATGAATTGGTCGGCTTTATTACGGCGGTCACGCTGGTGCGGCCCTCAAAGAGCGTCCTGGATGTCAAAGTTAGTTCCGTCAAGAAGAAGATGAAAGCCATTGCCTTTGCACGGGCTGTTTCCCGTGAGGACATCACCGAAGGGGCCGAGAGTCTGGACATTTCACTAGAAGATCATATTGTAAATGTCATCGAGGCGATGAAGGGGCCTGCTGCGGAATTGGGCCTGGCGGGTGAAGGCTGAAAGGGTGCAGGATTTACTGTTGTTGGAACCAGCTTAGCGTCCGGGGGCTACAACCTCAATTCTGATCCCCGAATGCTTACCCGAGTACTCCGTTATCTGATCACCTACAGAGACGGTATCAAAAACCGCCTGGTCAACGGTTAAAGCACCGCGCCTGGCCAGGTAGCCGAATCCCAGGACCGCATTGCCCCGCACAAGCGCATGGTCGTGTGAAGCCAGCCGCGTACAGATGGCGGTCCCCCAGGCAAGATCCGGGGCGTTCAAAGACACGGCCACAGGGACATACAGTAATTACGTCGGGGTCGTCCCGTTCAATCGCCGCTATAACATCGGCATGGGTAAACGTCCCCAATTGATTGAATTTCGGCATAGAGGATCCTTTTATATATTTTGGATTAAATAACTTGATAATAGCATCAAAGCAGATAGCAGGTTTGTTCAATAGCAGCTAGCGGCGCCCTGCCCTCTGCCATAATATGCCATGCAAAGGTCATGCCAGATGGCCATAAATCGGTTTACGGCCTGATTTGTTGGGGTTACACCTGGAGGTAGGTAGGGTTCTTACGGTTTTGCCATGTATGTTGTATCGTACAGTCAACCAGGATATTTGTGCAAAAAGCTTGAAATCAAAGGGCCTATAACACGTATGAGAAAGTATACATCCGCGTGTTTAAATTTCATACATAAACCAACGAAACCAGGCAGGTTATAAAAAACCGCCATCGAATTCAGTTCCCAACGGCGGGTCAATACTTATAAATGTATTCGATTAGATACTCCACACTCTGTATTCTCTATATCCCTCGCGTCTCCGCCGCCATTGCCAACAGATCATCCTGCGTTGTCTCTCCGATGATTGAGTAGATTGTCTCCCCATCCTGCCACAGCACCAGATTGCGATCGCCATAGGTGATGGTATAATACTGTGCATTACCGAATTCGATACGATCCAGGGCATCCAGTTCGATATCGACATTTTCTATGCAACAGATGGACACTTCTTTTTCGTTATTCTCATAGACGAGATACGCCGCATCCTTGTGCAGCATCTGGCACAGATGGGCGCCCAGAAGTTCATAATCGAACGCATCCAGCGGAGGGGTGTCTACCGTCAGGTTGACGCCACGCTGTTTGAACCAGCCTTTGATTTCTTCCGGCTGATTGGAGGTGATTTCAATAGCGCAATTGGCATGGTGCTTAACCAGCTCGACGACAAGCGCCGGCGGATTGTGAGGTTGGTTATATTGCCAGGTGAACAGAGAAAACGTGACCAGCAGCATGGCTGCCATAGCGCCGGCGATCTGGCGCGGATACCGATCCACGAAATCTCCCGCGTGTTGCCGCCACGATACCGGCGCGTGAATAGTCCGTATGGCTGCCTTGATCTGCGATTTTAGATGGACCGGTGCCGGGACACGGTTCAGGTGGTCACGGACCATCCATTTAAAATGTTGCCCCTGCTCATATTCCTGCTTACACCGAGGACACGATTCAAGATGGTCGGTCAACTGCTCTTCCAACCCGGGTTCCAACTCGCCGTCAATAGACGTGGTTATTATTTCTTCTGCTTTCTTACAATTCATAATACGGCATCCTTATCAACAAAACCGTGATCTTGGGCATACGCCCACAACTGCCTCTTAAGCAAACAGCGACCTCGTGATAATCTGGATCGTACTGTACCGATCGGACAGCTTAATATGGCTGCGATCTCCTTATATTGCAACCCTTCTATATCGGAGAGAAGTACGACCATTTTAAACTCATCGGGCAACGCCTGGACAGCCTGCTCAACTTCGTCATCGAGAAGCCTGTCCAGCATCTCTTTATCCGGCTCACCTGACGTATCTTTCGGCTCGAAAACGAGTCCGTCCTGTCCGTCATTGGAGACCATGGCCGGTTCTCTGGATTTCTGCCGAAATCGATTGATGTAACTGTTCTTCATGATTCTAAATAACCACGCCAGACAGTCGCTGTCTTCCCGATACCGATGAAAAAAACGATACGCTTTTAAAAAGGTCTCTTGAACCAGGTCCTCTGCATCGGATGTATGCCCCGTTAATCTTAAAGCTGCATTGTAAATGGTGTCAAGATGTACCAGTGCAATACGTTCGAATTCGAGTTCTTTGTCGTCTACGCCCTCTCTTTTTATCATTCTGCCGTCCTGGAATCATGATCCGGAGATGGGCGAGTACCTGCCGCTATTAAAACATAACACGAAATCATACAGAGCAGGTTCCCACCATGCGAACTATAAATTTGTAAATGAAGGAATCCTTCAATCGGTTCCATGAAAAACAGATTGACACGTCGTCGACAAACGACAACTTTCATCAGAGCAATTTATGATAAATACAGAGTGTGACCACAGAGGCCATGAAACAGGAAAAAGCATGAAGTCAGAAGCACTACGTATTCAGGAAGCCCGAAAAGCCTGGGAGGCGCATACCCTAAAACGGACGCTGGATCGTTTTCCGGAACGTCAGGATCAGTTTCAAACCAGTTCGGGTATCCCTGTACAGCGATTATATACTACCGAAGATGTGGATGGTATCGATAAGATAGAAGACATCGGATACCCCGGGGCTTATCCGTTTACACGCGGCGTACAACCGACCATGTACCGAGGGCGGCTGTGGACTATGCGGCAGTATTCCGGTTTCGGTTCGGCCGAAGAGACCAACGCACGATATCGGTATTTGATGTCTCACGGACAGACCGGTCTGTCCGTGGCGTTTGATCTTCCCACACAGATCGGGTATGACTCGGACCATCCGTTCGTTGAAGGAGAAGTGGGCCGTACCGGTGTAGCCATTTCGACCATCGACGATATGCGCATGCTGTTCGATCAGATATCACAGGATTCGGTCAGCACCTCGTTGACCATCAATGCAACAGCGACGGTGCTGGTTGCTTTCTATGTGGCTGTCGCCGAAGAACAGGGGATCTTACCCGACGCGCTGGCGGGGACCGTGCAGAATGACATATTGAAAGAATATATCGCACGCGGCACCTTCATTTACCCGCCCCGGCCATCCATGCGCCTGGTGACCGATTTAATCCGCTACTGCGCGGTGTCCATGCCGAAATGGAGCCCCATCAGCATCAGCGGCTATCATATCCGTGAAGCCGGGGCGACGGCGGTGCAGGAAACGGCGTTTACCCTGGCTAACGGTCTGGCGTATGTGGAGGCCACCATGGCGGCTGGTATCGATGCTGACGCATTCGCTTCGCAACTGTCCTTCTTTTTCAACGCCCACAACCAGTTTTTCGAAGAAGTCGCCAAATTCCGCGCCGCGCGCCGTCTATGGGCGCGTTTGATGCGGGAGCGTATCGGGGCGAAAAATCCTCATTCCTGGCTTCTGCGATTTCACACGCAGACGGGCGGTTCCACCCTTACGGCCCAGCAACCGGAAAATAACATTGTTCGTGTGGCCATGCAGGCGCTGTCGGCGGTATGCGGCGGAACGCAATCGCTGCATACCAACGGGCGTGATGAAGCTCTGGCCCTGCCTACGGAAGAGTCGGCCACTATCGCCTTGAGAACCCAGCAGATCATCGCATACGAGACAGGTGTACCCGATACGGTAGACCCCTTCGCCGGCTCCTATTTTATCGAGTCGTTGACGAACGAAATCGAAAAAAAAGCCCGGATCTATATTGATCGTATTGATGAGATGGGCGGGGCCCTGGGGGCCATCGAACGCGGTTTCTTCCAGGAAGAGATCAGCCGCAGCGCCTACGAATACCAGATGGCCATCGAACAGGAAAAGCAGGTGATCGTCGGCGTAAATCGATTTACCGATGAGGATGAAGATCCGCCCTCACCGCCGTCCCTCGATCCCGAAATCGAACGCAAACAGGTTGCACGGGTCAAAGCATTCAAAGCCAATCGGGAACAGCAGGATGTACAACAGACATTACATCAATTAAAGACAGCTGCACAGACCGACACCAACCTCATGCCCTATATCATCGACGCCGTCCGATGCCGGGCTACCTTAGGCGAAATCTGCGATACCCTGCGCGGCATTTTCGGCGAATACGAACGCCCGGAACGGTTTTAAAAGCGGTACTACAGGAAACCGTGTGCGCCCTGTGAATTAATAAGGATCTCCAATGATACCGGTGTTACCCTATAAAATAAACCGCATCGCCCATATCGGTATTGCCGTGAAAAGCCTGGACGAATCGTTACGATTGTATCAGGAAGGTTTGGGTTTATCGCTGCATGGTCGGGAGACGGTGGAGAGCGATCAGGTGTCTGTGGCTTTTTTGCCTGTCGGCGATACCGAGGTTGAACTGCTGGAACCCACGGGACCGGAGAGTCCCATCGCCCGGTTTATTGAAAAGCGGGGCGAAGGTATTCATCATGTGGCCTTCGAAGTGGATGACATCGTAGAAGCTCTGTCGGTTTTGCGGGATCAGGGATTTCGGCTGATTGATGAAGAACCCCGGATCGGCGCCGGCGGTATTCGTGTCGCGTTCCTGCATCCCAGAAGCACCCACGGTGTGTTAATTGAATTATGTGAGAAGTGAGAAGCAAATGGCAAATGGCAAATGGCAAATAATAAACGAATATATCATTTGTGGCGTATAACAGGTAGACATACCCACTTCAGAATTTTCAGACTACAAGAAACTAATAATAAACTCATTTGCCAATCGACATTTGTAATTCCCCCATTTCTCTATGAACCCTGACCAACCAGACATAATGGCTTGCCGGCTCGGAGATCGAAAGGGTTTCGAGCGCCTGGTCCAACGGTATCAGCATCGGGCCGTCAGTACGGCTATCATATGCTTGGGAATTGGGAAGATGCGCGTGAAGCGGCGCAGGACATGTTCGTCAAAGCGTTTCAGGCTATAGAGGCATTTGATATCTCAAAGTCTTTCTCAACCTGGATCTACCGGATTCTGATTAATACTTGCATCGATTATCGACGTCGGCGTGCGGTGGTGACCGAAGCTATCGGTATTACCCCGTTCAGTACATTCAACTCAGATAGGTATACACTTGATCAGGGGATAGAAGCTTTTGAAAATGGGATATTCTGTCCCATGGCCTTAGGAAATTGTCCGATAAACACCGGGTAGTCATTACGTTACGAGATCTACAGGGGCTGTCCAGTCGAGAAGTCAGCCAGGTTCTAAAATGTTCAGTGGCTACGGTTCGCGTTCATTTGTTTAATGCACGTAGACAGTTGGAAAAGGCGTTGCGACCATTAATCAGTGAGCAGGAACAGACCACAGATGTAAGAGGCTGTCCATTATGATTTGTGCATATATTCTCCGTAAGTTGCCCTTATATGTCAGTGATGATTTAACTCCACGTATATCCGGCTGAGTGATAAAACATCTGGAACATTACAAAGCATGTCGGCTTGAACTTAAGATGTTACAAGCGTTTCAATCCCATTTATGGCAATGGGTTACGCCGCTGCCCTCAAAAACACTGGATGGGTTTACCGATGAGGTGATGCAACATATTGCCCGGCCTACTGCCATAGAAACCACACCGGATCACATCATCTCTACTTCGCTCTGGTCTTCATTTCGCCATCGTTTCATCTTTGTGGGTATGTTCATGGTGCTGTCCTGTTTTGCTCTGGTTCGTCAGGCTTTCATTGATGAAATGTTTATCCTGCACCAGATGAAGCCCAGTATCGTCACACGGGATGGCTCTATTGTCAGCGAGGCTCAGTTTCGTGGCCATAAAGCGGCTATCAACGTAGTAAAAGATCGCGATGGCATGGTCATTATCTGGCTGGATGCGCCTGCTCATAAAACCAAACAGGAACGAAGGAGTGGATTGTGTTCTTATCGTTGTCACGCCTGATTCAAATTGCCCTCTTAATTCCTTTACTGGCGCTTGTAGGATACCGTTTTGGGGCTCTGACGTCTCCTCTACGCTTGAGGCCGTAGCGATCATGCCGCTTGCCACGCGGTTCAAACGGCTTATAGGCTGGGATGGAGGGCTCATTGCTGCAAATCGACATTTGCGAATCACGGTACATGTATTTGAAGCGCGGTCCACCGGCGTTTTGCCCCTGGCGCTGCCGCCCTTGAATGCGGCCGCCGTTTCCCATATCGGCGACCGTATGGTTGAACTTATTCGTGAAACCGCGAAATACTATGATGGCCTGAATACTCTGTATGCAGCTGCCCAGTTCAAACTGATTTCTGCTGAAGAAGGATTTTTACAAATTTCTGCCGATTGGCGTAAAGCCCCTCCCGTCCCCCTTCAAACACTGAGTATTCAAGCGGGGGATTACACCGTACACGTGTCCCCGGCCTTGCTGGATGAATCGAACTGGTTGACCACGCAGATCACCGTAGACCATCAGGGCAAGTTCCTACTTGGAAATCGTTTGGAGAAAGTGGCGGACGACAAACTGATAGTTATAAGCGGACCGGTAGATCTGCAAGACAAGGATAATGAACACAAAGCAGTGTTCGTCGGCGTCATACAGTTCGTCTCCGCATCAACCGTAGAACAAGCCCGTCCAAGGACGTTTGAAACCCAGGCCTTCGATCGCCCTCCGTATCTGGTCACTCTCGGAGAGATTGTGACGCCGAACACGCTTGAAGAAGATGAAATGGAAGGTATGGTCATTTATCTCACGCATATTGGTGATGTAGGCCAGGTTATGGAGGTGGATCTGGTGTTATCACTACGGTCGGATTACGACGCGTCTGCTCTGGAGGCGATCCGACAGGCTCAATTTGTACCGGCCGCTCAGGGAAATGAGGCGGTAGACTCCTGGATGTTCATCCCGGTGCAATTTGTATCCAGTCGAAAAATGCCGGTCGTATCGGCTCCTTCCGGGATAGAATAGATTTCTCGTGTTACGCTCCAAGCGCTATAAAATAAGGGTAGGATAGGTGGGTTGTTGCATAACACAGCCTATAAGCATACGGGTAAAGAAAGTCCAGCCTATATACCCATAAGCCCAGATGCTCACATGCTGTAGTTTTATCTTGACAAATCCATATCAGCATTTACTTTGTGTAGATTGTATCTTAAGCACAAACTTCAATGCCAGACGTAAACGATTTTTATGTATTGAGCCTTCCGGCCGACACCGCAGGGTGTCTATATCGTGGGTTGAATTCGGATGTAATTAAAGAGATAAACATATTTTATCGTATGTACGTATAATAGGGTGACTAATCCACGCCATTTTACCATACACCTAACCGGAAAACAAATCGCATACCAGCCTGCGTCTTATAGGGCGCTTTGCTGGTTATTTTGTTGAGATTCACATGGTCGGTATTACCTCATTTCGGCAGCTCATTGGTTTTACCGTAGCCTGTTTGATGGTGATATCCGGCGTGATGATTCTTATCGGTACGATGATGCCGGCTTTTATTCCCACGAACCGTTTGCGCATCACTTTTGGTGTCATTTTGGTTCTGTTTGGCATTTTCCGCTTTACCTCTGTTTACTTTGCGGAAAGAAGATCAAAGAAAACGCAATCGATTTTAGAGGACGACTCATGGAAAGGCTCTTCAACCTCCACCGATTAATATTCGGGATGATTTTGCTGTCTGTTGGCATATCTGCTGGTTGCAGCGAGCGTGAAGAGACGGCGACGAAAGGATATCTTGCCGTTTCAAGCGCAGATGTGGCTTTTCCATATATAGAGCAGGGCGCTATCAAATTTCAATCGGTGTACAATCAGGCCTATATCGATGTAAAGCGTACCACCTCGCGGGAAGCGCTGGTTGATCTGGCTAATGGCAAAAGTCGCCTGGCCGTGTTGTCCCGTGAACCGAATGCCCTGGAACGGGAAACGCTGGAAAGCAGAGAAGAGCGTTTTGTTACCCGCACGGTCGCCTATGATGCGATTGCCGTCATTTTACATGGTGATAATCCCATTGATGAATTGACGGTAGGGCAATTAAGGGATATTTTTACCGGCGAAGTGACCAACTGGAAAGAATTAGGCGGCAAGAACGAGCGTATTCGGCCGATTATCAGAGATCGAAATTCCGGTACCTATGAAATCTTTCAGGATAGTATACTTCAGAAAGCCAAATTCGGCGCTAATGCCTATCCCTGCAGCACCATGACGCTGTTAACGCGCCTCGTTGACGCTGAGCCCGGCGCCATCGGACTTACTGGGCTGTTGATGACAAAAAGCGGTTACATTAAAGCCATCAGAATCGGAGAGACGGAGGAAGGACCGTTTTATCTGCCTACCCAGGAGAAGGTACATAAAAAGCTCTATCCGCTTCACCGCCCTCTGGTGCTTTGTTATTTTAAGGAGTCGGCAAGGACAGTCAATCTGGTGTCCGGGTACGTTACTTTCCTGACGGCCGTGAAAGGGCAGCAGATTGCCATTAATGAGGGTATTGTGCCGGCTACCATGCCGGTACGTACCATAAAAATGACAAATTAGGCTTACATTTAAGAATGCGGAGGATGATAAAATAATGGTGATTTCACGTTTAAGTTCATATCATATCCGATTAGTCGGCACTTGCATGGCGTTGGCCGGTTTACTGCTGATCGGTGCGAGTCATCCTGTTATGGCACAGAGCCTCAAAGATGCACAGGCAGCCTACGATGCCGGAAATTATGACGAAACCATCGCCACCCTGCGCGATGTGCTCAGCAATAAAAAGAAGAACGATAAGGCCCATTATCTTCTGGGCATGGCGCTTAAACACAAAGGTCAGATGGATGAGGCGCTTTCCGAATTCCTGATCGCCGTCAAGCAGCAGAAAAAAAACCATGATGCCCGTTATGAATTGGGTGTTCTTCAGACCGAGAAGCAGCAGTTTGAGGAAGCCACCAAGACGCTGGCTGAAGGGTTAAAACGCACCAAAGAAAAAGAACCGCGTTTCTTTTATGCCCAGGGTCAGCTTGCCATCGCCCAGAACGATATCAAAAGCGCCATGGTCCTCTTAAACCGGGCCCGAGCGGAACAACCGGACAACCCGCTCTTTTTAATGGGATTGGGCGATTTGTACGCTGCTCAGAAAGTGTGGGGACTGGCCATTACGAATTTGCGGCAGGCGCTGGCGATGGATCCCAATTCACCTGATATGGCCATAATCCATTACAAGATCGGGAAATTGCATTTCAATGCCCGACAATGGAATGAGGCCTTCGCCACATTCAAGAAAGCGTCCGAACTCGATCCTACCATTAAAGATGCCTGGTATCAGCAGGGTTATATCCAGTATATGGGAAAACGATTTTCGCTGGTCGTGGAACCCCTGGAAAAATTTGTGGCCCTGGATTCGACCAGCGCGGAAGCGTACTTCATGCTGGCTGAATCGCTGAACAAGACCAGACGCATCAAGATGGCTGTGCCGCATTATAAGAAAGTCATTGAATTGGAGCCAAGTAAAACCGAAGCCTATCTGCCTATGGGCGATGGTATGGTGGCGGAAGGCATGTACATGGAAGCCGTCAATGCCTATAAGGGTGCGGTGGAGCTGAATCCGGATAACGCCATGCTGTATTACAGCCTGGGCTGGGTACAGACGCAGGCGGAAATCGGTCAGTATGATGAGGGCATCGGCCATTTGAAAAAGTCTCTTGAATTGGATGCCACCTCCGAGAAACCGCATATCCAACTGGCGCTGGTCTATTTCGATCAGGAAAAATTCGTGGACGCCATTCCGCATTTGAAAGAAGCGATCCGGCTGAATCCGAACGACCAGAATCCGTATGCCTATTACGGGCGGTCTTATATTAAGCAAGGTCAGTACGGCGAAGCAGTCACCGCCTTAAAAGAGGTGCTTGAACCGGCCATTCAAAGTCAGGAAGACGAAGCGGCCGTGAAGAAGCTCAGTAATGTGTACTTCACTCTGGGTCAGGAAATCTATCGAGAGTCCCGCGATGTAGAAAAAGAGATGCGTGCACCGGTCTTTGCGGCTGCGCTGGATATGTACCGCGCCAAAACCGCTCATGATACAACGTCGTATGCCACCTATTTAAATATGGGCCTGGCCGGTCTGGTATCCAGTGAGGGCGAAGTCGCGCGGGATGCCCTGTTACGGGCGATTGACCTGCGTAAAGAAGAAGCGGAAGAAGATCCCAAAGTTACTTTGCAGGCGGTAAAATTTCTGGGAACGTCCTACCTGATTCTCGAGGACTATCCCAATGCGCGTATAACGTTCAACAGGGTATTGGAAATAGATCCTGATGATCATGAAGCCTATTACCGTCTCGGTTTTGACCGGGTGCTTAATAAGGACTGGGGCGGTGCAATTGGACGCCTGAAGAAAGCGATAGAATTGAAACCCGATTCCGAATCGTATCATCTGCTGCTTGCGCAATCGTACACCAACTCACAGCAACTCGCAATGGCTATTCGTCATTATAACAAGGTGTTGAAGCTCAATCCGAAGAACGGTAAAGCACGTGAGCAGTTAGGTCAGGTGCGTGATATTTATGAGCAGCAGCAAGGAAACTGAGTATATATTTAAAATGCACGTCATTAATGAACCCTGTTCCAGAGGCTCCGGAACAGTCAAAAGATCCATGTTTGGAAAGGTGGTGGTCATAGAAGGAATTCATTACGCCGAATCAAAATCCGGCATTTTAACTTCGTAGTTTTTTATTAGGTCTTAACATCACTTTCCACCTAATCGCGAAAACACATTTAAGGAGAACGAACATGCGGCCAGGTGCCTTTATAATGATCATCATTGTTCTATGTTTTGTTGTGTCGTACATTATCTTTGAGTACTTTCTACCCAAGTTCATAAAGGATGGAGGGTATGTTGTTATTATTCTTATGGTACTCACCATGCTGGATATCACCTTTATTATAGAACGCTCCATGTCGATGCGCAAGGCGAAGGGCAAACGTTCGCAGGTGGCCTTTCTCAGGGATACAATGGATGCGATTCGTAAGAACGATATCCGTAAGGCCATCGATCATTGCAACACGCAGCATGGTACCATGGCGAATGTCCTGCGTGCCGGTCTGGAACGGTTTCAGTCGGTAACAGATGAGAATCTGACCAGTGATCGTCAGGTGGCCGAAATCAAGAGAGCGTTTGATGAAGCCAATGCGCTCGAAACGCCTCTGCTGGAGCGTAATCTGATCGCGCTGCAAACCATCGCGACCATCGCGACCCTGGTCGGTCTGCTCGGTACGACGATCGGTATGATCCGCGCATTTTCCGCTATGGCCAACGAAGGCGCGCCGGATGCCATCCAACTCGCGCTCGGCATCTCTGAAGCGTTGATCAATACGGCTGGTGGTCTGGCCGCAGCCATTATGGGTATTGTGGCGTACAACTATTTTGTCAATAAGGTAGATCAGGTCGTCTATGCAGTGGATGAGGTATCGCAGGAGGTTGTGGCGATTTTGACCGGACGTGGCTAAGCCGTACATTTCCAGTTTGAGGAGAATTCAATATGGCTAAGAAACATGGGAATGTGGTCCTCGATATGACACCGATGGTGGATATCGCGTTCCTCCTGCTCATCTTTTTCATGGCTACGACGGTGTTTAAGGAGCCGGAATCGATAAAAATTCTGCTGCCCTCATCCCATTCGGTCATTAAATTGCCCGAATCGAATGTCGTGATTCTGACTGTCGGTCCCAAGCCTGAAAATCTGATTTTCTGGCGTCTCGAACCGCAACCGGAGGTGAAGATCGAGTTGGAACAGTTGGAAAAAGCCCTGATTGAAGCGCGTATTCGTAATCCTAAACTACGGATTGCAATAAAAGGGCATAAGGATGCGGAGTTCGGGGTGATCAGTGACATCATGGATGTCTTTCAGAAGACCAACAATACGCGCTTTAATCTGGTAACGAATTTTGAAGATGACACCAAACCCGCAGAAGATGATGGGACCAGTTCAAGATCGGTCAATGATGACCTGGCGAGGAGGTGATGACGCATGGCTGCAGTACAGGGCGCAGAGCGCTCCAGTTCTAAGAAAACAATCGAAGGCAAGAAGCCCAAGAAACAAAGAGTAGGCGTCCATATTGATATGACGCCTATGGTCGACATCGCCTTTTTGTTGCTCATCTTTTTCATGGCGACCACGGTGTTCCGGGCGCCTCAGACGATGGAGCTCAATATCCCGCCCGATAAAGACGACGTGGTCAAGATCGCCGAGTCCAATGTGCTGATTATTCGTATGGTCGACGATGGTCGTGTGTACTGGAATATCGGCAGAGACATGACGCCGGAGCTTTTTGAATTTGATGATATCCAGACCTTCATCAAGGAAAAGGAAGCAGAAAACGCCGAGGATCATGACGGCGATTCCAAACTCGTGACGCTGATCAAGATTGCGCGGACGAGTCCCTATGCACAATTGGTAAACGTCATGGACGAGCTACAGCTTGGTGCTATAGACCGCTTCAGCATCACGGTGCTTGAAGCCGAGGAATTGGAGGAGGTGGGCTTATGATAGGCATACTTCGCGCTGAGCATTTTCCGCTGAAGAAAGAATCCGATCTTAAGTTCTTTTATCAGAAATACGCCAGAAATGCACTGATTCTCGCACTCGTTATTCATGGAATTGCGGTTGGTGTGTATTGGGGTGTAAACTATATCCAGGAAATGAATCGGCAATATGCAATCAGAATCGTGACCTACGCTGATCTCGGTCCGCCACCGGCTTTAACCGATGCACCGGAAATGCCGGAAGTGCCGATAGAGGCGCCGTCGAAACCGGTAATCGGTATACCTGAGCCGGTGGATGATGCTGAGGTGTCTGCTGAGATGACCATCGCGACACAGACGGAAATGAGCCAGAGCATTGCGCCGGTTCTTCAGGATATCGAAGAAGCAGAATTGATCATTGAAGCGCCGAGGGAAGAGAACATTGTCATCGGAGATGAGGCGCTTCCTCCGCCTGATGTCTTCATCCCGTATGAGACGCCGCCCGTGCCTATCAAGCCCATTGTTCCAAATTATCCGGAAATGGCGCGTATGGCCGGTGTTGAAGGCATGGTGATACTTCTGGTGCTGATTGACAAAGATGGCCAGGTACGTCAGGTGCTGGTCCGTAAAGGGATCGGCGCCGGTCTTGATGAAGCCGCTGTCGAAGCGGTGAAAAAAGTACCCTGGACTCCAGCAATTCAGAACAGCCGTCCGGTTGCCGTATGGATGTCTGTGCCGGTTCGATTTCGGTTACGATAAAGGCCTGAGTAGTGTCGCATTATGCGCCACTACAGGTTCCAGTCCTGAAAAGAATAGGGAACGGCGATTTGGTTCGCTGTTCCTTATTTTTTTATACGGAAAATACTTGCTATGATTCGTGCTTTGACATTAATTATTAAATCTTTTTCTTTGCACGTCTGATTGAGATGAATGAAGTTGTTATATTAAGATATAAAACAGGGCTGTTATCTTGAACCAATGTAGTCTATAATGTTTTTAATAGTCCCATGAAAAGGAGATAGTCAGGTCATATGGATATTATTATGTATGGGGTCATTGGCGCCGGTGTTCTGGGTCTGCTTTATTCCGTGTGGAAAACGAGGTGGATAATCCGGCAGGAGGAAGGGACTGACAAGATGGTGTCTATCGGTGCGAGTATCGCCGAAGGCGCCATGGCCTTTTTAAAAGCCGAATACCGGGTACTCGCTTTTTTTGTGGTTGCCGTCGCCATTTTACTGGGGCTGGCCAATGCGGGTCGGGTTGAATCAAGTCCGCTTATTGCCCTGTCCTTCATTGTAGGCGCCCTCGCCTCCGGGCTGGCCGGCTTCTTAGGGATGCGTGTAGCGACAAAAGCCAATAACCGCACCACCCACGCCGCGCGATCCAGTTTAGCCCAGGCGCTGAACGTGGCTTTCGCCGGCGGCTCTGTTATGGGACTCAACGTCGTAGGCTTAGGCGTGATAGGACTCGGCGGGCTGTTTATCCTCTATACGGGAATGTTTGGGGTGGATCAGGTCGGCATGGGGCGGGTGTTGAATATCATCTCCGGATTTTCTCTGGGCGCTTCATCCATAGCCCTGTTTGCCCGTGTGGGCGGCGGAATCTATACGAAGGCAGCCGATGTGGGGGCCGATCTGGTAGGTAAGGTCGAAGCGGGCATCCCCGAAGATCATCCGCTGAATCCGGCGTCCATTGCAGATAATGTCGGCGATAACGTAGGCGATGTGGCAGGGATGGGTGCTGATCTTTTCGAATCCTTTGTAGGCTCTATTCTGGGATCCATGGTGCTGGGCGCCAGTATTCTGGTTGCCGGCGTGTTCGACATTCATTTTATCATTCTACCGCTGATCATTGCCGGGGCCGGTATTATCATATCGATCATCGGGACCTTCATGGTTACGGTCAAAGAAGGCGGTAACCCGCAGGCTGGTTTAAATAGAGGCGAGTTCGGCTCTTCCGCTTTAATGGTCATCGTCATGTATTTTCTGATCGATTATTTCCTTCCTGGCGAATTCGTTATGGGTGGAGAGACGTATTCGAGTCTCGGTGTATTTATCGCCACCGCCATCGGTCTCTTCGCCGGTCTGGGTATCGGTCTGATCACTGAGCATTATACGGGTACAGATACCGGACCGGTCCGCGCCATCGCTGAGCAGTCCATAACCGGTCCGGCCACTAATATTATCACCGGTCTTGCCGTCGGGATGCAATCAACCACCATTCCGATTTTGATTATTGCGGCCAGTATCATGGGGGCTTATTATTTTGCCGGTTTGTACGGCATTGCCATGGCCGCCCTCGGCATGTTGTCCAATACGGGTATTCAACTGGCCGTAGACGCCTATGGTCCCATCTCGGATAACGCCGGCGGTATTGCTGAAATGGCCGGCCTGCCGGCAGAGGTAAGACAACGGACGGATAAATTGGATGCGGTGGGCAATACGACAGCGGCCATCGGCAAAGGGTTTGCTATCGGCTCCGCCGCCTTGACGGCCCTGGCGCTTTTTGCCGCCTTTATGTTACAGGCTGGTATCTCCTCGATCGACATATCAAATCCGGGGGTGATGGCCGGATTATTCGTCGGAGGGATGTTGCCCTTTCTATTTTCTTCGTTGGCGATGAATGCCGTAGGGCAGGCGGCTATGGCGATGATAGAAGAGGTCCGCCGTCAATTCAAGGAGATCCCAGAGTTGTCGGCTGCTCTGGCCGTGATGAAGAAATACGAAAACTCAGATGAGGAATGGTCGCCAGAAGATCGTCAAACGTTCGAAGCCGCAGATGGTAAACCGGAATATGCCAAATGTGTGGATATTTCTACGAAAGCCGCGATCAAAAAAATGGTTCTGCCTGCCTTGCTTGCTGTTTTGACGCCCGTTATCGTCGGATTTGTTTTCGGTCCTGAGACACTCGGCGGCCTGTTGGCCGGTGTGACGGTCTCAGGGGTATTAATGGCTATCTTCCAGTCCAATGCCGGCGGCGCCTGGGACAATGCCAAAAAGATGTTCGAGGAAGGCCTTAATATCGAAGGCGTCCAGTATGAAAAAGGCTCGGAGCCGCATAAAGCGGCGGTTGTAGGCGATACGGTCGGTGATCCGTTTAAAGATACCTCAGGGCCATCCTTGAATATCCTGATCAAGCTGATGTCGGTAGTCGCTCTGGTTATTGCGCCCCTCATCGCGCTTTAAAGGTTCGCGGATAATATCTTGTAGCTTCTGATCACATAACAATCGTGTATCTATGATTACATTTTTTGCTTATCTTGGAAGAAGAATATTCTGGGCACTGGAAAATATCGGTGATTTCAGTATGATGCTCATCGATGTTGTCCGGTATTTGCCACGTATTCGCGACTACTGGAGGCTCATGGTCATCCAGATGATACAGGTCGGTCTGCATTCCATGCCCATCGTGGTGATGATAGCCTTTTTTTCCGGTTTGGTGACAGCCGTTCAGGCCAATTATCAGTTTCAAACTTACGTCCCCATGTATCTGGTGGGTAGCATTGTGCTTGAGTCTATCGTTCTGGAACTGGCTCCGGTATTAGGTGGTCTGGTGCTATCAGGGCGTGTCGGCGCAAAAATCGCGGCCGAACTCGGTACAATGAAAGTGACAGAGCAGATAGACGCTATGGAAGTAATGGCAATGAGTCCCATCATCTATCTGGCGATCCCGCGCATAATAGGCGGCACCATTATGCTACCCGTTCTGATCGTTTTTGCAGACCTGATCGGCGTCCTTTCCGGTATGGCTATGGCCGTTAATACCATGGAAGTGACGACAACGGAATTCGTGAAAGGAATGCGCGAAACTTTTAGACCGTTGGATGCGTATTTCGGTTTAGCCAAAGCCTTTACGTTTGGCCTCACGATTACGACGATTGGCTGTTATCAGGGCTTTAAGGTAAAACCGGGGTCCGGTGCAGAAGGAGTTGGCGCGGCGACAACCCAAACTGTCGTGGTCTCCTGTCTGTTGATTCTAACGCTGGATTATCTGCTTGCGAAAACCATACTGCCGACGAAGTGAGCAGGCGGTGTACAATTAAATCAAAAGGAGTTCGTCGTGGCGGCTAATAAAAAGGGCCTTATTCCTGACGAAGCTAAAATAGGCATAGCCTTTCTACTGGCTATTATTATTTTTGTATCCGGGCTGTTCTATTTAAAAGAATGGCGTATTGCGGGCGATACCTACGTCATTACCGCAGAATTTGATAACGCGACAGGTATCAAGCGCGCGGATCCGCTGCTGTTGGGCGGCATACGTATCGGTAAGGTCGAAGAAGTCAAGCTGGAAAATCAGATTCCGAGCGTGATTATCCGAATCGATGAACCGTATTATTTTCCTATAGATACACGTCTGGAAGTGATTTCGCGAAGCTTTATGGGTGAGAAATCCCTGGTGGTCCACAAAGGCACCAGCAGCGTACTGGTGAAAGACGGAGGCAAGTTAAAAGGCTTCTCATCACCGGATCTGTCCTCTATGATGACCAAGGTGGATTCCGTGAGTGTGGACGTGACCAGGCTCCTCCGGAATGCGAATACATTTCTGGACCCTGAATTCAAAGGCTCCATTAGTGGGAGCCTGTCCAATGTCCAGGAAATCACGCAACTGCTTAAAACCACCTTGAACCGGGAAAGCCGTCAGCTCCATCAGGTGATGGCCAACATGGATTCGGTGCTGAACAACCTCCAGGATATTTCAGCTTCCGAGAAGGAGAAGATTTCTACGACGTTGTCGAATCTGGAACGAATGTCCGTGGCATTGAACACGATGATGGATAAACTACAGACGACCACCACATCGTTGGATAATATTCTGGCACGTATCGAAAGAGGAGAAGGAACCGTCGGTAAACTGCTGAGGGATGATAAACTGTATGATGATATGGACCGTTTGTTCGTGAATCTGGATGGTCTGGTGTCCGATCTGAAAGAAAATCCGAAAAAGTATTTGGGTATCAGTATATTTTGAACCGACGGCCCTCGAAACAAGTCAGTTTTTTGCAGATTATTTTTCAATGTTCCACCACCATGCCTTTGGGGACCACCACCATGCCTTTGGGGACCACCACCCCATTGGGCGTGATTACGAATTTTTTTCGGTCCGCTTCAAGATCATATCCAATCTCATAGCCTTCCGGTATGACCACATTTTTATCGATGATCGCCCGTTTGATACGGGCACCGCGATGAATTCCCCCCCCTCCATTAAAATTTAATCATAGACCTGGGCGTAGCTGTGAACACGAACGCGAGGCGACAGAATCGACCGTTGGACATGGCTGCCGCTTATGATACACCAGTTGGCGATCAACGATTCGAGTGCGACGCCGACCCGATTGTCCTGTTTATCCGCAATACCGTTTTGGCCGGTGGTGATGGCGCCTGATAGGTCCGTATCGGCCAAGCCGCATCATATAGATTGAACGAAGGCACAATGGATATCACGTCCATATTGGCTTCCCAGAAACTGTCTATTGTGCCGACATCTCGCCCCTATTGCTGTCGCTGCTCAGCATCCTGAAAGGGATAGGTGAATACGCGGTGGGTATGAATGATATGATCACCGGCGAGGATAATCACGTATTCAGGACGCTCTTCCTGAAGTGTATAGATGTTTTGGAAAATAGCGTCTGCCGTCCCTTTATACCAGTGATTACTTGCTCGGAACTGGGGAGGGGTCGACACAATATATTCGCCTAATTCTTCGTGGAATATACCCCAACCCAAACGGAGATGTGTGTGCAAAGAATCGGATTTGTACTGGGTGAGGATATATATTTTCCGCAGATTAGAATTGAGCCAATTTGATAAGGTGAAGTCGATAATTCGGTATATACCGCCAAACGGGACCGCCGGTTTGGTCCGGGCACGGGTCAGTGGATATAAACGTTCACCCTGACCACCTGCCAGAATCATGGTCAGTGATGAACGCAGCATGGATGCCAGAGGATCTCGGTTCATAAGGTTCGCGATGCGTGATAAGTAACGCGTGATAAGGGTGTATTATTCATCTGCATCATGTCTGTGTATCGGTAGGCGAAGTGTGAAGGCGGCGCCCTCATGAATACGGCTGTTTACATTGATGGCCCTACCGAGCGCATCGTAAAGAAATGTATTTTCAATCGTTGCGCTGGCCTGTTGAGCAAAAATCTCAAGCAATTCCACATCATCCGCCTGGATAGGGCGTCCTGTAATCATATTGTCGGCCGGAGGACGCCAAGCGGCTGTTCCTGTGAAAATAATGGTACGACGACAAACGACCGGGTGCCGATGAGTTCCAGGAATGCCTCAAGGATATGATGATCAAGGTATGCCTGTTCAACCCGGTAAGACGTTTGATGATTCAGCGTTTGAATAAGCGCATGATCGGCATCTGACACAGGAATCCGGATACGGCGTACAAGATCATTGACATGGGTATCCTGATTATGTGTCGCTTTCCGGTAAGATCGGACGATGTCGTTCAACGTCAGGCGCTTGGAGGCCAGTGCTGTCCATATCCTGTCTGCCTCTTCCAGACTGGCCGGTCCGATGGCCATACGGCCTTCCAAACAGGTTTTTCCTCATTGAGAAGGCATAAAAAAGCCCGATTGAACTTTAGCGCCTCACCTGACATCACCCCTACGAGTACAATATACAGGATTTCACCCGGATCAGCCGTACGCTGTAATGCCCGGCCGATCTAATGGATAATGAACAGGCCATTGATTTTTCGTTCCAGGCGTTGTTCCAGTTCTTTATGTTGGGAGGGCTGGGGCATGGGATGGGTTTCGGCGTCTTGCGCCAGGATTCAGGTAGTATGGAGATTTGAGAAATGCATTCTCTTATTTCTTAGCCTATATGTGGATTGAATTTGATCAGCAAGAGAAAAGATATCCTCCTGTTATGCTGCAAGTTGTGTAACATGAATGCCGGTGGCCGGTAGCGGATGGGCCTGGTGGTCCGTGATTTATGGGATTTATACATTCTTCTTGCGATGTATTGGCGACGGTTCTATACTAAAGGCTCTAATAAAGTAGCAGGTGATAAGTGACCAGTGGTGAGTGGACAGGAGTGATTCAAGATGCCGAAAATATTAACTGAAACCGTGGACCAGTATGTAACGAACCTGATGCCGGATAGAGATGAAGTGTTGACGGAGATGGAGCAGATCGCTAAAGAGCAATCGATCTCGATTATCGGTCCGTTGGTCGGTCGTCTTTTGTATCAGATGGCGGTCATGATCGGCGCCAGACGCGTATTTGAAATGGGATCGGCGATCGGGTATTCAACCATATGGCTGGCTCGGGCCGTCGGTCCGGAAGGCAAGGTCTACTATTCCGATGGAAGCGAATCCAATGCTGCTCGGGCCCGCACCTTTCTGGAGCGGGCAGGGGTAGCAGACCGGGTTGAGGTTCGGGTCGGTGATGCATTAGACCTGCTTCGGGCATCTGAAGGCACCTTCGATATTATTTTCAACGATGTCGACAAGCAGGACTATCCGCAAGTTTTCGATATGGCCTGGTCACGTATCCGACAGGGTGGCTTGCTGATTACCGATAACGCGCTGTGGGGCGGCCGCGTTGCTGAACCATCGGATGATGAATGGACCCGGGCTATTCAGGAATACAATAAGAAAGCGTATGGTTCCGACGATATTTGGACCACAATTATTCCGCTGCGTGACGGCGTCGCGATCAGTGTGAAACAATAGCAAGCGGGCAGGTGGACAAGTAGGCAGTAGGCGGTAGCCAGGTGTTTCAGCACCGGGTGACCAATGAGTATTATTTATAATTGAAAAATAGGTATGAGGATCAGATCATGGATATTATTTCCATCGGCGAGTGTATGATAGAGATGTTTTGTGAGGGACCGTTGTCGAAGAGCGATACGTTTACCAAGGCGTTTGCCGGGGATACCATGAATATGCTGGTGTCGGCCTCCCGGCTCGGCGCAAAAACGGGGTATATTACCCATGTGGGTGATGATCCATTTAAAGATTTTCTGCTGAATTCATGGGCATCGGAAGGGATCGATCTGACCTGCGCAACGCCTCTGGACCGCCCTTCCGGTTTGTATTTTATTTCGATCCTACCAGATGGAGATCGTGAATTCACCTACTACCGTGCGGGCAGCGCCGCCAGTTGCCTGTCTCCTGAGGATATCGATCCTGCCTATATCGGTAAAACCCGGTTTTTATATGCCAGCGGTATATCTCAGGCTATCTCCCCGAGCAGCCGAGCAGCCGTGCTGAAAGCCTTTCAGATCGCTAAAGAGGCGGGGGTGACGGTCGCCTTTGATACCAATCTCAGGCTCAAATTATGGCCCCTTGAGGACGCCAGGGCGGCTCTGGATGAAATTTTACCTTATGTTGATATTATGCTACCGACCGCACCGGAAGAAAGCCGGCAGTTGTTTGATACGGATGATCCGATTAAAGTTATCCGCATGCTATGGGATCGAGGCGTTGATATGGTGGCTGTAAAATGCGGTGAGGACGGTGTCAAGCTCGGAGTAAATCGCGAAATCCATGCTATTTCTGCTTACACACCGGAGATCGTGACGGATACATCAGGAGCAGGGGATGTGTTCAACGGGGGTCTGCTGTATGGCCTGTCAATTGGGATGTCTCCTGTTGAAGCCACCCGTCTTGGCACAATTATTGCTGGCCTGAAAATCCGTGGGCGCGGGGCGACCTTTTCCATACCCAGGCGGAAAGAAGTCTTTGAGATTTATGTGCGAGATTTCGGCCCTCAAACTTAATCATGGAGAGTACAAAGCAGGCACAGAGGGCGCGGGGTTTTAATAATATCCCAAAGTCAAATGTTAACGACTATATATTTACAATCCGCAATCTGAAATCCGCAATCTGAAATCGAATTACCGTTCATCTCCCTCCGGTTCGATATCAGGGATGGCGTCGTCTTCGGTGACAACCACATCCTCCTGCATATCATCTATCAGTCGATTCACCCGTGTATGCAGGACATCTGCCTGGCGGGTGACCTCGTCCATATCATTCAGCAACTGCTCGAATTCATCATCACTCATCTGCGGCTCAAACATCTCGCATGTCAGCATGATCACAGATACCGTTTGTTTGCACGTTTTGACACAGCGGGTGCAAAGCGGATGAATGGTATTTTTATTCTTCTTCAGCATAAGGGGACTCTGATAGGATTTTTGATTTCTGATTGAAAGTCAACAAAACAAAATCGGCAACGTAGGGCGTTTCACTTGACTTTATTAAACATATAATGAGAACATATATGTATAGCGATCACGTGTATGCTATACTTCCATGTAGCCCGTGTCAATAAAAACCTTAACAGGTGATGCCGGGATGTTCCCATTGGGGCTACATAGTTAAAAGGTCTGGCGTAGGTGTTTATTCTTTTTGCGTATTTATACTGGCTATAACTGGGTAGCCGTATGAGGATGGTCGTTCCTTTCTGAGGTTCACTGTGTAGTTCCACCTTTTCTGTCCCTCTACAAGAGACAGTCAGGATGTACCTTCGACTGGAAAACGAGAAAATTTCAGGGATCCGACGAGACCACGGCAGCGGTACCCTACACGATTTGGAGGTCTGACGTTCTCCAGGAGCGACTCATGATGTGGGAAGCAGTGGAATCCATCGAAATCGTTGAGGCCGACGAGGACGTAATCTCATTGATTCAGTCCACCTGGCAAAAATATCCCTGGCACAGTATGGCACAATGCACCATAATTCACATGAAGATTGAAGACTATCTTCAGACGACGTCCTCAAAATACGACACGGTCTACATTGACACCTAGGATGCCATCTACCAGGAATATCTGCCACACTTGAACTGGCTGGCCGATCGGGCCCGGACCACGCTCAATCTCGGTGGAGAGGTGCTGTTGTGGGCATACGATCTCATGGTCCGCCAGTTCATGAAGGCAGCCGTTCTTGTTCTGGAGCGGCGTGAAAAGTATCTCGCCGCTAACCCAGCCCAGATGAGAAACCTCGCGCATCAGTTTTCGTTCTTGAACAGATTGGTGCAGTGGTTGAAAGGTCATCCGAAATGTTCAGACGATGCGTTCAAAACTGAGGCCTATCGCATGGCCATCCGGGATGGTAAAAATCTCGGAATCCTCAAGTTGAGTATGCAACCCGGGGCCGACGCTTTGCTCCATCGCAAATACTTCCAGGCACGCAACACCTACGGTCCGGACGATAAAGTCTCTGGTTGAGTCCTCGTACCACCATTGGGGCCGTGCCGGGGGTGTTGCGTTAAAAAAGACTTGACCGGTAACGATGATGGTCCGTAATTTGTAGTAGAACAGGATGTTACTTGTATTGGTCAAACGTCGTGGAGAGCGAAAGGCATGTTCAGACAGATTACCATCATACTCACGATACTCACGCTTCTACTTTCGACCTCACCGGTCCAGGCGCTGATCTGTGCCTTAAATGTAGAAGCCTGTGAGATGCCGAAGAGTGATGTATGTGTCGACGATGCAGGGCTTCATCCAGTGCATGACACGATGGGCGCGCGTGAAGATAACAGGATGCATGCCGCAGACAATGGATGTTGCTGTACAATCCGCTCTTCTGAGACGGCGGATTCAGCCACAGCATTCCCTCTACTGCCGGGTTCTGACCAGACCAAAATAGGTGTGGGACGTGTTGCAGTAATAGAAACACCTGATCTGCAATCCAGTCTGTCGATTTCACTGAATCGCGACGATACGTCCCAGGCCTTCCCGCCCAAACTATATCGACTTTACGCGTCCTACCTGATTTAACAAACCTCACAAATAAATGAGAGACCCACCGATTTTATGATCGGGCCGGGAGTGTATTGTCCTTTCGAAATGAAGGTTCATGGTCTGCTGTGCACCGGTGTATGCATTGGTTTTCATCCGCTTGGTTCGGGTGATCCCCATTGAGCCTGCATCGGTAGATGACGGCTTCAGGAGTGATGTCCATGCGCATGATCAAATTCAGATATATCCCTATGTATTATCTACTGGTGATGTTTCCCCATACGGTACGTGCTCAGGCTGAGGAGCCCTTGTCCCGGTTGGATACGTTAGTACGGATAGCACAAGAACATAATCCGGCGATATCGGCTGCCCAGAACCGTTGGCAGGCTGCCACGCATCGTAGCCCGCAGACCAGTTCGCTGGACGATCCGATGTTCAGCTACACCAGATGGGCAACAACGCCGGAAACCCGCGTCGGTCCCCAGAAAAATGTCTTTGTCCTCTCTCAACGCTTTCCATACCCCGGAAAACTAAAACTAAAAGGTCAGATGTCCGATGAGGATGCCACCGCGGAACAACAACGATATGATGTAGCCGGGCGCGATGTCGCCTTCCGGGTTAAGCAGGCGTATTTCGAACTCTATTGGGTAGACCAGTCTCTACAGATTCTCGATGATTACCTGATCGTGCTCGAGACTTTTAATCGGGCGGCAGAAGAAAAGTATGTCACAGGAGCAGGTATTCAGGCCAATGTCCTGAAATCCCAGGTTGAAATGTCCACTGTTCTGGATCGACGATTGGCCTTCGATCGTATCAGAGTCGGGATCACTTCCAGGCTCAATGCCTTGCTGGGCCGAGCTGCGGGGACACCTGTTGAACCGGTTACTATCATAGAGATGACACGGTATACAAGCCCTGAGTCGCTGGTTGTTGATCGGGCGCTGGCTACGCGCCAGGAATTACATATCGCGGATGCCATGATTCGTAAAAGTGATTTGATGACACGCCTTGCCCATCTTAATTATCGACCGGATTTTAATGTGCAGGCTTCTTACATCACCATCCCGAAAGTGGCGGGTAGCCAGTTTACCGACACAGGAAAAGATGCGTTCGGCATCATGTTCAACGTCAATATCCCCATTCGCCTGAAACGACGACGCGCTGCGGTAAATGAGGCCAGGGCACTCGTTGAGTCGAATCAGATGATACGAGAAAATATTAGGAATGAAATCACCGCTGAAATCTCGGATTTCTATTTCAAGATGCAGCATACCGGCAGGACGCTGGACCTCTACGATCAGGGCTTGATAACGCAGGCGGAAAGCAGCCTGGAATCTGCCTTATTTGCCTACCAGAATGGTAATCTGGATTTCCTCAGCCTCCTGGATGCGGAACGAATGATACTTCAAGTCAACCTGGGTTATGTCAGAGAACAATCGAATTATCGGAAGCATCATGCTGAGCTGGAATGGGCGGCAGGCGGCCATCTGCCGTAGACCTGTTCGATATCATGGAATGGGTCAGACCATCCCCCTAAGCAGGAGATTTATCATGCAGTGGATATATAAAATCCGACGCACCAATTCATTATTCAGATATTTACTGTTCGTTCTGGCTGTGGGTTTCAGCACGCTCTCAATCGGATGCAGTGAAGAAAAGCCACCGGCGTTAACGGTTGTAGAGGCGCAAGGCCAAAAACAACTCTGGACTTGCGGCATGCATCCTTATGTTATCGTTGAAGAGCCGGGATTCTGTCCCATTTGCAACATGAAATTAACACCGGTAAAACAGGAAACCATGGCGGCGATGACGGTATCAGAAGACGAACATGCCGAGCATGATCAAGTGGCGCAGACCATGTCCGTTGAGGATAAGGTAATCCTGTACTGGCGCGCCCCCATGGACCCGACTTACATCACCGATCAACCCGGCAAATCACCCATGGGCATGGACCTGATTCCGGTCTACGAAGGAGAGACGGGGTCAGCCGGTCCATCGATCACCATCGATCCGGTCACGCTCCAGAACATCGGCGTACAGACCGCTCTGGTGGAACGGGTGAATCTTTACCGCTCGATTCGCACGGTCGGTCACCTGGACTATAACGAAGAAACCTATTCGCGTGTAAATATCAAATTTTCCGGATGGATCGAGAAATTGTTCGCAGACCAGACGGGACAAGAGATACATAAAGGCGATGCGATGCTGGAGATCTATTCACCAGAGCTGGTTTCAACGCAGGAAGAATATCTACTGGCTTTTCGAAACGTTGAAAAACTGGAGAACAGCACCTTCCAATCGGTTGCAGGCAGTGCACGCTCCCTGCTTGATGCTGTTCGCCGCCGCTTGCTTTACTGGGATATAACCGAACAGCAGATCCTCGATCTTGAGGAACGGGGTGCGGTGACAAAAACGCTGACCCTGTACGCGCCGACGAACGGCATCATCATTGAGAAAATGGCAGAGCTCGGCATGCGGATAACACCCGGTATGGACCTGTATCGTATGGCAGATCTGAGTACCATCTGGGCGTATGCCCACATTTATGAATATGATGCCTCCTGGATCAGGCCGGGCCAGTCTATCGTTATGGATCTGCCCTACAGTCCGGGGAGAACGTATGAAGGACGCATCGACTACATCTATCCGTATCTTGACCAGAAATCCCGTAATATCAAGATCCGTCTGGTCTTTCCAAATCCCAGGCGGGAATTGAAGCCTCAAATGTATGCCAACATTCAAATTGTCGCCCGTATCGGTGGGGACGTGACCGCACTGCCCAATGAAGCCATCATTCGTACAGGCGAGCGAAATCTTGTGTTTGTTGCTCTGGGCGACGGCAAATTTGAACCGCGTACTGTCGTGCTGGGTCTCGAAGGGCAGGACGATCTGGTACAGGTGATAGGTGGCATAAGCGCAGGTGAGGAAGTGGTGACCTCCGCCCAGTTCCTGATGGACTCCGAGAGTCGAATGAAAGAAGCCATTCAGAAGATGTTGAAAGATAGACTGAAATAACGGGGTAAGCAGCGGCAGGTCTATCGGTCATCGACTGCGTAACATCAGTTATGTATTGCTGCATAGGCCACATAGAAGAGAGATAAACCATGTTAGAACGTATTATAGAATGGTCTGTCAAAAATCGATTCCTGGTAATCCTGAGCACGGTCTTTCTGATCGTGGCCGGCACGCTGGCCATGGTCAGGATTCCGCTGGATGCCATCCCCGATCTGTCGGACGTCCAGGTGATTATCTTTACCGAATATCCCGGTCAGGCGCCTCAGTTGGTGGAAGATCAGGTGACGTATCCCCTGACGACAGCTATGCTCGCTGTGCCGTACGCCAAGGTGGTCCGGGGTTTCAGTTTTTTCGGAGTTAGTTTTGTTTACATCATCTTTGAAGACGGGACGGATCTGTACTGGGCGCGAAGCCGGGTGCTGGAATACCTGAACTATGTGTCAAGTCGCCTGCCCACCGGTGTTACCCCTACCCTGGGCCCGGATGCAACGGGGGTAGGCTGGGTCTATGAATATGTCCTGAAAAGCGATACCCACAACTTGGCGGAACTACGGTCTATCCAGGACTGGTATCTGAGGTATGAGTTGACTTCGGTACCGGGCGTGGCAGAAGTGGCCAGCATCGGTGGCTTTGTGAAGCAGTATCAGGTGGATGTCGACCCCAACAAGCTGCTCATATATGATATCCCACTCAGCAAAGTCAATTCCGCGATTCAGCGGAGCAACAATGATGTCGGGGGACGTCTGATCGAGATGGCAGAGACCGAGTTCATGGTGCGCGGCCTGGGATATATTAAATCTATCGAGGATATCGAACACGTTCCTCTGGGGGTGGATCGAAACGGAACGCCGATTCTTCTAAAACAGGTCGCCAACGTTCATCTCGGTCCCGAGCTTCGCCGGGGAATTGCCGAATGGAACGGCGAAGGGGAAATCGTCGGCGGCATCATCGTGATGCGGTATCAAGAAAATGCATTGAAGGTCATCCACGCGGTAGAAGAGAAACTGGAAGAACTCAAACGTGGCCTCCCTGAAGGCGTCGAAATTATCCCTGCCTACAACCGGGCGAATCTTATCGAACGGGCCATCGAAAATCTTAAAGATAAACTCATCGAAGAAAGCATCGTCGTCGCGTTCGTCTGTCTTATATTTCTACTCCATTTCCGTTCCGCTTTCGTGGCGATATTTATCCTGCCCGTCGGGATATTGATCTCATTTATTGTCATGTCGTATCAGGGTATCAATGCGAATATCATGTCGCTGGGCGGTATCGCCATCGCCATCGGCGTTATGGTAGATGCGGCGATCGTAATGATTGAAAATGTGCACAAACACATCGAGCGTGATGGAGGGAAAAAGGACCACTGGGATATCATTATCGATGCCTCGAAAGAGGTCGGTCCGGCCCTGTTCTATTCTCTATTGATCATAACGCTGTCGTTTATACCGGTGTTCACGCTGGAGGCCCAGGAAGGCCGTCTGTTCAAACCTCTGGCCTTCACCAAGACGTATGCCATGGCGGCTTCGGCCTTGCTCTCCATTACTATTGTTCCGGTGTTGATGGGGTATCTGATCCGCGGCAAGATCCTGCCTGAGAAGAAGAATCCGCTCAACAGGATCATGATTTTTATCTATCGGCCGTTACTCGAGTTAGCTCTGCGATTCAAGTGGCTCAGTATCGGTGTCGCGATGATGGCCCTGATCGCCACCTGGTGGCCGTATCAGAAACTCGGTTCGGAGTTTATGCCGCCGTTGTATGAAGGCGACCTGCTGTATATGCCGACGACCGATCCGGGCATCTCGATCACCAAGGCCAAACAATTGTTGCAGCAGACCGATAAGATCATCCGGACCTTTCCGGAAGTACACCATGTGCTGGGTAAAATCGGACGCGCGGAAACAGCAACCGACCCGGCGCCGCTCTCGATGATCGAAACGACCATCATGCTGAAACCCGAAGACCAGTGGCGCCCCGGCATGACGCCTGAAAAACTGATTGATGAAATGAATGAGGCGATCCAGTTTCCCGGTCTTACCAATGCCTGGACCATGCCGATAAAGACACGTATCGACATGCTGTCTACCGGTATCAAAACTCCGGTCGGCATCAAACTCATGGGCGACGACCTGGCGGTATTATCGGATCTCGCCCAGGAAATCGCGCTCATCCTGAATGAGGTGCCTGGAACGCTAAGCGTTTTTCCGGAAAAAACGATGGGTGGAAACTATCTCGATTTCAAAATTGATCGATTCGAAGCCGCACGTTACGGTTTGACCGTCGGCGATGTGCAGGATGTGATCACGTCTGCCGTAGGGGGCATGAATGTCACCTACACGGTCGAGGGGCTGGAACGGTATCCGGTCAATGTCCGCTACAGCAGAGAGTTGCGGGATGACCTGTCCGATCTCAATCGCCTGTTGATTCCGACACCGACCGGCGCCCAGATCCCTATCGGGCAGGTGGCGAAAATTGTCATTCAGAAGGGGCCACCAGGCATAAAATCCGAAAACGCCCGCCGTACCGCCTGGGTATATGTAGACCTGAAAGGCATCGATGTAGGAACCTACGTCAAGAATGCAAAACAGATTGTGGATGAGCAATTTTCATTACCGAATGGCTACAGCATGGTCTGGAGCGGTCAGTATGAATATATGGAACGGGCGCAGCAGCGTCTTCAGATCGTGATTCCAGGGACGCTGGCGATCATCTTCCTGCTGCTTTACCTGAATTTCGGTAATATAAAGGAAAGCCTGATCGTGATGCTCTCCCTGCCCTTCGCTCTGGTCGGCGGGATCTGGCTGATGTATCTGCTCGACTACAACTTCAGCGTGGCCGTCGGGGTTGGGTTTATCGCGCTGGCCGGGGTCGCATCGGAAACAGGCGTGATCATGTTAATCTACCTGGATCAAGCCTATGATAGGCGATGGAAAGAGGGGAAGATGAACTCTTTACATGATCTTTACGATGCCATCATAGAAGGCGCCGTGGAACGTGTGCGTCCTAAAATGATGACCGTAACAGCCATCATGGCGGGTCTTCTGCCGATTATGTGGGGCACGGGTACCGGATCAGAGGTGATGCAGCGTATTGCAGCACCGATGGTGGGCGGCATGGTCACCTCCACGGTGCTCACCTTGCTTGTTATTCCCATCATTTACTTCATGGCCAAGTCAGGTGAAATAAAGAGAGGACAGAAACCGGCGGCTATTGCCCAGCAGTGATCTCCTCCTACGAGGAGATGGCCCGTGGATATACAACCTGATAAACAGCCTGGAAAATTGGCCGGAGACATGATGGGAGGCGTGCAGCGGGTGTACAAGGTGAGTTGTGAGTTGACGGAGGTAGGGTGACAAAATATATTGCAGTATCATTGTTTAAAGTCTGTTTTGCCGAGGAGACCTATGTCTACAGAGAAGGCGCCATCTTCCGAATGGTATAAGCACGCGTTCCGATTTGACTATCTGCGTGTGTATCCGCATCGAAATGATGAAGAAGCACGCCGTCAGATTGATTTTCTTATGCGAACGATCGATTGTCCTGCACCACAGGATGTGTTCGACCTGGGGTGTGGCGACGGGCGACACGCGGTTGAGTTAGCTAACCGCGGTTATCGTGTTACTGGACTTGATCTTTCTGAAGAATTACTTGCCAGGGCTCGAAGTCGTAATGAGGAACTTGATCTGGGTATTCATTTTGTCCGGGGTGATATGCGGGAGATTCCTTATGAAAATGCCTTCGACTTACTCGTTAATTTTTTTACCAGTTTCGGATATTTTGACCGTGACGAAGAGAATGCCCGTGTCCTTACGGCGGTTTCACGGGCCTTACGCCCCGGTGGTCAGTTTCTCATGGATTATTTAAATAGGGAATACGTCATCCATACGCTGGTACCGCATGACCACAAAATGCTTGGCCAATCCAAGGTGGAACAGACCCGTTGGATTACCGGTGACCCCGACAATCCCGGTGACCATGTACGCATCAACAAACGGGTTACATTAGAAGATGAACAGGGAACACGAACATACGACGAATCCGTACGCATGTATACGCTGGACGAATTGCATGCCATGTTAACCGAGGCGGGGTTGTCGGTATCACAGACCTTCGGTGACTTTGACGGCCGGTCTATTGCTGAAGATACACCTCGGGTTATATTGATAGGAAAAAAGTGAGCAAATAGTAAATTGCGGATCATAAATCGGGAGAGAGCGCCCTATGTCTGACATGTATCAACCGAACGATGATTTTCGGAAAAAAGCGCACCTGAAAAGTATAGAGGAATATCAGCAGACGTACGAACAGTCTATCACCGACCCGGAGACTTTCTGGGCGGAGAAGGCGGATGGATTCCACTGGTTCAAGCGATGGGACACGGTCTGTTCCTACAACTATGACATGCGGCAGGGGCCGATTTCAATCAAATGGTTCGAAGGTGGTAAGACCAATATCGTATACAATTGTGTGGACCGGCATCTGGATACGCGCGGGGATCAGACGGCGATCATCTGGGAAGGTAACGAGCCGGGTGAGGACGGCAAGCTGACCTATCGTGAACTGCATGAGCAGGTTTGTAAGTTTGCTAATGTTCTTAAGTCCCGTGGCGTTCAGAAAGGGGACCGGGTTTCCATCTACCTGCCGATGATCCCGGAACTGGCCATTGCCATGCTGGCTTGCACGCGCATCGGCGCCGTGCATTCCATCGTCTTCGGCGGATTTTCCGCAGACTCGCTGTCAGATCGCATTGTAGATTCCACCTGTAAAACGGTCATCACCACGAACGGTACGCATCGTGGGCGCAAACCCGTATTTATGAAGTCGGTAGCCGACGAAGCGATCGCGGCTGCTGAAAAAGAGATGGGTGAGCCGGTCACGACATGTATTGTCGTCGAACGGGTCATAGGTAATCCGGATTTCGATTTTCCGATGCAGGCAGGACGGGATTTCTGGTGGCACGACCTGATGGCGGCGGTGAGTGCCGATTGTCCATGTGAGGAGATGGACGCGGAAGATGCGCTGTTTATCCTGTATACCTCAGGCTCTACAGGCAAGCCCAAAGGCGTGCAGCATACCGTCGGTGGTTATATGGTGTACACCGGTGTCACGCACAAGTATGTCTTCGACTATCAGGACGGCGATATCTATTTCTGCGGCGCCGACATCGGTTGGGTGACGGGACATTCGTATATTGTGTATGGCCCCCTCGCCAACGGCGCGACCACGCTCATGTTCGAAGGTATTCCGACCTATCCCGGACCGGACCGGTGCTGGGAGATCATTGAGAAATACGGGGTCAATCAGTTCTATACGGCGCCGACGGCCATCCGGGCGCTGGCCCGTGAAGGCACATCCTGGCCCGGCAAACACGACATGCCTTCGCTCCGGCTCCTCGGCACCGTGGGTGAGCCGATTAATCCGGAAGCCTGGCGATGGTATCACGTTAATGTCGGTAAAGAGCGGTGTCCGATTGTAGATACCTGGTGGCAAACCGAGACGGGTGGTATCATGATTACGCCCCTGCCAGGAGCCATTCCGACCAAACCCGGATCGGCTACCCTGCCATTTTTCGGTGTGAAACCCGTAATTCTGGATGCAGAAAGCGGTAAAGTAATCGAAGGGAACGGGGTGACGGGGGTGTTGGCGATAGCCGAACCGTGGCCGGCTCAGATGCGTACCATCTATGGCGACCACAAGCGGTTTGAGGAGACCTATTTCCAGCAGTACAAAGGCTACTATTTTACCGGAGACGGTTGCCGACGCGACGAAGACGGCTATTACTGGATCACCGGGCGTGTCGATGATGTGATTAATGTATCCGGGCACCGGATGGGTACAGCGGAGGTGGAGAGCGCTCTGGTCGCCCATGAAGATGTAGCGGAGGCAGCCGTAGTGGGTTTTCCACACGACATCAAGGGGCAGGGCATCTATGCGTATGTGACGCTCAATGTCGGTGTAGAATATACAGAAGAACTGCGGACCGAACTGAAAAAACAAGTACGCCATATTATCGGTCCGATCGCTATGCCGGATATCATCCACTGGGCGCCGGATTTGCCCAAAACACGCTCTGGAAAAATCATGCGCCGCATCCTGCGTAAAATTGCTACCAACGAAACCGATCAGATCGGGGATACAACGACGCTGGCGGATCCGTCGGTTGTAGATCAGTTGATTGAAAATCGGTAGGGAATAATACTAATTGTTGAATTATGAACCGCGCAGCGCTCGCTGGAGCCCGCAGGGATCAGCAATTATGATTGAAAACCTTAACTCCGCCCGCCACACGCCACAATGGTTTGCCCGGTGATGAAGCTGGCGTCGTCGGAGAGCAGGAACTTAACGATGGTGGCCATTTCCTCGGGAGCGGCCATGCGGCCCATCGGGGTGGCGGCGATGAGTTGGTTGATCGCATCCGGATTGGCGGCGCGGGCGATGTCGGTATCCGTCAATCCCGGAGCGACGCAGTTGACACGGATATTGTGCGGAGCGAAGGCCTCGGCACAATGCCGCGTGAACGAGATAACGGCCGCCTTGGTCGTTGCATAATGGATCATATTCTTCTTCAGGACGACGCCTGCCAGAGAGGCAATATTGACAATGCGACCGTAGGTTCGCACAATCATCTCGTCCTTGACTGCCCAGGTCGTTAAAAACGGCCCGTCCACGTTTACCTCGAACATCCGTTTCCAATCTGCAAAGGCCATATCCGTGTGGGGCGCACTGACGGCGATGCCTGCGTTATTCACGAGCAGATCGACTGGACCGAAGCGGTTGCGCACTTCCTCAACCATTCTATTGACCTCTTCTTCACGCGAAACATCTGCCCGGACGAT
>Ga0066376_10000246_pt1 | contig 49286 bp, 18 predicted proteins | sample Knorr_S15_td_Bot_FD_77009 | JGI IMG/M metagenome (GOLD analysis project Ga0066376, IMG submission 77009) | Marine microbial communities from Southern Atlantic Ocean transect - Knorr_S15_td_Bottom_ad_5009_LV_A | ecosystem: Environmental > Aquatic > Marine > Oceanic | place: Southern Atlantic... | reverse complement strand
TTAATGTTGATTGGAATACCTTGAGATACTTCGACGGATTCCATACCTTCGGGTAATTTTGGTAGTTCACCATGCAATTGGTAGGCGATTGCCTCGAGCGCCGCCAAACCATGAACATCAGCCTCTGCAAGCGCTAATTCAGCAACAGGTAGGCCACCAAATAATTCCTTCAAATTTGCCAGATAGGATTGCTCTGTTTTTCTGCGGGCAGATAGGAATGGATGATCGAAGTCTGGTGTTAAGCGATTCACGATAATGCCGTTGACGGTTATCCCATATTCATCCAAGGCGAGAGCGGCTCGTTCAGTTTCGGATACGGCCATTTGCTCGGGAATAGTTACCAATGTAAAACTGGTTAATTCTGGGTCCGATAATACTCTGCGAACATGGGCCACTCGGCGTTGAAATTTTTCTAATTCATCTTTCATTGCATCTTGTTTCTTACCACCAAATAACATCATTCGGATGCCGCCGGTCATTCGGTAGTAGCGTAGAATCCTACTCATCCATGTTTCAAGTACTTCAGGCAGAGAAAGGAAACGTAGAGTGTGTCCGGTCGGTGCAGTATCAAAGATGATGACATCAAAACGAGGGTCCTCAACATAACGCAGTAATTGGTCAAAAGCCAAAGCCTCATCCAGACCTGGTATCATCATTTGGGATGCATCAACAGAATCCATTTCTTTTTGCACTGCTTCAGAATCTATGCCGGTGAACATACCAGTTAGCGAATCCCCCATACTGCCTGACATTGCATCACTAAATTTTGGCAATACTTCGTTGATTGTTCTCTCGGGGTCAAGTTCCATTCCCCATAGATTTTCGACATCGGCAACCGGTGTTGGCTCTGGCCCGAGTGGATATTCAAGAGAATCGCTAGTGCTGTGAGCAGGGTCGCTGCTAACTACTAAGGTGCGAAAACCTGCATTTGCTAGCCATAGTGCGGTTGCAGCAGAGGTTGTGGTCTTGCCGACTCCTCCTTTGCCGCCAAATAACCATAGCCGTGCCATATCGGTGGCGTGGCACCGTATCATTTCAACTTGACCAGCAAATCTTGTCAGTGCTTTTAACAGCAGCAGAATAATATGGCACCATTCGGTCGGCGCATCAGGTTTATCCTTGTTAATCAAAAAAGCCGCATGCATCGTTATTCCAGTGCTTTCAGTTTCCTTGATATATACCTTTTTTTCTTGGAGTAATTCATTCATATTATTACTCGCTCAATGTCTGTTAATTCAAGAACTATTAGTAAGATGTGTATTTTTTAGAAACGAAAACCAGGAATATTCTCGCCGTTTAGTTTCAACTACTGGAGTCAAATTATTACGCTCAAAGGTTGGTGACTTTTGGCTAGTTATCGGTATCTTCAGCGGCCCTTTTGTCATTGGGGCAATCGGACTATTTTCATTATCTGAATTTATTAATGTCTCTTTTAATCCAATTGAATCTATCCATCTAGTTGTTGCATTAGCTTTTTTGGTTGACCCTATCTTCACGCTATTTCTTGAGCACCAGATTGGAGATTCACTGACCGCAGCACTCGGTTATTGTGCCATTATTCTGATAGCCCTCGGTTCAGTTCCTGGAATTGATGATTTATTTTCTCAAATTTTACTAGTTCTTGCTTTGGTTAATGCTAGGTTTGCTTTTTATGACCATTTTTGTTTGAAAAATAATATCGATTTGACTTTCTTAGCACCAGGTTTATTCGCTCTTTTCGTCGCTTTATTACCCAATATAAGTCAAATAACAAGTAATTTAAGGGGTGTTTAATATTCAAAGGCAAATAATCAGGGCGCTTGTCCTTTGTCTCTTAATGGTCTCTCCAACCGAAGTTGCTCAAGCAACTTCAGGGCGTGGAAACAAACCAGTCACTACTCTCATCTTTGGTGATGCTGCTGCCCAAGATAATGGTGGAACAATAATTACAGTCAATGATTCTTTGAATATCAGTTTCACAATAACAGTAGATGGAGGGACTGTGGCTTCGGGGAGATATTGGTTCAATGGAAGTCAGCAATCTGGTAGCGGAAATTATTCTAACATCACATTATTAAATTTTAGGGCAAACTTCACATCCATAATAACTTCAGCAACAGTAAATTTTTCTTTTAGAGCAAATACAACTGCCGGTGATGAAGAAGATAACCGCACAATAAGAATCATCTTTGACAAAACAACTCCTTCCTTGAGTATTTCTCCCTTTGCCAATGCGATTGATTCTGGTTCAAATTCAGGCTATGATTTTCGCCTAGCAAGCAATGGTAGCCTCAACATCCAATGTACAGATAACTTGAGTAATATCAGTTTCATCAAAGTTATGAATGGGCTAACTCAAATCACCTCTAGCAGTGGTTCAAGTTTATTGTTAGCAGGGTCTGCTATCCCAGCCGGCACGAGTGTCTCATGGGATGTAAAATGTCAAGATATTGCCGGAAATTTAATCGAGAGAACCATAAATCTCAGCAATGATAATATTGTCCCTGAAATCACTCAAACCCTTTCTTCAAGTATTCCCGCAAATGGCTGCATACCCCATACTTGGTCAGTTTGGACGAGTTCTTCGGATTTATCCTCTCCAACTAGTATTTTTGTTTCATTAGATAATGGAGTCACATGGAGTAGTCATTCTAACCCTTTTAGCCCTGGTTTAAATTTCAGTGGCAAGATTTCATATCGTGCAAGTGATGCAGTTGGCTTGCTTAATTATACCAATACCACAAATGTGACTGTAGATTCATTCGCTCCAATTATTACCGCAGCATGGGTATCGAGTAACCAAACTTTCAGTGTTTCTGTAATAGATCAATGTGATCCCTCTCCATCTTTGACGGCTCGTTGGGAATCCTCAAATGGGAGTTTTTCAGCATGGTTTATCCCTTCAACAACTCAGTCTTTTGCAATCCCTTCCCCCTACAACACTACGTCAAGTATGTTACATCTACGTTCACAGGATTTGGCAGGAAGGATAAGTCAATGGAATTCCACTTGGATTGCAGCATCTTCTTCAAACAGCGAGCCAGTAGCCTATGTTTTGAATTCCACTTCGCTATCGGGATATGCAGACAAAGACATTCATTTTTGGATTGGGGTTCCATCTTCGGTTGAGATGACGATGAGTGTTATCGTTGATGGAACTTTAACTCACTCAAATACTTCTACCTCTGATTTTGAAGCCGACTATCTATTCAGCGATGGTCAAGTTATTCAATTCCAGTTGCAATGGGATGATGACGGAATCAATGGGAGTCATTATTGGAATTATACTATCGATGACAAAGTGGGCGTGTATCCAAGTATCAGTATAAACGGGATATCTGTTGGCGATATATCTGACCTATTCATCTCCGGAACATCTTCTTTGAGTATCAGTAATGTTAGTGATGATGCTGGTGGGGTGGGGGCATCATATTGTGAATGTAGAAATGGCACCATAGATGCTTTTAGTCGGGTCGTTGGAAATAGTTTCTCTTTAACTGCAGTTGCGGGTCAAGAGGTATGGTATAACGTGTCTTGCAGAACAATCGATTTATTGGGAAATATTGGTTCAAAAGTTTGGAGTAATGGAACATTGGATTCGATTGCACCTACTGTTAGTGTATCGCCATCCGGTAATCCAATAGTTGCACCAGTTAGTACGATTAGCATTCTATTATCTGATTCACAAGGCGTGGGAGTATCTCGCACTGTTTGGCAATGGACAGATGGTGCTGATACAACATATGCCTATGAAAACTTCAGCACTACTTCGTGGAGTGGAAGTCTATCGACAATATTTTCCTCCAATATTAGTGATGGCGATGTATCCCTAACGATCTATGCTTATGATGCACTTGGGAATTTGAATACCTCAAGCGGCCATAGTTTTGTGGTGAACTCTAGCCAATCAGGTGCAAGCCTGACAATATCGGGCACAAAAGTCATGAATTATTTACTACCAAGTGGAGCAACATTCTACCTTAATCCGCCGAGTGGTTCAAGTCTGTCTAATTTGAATTGGCAGATGCAAATGAGTGATGGAGAGATATTTGCCAGTGGAAATAGTACGACTACGGTGACTCAAACATTATCAAACGTCGAAGAAGGCCCATTTTGGGTAAACGTTACTACAACAGATTCACAGGGTAGAAGCATTTTCCAGAGTTGGAATTATTCAATTGATGGTACTGTTGAACAAAATGCAACATTGAGTTTTATCGGCACAAGTTGGCTAAATACGACTACTAGTATGACTTTCCTTTCAACTGGCTCAGCAGTTTCTCTAAGCAACCTCAGCGATGATCAAGATGGGGTTGGTTATTCTTATTCAGAATGTAGTCAATCCGGCTCATCTTGGACCAGAACTACCGCTTCTTCTTTCAGTATCAGCAGTGTTGCTAATCAGGAAACTACCTTCAACATCGAGTGTCGAATTGTGGATTTATTAGGAAATAAAGGTGCTTCGCAATGGGTGAATGGAACAATTGATGACATCAATCCAGTTGTTTTAGTTGAGCCAACAGGAAATGCAAAAATAGCACTTAATTCTAGTATTTTTGTTAACTTAAGTGACAGTCAAGGCCTAGCAACTTCTATTCTGCGCTTCTCATGGAATAATGGCTCTGCCAATGATTACTATAATCTCACGTTCTTCGGTAAATATTGGAATGGAACGGCGAAGAGTTTGTTCGGCTCAATTGGAGATGGAGATATTTCATTAACGGTTTATGCCTATGATAATTTGAGTAATTTAGCAACTTCGACTGGCCACCAATGGGTATTGAATAATACTCTTGCCCAAGCCACAATTAGTGTATCCGGAACAAATGTTAATTCTTACCTTCCAGCCACTGGTTCGAGTATTCATATCACACCTCCTAGTGGTTGGCATGTCGCTTTATCGATGGATTGGAGTATAGAAATGTCTGGTAATACAATCGCAAGCGGCAGTGCTGCAACGAGTGCCATAACCCAAGCATTAAACGGTCTTGAGGATGGTAGACTTTGGGTCAATGTTACAATGACTGATGTATATGGTCGTAGCGTGAGTACTAGCCGATTATATTCAGTTGATGGAAATGTTAGCAGCCAGCCAGTTATCAGTATATCAGGAACTTGGATTAATTTAAGCGGCAGTATATTCCTTTCAGCAAATGCAAGCATCATCCTCAGTAATCTAAGTGATGACGCAAGTGGAGTTGGATACTCCTACAGTGAATGCAAAGATGCTTCACAATCTACCTGGACAACCGCCACTGGCGCCACTTTCAATCCCAATGCAGCAATAGATCAAGAAACTGAAATTAATATTGAATGTCGGATTGTGGACTTACTTGGAAATAGAGGAAGTTCAATCTGGTTTAATGCAACCGTAGATGCAAAGAAACCAAGTGCTACAATTGAACCATTAGGAAATCCAAAAATCGCTAGAAATTCCACAATTTGGGTTAACTTGAATGATACTCAAGGATTGTCGACCTCGCATCTCCGCTTTACTTGGACTGATGGCAGTACAACGATATATGTTAACAGAACATTTAGTGGAGCATTTTGGAATGGAACACCATGGGGATTATTTGGAAGTCAGGGTGATGGTGACATTAGTTTGACCCTTTTGGCCTATGATAATCTTGGCAATTTATATCAAACCACGGGTTATCAATGGGTACTGAATACAACTCGGGCCTTAGCCACGATATCAGTTTCTGGAACACATGTCAATTCTTACTTGCCTGCCTCGGGAACCACGATTTACATTAATCCACCAAGTGGTTGGCACGTTGCAGTAGTGATGAATTGGAGTATTGAGCGAGCAGGTAATATCGTCTTTGCCAATGGCTCTTCAAACAATGCTACAATTAGCCAATCTTTGGATGATATGACCGATGGCCGGCTGTGGGTTAATGTAACAACAACCGATGCATATGGAAGGGTGGTTAATCAAAGCAGACTATTCACCATTGACGGTAATATCACTGGCTTACCGGTATTATCAATATCTGGAACCTCAGTAACCATAAATACCAGCCTATATGTTGCTGCAGATGCAGCTATATCTTTAGCAAATTTAAGTGATGATGCAACCGGAGTTGGATTCTCACATGCTCAGTGTAAGGAAACTTCATCCTCGACTTGGATTAGGACAACAGGAACATCCTTCGCCTTAACTTCGACCCCCTCGCAAGAGGTTTCTTTTGAAATCGAATGTAGATTGGTAGACTTACTTGGAAATACTGGCACATCAGTTATTATCAATGGTACAATAGACGCGATTAAGCCCAGCGTATCAGTAACTCCAACTGGAAATCCAAAGGTTGCATTGGAAACATATTTACTCGTAAATCTTGGCGATTCTCAAGGTCTCGGAACCTCAGTATTGAGATTTCAATGGCAGAATGGTAGTGCGAGTTCGACCAGAGAATTGAACTTTAGCGGTGCTAATTGGAATTCATCAATCCAGAATATATTCGGTAGTATCGGTGATGGAAATATCACCTTGGTGGTAGATGCATATGATGCGCTTGGAAATCTAAGGCAGTCAGCGGGTCATTCATGGGTATTGAACACCACATTACCTCTTTCTAGTGTTTCTATAAGCGGAAATCAATGGAATGAATATCTACCTGCTGATGGAGTATCCATTAGTTTCAACCCTCCAAGTGGCATTCATTTAGCAGCCGTAATGAATTGGACGATTGTTTTACAAAATGGTACAACATATGCTAGTGGAACAAACAATACTTCTGTCAGTGTCACACTTGATGCCATCAGTGACGGATATTTATGGCTGAATATCACCACCAGTGATGCCTTTGGCAGAACTGTCAATCAGACTTGGAATTATACCATAGATGGCAGTGTTGGAACCACTCCTATTCTAATTATTAGTGGAAGTAGTTTGACAAAAAATAGCACCCTATTTGTCGCGGCATCGGCATATGTTTCGGTTAGTAATCTGAGTGATGATGTTTGGGGAGTGGGTTATTCTCATGTCTTATGTAAAGAGAATCAGAGTTTAACATGGACTCAGGTTTATTCTTCTTTTGATTTAATTGCAGTTAGTGGGCAGGAGACTGAATTCAATGTTTCATGCAGAATTGTTGATCGTTTTTCAAATCTTGGCGAGATAATATGGATAAATGGCAGTATTGATGCATTGAATCCCGAGGTGATTGTTAAACCATCGGGGAACCCTACTATCGCTCTGTCCACTATTCTCTATGTCAATCTCAGTGATTCACAGAATCTATCGACCTCGATTTTAAACTTTTCTTGGAGTGATGGAAGTAGCACTGTTTGGAGACAGCATAATTTCTCCGGTAGTTCATGGAACGCATCAGTTTTGAGTCTATTTGGTAGCCTTGGTGATGGTCAAATTGTCTTGACAGTCTATGCCTACGATTATTTAGGCAACCTAAATACCTCAACAGGGCATCAGTGGAATCTCAACACAACCTTGCCACAAGCAACTTTATCATTTTCAGGTCAATCATTCAATGATTATATCGCCGCCAATAATGTAACCATCTATCTCAGCCCACCAAGCGGTGCACACCTTGCTGCCACAATAAACTGGACTATTGAGTTGGAAGATGGAAGTGAGTTTGCTAATGGAAGTGGAAATTCAACGATTAGTCAGGAACTTAGCAATGTGAGTGATGGTTATCTTTGGGTCAATGTCTCAGTGATGGATGCATATGGCAGGGAGGTCTCAAAATCTTGGAGATTCAGAGTAGATGGGAGCGTATACACAAAGCCAAATATGACCATTACAGGTAGTTTGGTAGTTCTTGAAAATATCGCCTATGTTTCAGCAAATTCAATTATCACCCTTAGTAATATGCGAGATGATGCTTGGGGTGTTGGCTATGATTTCACAGAATGTAGAAATGGTAGTAGTGACTCTTGGTCGACAGTTTTTGGTGGTAACTTTAGTTTATCAGCAATAGCTGATGAAGAGGTAGATTTCAATGTCACATGTCGGATTGTAGATTTATTCGGTAATCGTGGAGACACTCAGTGGCTAAGTGGCAGTATCGATGCGCTTGCTCCAAGCATTAGTGTCTTTCCAGGTGCTAATCCAACCATTGCAGCCAATAGCACATTACGGGTTGATATTAGTGATGCACGGGGTATTGGCACTACCACATTGGCTTGGAAATGGACTGATGGCCTCACAACTTCTTGGGTTAATGGCACCTTTACCTCCACTACTTGGAATGGAACAAGCATCTCTATTTTCGGACAATTGAGTGATGGTGTGATCAGCCTTTCCGTCAGTTCATATGACCTGCTTGGGAATTTGAATAATTCTTCAGGCTACCAATGGAATCTAAATAATACTCTACCTCAACCAACTCTCTCAGTTAATGGAACGCTTCTGAATGGCTATTTGCCAGCCAATAATGTAAGTCTGATAATCAGTCCACCCAGTGGTGCACACTTAGCAGCAATAATCAACTGGACCATTGAAATTGAAGGTTTTGGTGAATACACAAATGGCAGTAATAACTCCTCTGTTGAGGTAGAACTCAATAATTTAACAGATGGCCGACTATGGGTAAATGTTACTGTCATCGATACTTTTGGAAGAAGCGTTCTTCAAATATGGCAATATACAGTAGATGGAAATGTGGGGCTTCTCCCTACTTTTACCTATTCAGGACAAATTAGCAGCCTGAATAATTCTACTTGGATATCTGCTTCGACCACGGTATTGCTGGCAAACTTGAATGATGATTCTAATGGAGTAGGTTTTGACTTTGTTGAATGCAGCAATGCTAGTAATGGAACCTTTTCAGCCCTATCATCATCTATTCTTTCCTTGACTTCCATTCCAAACAATGAGACCAATTTCAGTTTATTTTGTAGAATAGTCGACCTCTTGGGCAATAGGGGAGGTCTTGCCAATATCACTGGAGTTATCGATGATATACAACCTACAGTCGGTGTTCAATATACGAGTGGGAATGTTCTATCGGTTAATTCTACAATTGATTTCAGTTGTAGTGATAGTTTATATTCAAGCAGATTTGGTTTGTCCTGGTATCATTCGAATAATACCAATATATCTCAAGGTAATATCTCTTTAGCCGACCAAAATCCCACTCTTAGCAGTCTTGGGCTATTGCCAACAGGCCAACTGCACCTCATCTACAGTTGTCGAGATGATGTTGGAAATATTGGAACATTCAACCTTTCAGGGCTGTATTATACCGTTCAATCCCCTGCATCTGATATTTCACTCAATGGACTTTATAGTGGCCAATATCATTCAAATAATACCACTATGTCCTATTCCATTATTAGTAATGGTCACCTTAATTCAAGCATTCGAATCAGAGTAGTAGACCCAAATATTAACCATTTATATTGGGACTTTAATAGCACTTCAAATGGCAGTATCGACTTCACTAATTTGAGTTCTGGTTTGTATATTATCTATGCAACTACCTGTTCTGATTTGACTTGTACCTCAAATAACAAACAGATACGTATCGATGGAGATGGGCCAGTTGGTAGTGCTTTATTCATAACACAGCATGGCACAGTATACAATGGCAGTAGCAATATATCTGTGGGCAAGGATTTGAGATTACGAATGACATCCTTGAATGATAACCGTTCAGGGCTTTCTGAATTACACTGCAATTGGACTGGAAATAATCTGCTCATCAACCTCAGCAATATTAACTGGTGGCAACCTTGGTTTTGGAATTCAAGTTTAGATGGAAAGCAAGCCAGCATGTCTTGTAAGGCGTATGATAATCTTGGCAATGTAGGTCCAGTAAAGGTATGGAATTTAAGTTTTGATTTCACTCCCCCTAGCATCTCATTGTCAGTCGATGATGATTTTGGATATATCTATCCGGACACATCAGTTCAATACAATTGTAGTGATGGAAATTATTCCACCACTACTGATATTCTATGGTCTTATTCTACGGGAAGCAATTTGTTAAATGATGTCAATGATGCGTGGAATGGAAATATTTCCACAATATTGCCGAGTAATCTGAGTGATGGAATAAGTCTGAATCTATTGATAATCTGTAGGGATCAGGTGGATAATCGGGCATATTCTAACAACCTCTCCTTGGTTTATATCTCTGGATTTGCAACCCCCTCTCTAACTTATTCAAATACAATAGATAATTCTTCTTCAACTGTACTTGGTAATGACTCGACAATCTTGATAATTCCATCTCCAGCCCTTGGTCGTTTGAATATTACAGCCCACTGGAATAATGGCACCTTGAATTGGAGCATTGATATTAACACCCCAACCAGTTTATTGCTGAACTCAACTCATTTTAACGCAATTTTCAATGACTCTAGTGTTCCATCTTCTGTAATATTCAAGATTATTCATTATTCTAATGAAACGAATACTACTGCTAAAATCACCATTGGGCCATTCACACAGATGCTTTCAGCACCAGGTGTTGCCACCATCAATCGAAGCATTCTCGCTGATGGTATTTCGGCTAATATTCAATTTGATGCCAATATCTGCCCATGGATAAATGTGGATATGAGTTTGGCTGGGGCTAATTCATCTTGGAATCTGAGTAATGATACCTTCGATTTTTCAATGCCAGTCGGTAGCGCTGGATATGAAATCCTGAATTTAAGTATTCGTGATTGCCTTGGGAATTTCGCAATGGAAAGTATCAATTTAACAAGAGACCTTTCACCTCCTCAATTTACGATAGGAGGTTTGGTTAGTGGTGGTACCAGTTCAACTAATACTCTACTTCTGAATAGTTCTGATGATACGGGATTTGAAAGTATTTATTTCAGTCTCTGGTTTAACAATTCAACAACAGTACTGTGTAGTGGAGTTAGCAGTTGTTCATTCACCTTATCGTCCTACATCAATTCATCACATGGTGATTCGGGAAGAATCCTCATCAATGGTTTGACCAATTCTGGTCAACGCCTAGTGGTTAACACTTCTTTCACCATCGATGATTTACTCATCGGTTTGACTTTGGATCAAAATGCATCCAGCAATCTGTATCTAAATAATGTTTCAAATGCTTCAACTATTGTGTTTAGTGTTGGTGAAAATGCTGCTTCAATATGCCTTAATTTAGACAATGATACATCACCTCTTCTCTGCAATTATAATAGCAGTAGTCTTTCTTACCAACCTTCTCATAACATTAGTGGTTATCACGACTTGACAGTAACTGCTATCGATTCTCATGGAAATTCAGCCTCGTATTTCTTAAATTACTCTCACCGAACTACAAGCCCATTAGCGACGAAATTATTCCATGAAATGAGCGGAATTGCTTTCATCAACTTGAATATCAATCATCCAATTCCCTTCACAGTGGATATTTCCAATAGCACTTTTGGTTCGTTCACTTCTGAATCCACTATCTTGTTCATCGGTAATGGTAGTGGTTGGATGTTATTTAATCTCAGTATTGTTGATGCAACTGGCTTGAATAGAAGCCAACAAATTGTGGTTGTTATCGATTCATCTGCACCTCTCATCGCCTTCAATTATTCTGGTCCCCTTTCCCTCGGCCCAAATACAAATTTCACATTAACGATGCAAGAGGACTTAGTTAATATTTCATCATTTTCAATTTATGTTGATGATGGCCTGAACAACTGTACTAGTCCTGCACCTTATTCTTTGAACAATAGTTTCTATGTAACCCATATTTCTACTCTTTCGCAGATAATTGATGACCCAACTTGTGCTATTGATGGAAATTTGACACAGACCCTAAGCGTCTGGATTATAGTATCTAATGCAGTGGGTTTGAGCTCATTTATTCCGAGAAATATAACATATGTTGGAGGAGTTGAAGCCGCACAATTACTCTTATTCAATGCATTACAGGTTGGAAATGTTGTATATGTTTCAAATCTTTCAGTAATAATTTGTGATTATAGCGCCCATTTTGTCAGTGTTTCTGTAACTGCTCAAACTGATATTAATAATTCAAATACCTCGCTAAATAGACTAACAAGTATTGAGGAAAATGGAATATTATACTGTGTTGGGACTGATATTTTTAATAATTCAATGAATACATCCTTCACAATCAAATTCATCGCCGATGATTTGGTAACAAACCATGACTACCTTAATTATTCAAGCGGCATCAACATCTCAAAAGCAGGGGTTGGAAATATTCGCTTGTACAGCAGTCAAAATGCTAATCTAACAATTTCATGGTTTAATTATTCGGTAGATGGAATAGAAAATATCTCATCTACTAACCCACATTTAATAATCAGTAATCTCAGTCCAGGAAATCATAGTATCAACTATTATGCTGTATCAGTTCTAGGGTATAGAGTTGATAAATCCTTTAACATAACGATTGATGATGATGATCCTGAATACTCAATTATTGATAATTCTTATATCGAAGTAATAGTAATAGACTTATTAATTTACAAGCGATACGATACAAGCACCAGATTAGAATTATCTGTTTGGGATAATACATGTCAAGTGCAACCAACTGTTTTATTCAATAATAATAGTGGACAATTGATTAATCAAAATTTAGTTTGGATTGTGCCCGTTGGAGTCTCAAGCATCAATATAACAGTTACAGATTGCGTGGGACATACCATCGTGAATCAGTACACCTTAATCACTCGCTATTCACTGGCACCTGTTAATTCTACTATCGACCAACCGTCTATCGTATCTGGAAATAAGTTGCAAATAATATCGAAAAATAACTTTTGGTTTAATGTATCAATAAATGATATCATTAGCATCAATTTAAGTTGTACTGATGTGTCACCTGGTACTGATGTTTCATGTGAGAGAACTGGAGATTCTAACACTTCTTGGCGCTTAAATGTCTCGGATTTGAATACCAGTATTTCCCAATCGAGTATTAATCTGCGATTCCTAGATGGTGTAGGAGTGGAGAGATGGCATAATATAACGGTCACTTGGGATGATGTCATGCCAAGTTGTGTCATTGAAGGACATAATACATCATGGTTATTGGATGATTTGACAGTTGTTAATGTGGAATGCCATGATGCACTTTCAAATGTAACTTATTTGGTATTTGTCTCCAATACTGGAACCATTCTCAACAAGACTTCTAATAATGCTAACTTTGATCTAAGTAGTGGGGGAAGCTCTTGGACATTATATGCCAATGACACCTTTGGTAATTCTTTTTCCCAAACGATTACATTGTCCACCGATAATTCAGCCCCTGTAATTTCTTGTTCAGCAAATGGTGTGGCTATCCTAGGACTGGATATTTACAATAGTAGTATTGCCATCGAATGTGTTATTTCAGATTCTTCTCAATTTCATACTGATTATAGTATCCAATTAGAAAACATTACTGGCTACTTGGACTCTCGCACGATGTTATCTGCTGGGTTAATTCAGATTACCTTAAATTCGAATCTATATCATGGTCAAATTTACAATGTGAGTGTAATTTCCTATGATATATTTGGCCAAGCCAGCCCTAACACCATAATTCGAATCCACATCGACAGGCTTTCACCAATGTTGACTCTCTCTTCACAATCAAAGTATGGCTACAACTTCGGTTCGAATAGAGTAGATAGTGAGGGGGAATTCACAGTATCATTTTACGATGAATATCAACTCTCTAGTGTTGAAACTAAATTGGAATGTGTTGGTTTGGCTGCTAAAATACAAACCGTGGAAAGTGTTGATTTTAATCATCAAATCATCTTGGATAAAAACTACATTCAATCATGTCAATCCGATGATATTGCATTGAGCATCATTGCCAAGGATGTGGCTATGAATATCAATTCCTCCATCCAAAATTGGATTCTTAGAATTGATAGCACCCCACCTACTATCATTATTTCTATGACAGATGTTTGCGATTATAGAAGTGAAGATTCGGTGCATTTTATGCGTTCTAGTTGTTCTGTTTCAGTACGAGCAATTGACAATGATTCAAGAAACGGTGATGTCATAATTAACGTTAGTGTTAATAATGGTTCACAATATTGGCAGGGAATCTCGATTGTTAATATCCCAATGTTCTTGTTCAAAGACTTAGGTTGGACGCTGTTGAGTATTACAGCCACTGATTTATCAGGCAAAGTTCGCACTTTTTCTATTGCCATACAGGTAGTTGATGAACTTTATTTTACCTTTTCATATGAAACTTGTGAGGAGGCCATTTTTGCGATTTGTAATTCCCTTGATCGAATCATCAACATGTCTGAGCATGGAGTTATTGATTTTAGATTAGTAGAAGTAGAAGTGGACAAAACAATTTTGGAGGAATTGTTTGATGTTACTTATTGTGATTCAGAAAATGCATGCCATCATGAGACTAAAATCTCCCAATTCAATACTTCTAGCCTTGGAAAGGATTCTCTTCCTCTTGATGATGGTGTATATACCTTATATGTTCATCATGTTGATAAAATGGGCAGGTATGCAAACATCACTTTCACCCTAATGCTCGATATCCAGGAGCCTGAGATATTCATCGATATTTCGTCATCAAAGGGCTATTTGGATGAGGAAACTTTGGCAAATTGCGCCGAGGATTGTCAGTTAGTGTTCTTGGTTGATGAAGCTAGTATTGCATCTGTCCGAGTTTTTAATATCAATAATTCAATTGAAAATGAATTAATACCAAATGAAGAGTTCTTTGAGATGAATAATTCTTCCAAATTCCGCGTTCCAATCCCTATGCCAATGGACCAATTAAAAATAGTTGTAACGAGTTCAACAGGTAGGCAAGTAAACAAAACATTCAATGTATCTAGTCCGGTCAATGTCTTGTCCAACTCAAGCGTTATTTTGAAGATTGATAATACTGAATGTGACTCAGGTTCTAAAATAGAATATAGAGATAGCGATTTTGCAGGGGACAAAGTTTGTTTCTTCGACTATAATTCAAATGATGGTGGATTGATTAATTTAACGATTGAATGGCCACGCCCAAATGCTGTTAATCGAACTTTTGAGGTTGGTCATGCAATGGACTCGACTATTATTGCAAATGAGAAATGGGTAGTTGTCTCTCTCTCTGAATTAGTTAATGGATATACAATCCAATTAGAAGTAAAAAATCAATTGGGTATTGTAGCATCGGAAGCATGGATTAATCATTCTATCATTATCAAGGACCCCTATAATAAGGATTTAACAATAAATATTTCATTAGTTGACAGAAAAATGTTTACTGTTGAACTTGAATGGGAAACTTCAGAACTGCAATTTACTGAAAGGGGTAAATTCGTTTTTGATGCAACTGTCCAGATATCTCCAAGTTCTAAGCAATCCATCTTATTTCAAGCAAATATGACAATTTTTAATGGGCAAAAAACAGATTTAGAGGAAACAGGGATGTGCACCCTCAATGGAAAGCGAATGGAAATCCTAGGAGAAACTGGTTTTAGTGGAGAAATATTCCCATTCAGTTGGAACTGCACATTTTCTGTTTCAGTCAACCAGAATGGTTTGATGACAATTAATCTTACGAAGGAATCTCAACCTGAATTCACCCACTCTGGAAGAAAAGACCTGCCATTATTCATGGCTGATTTGTATAGTTTTAGCATTGAATATACTGATGGATCTGGTAATAATCATGAGCAGATCTATGCTTCAAACGATATTGAATTTAGGGAAGAACCCGATGTAACACCCATCTTTTCTTCCAGTAGTTGTGAAAAGGATATTAAAATTTATTCAACAGTTAATCATGATTTTATTGAAGAGGCTGTTGATTGGGATGAACTTAAGATTTGTTTGGAAGGAATTATTGACCAAGATATTTCTCAGGAAGTAGGGATTAGATTTACATTGATTGTTGTCGCAGGCTCTGACCCAATTGTCATTAATTTATTGTGTAAAAAGAATAATCTTATTCCTGATAATTTGGCTGATTGGATTGTTAGAGTTACCAATGGGGATGAGGATTGTAGGGAAAGAGATAGCGATAATATAGATAAATTGAAGTTAGACCGAAGATTTGCGGAAATTGAGATGAGAATAATAAGTTGTGATTTACGTTGCATAAATGACCAAGGGGAAATTGACGAAATATCGCCATTAAAATATAGTATTGAAGACTTGGATAATACCATCTCAAACCCTGACATTTTCGTCGAAGCTGTGCTCGGATTTGGCCTTTTATTGGGAGCGGGCGTGCTGCTCAAATTCTCCCCTGTAATCTTACACCGACTAAGATTGCTTGGTATTCTAAAGTCAAAGAAGAAAGTTTAACCAAAAATTAGCACGGTAAAGTTGAAGTGAATGAAGATGTTCAGTTGGCTATGGACATGCCGGCACTGGGAATAGGTCTTGTAGTTGGAATTGCCGTTGGCGTTGGGTTAATTTTACTCAGGAACCACTTAGCAAGCCGGGGACCTGAGTTATTGACTCGTCGCAAATTAAAGGATTTCAATCTCCCAAGTGATAAATTATTTTCGACCATCTTTCAAAAACCTAGAGATAAGAGAATTGAAATTGCAAAAGAGAAATTAAAGGAAGTAGAAAGATTATTGGGGAATATTGACAAAAGTATTGAAAACCATTCCGATGAGGTTGAGGGGCAGAGAAGAGATCTCAACATTGCTCAAAATCGAATCGAAATGATGGAAACTGAAGGTGAAAAACAAGTAACTGCTCAATCTGATTTAATGCCAATAATGCATAAATTTTCTGCATCACTTTCAGCAATCTCAGATGATGTCAAAAGTTTTTGGTCCTACTTTGCCCAAAAGAGATTTTTGATTCAAGTTGAGAGGGGCCACGATAGGAAAACTGTCGAGGATATTATGATGTCTGAATTCGATGATATCCAAAACCGTTCGAAACAAGCACTTAGTAAGGCGATGGGAGCCCTTGAAATTAGTAGTAAGGAATATCACAAAGTATCAAACATGTGGCTGAAATAAATATTTCGCGGCGGGATGTCTGATGAAGGAAAAAGAAAAGCCATTTGATTTCGATGGGCTAGTAAAAATCTGCCTTGAAGAGATAAAAGCCCTATTGAAAGAGAGGGACTCAGATGATTGATTTCATGGTCTTTCGAGCTGCAATGCGTGGTAGTTATGTATTTAGGAGACAATCTGCAACCGAAGTTGAAAGGTCGGAAAATTCTTTAGCCCGTATTGAAGAAAGAATTATTGATGGCAGAAAGGTAAATCTAAATAAAAAATTGGAAACTATTCGAAGACGCCTACGTCTTGAAGTTAGTGTATTACTTCATGATGAAGCATTAAGTAACCTTGCCATCAATGAAGATAATTGTCCCCATTCATTCAATTTGATGACCGGAGGCGTTCCTGATGGCTTCATCTGAGAGTTCTTCGATTTACACTTTTCTTCAGAGAATAAAGCGAGTTTCGCAGAATTTAACCGAGAATAAGAAGATTGTATTTTGGTTGAGTTTATCTCAGATTGCTATTCTTGCTGATTATTCAACTAATGCTGTCGATGATGATGTTGCAACTAATTTACTAATCGGAATTGTCTTAAATTTTGCATTATTTCTTACATTCATTATCTCATCCGTAATCAAATGGTTTCGCCAGTTTAAATTGAATGCCTTAAAATTATTTCAGCCATTCAGTTTCTTTGCTAGCGTATTAGCAATCGCTTCAAGGCTGCTTGCTGAATCAACAGATGTTTTGTTATTCCATCATTTAGGATTTTTCCTTGCCATATTTTCTGCCCCACTAATGATATATTTCGCAGTGGAAGGTGGTGTCTTCATTTCTGCTGAAATGGATAAGGTCTTAACTTTCTTAAAATATAATTCTCGACAACAAACTGTAATGGCAATAGTCCCTGGTTCTATTCAAGACCCTTTTACAGGGGGCCAAAAATTAGTATTTGAAATTAGAGCGTTATCACCAACTGAAAAAGATTATATCAAAACTAAGGGTGATAATCTTGGATATATTGCATTAGATCATGCCGCTTATTGTATTCCATTAGGAATAACTCAAATTTCAGATTTAGTCAATACACAACGTAATTTGGAGCCTGCAACAATCAATTCTCTCGAGAGACTGCGACGAGATACTGGTTATCGAGAGGAAATCACTTCTGGTTTCATCGAAATCCACGACAATACATCTGCCTTCGTATTGTTGATGGCTCTGTGCGATGATAAACGTTGGACTAGTAATTCTGCAGACAAAATTGTAGATCAAAAAAGTTTGTCTAGTATCCAAGTTGGCCATTATATCCTTCATCTTAGATTAGCACCTCATGATATCAGTAGAGGAGCTTCTAGGTTATTGCATCCGGATGAGAAATACCCTATTGGAGAACGATGTTTCAACTTCTTAATGGCTACACTCGATCCAAATGAGCGTTATAAAATCCGTAATTACTTACGATTATTGGCAAGACTTGAAAGAAACCCAGATTATAATGTTGAGAGGTGGAAAGAAATGGTGAGGTCATATTGTGCGATGATGGAAAATCCAGCATATCGTACCAAGGAAGAAGTAGAGTGGTTTTACACTGAAAAGGGAAATCAGGTTGCGGTAGTTCGCATATTAGGGGAAACGGATTCCTTTGCCGTAGAGATTGATGGAGTAAAGAATAGAGGTGTTTGGCCTACCAAAGAGAAAGCAATAACCCAAGCCATTCAACATGTGGATAAGAATTTAAAATCCATGGCGATTATTGAAGATAAAGGAGATGCAATTCAGTGGGATGAAGAGATGGATAAAATTGCCAGACAACCCGTTGACCAATTTATTCTGCATCATGATAAGATGATACGGCATGATGATTTGAATCCAAATGCATGGATAGACTTAGATGAAGTCATTTCAAAAATTACAACTCAGGTTCATAATATTAAATTAAGAAACCCTCTTAATTCTGAAACATCAACTACTCAAGGAGATGGGTCATCCCATGGAGATATCTCGGCTGTAAAGATGCGTAGTTTAGTCAATCGTAGGAAGGGAGTTGTTGTTGGTGTTACACTCGCGACTGAAACAATATTTACCTTGATTCCGGAGGTTAGAATTTGATCCAAAGCACTAACCGGATGGGGCGGCGAATCGATGACGCTTGGCTCGACCAATTTTTACAAATCGCCCACATCAGTTATAACAGAGCGATGGTGTTTTCAGCCGATGTTTATACTCAATCCAGCCGCAATGAAATTCTCGAGGAGTTTATCACCAATAAATCCGAGCAAATGGGATTAATGATTGAGAAAGATTCTCATTCCGAAAATAATGAAAGCCACTTTGAACAACTTAAAAGAATATATTATTTGACAGAAGAAGAAGATGAAGAACCGAGTGTTTGGTTCGATTCACTTACTTTTGGGCATGGTTGTAGCAATATGGTTATTGATATGGGTGGAGATAACCCCTCTGCAGTTACTTATCCGGCCATGAAGTCGATGTTACTCAGTAATGACGTCGATAATTCCACCTGTCGAAGTTGTGTCCTAAATCGCCATGTTGTTTCTTTTGAGCATGGCTTAAACACCATTTCCACTCGGCATATTCCAACCGAATGTATTTTCCGACCAACTACCTTGGCAAGTCGAAGTGGAATTGGATTTATACTTGATATTAAGCAATCGAGTAGAGTTAGATTCGATAATGAAGAGCATTCAGGTAGTATGAGATTGCATGAATTAATTATTACACCTGAATTAAAGTCGCGCATTGAGAAAGTAACAGGAAAGGACTTCTTAAAGAATCATAACTTGACGGAACGAAATGATGTTAGCGGGAAATTTCACATTAAGTATACTTGGTCTACTACCATTTCAAGTAATACTTCATTGGTTGGAACTTGGCAAAGGTCTGGGCTTGGTAGAAAGGAGAAAATGTTGAGTAATGAAGATGGCTCTGCTCATATGATTGATAGTTTTGAAGCAATTCTTGACGATATAGGTGGCTTAGTAAAAACAATTGAAAGTAGTTGGTCACCTCTAAGAATGTCAAGTATTGATAAAATATTTGGCCGAAATGAGAAATCAGATGGTAATACTTGGCCAATTTATAGAGTCTGGTGCCCTTCTAGCCTTTTACAAATAATTAAAGGGGACCATTTACTACGATTGCCATTAACAATACCCTTTTTTATCTCAAATGATGATGACATCACTCCAACGGAAGATGAGACTTCAATTGTCATCGAATTAGATGGAATTTTATTATGGAGGTGAAATTCATGCAAGCATCAACTAGAAGTGATTTCACAGTTGAAGCCTCTTCCTATCGTGATACAGCAGAAGATGAAAACAAGAGGTTTTGGAAGTTTTGGCGTTGGAGAATATTTGGATTTCTGATTCATAAACCGGTTATCTACACTGTAAATGTGGGAGCCCAAGGGCCATTTGAAGGAACCTACCGTGAAGTTAAGAAAGCGATGAAAAGGTCGGGCATCGATAGCGAATTCGGCAAGAGATTTAGAACTGTGAGAAAGGGATTAACTAAACATCGCGAAAAGCATAAACTCGTTTCAAATCATAATCTTTCGTTTACTAATTTACTGGCGATGATTTTTATTCCATTATGGTTAGCATCTGAATTATATCTCAAGAGCAATTCAGTAGGGTTGAACTTGCAACTTTCTGATTGGCAATTAGATGTTTGGAGATTATTAATGGTATCTTTCTTGACTGGGATTATTTTGATGGTCAACACCAGTTTACTCTTCGAAGTAGACGAAAAAAGAATGGGTAGTCACGCTCAATCGGCAAACTCACTCTCTAAGCATATATTGATGGCATTATTAGCCATTATTGGTTTCTATTCATATTATACCATCCGTTCTGCCTCACCCCGAGATATTGGAGTGATTGCAACAATCCCATATGTAATGCTCTTTTCAACTGCAATTATCCTTATTGTCACAGTTTATTCATTAGGCTATATCTTCGCAACATTCATCCGATTTGCTTCATCTCACAACCTTAGCAATACAGAGAATGAGGATACTCGTTTAATCCTTGAAGATGTCGAACAATGGAAGAAATTTTTCCGAAACCCTCGTTATGTTGGAGATTTAGAGCCACTGATGAAGAACCTCCTCGATGATCGCATCTTTGAGACTTTTATTTCAATATTTATCACCAATCCTGAGGTTGTTTGGTTAGACTCATACTTTGATAGAACTGTGTTGGATATTGAAATATTTATCAATTCTAAAACTGGATTGGCTGACCATGTTGTCAATGGGCTGCAACGAGAGTATGGCTGGAATGTTCAAGAAACTCTTAGTGATTCAGTTTCACTTACCATTGAGGGGGCTGTAAAGAAATATATATTTGAAAATCATCGGGATGAGTTAATTGACCGAATTATCCGCCACCTTGTTGATAAAAATCCAGATTCCATAAATTTCATGTTTTTGTTAAATATTCTCAAAGAAAAAGGCATGGAAACGGATATTCTATTCGATGACATAATCGGTCGAGAGGAATTACAAATATATCTTGAGATGTTAGCGATGGTTGTTTCTTCTACTATTAATTTTTGGAAAGATAACGGAGGCCCTTTCCCAGATGGTTTGCTGCGTCAAAGTATTGGTCATATTATGACAAATTGGGGACAGGCAAATAGTGCTGATTTAGTGAGGTTAATCAATTCAGGTGCTACATTTCAATTAAGTTCCATGAGTGTTGAAGAAAAAGAAATGATGGAAAAACTATATGCGCATAATAAGAGTACAATCTTTAATTTAGATTTCCCAAGCATTGGGCTTAGAGATACATCGGCCTTCAAAGACACAAATCGTACTGAGGAATCATCTGCATTAAATGATTTAATCAAATTAAAGTCCGGAAGGTTCTCAATTTGAGGAGGTTTAGAGATGACTGTTGGAATTAATTTAGGCTCAAATAAATCCCATAAAATCCGACCTGATGGAGAAGACAAGGAATTGAGGGATTACAAACGTCAAATAGCCTCAATATTGGGTATTGAACCCTCATTAAATACAGATTCGGACTTCATTAAAATGAGTAATGAAATGGTTGAAGATTCAAATAACAATCAAGTTACTTGCTTACAAGAAGACGATTCTGATGTAAAGGTCGATGAAAAAATATGTAGATGGTGTGAAAGGAATAACTTGTGTAAAATGAATAGTATCATTGATAGTGGGAAAAGAATTGAGGTAACGATTAATGGCTCAGCAGGTTTGGAAAGCGATTATCAAATTTTAGTAAAATTCATCGAGAATAGTGAATTTACTTCCTCTGTATTTCCTTGGAAGGACCCCTTTCAAATCAGTTGGGCTTCAAGGGGTTCAAGGACAATTCTAGCAGAGCCTGTTAATTTAAGGATTTTCCAACCAAGTAGCAGTGGTATATCTCCTTGGGGTTCGTTGTATTATTGTCCGGCATTGCAGAGACAGGTAACCTTGTTTGAGGCTCAAGTAATTGAGGGTATTCAACAAATCGCGGATACAAATACCTGGGATCTTCAAAGAGGGGATGAATTGCTGACTGGTAAGCAATTTGTTAGTTGGATGGAAGGCTTGGATATTTCTTTCACTGATGCTACCTCCTTTCGTAATGACTTACAAGCCAAAGGTCTATTGAGAGTCATAAAAAATCTCGTTGATTTTACTGCTCAAAATCATACTTCTGGTCTTTATGCAGTCGGTACAGAAATATCGAGTCATCAACATAAAGAGTCAGATGAAATGATGGATGATGCGACAGAGTTTTTGTATTCTATTGCACACTCATTAAAATCAAGAATAGAAGAATTAGGGCAGTATCCCGTTCTGCAAACTAGAATCGATACGATTTTACTAATACCAGAAAATGCCAAATCTGTACTGATAAAATCAAACGGCTTCAGAATAATGAGGAGTATTGTATTACCTGGCCTTTCGAGACCTTGGGCTTTAATGGATATTGATATGGATGAACACCTACCATACACTATTGATTCAAAGACAGACTCAGTCAATACGCTAATCACTTTACAAGAAACATCAGAACTCGGAGTAATTGCTAGTCAACACATATTGGAGCGAGAATTTATCAGAATTGGAGGCTTGGATATTGTTCCATACAACGAAACAATTGCCTCCAAAGTACGGAGAATCTTGGCAAAGTCAGAGCGCCTGAGAAAAAGATGGCAAAGGAGCGGTGATCATAAAGAGCATTTTGAAACTAAATTGACAAACATCAAAACCTTAGCTGCTCAAGGAGAATGGGAAGATGCGATGCAAATGATTATCGAAATTAAACGCGAATTAGATGAAGCCTTTACAATCTCAAAGAACCATACTATTCTTCAAATTCCTAGTGAACGGTGGCTATCTGCTAATTCGGTACAGAGAATTTTTAGAGAACATGCCTCAGCCAGTTTTGGACCTTCATTTTACAAATCTTGGAATGAGTTTAGGAAATTTCTTAGTCAACACGGTCCACTTCGCAATGATGCGGCATTGCGAACCGCATTTTCGGATCCATTAATAAAAAAATTGACTCCGTATGGGGCATTAAAACAATTATATTCTGATGGACGAATTCACCCAATAAGGTATGAATTGAGAGAACCAGACATGGAGTTGATTCAGCATGAAGCCTTCCACATCCCAGTTGCCAATGGTACCCTTGTTGTTGGTAGAAACCGACATATGGGTAAGAAAAAGCACATTGTTGATGGTATTGAGCGCTCTTTATCCGAATTTATTGTCACTGCTCATGGCAATTTATCGCCTCGTCATACTGCCCCCTTGTTAATTTCATTAAATTGGAGAGAAGGTGAGGAAGTTGATGATGATTTAAGAAAAATTAAGGATGTTACTCTAGACCTTGATGAATGCCAAGGGGCTATTTGGTGTTCTGAAAAGGTTCAGGTTGCATTGGATATTACTCAATCACCAAAAGCCAAATGGTTGGCCAAGAAAATGGTAAGGATGGTACATTCAATGGGAAAGCAGAATTGCCTCTGCTTTGCCTTCTTAGATGAATTAGAAGAGGGGGCTCATCCTCTTTTTCAATCTGCTGACCATGAAAGCGTGCATGTTTGTTATTTATCTGAGTCATCCGAGGAGCAATCTACCGGTTGGGAACGTTTAGATGAATGTCCAGTTTGTAAATTTCCTGATTGGTTAGCAAGCGATATTTCCTCTTCGACAATCATACTTTGGAAACCTGCATTGGCAGCATCAGAATTCTCTCCTCAGTTTGTCTTTTTAGGAGGATTTGGTGGATGAACAGGCAAAGGCATTTATAACTAACTTCAATGTGTCCATTTCCATGGTCGAGGATTTGAATGTTGCGGGCAATCAATTACTCCGCCGTGAATTCAGCAGGTTGAAGTTCGATAAACGAAACGCCAAGAGAATTGAAGCATCTTTGAAGGCTTGGGCTAATGAAGATTTACGACTTGTTAAACGCTTCAAGAAGTTAGGAGGCCAGATTCCTCCCGGTGAAAAATTCTGCCTTAGATTGCCACTTTCTGGGAGTCGATTAAAGATTCTTGGAGAGCAAGGGGAATGGGAATTAAGTAAACCCTCAGAGATCGATACTTCAGAATCAGAATTCAAGGGTTTTCCCGTTGAAGTGCATTGCATCAACCAATTTAGAAATGACACGGAATATGAAATAATATATTCAGATGAAGCAATAATTCTGCTTCTAAGAGTCCTAAATTTAGTCCATGAATTCGCAAAAACTCTTGAAGAAGGAAATCTTTGTGATGCAAAAGGGAAAACACATTTTCTATTCGTTGAAAAATATTATTGGGCGTTATTAATTTCTTTAGAATCACTTCACTTACCATTAATCCTCAAAAACTTACGAGCCTTCATAGAATCTCATTCCCAAGTTGCCATTAGAGTATCACTCCCTCTAATCGCAACAGCAGGTAAAATGGCTCAGACAGCCAAGAATCAATTTGAGCGAATGAAGCGCTCTTTCGATGGTTTTCTTCAATTCACTTCTCCTCTGAAAAATGTAGAAGCCGATAGTCACCTCAGTGGTAGAAATCCAGTGATTGATGTAATAGAGGTGAGTAAATATGTAGAACAATTAATTGAAGTTTATCGAAGCAACCATATGGGTTCAAAATTGTTTAGAATTTCTACGGACCAGAGATTGGTTAATATCTTCTCCGATTATGATTATGAACCTGTAAACATAAAAAAGGGTGGGCCAGAATTTGATTTACTAAACAGCCAATTATCTACTTCACTTCAAATGCATATTTGTTTGCGCCTTAGTCAACCTTCTCGTAGCCTTGAAGAAACTGAGAATTCAGTCTTCATAGAAATAGACACCATCGAAGAGGGTCTGCGAATTAGGATGAAAGAATTATACCTTGATAAATTCAGGGCGGAATTGAAGAAATACCATCACCTCATCGATGGTGTTCCTGATGATGCCAAAGAAAAAATAATGGTAGACATCTCTCGTCTCGAAAGTTATGTTAAAATACTTGAAATCAAGACTGTGACAGAGAGAATTGACTTCCCTAGCCTCTTGGGTATTTTACAAATGACTCCCTCTTACTGGCAGAAGCGAGTAAATCATTATGGGGCTCAGTATCAATTAGATTCTACCTGGAATGATCGCATTCAAGATTTAGAAAGGATTCTAGGGATTCAAGGTTTAATAGAATCATTAGAAGGTCAAATTAGCATTGCTCAACTTGAACAAAAACTTCGATTCATTTTCCAAAGGGCTGAGACCAATGAATTAAATTTCCAACGCCAAATTCGCACTTTAGAGGATCAATCAAAAGTAGACAAATTATCCTCTGGGGGAGATAAAGAGTATAATGATTTGATGGAAGGCAAAAGGAACCTGAAAAGAAAATCTGATGAAATGCTAAGAAATATTGAGAAATCAGAGGCTGGTCAAGCGCTTTCACATCTTGATGCTTTCATTAGAGAAGTAGGGGAACAACTCGATATTTTTAGCGACTTAATCGATTCTTCAAATACCATGTTTATGCCCTCGGATGGGGTCGGTACATTACTCATTGGATTGGGCCAAGGCGGTCAACAAATTCTCAGGGCAGTAATGGCAAATCTACTCAATACGACTTCTGATTCGCGCTCAAGAAATATGTTGCATGGCCTTGGTTTTGCAGAAGAAGATATTACCGACATTGAAAACATCAGGAAGAAAGTTGATAATTTTGCTGAACCAGATGAGCGTACTAAAATGAAATTAGAGCGTTTATTTGGTTCCAAGGCCAATCTATTAGCAATCAATTTAGGTCCAGAACTTGAACAATTATTGCGTCAACCATATAGTTATATTTGGGGAAAAGCAGGTGATAGTCAGTATCGCCAATATAATGATGAATTAACAAGGCGCCCCTCTCCAAATCTAATGTTATTAGATCCAGATAGCCAAGGTGCAGGTGGAAGGATGGGCAAAGGTAGAGCCTTCGCCTTTACTTCCCGCGACGCGATACGAAAGGCCCTTGAACTATACAAAGAAAGAGGCCGAAATATAACTCAGATTGCTGTGATACACAGTTTTGCTGGAGGTAGTGGAAGTGGTATGATTCTTCCATTGCTGGGGGAATGCAAATTATCCTATCCAAGTGCGGATATTTGGGTACTTTCAGCCGGTGATGAAAAGAATGCTGCCGGTGCTTATACACCTCATAATGTCTCATATATTACTAGTGAAGTTTTACAATCACATTACAATGCACTGCATCATAGGACTGAACCGTTGACCAGTATGGAATGGAGTACATTTTCAACCAAAGGTCAAAACTTACAAAGAGAGTTGGGAGAGTTGTGGAAGAAGATTTCACCATGTTTGGAGAGAGACGACCAAGTTGAGTCTAAATTAGAAAATAGTTTAATATCCTACAAGAGGGCATTGAAAGTTATTCCTGAAGGAAGTCAATCAGGATTTGAACCGATGCAATTATTGGACCGAGATGGTTCAGTCCAACTAGATTGTTTTACAACCGTTCCAAGTGGTAGAAAAAGGGCTCAAGATTTCCATAATGGCTTGGTCGACACTCATAAGGATGAATTCTTCCATCTTTGGGGAATGTGGGTAAAAACAGCTGAAGACCCTGCAAATCTCTGGGGAAAGAATTTGATTGCTAACCAAGAAGGCGGTGAAAGTGAGAGAGGCGGTCTTCGCTATCGTTTAAATTATGGAGATTTGAGGACTCTAGCTACTTTGCTCAAGAAGAGACACCAGATCGATGATGAATCTGAATTTCGAGAATTACTTTCAGAAGATGAGTATCATGCAATCTCGAGAGGCATCAAGGATGCTGCTCAAAACGCTAAACTTAGCAACATTGAAGATGAAGAACAAATTGAGAGTATGGAAGAACTTGCCGATATGTTAATTCAATATGCAATTAAAATGCAAGAATATCATTACAATATCTATGGTCAGAGCGAGCGTATTTTGATGAATAGAGGGGTGATGGATGATACCCTAATTAAACATGTAATCATCAGCAATGCCCATTTAGATATGGGAGTGAATTTCTACAATGGAAATGAACCGAGTTATGAAATTTACAATTCTACGATGGCAGAAGTATTCGTTAATGTTGTTCACGCGATGGTTAGTAACGAAGAAGGAAGTCTCCATGATGCTGGTAGTACTCATGAGGTGATGGATGTTAGCGATATGAGGAGGCGTACAAAACCTCCACTAACTGCAATTATTCTTGATCCAATAGCAACCAGTGAATTAACTTCAATCGTTCAATATACTGAACATGATTTTAAGACTTATAGTGACAATACCACACCCCACAGGATGTTTGAATTATTCTTCACTCACCGTTTATCTCCCCTCTTTGCTGGTGAAGAACTGCGCGCAAACTTAGGTTTCCGAGGAGAAAGCCTGAGAGCATTATTTACCATTTATTTTGGCGGAAGAGATAGCGGAATGTTCAAAATTGATCCTCGCGATATTCTCGATTGTTATCGAGAAACCCTTGGAGACCCTGTGTGGGTTCCCTATTCAAATGATCAAGCGATGGGGCAAGCATTTTACGAGGCACTAAAGAATGATGGCTCTCACCAACTTGAAATTGAAGAATTACAGAGAAGTCACGATTTTACTGCTCCAGAAACCATTAACATGTTGCGATGGATTAGATTAATTCCAATCGATGTAATTTGCGGTTTCTTTGCACCCGAAGATGATGATAAAGGCAGCAATCAAGAATTATTCCGCTCTAAGGCGAAGCACTGGGCAGATGCCCAAGCTGCAATTTTGTCATATGATGGCTCCAATCCAAAACTTCGAAAAGCAACTCGGGATGCTGATTTCATTAATTTAATTGGAGAAGTCTTTGGTATGGAAGTCGAAGGAAGTCACCGCAAGGAATTGGCTGAATTATTGATGAAACTAGGGCTGCTTGATATTTCTCATCTATCCGCAGTTCCGAGCAGTTATTTAATTGAGCCCGCACCTTGGTTACTCACACCTAAAGATATGATTTTCAATGGACAACAGGCTACACGTTTCCAGATGATGCGTCATATCGGTACACCAACAGCCTTTTACAGAAGTGCTTTGACTAAATTGAGGAATAAACCTAATTCAAGTGAATTAGTAAAAGCAGTGATGAAAGAGAATTTCAGCAATGCTAATCTACTCACACTGTTTGAGGATACAGAGCACGGTGTATCATTGATTCAACTTCGAATCGAGGCCATAGAATGGCTGGCCCGTTTGAAAATTTCTGCAGCGGAATTATCCCCCGAATTCTGCAATCAATCATTATTCGATATCATGATTTCAAGTAGTTCAAATCCGGAAAGTGCCTCGATGGTGAGAGAGCCATCTGAGACTCCGGTTTTCAGGCAATCGCGTCAAATATTCAGTAGAATGGCGATGGTTAGACCTCTTTATACCAATGAGCCTCAATCTTTGACCGCGTTGCGAATTTGTCTAATGGGTTTGGCACCTGAAAATGCTAATTCTTCTGAAAAAGCCCTTCGAAGAGCCTATCTTTCTGGACTTGGAGATGCATCTTGGATAAGCGACATCCAAGCCATCGGTTCCTATGATTTCGGTACTAATTTCAAACCCAACGACTTCTCAAAGATTTTTGTTAATCGGCTAAAGGCATTCTCAAAGGTTGCTCTACCTTCCTCTTCAGAGATGACTGCTAGTATCAAGGTACTTCGATTGATACAAATTCGTTTAGAAGAGATTATTGATACTGAGGAAGAGGGAGAAAACTTAGAATTAAGAACAATCCTTGATGATTTAAACCGTGAATTGATAACAAAACCACTTTCTGAATTATTAGAAGATGCGGGTCTTATAGAATCAGAAATTATCGTTGATAAACAGGCCAGAGCAATCGCGAACTTCATTTCTAAGGTATCCAATGCCCTTTTCCAATCCCAACGTCAACACAGTTTCCTAAACCACCAAATGAAGGGTGGAGAAGGGGTCGCATTTGGTCTAACCGGCTCAGTTGATGCCTATCGCTCAAAGCCCGATGATTACATGGTAATTATCAACACAAGTACAGGTGTAAAAGCAGAACAAATCAAGAGAGTTGTCAATGATTTCTTTAAATTATATATCCGCCCTAAACAAAATCTCGGCAAGGTTTTCATACAACATATTTCAGGTGGCCCCCTTGCTTCTTTTACAATCTTGATGCAAAGAACGGGTCCCATCGAAATTGCTGATAATATGGCGAAGGTATTCAAGGACCTTGGCTCACGTCAATTAGCAACTGCTATCAGAACCCTTGTACATCCATATTCTTTCTTGAGAAATATTCTTTGGATGACAACTTTCCATGGAAATTGGTTGAATGAACCCACCCAACAATATCTCAATGCCCTGAAAGTTCCAATAGGTGTGGTTAGAAAAGTTTATGCAAATCCTGCACTGATTGAGCAGGCTATCGAATCCGTCCGCCAAAGTGGAGATATGACTTCTCAGGCACTGCCCGAATTAGATAATCAATATTGGAATGGGGTTGGAGATATTTGGTCCAAGGATAATACTGTCAAATTAGCGCGTCAAAGAGGCGTACTACACATTCCTGATATGTTGGCAATAAATTACCTTCGTGAAAAGTATCCCGATGAATTCAATGATTACCTAACTGCAAATCTTATCGATAATGAACTTGAATCAATTTATCCAATCACCCTGTGGAAAGAATTCTTCAAGAATAAAGGGATTAATGAACAAAGTGTTGGTAGTTTTAAATCCGATGTAATTGAAGTCGAAAGTCTTAGTGTGAGTGCCAATCCTTTTGCTAATGCTAATCCATTTGATAGCAGTTCTGCTGCAAATAAAAATGATGGTATTTATGCTTCAGCAGATGATTGGTTCGTCGCTCTCACTCGATGGTGCGAGCGTTATAAAGATGGCAGAAACGAGTCAATGCGAACCTCAATAAAGATAGATTATGACGAAATTGAGGACATTTCTATGCCCACACCTCCTATGGTTGATATTCCAATTGCTGTTGAACCTCTGCCTCTGCCGGCAAAAGTTGAAGCCGTTTCTGTTGAACCTCTGCCTCTGCCGGCAAAAGTTGAAGCCGTTTCTGTTGAACCTGTGCCTCAAGTAGCACCTCTACCTCCGAAATTACCCGAAATTAGCAATATACCAACGCCTGTTGAGACACCTATTGAGAGACCTATTGAACCTCCTAAACCACAGCCACTTCCTCCAACAAAAGAAAATCCAACAGCTTCCGACTTACTTAGTGAATTGACGTGGGATGAACCAACAGAAGAAGAAGAGGCTCAATCTCGAGTTGTAAGGAAACAAGATTCCCTTTCTCTTAGTGATTCAATGGATATCGATGATTCTTGGGGTAATGAGTGAGATTAACTTTCATAGATTCTATACCATCTACTTTTCAATAGGTGGCATGACGCAGCCAACATGCTGAACGAACTGGCTCAGGTTAACCTGATGCTATTTGTTGGCCTGATTGGCATGGGTTTCGGTTGGCGAGGAGGTATGCGCCGGCTGCATGGATTCTATGATATAGCACCAGCCATTCGTTTAGTCCTCTATGGTTTGGTCTTAGGTTCAGTTCTTGCATATGCGATTGATACGTTTATTTTCCTTCCTTCATTTATCTTAGCACGCGAAGGAGGGGGTGATTACCGTTCATGGCCAGGGTTGATTATCACATTCTTTGTAGCAAATATAGCATCATTGGTGACAATGTTCTTACTAAGCAGACAAAGTGTAAGGTTGAACAAATCAGCACCAACATCCGGTTGGGCTTTTGGATTAATGCTTGGAGCAATGATTTCAGTTAAACTTGGATTCCAAATCATACGTATTGAAAGTGGCTTTAGTATCGGGCTTTTTGTAACAATTGCAATCCTAATTTTCTATATGCCGCAATTCGAGGCTACGATCTGTTGCGGCCAAGGTTCACGAGGCCAGAGGGGAGAACGCTGGTTAGCATTGTTTTGGGCAACCTTTTGGCGCTTCTTTGGTTATATGTTCATCGTTGTTGCCCTAATCTCTCCGATTTGGTGGCTTTTCTTGATTCCTCCATTAATGGTTGGTATAAGCAGGGCTGAAAAGAAGTGGATGATGGATTCGCTAACCCCCGAAGCACAGCGCCGATATCGACGAGTTATCGCCCAATCTGCAAAGCGAGAGAGGCTGCATCAGCAACGGCAGCGGCGTTGGCAGGATTCTCCAGATTTATCAGAAGAGTGAAATCCTCACTGAAGTTATTTAAATGCAACATTTTGGCGATTACTGGTACTTCCACATATAAAGGCCGGTAAAGGGATACCCGCGCAAGCGTTATGGTTTAGCACGTCGGGCAGGGGGTTATGGGTAGATGTCCATTCTGCATGGCAAGTACCCTTCCTGCCGATACCATCTGCTACTCATGCGGACGTGTAATCACCGGTTCTGGAGGAATGGTGCAGCGGACCAGAGGAGAATTCATGCGCGGAGCAACAACCGGTGCGCGTGATGGATTATCCCCAAAGATGCGTCGTTCTCAGGCTAAAATGAAACGTCGAAAGAAGGGTAAGAAAAAGAATATCGTACTAGTAATTGCTGTTGCTTGCGTCTTCATGTTCACACCGGCTCAAGAACATTTGATGGGCTTTTGGCATGAAGTACAGGATGAGATAATGAAGAAACTATTCCGTTCTTTTGAATACCCAATCGAGGTAGAATATACCCTTGAACAGAATATCGAGGTTGTCAATGCAGCATCTGGAAGCGTGGCGAAGTTTACGCAACATGTTTCTTTACCGCCTCAAAGAACAAGTGCTCAAACTTTTGACACTCATTTCGAATATCAAACGGGGGCAGGTAAAGATCCGATGTCATCTATGCCTTTGCAAGAAGTGCGGTCAATGACGGCCTACCTTGGAGGTCAAGAAGTTGAGGTTCCACTAGATGGCTCATCTCGTTCCAAAGCAGATGCAATTGAGATTGGTAGCGACGATATTCTCTATTGGCCTGCTCAAGGCAGCGGAGATGATAGTTGTTCATTTGGTCCTTGTCTGCGCTGGGAATCTACCTTACAGAGTGGAGAAACTAAGATTTTAAGAATCGAATATGAGATTTGGGGACGTTCTTTCACATGGTGGTCAACCGGTGATATTCCAAGTAAAGTACCTGGCAAATCCTTCGCAATTTCAGAGTCCAATAGTGGAACCTTCTCAGATATCGATGAAAGAGGCGGTGGAACATATGCCCTCAATTTTGGAAATCATGCAAAGTGGAATGCAAGGTCTGGAATCGCTGCCCAAAAATATGGAGTTTGGGCGATTGATGGGACAGACAATAGTCAGGTTATACCCACAGCAAATGCTATTCGAGCAAGCATTGATTCAAATAAACAGGATAATGTATTCACCTTTGCCAAGGCAACCTTCGACTGGTTAAGGGAAAATGTACCTTATGATGTCAATGCCCCAGTGGATGGTTCACGAAATGGTCCAATGTGCCTTGCAGACGCATTAGGTGATTGTGATGAACAGTCTAGTGCATTCATGAGTATTTTACGAACCAAGAAAGTGCCGACATGGTATGAATTCGGTGCCCTGACCGGCATTACTTACGAGGTATGGGAGTCTCACGCTTGGGCAAATGTGATGATTCCATATAACGATGATTGGTGTGAAGATAACCAAGTTTTATTGGATTCTTGTTTCATCATGGCATCGGTTGATGTGGTCAATTCAAAGTGGTTGCTTCATACTCCTACGGCCTTCACTAACTATATCGAAATACCAAGTAATCAAGGTTCTCATATCAATGATTATTATCTTTCATTATCAGGTCATTGGACCCCCAATGCCCTTTCAAGGAATGTTCACTGGGCGACTGTCTCTGGGCCTTCTATGCCCAGTGGCACTTTCACAGTGGGCTAATAATGCTCGATAAATCGGGGTGATGCTTTTGCGAATATTAATTGCTGGCGCGGGAAGAGTAGGCCTTGAGTTGGCTAAAGCCTTAGTGGGTGAGGACAAACAAGTTGCAGTCATTGATAATGATGCTCGGGCCATCAAGATGGCTCAAGGTGTAGATGCTTTGGTAGTGCATGGAGATACATGTCAGCGGGCGATTTTGAAAGAAGCAGGAATCAATGAAGCAGGGGTATTTGTTGCAGCTACAAGTTCGGATGAAATGAACATCATAGCCTGTGCTTTAGCAAGACATGCGCATGAAAAAGAATCAGAAAAGGGCAGCCCTCGCTTATTGACAATCTGTAGAGTAAGGGACCCCAAGTACCTTCGAGAAGGAAGGGAAGGGCATTTGCGAAATTGGGCCGGAGTTGACAAGGTCATCCATCCAGTTGATGGTTCGGTTAGAAAATTGAAGACGGGTTTGAAAATGACCTGCTTTGATGAGGTTATTCCTTTTGGAGATGGTGCATTCATCTTGGAGATGGAAGTTACAAAGGATGCAGGGGACTTGACATTTACATCGCTTGAGGAAGTCTGTGAACGAATCAGTGATATGCCGATTATTGTTGGACTAAAAAGGCAAAATGAAGCCTCAATAATACCAACCAAGCATACCCAACTATTGCCGAAAGACAAGGTTGCTGTTGCCGCAATTGGCACTGAATCTTTTTCTCGAATTGTGAGATTATTTGGGCATGATGAGGTTGACTTTACATCAATCCCAAGAGTTGCTATTTTCGGAGCAGGTTTAGTCAGCCAACGCGTTGCTCGTTCTTTTTTGGCAGATGGTTGTCGTGTTACGGTTATTGAATCAAACCTGACCAAGGCAAATGCACTTTCAGGAACTAGTCTTGGTGCCAATAGTCTACTCGATATTATCAATGGAGACCATGATGATCCTGAATTACTCAGAGAGGTCGAATTAGCCAGTCATGATATCGCCATAGCAGCCTTGGATAACGACCATGCGAGTATTGCTGCGGCCTTGATGGCGAGCGAATTAGGGGTGCCGAGAACAGGTTTAATTCTTTCAACTTCAGACATGGTTAGCGTCGTTAAGAGAATGGGAATTACCTTTGCAGTAGACCGAAAGAGAGTGGCCGTTGATTTAATTTTGGCAGCAATTCACGAGGAATTAACGGGTATTTTTGCAGTTCTTTCTACAGTACCAGACATCGTAGGAATTTGTTTCCCAATCAGAGCCGGTTCAGACTATGTTGGCAAAACTCTCGATGACATTCCTCTTCCCTCACATGCAGTTACTTGTTTCATGCAACGGCCATCCGATGATGGTAGAATGCTAACCCTCGGGCCTAGTGGTCAAAAGGTGCTTCAAGCAGGAGATAGATTAATTATTTTCCTTCCTCCAGATGAGGTAGAAGAATTGGAAAGAAGATTGGAGGGTTGAAATGCGTCGTGATGTGCTAGCACTCATCGTCGGTTGGACCTTGTTGGCCCTATGCCTACCTCTATTTGTCGCCCTTCTTGCAACTATTATTCTCGATGATTGGTTATTGGCTCTAAGGGCATTTTTGCCTTCATTGTTAATTTCTGGGTCTTGTGGTGGATTATTATTACGAGGTTGGGTTAGAAGTGATACCCCTGATAGACTTCGTGACAAAGAGGCATTTGCTGCAGTTGCATTATGTTGGCCAGCAGTTGTAGCAATAGGTTCCTTGCCATTTTGGTTTTCAGATGTCTTCATTGGACCATTTACCGCTGATGCTCAATTCATAGATATCATCCGAGGGGCAATCAATAGTTGGTTCGAATCAATGTCTGGTTTCACAACCACTGGCGCTACGGTAATCGATCCCTCAATGAGTCCTGCCTGCATGGTTGCAGGGGGTGTACCTGATTGTATCAATGCTCAACCAAGAGGTTTGCTTCTGTGGCGCAGTTTAACTCAATGGCTTGGAGGAATGGGTATCATTATGCTTGGAATGCTCCTATTAGCTAGGATATTAGGGGGAGGAATGAGTATTGCAAGGGCAGAATTGACCGGTCCTTCGTTGTCTCGCCTAAGACCTCGCTTAAAGGAAACTGCATTAGTATTGTGGGCAACATATGCTGGATTAACAATCCTTGAGATGATTCTACTTTCTACTTTAGGTGAAATGTCCATTTTTGATGCTCTTAACCACGGTCTAACCACCTTGCCAACGGGGGGTTTTTCAACTAGAGATACCAATATTGCCTATTATGACTCCTTGGCTGTGGAATCTATCATCATCGTATTCATGTTCCTCGCTGGGGTAAATTTCAGTTTGCTCTACTTCCTAACCCAAAGAAATTGGTCCAAGGTATTCGATGATGAGGAATTCAAATGGTATGTAGTGATTATTTTCCTCTCAATGGTTAGTTGTGCATTTTTCCTTTCATTGGAGGGAGGAATGAGCAACGCAAGAGCGGTTAGAGACTCTCTCTTCCAGATTGTTTCGATTGGAACTTCTACCGGCTATTCATCTGCGGATTATGTTCCTTGGCCGGTATTTACTCATATTCTGTTATTCTTCTTGATGGTTGTTGGGGCCTGTGCAGGCTCAACTGGTGGTGGGTTGAAGATTTTGCGAGTGAATCTTTCACTAAAGATTGCAGGGCGAGAATTGGAAAGGATTGCAACCCCAAAACAAGTCAAAAATATCAGGATGAATGGACAGGTCATAGAGTCGGATAAATTAGCACTGATAATTGGAATGTTGATTGTTTGGGTAGGATTATTCATCTTCTCGACCCTCTTATTGGCGCTTTTAATGCCTGATAGTGACTTTGAAACAATCGTCTCTGTTGTTGCTTCTTCGCTTGGCAATACTGGTCCAGCGATGGGAAGTTATGGGCCAACTCAAACTTGGGCCTCGATGTCTACAATCTCATTATTGTGGACTTCTGTTCTAATGTGGTTTGGTCGACTTGAGTTATTGACTGCATTGATTTTGATACACCCGCGTACTTGGAGAGGAGAAGAGAAATCTGAAGTGAAGTTGACACGAAGAGCCATGAAGGCATTTAAAGAATTATTTCAGAAAGAAGACTAGAATAATTTCGCCTGTTCTGAATCTGGAACCGCCTGTTCTTTCACTTCAGTTATCTCTTCCACTTCGACTAATTCCTTCAATTTTTGCTCATCCTTTGAGATAGAGGAATTATATTTTTTAACCAGTAATTTGGTTGCATTGCGATTTGCCGCTAAGCCACATATCAACGCATGCTCATCTCCTGAAAAGCCAAGGGCTTGACTGATACTGAAATTATCACAGTCATTATCGGGATGCCCAGGTGCATGAATTGCAGAAAGCAGTGGTAGCAATTCCCTTTGTGCTGCTTTGTCTGATGAACCGCAGGTCTGGCTTAGAAGTTTGATAATTCCTTGACGACGCCATACTTCGCTACCTCTTCGCAAAAAGTTAGGGTATGAGATAAACGGTTTCTCTAAAGCAGTAGAACGGGAACAAACAGCAGCCAATATTCCAAGTTGGCCTCCCCAATACCAACTCCGATAGGCTCTATTTGTGAAGCGAACTAGTAAGGCGAGGTCTGCCGCTGCTAGGGCCTTACTGCCTCTCGAAATTTCATTTGGATTGCTGAATAAGGATGAGTTATTCCAAGCGATCCAATTCACCAAATCATCAGGAGATTGGTCGAGATTAACAGCCATTTCCCTTGCAGTTTTGGCACTCCTCATAGTATATAATTTATCGAGGCCTAGAAAACTACCTAGATGTTGGTCTCTTTGTCCATCTATCATATGGGATTTTACAGAGGAGATGTGAATGTGTGAGCCATCCCCCACAGCAATGGCTTGAATATCTCTAATCAAAGCCCGCAAATCGCCTGGATTATTTTTCACAAGAATATCCATTCCCTCTGGGTCAATAGTTAGGCCTTCGGCTTGTAAGACGCGGCGAGCAATATCTCTCATCTCTTGTTTTCTAACTCTCGCCATCTTGATGACTTCAACCACTTTTTCAAATCTCGTTCTGGTTTCAGACCAATTTGAACCTCTCCCCCAAAGGCCCATTTCATCATTACAGGCTAATATAACGGGATTTTTTGTATCTGTAAGCATCCGTATAAGCTCGGCCTTACCACCTCTATCCCCTGAAGTGCTAACCGTATTTTCATCATCACCGTTGATTATCTTTCTGATTTTTTCTTCTCCCATGACTCCAAGTCCGCCTTGGATATGGTCAACTTCATCTACGAGAATCAAAGTTTTGGCCTTTTCCTTGCCGATATTAAAGAGTGATTGATGCATTGCTCCTTCGCTTGCTACTTTGCGTATGGAGGCGGCATTTCTTGCATCACTGGCGTTCAATTCGATAACATCCCAGCCTCTATCCTTAGCGATGGCTCGGGCAATTGTTGTTTTCCCAATTCCTGGCGGTCCAACTAGCAGGATGCCGCGCTTAGAAGGTCGGCCATGTTCCCAAGCCTTCAACCACGTTTTGATTCTCCTCCGTGGACCGTTATTTCCAATCAGATGAGATTCACTTGCTGGCCGATAACGTTCGCACCAGTCAGCAGGTTGAGCCGGTGCCATGATGAGGCCTTGATACCGAGGCTCCTTGAAGGTGACGTTGCCGCCTAGAATAAATCAATCATTGAAGATGAATGAATAAGATTCGGAATTCCTTCTATTTTTACACGAATTTGTTGTTGTGTATCCCTATTTCGGACTGTTGCAGTTTTGTCCTCAAGGCTTTGGTGGTCGATTGTAATCGCCCACGGAATCCCGACTTCATCGGCTCGTGCATAGCGCCTTCCGATGCTACCTGAGGCATCATAAGAGGAGAGGATTCCTGAAGTATTACACAGGCTGAAATGTAATTCTCCGGCTAATATTTCCATACCGTCTTTTTCAAACAATGGCATCACTGCTACATCTAGTGGGGCGATACTTGGACTTAGTTTTAGCAATGAATATGGCTCACCCTTTTTCTCGGTTTCAGTCCAAGCATGGTCAAGAATATGCCAGATGATTCTGTCGATTCCAAATGCTGGTTCAACCACGTGGGGAGTGAACCATTCACCGTTGATGGTTTCGCAGCGGCGCTCAGTTTTGACATGTTGTTCTTCAATTTCTACTTCACTTCCATCCTCTAGTTGGAGGGTGAACGGGAATTCACTTGGTGCTGTGTTGAGTGCTTCCAAGGCTTGTTTGACTGCTCCTGCTTGCGTTCGGAAGGCTGGGCCCGCCACTGCGGCATTGATGGTTATTATTTCTACATCGATTTCCTTTGCAGTGTTCCATGCTCGCCATGCTTTCAATCGCTGACCAGTATATTGTTCATGAGCAGACAAGTCATAGCAACCTCGATGAGCAATCCCCACACATTCTACCCAGCCATATGAAGCGTGAATTTCTACATCCCAGCAGTCGCTTGCATAATGAGCCATTTCAGTCTCTTCATGTTGGCGGAAGCGTAATCGTTTGAGGTCGATACCAAGGTTTTCCAATAAGTCAGCAGTCCTTACCATATACCATGCAACAGTAGCATGGCGAATGATTCCTGACTCCAATGCGGCAGGTATGCTCATCAAAACTTCTTTACCATCATCTGGAAGTAATCTCATTTCTTTACCATTCCAAGCAGTGAAATCATGTTTTGCCTCAACTTCAGGGTCGATGAAATATTCCAATTCAGCCATGTTGAACTCTCGCAGTCTAATCATACCTTGGCGAGGGCTGATTTCATTGCGGTATCCCTTACCAACTTGAACTGCTCCAAATGGTAAGCGTTGCCTAAAGTGTCGGTAAAGAGATTGGAAATTGGTGAACATTCCTTGTGCAGTTTCAGGGCGAATGAAGGCATCTCTTGCACTTTTACCTGAACCTATACGGGTATTAAACATTATATTTTGAGCACTAACCTCTCCCCATTCACCTTCCTTACAATTAGGGCAAGGTGGGGAATGTGTTGCCAATTCCTGTGCTAACTCATCTTTTGATAATGAGTCTGGATTGGAGTGATATTCTTCGAGTAGTGTATCTGCTCTGAATGCTTCTTCACAAGCAACACAAGTAGTCATAAAATCGCTGAATTCACCGACGTGTCCACTTGCCTCAAGCACGGAATACGGGGTTATTGTGGGGCAACTCAATTCGGTTATATCACCTTGAGAGAGCCAATGGTCCAACCAGACTTGTTGAACCCTATTTCGTAATCTTCCCCCAAGCGGCCCAAAATCGTAAAGCCCGGCCACACCACCATGGATCTCAAAAGCAGGGAGAATAATCCCCCTCCTTTTAAGCATGGAATTGAGACGCTCAAGCCTCTCGCTTACCGCATCATCCATGAAGACCGAAATGAGCGCATAACTGCCCGCCTATGAATATGACCTGAGATGAGCAAGAGTTGATGACAATGACAGGCTTGGCCCAAGCAATGGGACAGGCGATGGTGGCTATCACAGAGGAGGATTGCACCGGTTGTGACTTATGCATTCCGTTCTGCCCATTTGAGGCATTATTACCGTTGGCAGAAAATACTCGTGAAAAGGGAAAGCGACCTGTGATTGTCGTCGAAAAAAACTGTGTAGGTTGTCTTTCTTGTATTGGTTCATGTCCAACGGGGGCCCTATTCGAAGTTTCGATACCGACTAATTCCAAAGTCTCTCCACTGATGAATCCTAGTTCACAATTCCCAACTGAAATTGTTGAGAGGTTTTCCAAGCAAGGAATTTCTTGGCCAAAGCCGAAGAAGTAATCATACTTTGCCAAAAACAGCCTTTCTAATACAATTGTTGATATATAGTATCGTTCCGACTGACCATCACCACCAAGGGGGGAAGATTGCATTACAGTGATTCGCTATCTAAATGAACCCTCTTCCACTGAGGATTTATTGGAGTCTCTAAGCCCTCCAGTTAGAAACTGGTTCAAGGATACATTTGCTGATTTCACCGAGCCTCAGAAGTTGGCAATTCCAGCCATAATGGAAAAATCTCACCTTCTCCTTTGTTCTCCAACCGGCTCTGGAAAAACCCTGACAGCATTCCTCACAATTATCGACCAATTGATACGAAAAGCCTTGAATAAGGAATTAGAAGAGAAAGTCTACTGCCTTTACATATCCCCAATCAAGGCTTTGGCAAATGATATTCAAAAGAATTTGATTAAGCCATTAAAGGAAATCAAGGCCAAGTATTTGCCAGACCACGCTCAAGAAATCAGGGTAGGGCTGCGAACTGGAGACACACCCCAATCCGAGCGCCAAAAAATGCTTCGTAAACCCCCTCACATTTTGATAACAACCCCTGAAAGTATGGCCATTGCAATTTCAAGTAAACGGTTTCAACCAATCGTCGATAGTTGTGAATGGCTAATCATCGACGAGATGCACAGCCTTGTTCCCACAAAGCGCGGAACCCATCTAGCCCTAACAATTTCTCATCTAGATACAATATTGAAGACACCTGTACAAAGAATTGGAATTTCTGCAACGATGGAACCATTAGAAATGGTTGCAGAATACTTGGTGTCATCTGGAGAAATTGACGGTGAAGAATCAGTGATTAACATCGCCAAAGTCAGTGGGGCAAGAGAATTAGATTTGGATATTTTACTATCCTCAAAACGCTTTAGCGACTTACCAATAAAAGATATTCTCGACCACAATGTGGAATTAGTCAAGGATTTGATAGAGGCCCACAATACTACTATCGTCTTTGCAAATACTAGAAAGATGACCGAGGAATTAGTGCAACGCCTAAAGGTCCTTGGAATGGGGGATTTAGTTGCAGGACACCACGGTTCGATGGATAAACAGATTCGATTAGGGGTAGAAAACCAATTGAAGAAGGGCGAATTAAGGGCGGTTGTTACTTCCAGTTCATTGGAAATGGGAATTGATATCGGCAGTGTTGACTTGGTTGTTCAGATCGGCTCGCCTGGTAGTATCGCGACAGCACTTCAGAGGATTGGACGTGCTGGCCACCAAGTTGACGGCATCCCAAGAGCTCGCTTTTTACCTCAAAGTGTTGATGACTTACTTGAGATGGCAGCCCTACAAGCGGCTATTCAAATCGGCGATATGGATAAGTTGAATTTCCCTCAGAATTGTTTAGATGTTTTAGCACAATTCGCAATTGGTCAAGTAATCATTGAAGACCGCGATATCGATGAAATTTACGATATTGTAAAACGAACATGGTCATACCGAACTTTACCTTATGATGACTTCATCGAAGTTCTGGATATGTTGGAAGAGGAGCGCCGAGTGTGGATAGATTGGGAAGAAAACCTCTATGGAAAGCGCGGCTATTCAAGGATGATTTACTACACGAATGTAGGAACAATCGCTCCTGATAATAATTTCTTAGTGTTCAATCAAGATGGCAGTATTTTGGGCCAACTATCCTCCTCCTTCGTTGCTAACCTCCGCTCTTCAGACGTTATACTACTTGGCGGTTCTACATATCGTGTTAATTCTATACAAGGCAGTAGAGTCAATGTCAATCCGGTAACTGGACATCGGCCAACCGTGCCTTCGTGGAGTGGTGAGGCCCGTTCTCGCTCACCTGAATTATCAGGACATCTATTACAGTTGATAGAGAATATCGTAGTTTGTTTAAGACGCGGTGAAGACCCAAAGAAAATTCTTACCGAAGTATATGGTCTTTCAGAGGTAGTGTCAGTTGCAATTGCACGTCATTTACGAGAACATGTTATAGATACATTCCAAGTTCCTGACCCTAATCGAATATTGGTTGAGCAAATCATTGGTGGCTTACCAACTTATCTTTTCACAACCTGTCGTGGTCGAGGCTTCAATCAAGCATTAGGTTATTTCCTTGCAGGCCTGGCTCAATCAAAAGAAATCAATGTCATCGAATTGTCCTTTGATGAAAATGGGATTCTATTCAAAACCAGTCATGAAATCGACCCTCAGGACCTATACGAGTTATTCCAAACTCAAAGTCACATGGATGTTATCGAACAATATATCATTACAACTCAATTATTTACCAAGCGATTCAAGGAAGTTGCTGGACGTTCGATGATTATCCCCCGCAGAATCGGGGCCGAAGAAGTTAGTCCGCAACAATTCCAACAAAAAGCAGATGCATTATTAGTCAAGCATCGAGCCATGGAAGATAGCCTTTTGATTAGAGAAGCGAAAAACGAAATCTTTTGGCAAGATATCGACATTAAAGGATTGGAAGAGTTTCTGCAGCGTTCCAAGGACGAAAATGTTCGCCTAGTCCATACCAAGGTATCGATTCCTTCGAAGATTGGAATGAGTCTATTTATGTCTTCATTTGAAGATTTGATGAGTATGCGTACCCGTGCTTATCTGATAAATGACATGGACCCGAAGATTCTGATGAGGCTTCTAGGCCGGCGTTCTTTGGCTACAGAATTAACCAAGGAAGAATTAGATGGCTACTATCTCAATAAAGTTCCAATTCCAACTGATCCCAAGAGTTTGCTTCATTTGATGGAGCACGGGGGAGGACTTTCACGTAGTATGAGTAACCCACTTTACAAGGAGAAATTAAGGGATATCGATAATGAGGCCATCAGAGGCTGGGTAGAGGAATTATGCCAAACTGGCCAAATAACAAAGATTGATGGCACAGGTAACTCCGAAGTTGATGGTAAGTGGTTCAGCGAATATATGGCGGAAATACATGGTACTTTAGGTGTATTAGCCACTAATGGCGGTAGTGAAATAGATGACTTACGCGACCTATACGCTGGTGGTTTAACTTTCAAGTTAGCAACAGAATTTGATGGTACAACTCCTACAAAATGGAAGGACCAATCGATTGGGGATGCACACGAGGCATTGCGAGTCAAGGTTGTTGAGATGTTAGGTAGTGAAGGGCCACTGGAATCAGATATGATGACTGGAAGACTGCCTTTCCCTGAAAAACAAATAGAGACAATTCTCCATGAATTGGAGATTAGAAATGTCATTTCAGTGGGCTTTTTCAGACAAACCACGGAGGCAGAATACATCCTCAAGGTCGACGAACACCGAATCACCGGTGGAGAGGATGATGTTGTAGAATATCGCACCTTACAAAATTTGGTTCTGAAGAAATCATTCAAGGTTCACGACGATATATTCGCCTCATTTGATGACCATATATTATTCCAGAAGCAACAGGAATTACTCTATCGCGTCAAAGATTTTAGATTTGCAGATTGGAAGGATCTTCAGTTAGATTCCGACGTCATAATGGGTAGGCTACTTCACAACAGAATTGGCTATACCACGCTGGCAAATCTGCCAATGCTGCTTGGATTAAGGCCAGAACCATGGCTTAATGAATTAGATATGGAATTACTCCAAAAAATACAACCTGGGGACCTAATTACTCGACAAGAAATACTACGGGATTATCCAAAAGGTGAAGAATATAAGGCCCTTAAAAGAGACCTCAAAAATAGCCTTTCAAATCTTGAGAGACAGCTGGTCGTGGTCAAGCAATTCGAAGACCAAGAAGGCCGCCGTCGCAGAGTTACCTATTTTCGCAGAGTAGTAGAAAAACCAATGGAATTTGAAGAGTCCCTACTTGAATTAATCCGGCGAATGGGTCCAGTAAAACTGCATACCTTACGCTTCTATGTCTCAAGAGCCGCAGAAATTTTAGCGATGGCGCTACGCAATCTCGAAGCAGAAGGCCGCATCACTAGAGTTGTAGCATTACAGCCTGAACCTACCGATTTCTATTGTACTCCAGAGGAAGCAGAATTCCTTAGAACTCCGCACAGAGAAGACCGTACTTTGAGAATCCTCACTCAATCCGACCCATATTGTTCAAGATTCATTTGGGAAGTTCGTTCTAAGTTGAAGGGTGGATGGTATTTGCCGGTATTCAAGGGAGTTGACCCAGTTGGCAAAATTCTGATGTATAGGGTTAACGATTATCTTGAAGTCAAGGATTTACAAGTGCCATATGCATACTTAGATGAATTTTGCGCAGCATTTGAAGTGCTTCTAGATAATTGGTCTGACCAATTAATCGACGTAGCAGTAATGACCGCATTCAACGGTGAACCTGTATCAGACCTCGATGAAACCTCCCTGAAGGTATTGGAGGGAATAGGCTTCAAGAAGGCCGGAGAGCGTCTGATTCGCGGAGGTATCATAGACCCTCAACCGCGTGAATTAGCAGAGAGAGCACTTTTCTACCAACACCATTTACACCAGCATTCAAGACTTGAAAATGAGACGATGGCTCTCAAGAACATGATCGAAACAAGGGATGACTTTGCTTTGCGTGGACGCTGTGAATTATATCGAGTAAATCTCAAGAGTATGGCCACTGCAAATCAACTACACTTGGGGATCAACTTGAGAGGGCATCAAGTATGGGCATCCTTGGATCATTTCCGTGAATTAGTAACTATTCGGGGAATGGAGCCCGATGAGGAACTATGGGACGTACTTGATTTCTTTGAGAATAATTCAGACCCTAAATTATTCATGGAAAGAGCGGCGATGAAGAGAGCAGCATTCAGGAAACTGATTCAACCTCTACTTCGCACTGGACATTTGGTCCAAGATTATCGTTCTGGTTTCAAGACAGTTGACCCATTACCAAACACCGATAGGCCTGTGCTACGCAAGGAATATCTTCGTAAATTAGTCAAAGCATTCCCCGTCTTGACATTGAAACAACTACAACGAATAGCAGGCACAGCCTTCAAGCCTGAAGAAGTGAAGTCAATTTTGGCTGAATTTGAAGAAGATGGTACACTCATCAAGGGATTTTTAATTCATGATTTACACGAAGTTTGTTGGGGAAGAAAGGGCTTATTGGAAGAATCATCAAACATTGCACCGATCCGAGATTTCGTGCTCCCTCCTTCTGACCACTTAGCACCATACTTTTCTGATATTTTACGCCAAAGATTCGGCTTTGGCTCGGCCTATTTGGTGTTTAGAAATGCTGAACCAGTTGCCGCCTTCAAGGCCAACACAAGAGAGAAGGTCATCGACGTCACAGATTTCGTTGGAGAAGAGTCAGGATGGCGCATCGTCAAGGAATTTGCTTGGGAACATCAACTACCGCTGAAGACAAGTATCAGAATTGGCGGCAAAAAAATGCGCTGATATTATGACCATAGGTCATATGTCATTAATGCGGAACCTTATTTATTGAGCGTTTTCAGCCCACAGCATGCAAAACAGCCCTCGCTTTGGTGGAATTTTACCCTTTGTCCTAATTTCGATGATGTTGCTAGCACCTTTTACTATGACTGTGGGAGCAGAAGAAGGCGGAGTGTCTGAAGAAAACAACCCCAATGCTACTCTCAATGTGCTTGCTGAATATACAAATCCAGTCAATAGCCACACCTATTATCTCCTTGAAGAAGCAAATCACAGTGAATCAGTAGCCAATGCAGAAGTTCTCGGCGGGGCATTAGTCACCATCAACGGGCCAAGTGAAAACCAATGGATAGTGTCCACCTTTTCTTCTTGGAATGGAACACCCCGAGATATTTGGAGTGGACTGACAGATGCCGACAAAGAAGGATATTGGCAATGGGATTCACCTCAACCAGCATGGTATCGAAACTGGGCAAAAAATGAACCTTCTATGGAAGAAGGCGAGGATTACATGATGATTTCAGCCGATGCATCTGGGGAAATTCAAATCGGCCAATGGATTGACCAAACAGAAGATAAAGTTGCGTATGGGCTAGTTGAAATCGGCGAAGGCGCCGATAATGCAATCCTATTCCCTGCAAAGCAAGAGCAACAACTAGCACCTCAGGCAATAATGGAAGATGTTGACAATATCAACGTCTCAAACCAATTAACCTTGGAAGCAAGAGTTATGCCCTTCGAATTGGACGGTAGCCGTTTCATCATGATGAAGGGAGACTATGGATGGGGGATGCAACTTACGGACGGAATTTTACACTATGCCAATGATTATGCAATCCGCAATCACCCATCACTCGACGATGTTGAATTCCTCACCGACGAATGGGCACACTTAGCAATCACAATCGAGGAAGGAGTCGGTGGGGCATTTTGGGTCGATGGCGAGTATGCAGGAGAAATAGATGCTAATGATTCCCAAATTCCATCAGGAGATTTTGGTAGCAACCAATGCTATCAAAGCGGAGAGGATTGCGATGAATTTTACATAGCCCGCCAAGGAGCAGGATGCGACTGCAATAACTACGCTGGAATCCTCGATGATGTACGAGTATGGAATCGTGTATTAACTGCAGATGAAATGAAGAATGCCTCAAATGGAATCTTGCTTAACGATAGCGGTCTTGAACTTGAATTTAATTTCGATGAAGGTAGCGGTGAATTTTCATTTAATGATGTGAATGATTCCGAATTAGAGCTCAAAGGGACAATTTGGGTCGACCTCGATGGGAAGCCGCTTGTCAATGCAAGACAATTAGGACATAATGACGACTTCACCTTATCCGGAAAAGAAAATACCCGACACCTATTTTGGATAGATGTTCCAGAGCGTGTACAATTCATGAACATAGAATTCTGGGGTTGGAACGGAAAAGCCAGCATGTTCATCCGTCAAGGCGCAATCCCAACGGAAGAAGTCAATGATTATTCATCAAAGGACAATATTCGAGGCGGTGGAGATTGGGATATCGGCTGGGGCTATGGAAACTTCGCATGGCCTGATGCCGGAGTATGGTGGGTCTCAATAGAAGGCGAGAACCAATTCCAACAATACAGTCTAAGTCTATGGATGAATCAGGTTCCTGAACCTCCAGCACTTGAGCAAATGACTGAACTTCACAATGGAATCCCCGTTCCTGACCAAGATATCGATTCTAATGATGTAGCATATTATTACGTCAATGTCACTGAACCTATCGATAAAATCGAAATCGTCACTTACGGTGGCCATGGAGATGGAGACCTCTACATTGCCTATGACGCTGACCCAGTAAAATGGAATGGTGGAGGGGGTAATTTCTGGATTGACGATTGGGAAGATGGAACTCAATCAAACGGTAGGCAATTCGGCGGCGGCAATGGGAACGGAGGTGACGATGATATGTCGCTAATTTCAGAAGGTGAAAGATATGGCTCTTCAGCAGGAGGAGATAATGACGAGAAAGTCACCATCCTCAACCCAATAGAAGGCATATGGTATATCGGCATTGAAGCATTTGAGAATACCCGCGATTTGAATATCGTAGCCCGCTTCACCTATCCACCAGCCAATGCAGACCCAATCCATTCAATCGAATTACAACCAGGTGTACCATATTTCCCAGTCAGTGGAAATGAAGAATCAGACCGCTACTTCCATATCAACGTAACCCAAGGAACAGAACGATTAGAGGTTCAACTCGAAGGAGGAAACGGTGATGCTGACCTATACGTTAGCTATGGAGATATTCCAAGCAGAGAAGACCATCAACTTGGCTCATCAAACTTTGGAAACTCAGAATTCGTAGCCAATAACATGCCGCCAAGTGGACAATACTTCATCCTCGTAACTGGCTATGCATTATTCGATGACTTGACTATTACAGCCTCATTCACCGAAAGCAGTGACTATAAACCAGAAATCAAACCAATCCAATTATTCAACGGTGAAGCCGTCAACCATTTGAGAGCCGCAGAAGGAGATGAACTTCTATTCTACTTTAATTTGGAGGAAGATGCCGACTCACTTTCAGTGTCCCTAAACTTTGGCAATGGAAATCCAAACTTATTCGTCAGCAATGCAGATGATTCTTGGGATTCAACAGGACGTGGACCATGGGAATCATTGTGGATAGAAGAAGCATCCGTAGGACGCTATGATGTCAAGGTAGTAGCAGCCAATGATTTCGATGGAAGTACTATTAGAGCAGAATGGTATTCTTGGGATAACCCCGACACCCCTAAAATCCCACCTGAAGCCCAAACCGACTGCAAAGCAACAGCAGAATTTATCATGAAATTCCTTGATTCTGATGGCGATGGACAACTAAGCGAAGAGGAGTTCATCATGCAAGGTGGAGAGCCTGAGCCTGTGGGAGAGGATTGGGATTGGCAAGACGAAGACATGATTGCAGGTGGTCGCCAACGCCAAGAAGGACCAGATGCAGGCGAAGAAAATGATGACGATGAAATTAGATTTGCCGATATTGACACAGACGGAGACGAAAACCTATCATTCAATGAATTGCTGCTCTTCGCCTGTTCTTGCAAAACAGAATTAACCTTAGCAGAAGACTGGGAGGATGATATGGATGAAGACTCATTTAACGAGTTTGAGTGGAAGAATGATTTCACCTTTGAGGAATTGGATAAGAATGGAGATGGAATAATCGATAGAAATGAATTCGATGATGCAAGAGATATCTGTGAAACGACATGGGATCCATTTGACCTTAATCAAGAAAAGCCGGAAGAACCAGAGGATGAAAAGACAAAGGAAGAAGACGGCATTCTTGGTACAGAATATCTTTCAGGACTTGATAAAGAAGTTATTGTGCCATTGACAGCAGGGATTGGAATTCTTGTTTTGGTATTAGTGATAATGGCATTTGCTCAAGTCAAGAAGAGTAATGATGGTGAAAAATGGCATACTATGGAAGAAGACATTATTTCAAGGCAAACTGAGACGTTGTTGGATAATGCACAAGGGTCTTCATCCTCTGAGATTCCAACTATGATCGCTCCAGAACCGATGGCAGAGGCTCCTAAGTCTATTGTCATGGGTGATATCCTTGGTGATTTAGGATTGGATGAACCTGCGCTTCAAGATGTGCCAGTTGAGGCTCCACCTAGTCATATCATGGGGGCTTTACAGTCCGGTGGTAGTGAGCAGATTGAGTGGCCTAGCGGCAGTGGGAATCTGTTCACAAGGGCCAGTTTTGATGCTGAGTGGGAACAACGCTGAGCAATGCCTAGCGAGCAAACTGACCCACGCAAAGCCCATCAAACTACCATATCCAGTTGGAAGGGGTTTCGGATAGACCTTTCCAACCTATCCGAAGCGGTTAGTTGCT
>Ga0066376_10000244_pt1 | contig 49420 bp, 43 predicted proteins | sample Knorr_S15_td_Bot_FD_77009 | JGI IMG/M metagenome (GOLD analysis project Ga0066376, IMG submission 77009) | Marine microbial communities from Southern Atlantic Ocean transect - Knorr_S15_td_Bottom_ad_5009_LV_A | ecosystem: Environmental > Aquatic > Marine > Oceanic | place: Southern Atlantic... | reverse complement strand
GGCTGCAAAGTGGTGGTTCAGGGGTCTGGCAACGTGGGCGGAATTACGGCAAAGTTCCTTCATGAAATGGGCCACAAAATCATTGCCATTTCCGACATATACGGCGGCATTTTAAATGAAGGCGGGCTCGACATTCCTAAAGTCCTCGATTATCTAAAGGAAACCGGAAAACTTGAGGGCTTCCCAGGCGCCGAAGCCATCGACAATGACCAGCTACTTATCTTGCCTTGCGACGTGTTGGTGCCGGCGGCAACCGAAAACCAAATCACCTCCCGAAACGCAGAGCAAATCCAGGCCAAGGTCATCGTAGAGGGAGCCAACGGGCCAACATCGGCCAAAGCGGACAAAATCTTAGAGGACAAAGGAGTTTTCATTGCCCCGGACATCTTGGCGAATGCGGGTGGGGTCACGGTTTCTTATTTTGAATGGGTGCAAGACCGCATGGGTTACTTTTGGGAGAAAAAAGATGTGTTCGAAAGAATGGAACGCATCATGGTGGATTCTTTTCACTCCGTCGTCCAGGCAGCCAAAAACCACGACACCAGTGCGCGTATTGGCGCTTATTGCGTGGCGGTAGATCGCGTCGCTTACTGCCTCAAAATCCGCGGGATCTACGCTTAACTTGATGTCTGAAGAATCCCTCGAGGAACCTCTCGCCCCTACCCCGGAACTCGCGGAGGACGATCCATTTGCCTCGATGATGGGTAGGTTTGACGAAGCGGCATCCCTCATTGGGCTTTCTCCCGACGCTTACTCGGTCCTCCGTATCCCTGACCGAGAAATTAAATTTGCATTACCGATTGTAGACTTGGACGGAAATATTCAAGTCTATGAGGGCTACCGAGTTCGTCACAACCTGTCGCTCGGTCCGTGCATTGGCGGACTCCGTTTGGATGAGAATCTTCAACGAGAACATTTGCGGGCTCTCGCCGGGTGGACCACTTGGAAGTGCGCGGCCTTGAACGTACCCTTTGGAGGCGCCATGGGAGGCATCCGCTTCAACCCCAAAGGCCAACATCCCCGAGTGGTAGAAAAGGTGGTCCGCCGTTACACCGCCAATTTGATGGACTTCATCGGCCCTACCAAAGAAATCCTGGCCCCAGACCTGCATTGCTCCGAACAAATCATGGCTTGGTGCATGGACACCTATTCCATGCACGTGCGCCACACTGAAAATGCAGTTGTGGTGGGCAAACCGCGGGGTCTGGGCGGTACTTTTGGCCGCGATTTGGCAGTGGGCAGAGGGGCCATCACCTTGATGGAAGAGCGTTTGAAAGCGATGAACTTTTCGGGTCCTGCCCGGGTGGTAGTGCAAGGCGCGGGCACCGTCGGCGCCCAAGTGATGCGCGAGTTGGCTAACCGCGGCCACAAAGTTATTGCGGTAGGAGATTTGCAAGGCGCCTTTTTCCACGCCGACGGATTATCCGTCAAAGACTTGTTAGCCCACCGTGACTTAAGTGGCTCAGTTTTGGGTTTCACTCAAGCGGAGTCCATAGACCCCGCCGAACTCATGAGTTTGGAATGCGATGTACTTATTCCCGCCGCGGTATCCAATCAGATTCATGGCCGCAATGCGAATTCCATTCAAGCCAAGTTGATCGTCGAGGCCGCCAACGGCCCGACCACCAAGCGGGCCGATGAAATCCTTCAAAATCGTGGCATCCCGGTCATACCAGATTTACTGGGCAACTCTGGCGCCATCATCATTGCTTACTTTGAGTGGGTACAAAACCAAATTGGCTACCAATGGAGCGATGAAATGGTTTTAGAACGCTTAGACCGTATGGTTTTGGAAGCCTATCAACGGGCGCGCAAGGTTGCTGGAGAACGCAAGGTAGGACTACGCTTGGCTACCTGCATGCTTGGAGTAGAACGCGTCGCCTTTTTCGATAAGCTCCGCGGGATTTACGCTTAATCCCAAAACGGCGAGGCGGCTAAGCCGGGTTGGTTAAGCCGGGGGTTGCCCCCCAATGAAGTTTGCCTCTCAGCCGGGCGTAGAAACCTTCGTTGGAATCAACCAACAACCGAAAACGGCGTTTACTAGCCTCAACCCGGATGCGGTCATCGGCTTCAAGCTGAAATTCTTGGTGGCCGTCGGCGGTAAACATGCCGACTTCACCAACGTGAATCAAAGCCGAGCGATGCCCGGGCAAAACGAGGGGACGCGCACTCAACATATGAGGGGCAATCGGGGTGACCACCCAAGCATCCAAAGATGGAGAAAGGATGGGACCGCCGGCAGCCAAGTTATAAGCGGTGGAACCCGTGGCTGTAGAAATAATGAGCCCATCCCCTCGGAAGGTGCAGACCGGTCGGCGGTCGACCACCAAATCTGCCGAAATGAGACGACCGCTAGAAGCCCGGGAAATCACTACTTCATTCAGAATGTGGGTGTCTAAGAGTACTTTCCCGTTACGCTCAACCTTGGCCCTCATCATGGCCCGGTCCTCACATTTTCCTTTGCCGTCGAGGACTTGGTCCAACACTTGCATCGCCCGCTGTGGAGAAACTCCTGCCAAAAAACCAACGCTACCAAAATTCACTCCAAGCACCGGAACTCGACGAGGTCCTAAGCGGTGAGATGCGGCAAGCACCGCACCATCTCCGCCTAACACCACCACTAAATCAGGATTGGATGTAATGGGTGTCCAACGCCTAGCCAAATCTGAGCCCTGGAAATCAACCCGCTCACCCAAATGTTTGCGGATGCGCCGAGCCAATGAAGAAACTTCCTCCTTTACCCGGTCTCCTAAAACCAGCACGCGGGGCTTCCGAGATTTGGGTAGTAACGGCTTTCCCGATGGCCCAGTTCTGGAAGAAGGACTTGGCATTTAAGGGGTAATGGTTTCGATTGAAGTCACTGCTTCTTGGGCGGCTTGACGCCAAGATTCCTCTATCTGATTCACCGAAAGGCCACATTGTTCCAATTGCTCCTCACGATTTGACATATGAAGAATCCACTGGTCCGGAACTCCAAGGCGTAGCAGGCGAATGGGCAATTTCAAATCCGCCAAGGTCTCCGCTACGGCAGAACCGAATCCTCCGTTCAGGCTATGTTCCTCTACCGTACCTAACCAAGCATGCCTACGAGCAGCATTAGCCAAAGCTCCAGTATCCAGGGGTCGGCAGAAACGAGCATCCCAAACTTCTATTTCTAACCCACCGTTTTTGGAAAGGTTTTCGGCAGCTTCCAGCGCTGGTTCCACCATGGCCCCCAACACAAAAACCACTCCGTCTTTTCCTTCCCGCAGGCGTTCCGCCAACCCTGGTTGCATCGGCGGCCGGAGTTCCGATGGGTTGCCCAAACAAGGAGAAGCGGTACCGCGAGGCCACCTTAATGCCCAAGGACCACCATGGCTGATACTCGCAGCCAACATACGGGCCATGTCCACTTCATCCCGCGGTGAGGCCAAGGTAATCCCTGGCAAGGTACGCAAGTAAGCCATGTCATAAAGGCCTTGGTGAGTGGGTCCATCTTGACCCACTAATCCAGCGCGGTCCATGCAGAAGACGACGTCCTCATTTTGGAGAGCCACCTCCTGAAAAACTTGGTCAAATCCACGTTGCAAAAAAGTACTGTAAATCGCTACAAATGGTTTTTTACCGGCAGTCGCCAATCCTCCGGCCATGGCAACGGCGTGTTGCTCAGTAATCCCCGTGTCAAAAAAACGATCTGGATATTCCTTAGCAAATTCAGTCAATCCGGTTCCCGAGGGCATACCCGCGGTAATGGCCAGAATACGAGTATCCACTTGAGCCAGCTGAAAAAGGGACTTCGCAAAGGAAGCGGTAAAGGACTTTCGCTCAGGGGCCGCCGCTCGGGCGGCAAGATTGGTTGGTGAGGGCACTTTGCGAGGGGAAACCCCGTGAGCCCGTTCTGGGTCAGAGCGGGCTGGCTCATAGCCTTTGCCTTTTTCGGTCAGAAAATGACACAGGGTCACTCCTTCCAATTTTTTAGCCCGATGGATAGCGTCTTCCACTTGACTCAAATCGTGACCATCCAAAGGACCAATGTAATTCACTCCAAGTTCTTCAAACACATGACCGGGAACCAACACATGACGAATAACTTCACCGAATTCATCCATGCGACTGCCGATTGCCGGGATGCGATGAGCCAAGTTAGCCAAACGGTCGTAGACCAAATTGAGCGTACGAGAAGAACGAATCCGAGAAAGATACCGAGCCAAAGCGCCAACCGATTTGGCAATGGACCACTCGTTGTCATTCAACACCACCAACATGCGGGCTTTTCGTTCTGCAGCCTGAGTGAGTCCTTCAAAGGCAACTCCGGAAGCAAAGCCTGAATCTCCTACGAAAGCCACCGCCCAAGGATCTACTTGATTTTTGGCAGCGGTTCCTCGGAATCCTTCGGCAAGTCCAGCGGCGAAGGAGATTGCGGTGCCAGCATGGCCCGCAGTCAAAACATCATAGGGTGACTCAGAGCGGCTACAGAATCCCGACAAACCGCCCGTTTGCCTCAAGGTGGAAAATTGTCCAAATCGTCCAGTTAGAATTTTGTGAGGATAGGACTGATGACCCACATCGAAAACTATTTTGTCCCTTGAAAAGTCAAACGCGCGGTGGAGACCCACCACCAGCTCCACTACGCCTAAATTGCTTCCAAGGTGGCCCCCACTTTGAAAAACTTTCTCAATCAGAGCAGCACGCATTTCTTCACATAAGACTTCTAGCTCAGGGATTTCTAAGCCCTGAATATCTTTGGGAGACTGGATGTCAGAAAGGCGTGGGGGTTTCATCGGCAACGACTCAGTAGGAAGTCCGGTAAATTATAAAGCGGAGAGTCCCCAGGGGAATGACAAAGCCGACGGAACTCCTCCTTGGCCCTTTGGGCAAGATTTTCCGCAAATTGGCGACCCTCCTCCAAACCCAGCGAGGAAACCAAGGTAGCTTTCCCGGCCTCGGCATCCTTGCCTGCAGTTTTGCCTAAATCTGCGGTCGTTGCCGTAGCGTCGAGCAAATCATCGGTGGCCTGAAATAAGCAACCCAAAGTCAGTGAGTAGTCCCGCCACGGCTCCGGGTCTTTGGAGGCAGCAACCACCCCCATTTGAAAAGCGCAAGCCAACAAGGCGGCGGTTTTGGATTGGTGGATTGCACAGACTTCGGCCAAATCGCTAGTTTCATGGCTGGCCAAGATGTCCAATATTTGTCCCCCCACCATGCCGGTGGGACCTCCAGCCACCGCCAGTTGCTGGGTTTGAATTTGGACCATGGCGGCATCACTTTGATGAGCCAAAATTTCAAAGCCGAGGGATTGCAAAGCATCACCGGCCAAAACAGCGGTGGCTTCGTCAAATTCAACGTGAACCGTTGCTTGCCCGCGACGCAAAGAGTCGTCATCCATACAAGGCAAATCATCATGAATCAGGGAATAAGTATGAATCATTTCAACCGCAACGCCGGCAGGTCTGGCCATTTCAGCATTGCCACCGACCACTTCACAACCTAAATAAGCCAAGGCAGGACGCACCCGCTTTCCACCCGACATGAGAGCGTAAGAAATAGCGTCCTTTAATTTTTGCGGTGCATGAGCCCAACTGGAAGCTTCAAGAGCCGTCCTTAATCCTTCCTCGGCGAAGGGCTGAAACTCACTCAGCCAGAGGTCAAAATCATTCCGCTTCATCGGAATCCTTGCTACGCAAAGCTTCTTGCAAAACCGCCGAGAGTTTCTCCACCCTTTGCTCAGCTCCCTCCAATTCCTTTCGTAACTGAGTCAGGACTTTCACACCCCGGCGATATTTTTCTACGCCATCCTCTAGGCCAAGTTTGCCATCCTCCAGCGACTCAACCAGAGACTCCAGTTGGGCAAGCCCTTCCTCAAATGAGAGCGGTTTTTTTGCTTCCGTCATGGGGATATTGTCGCGAAGCGAAGGGAATCAGGCTAGGCCTTCTTCAGCCCAGTCACTTCGGCCTCAAAACGACCCTCAGATAATTGAACTTCTAAGGCTTGGCCTAGTTGCAAGTCCTGAGGGTTTTTCAAATAACTCCCCCCCTCCAATGGCCGAACTAAAGCGTAGCCCCGACCTAAGACCCTCTCCGGCGAAGCACTGTCCAGGCGGGCTTGAGCCTTGGACAAACGGTGATTCCATTCCGTCAAGCGTTTGTCCATGTGGTTCATGAGCCTATATTCCGCTTCCTGGAGGCGCGCTTGGGCACTCTCAAGCCGACGGGCTGGGCTTTGTTCCTGAATTCGAAAAGTGAGTCTCTCCAGGCCCCGAGATTTACGCTGCCACAAATCTTCCATCCCATGATTTAATTTGGACCACAGCCAATCCCAGGAATCCCAGGCCTCACGCCAGCCCTGGCAAAGAGAAATCGCTCCTGCCGTGGGAGTTTTTGCCCGCTGGTCGGAAACGAAATCGACTAGAGTGAAATCGGATTCATGGCCGATGGCACTGACTATTGGAATTTCACAAAGAGAAACCGCGCGCACCAAAGGCTCTTCTTGAAACGCCCACAAATCCTCAAGGGAACCGCCTCCACGAGCAAGAAGGATGACGTCGGCTTCCACCGCAGCGCATTCCTCCAAGGCTTGGATGATGTCGCCGACCGCTTGTGCGCCCTGCACCACTACCGGCCGCATCCAAATTCTAAACGGCCCCTGACTGTCTTTGAAAGTTTGCAAGATGTCCGCTTCGGCAGCCGACCCGCCACCAGTCAGCACAGCAATCTTTATTGGCCGAAGCGGAATTGGCTTTTTTAAATCTTCATCAAAAAGCCCCTCGGCTTTCAATTTCTCTTTGAGCAATTCTAGCTGACGGGCGAGGTCACCCACACCGACATCCTCTACCCGGTCGATGATGAAGGACAGGTTGCCGCGTGGTGGCCAAACATCAAATTGACCGTGCACCCGGACAGTGCGCCCTTCTTCCAAAGGACATTGAATGGCACGCTTGGCAGTTCCACGCCATATTTTGACCTCTAAGGTGGCTTCTTTATCTCGTAGTTTAAAATAATGATGTCCGCTTCGGTGAGGGCCTCGGTATTCGAACACTTCGCCAGTGACCCATTGCCCACCGACGGAATCATCCAAGGCGTCTTGGGCCAATGCGATGAGCTCGGCTACGGTCAGAGAATCTTCGTTCCTCTGAGCCTCCGCGGCGGAATCCAAGGGATTCAGCTGTCTAAGGTCGTTACCGGAATTCCCAGCTTGTGCCATTTTTCCAATGGCTGGCGTGGAAGATGCAGACGGAATTTATCTTCATAGAAGGGGCGTTTCATGCCACCCTCAAGAAAAGCTCCGTCCCGAAGCAAAAGTTCCACCCACCCTTGAGGATGCAATTTGATTTCCATCCGGTCGGCCTCAATGGTTTTGACCAAACGGCCTGAAACATCATACCAAGTGATTTGGATGTCAGTGAGCATGTCCCCCCTCAGGCCGCCAAGACGAGTCAAACGGTAAAAACCGAATGCTCTGCGAGTGGAAATCAGCTCGTCCATTTTTTGGCGGAGATCTTTTAAATCTAAGGAACTTTGACCGACGTTGACGGTGCCTGCAATTTCCGGGGAAGCATTCGAACCCTGAACAAGAGCAGGGAAATGCTTCGCCCAAGCTGGCACATTCACATCGGGCAAATGGACTCGGCTACCAGTACGGGGAATAGGTAGGTTGAGCCCTTGGTGAGTCCGAGTTCCTTCGTACAAGCGAATGGTCAAGGAATGGACAGACTCTAAAAGATTAAATTCCACCCGGTCGGCTTTGATCACGGACTCTAATAAACCATCTTTCCCCCATAAAAGGAGAGTCACGTCACTTAACTGGGGCAGACCCGGAACACGGGTTGCTTTTTGGAAACGGTAGTAAGGATACCCATCCAATGCCAGAAGTCCGTTGAGGACTCCAAGCCAAGGGTCAGCGGGGTAACCCAAAGCACGAGGGTCTTCAGTCTGTACAACCGGAGTGACCCCGGGAGTGACCCCCGGAGCAGGAGAGGTGACTGAGTTGGCAGCCGGAGTGATCCATTCTTCATTCTTTACCGATGCCGTTTGGGGCGCCATAACCGGAACAGGTGCAACCTGAATCACAGGTGGATTCTCCTGGAGTTCGACGAGCCTTTCTAAAACGACCAGAGTATCCACGTCTCGTTTGATTAGCTTTTCATTGAGTCGAGTCACCCAATCCCTGTCAATGGCCTGGCCTTCTCTGAGCGATTTCATTTCCGCGACCAGCGCTGCCACGGTTTCTTTATCCAACGCTCCTTCAGCAGCCTCAATGGTAATAGGCGTAGGATTGACCACCACGTTTGGCAGCATCGTAGGTTCCTTTTGTTGCTCAAACCACCCCAAGCCGGCAATCGCTAACCCCACCCCTAAGGCGAGGGATCCCACACCAACCACCGGTAAAATCCAGCTCTGGGTGTGGGTGGTTTCCATATCAGCCATTTGATCCAAAAGGCCCTGCTGGACATCCGCTAATTTCCGAAAGGACCGACTCAAGGCTTGGACGTCTCGGGAACGCAAAATGACTTGATTCACTTCTTGAGGATGGGCTAAGGCCTGTCCTTTCTCGCTTGGCTTTTTCGCGATGGCTTCGGTCCCAAGCTCTACGTCAGGTTCGCCATCAGGCTCAGCATTGCCTTCAGAGTTGAGTTCGACCTCAGGTTCAGCATCGAAATCAGCGGAAGAATCGTTTGGAATCATGGGGATGAAGGAGAAGAATAAAGAAATCTGCCTCGTTGATTTTCGTCCCAGGACCGGGAATCTAAGGGGATTTCAAGATTAGAACCCTTCCAGAGTAACCGAACTGAGGGGTCGGTGGGAAGAACTTCTCCCCAAAGGAGAAAACTCCGGTACCCGCTGGGACCCAAAGGCACTCCGATATCGATGTTTCCCTGAATCACCGAAATCCACAGGAGCTTGTCACTAGCAGAAAGGTTCTCTGGGATGTATTCGAAGCCATGGAAGGAGTTGCCTTGAAAAACAAGTTGCCCCACATCAGACAAAAGTTCAGATGGGCCAATCAAATGAACCCGCAATAAAGCCATTTCATTTCCGAAGCCCAGGCGACTCCGCAAGACCTCCTCTTCAGTGTGCCTCACTTCAGAAGGAAAGTGTGGCTTAGGCAAAAATTCACAAAGAACCCGCAAGCCACTTTCCGATTCTCCAACCCAAGAATGCCGAGTTGAATCAGCAACCAAAGTGAAATCTCTTGGGTGGCTTTCACCACAACTTATAAAAATCAATGGGAGCAGAAGAAAACCACACGCCATCCAAAACGGCTTCATTTCTTCCAAGCCTTCGGGTTGCTCTTGTTGTTGTTCCACCACTTGGTCCAATCCAAGGAAGTTCCAATGGATTGGCCAGTCAATTCTTTGAGAGCCCGAATAAAGGGGCCCCGAATGGTTCGATAATTGATTTGGTCGATGGGGTTACTACTATCTTTTACCCCAGCGGACCGATAGGACTCCAAAAACTTAACCAGTTTTTTGACGCATTCTTTGCGGACCACCACGGATGCGGCCCGAAATTGACCCAAAGAATCCGCTGCTTTCGCAGCAATGACTGCGTCCTTGTAATCAAGCAAATCAATCAACTCCTCGGCTTGAGCGTAATCTTTGGTAAGTCCAATTTGTTCGACACAAAGGGATTGAAAATCAAGGTCCTTTCGGAACCGTTTATCGTCAAAGGCCTTCCAAATATAGCTTGAGCCGAAAGAACCCATTTGCCCAAAGGCATAAATTGCGGCGGTCCAAATCTGGTGGTTTTTTTCGGTTTGCTGCTTTCGAGAAAAAGCCTTCCAAACAGTTTTGGCTAATAATGCCTGCTGCTTTTCAATGAGAGTTCGTTCTTTTTTTAACTCAGAGGGTTTGCCTTCCTCAATTTCCAGGGCATCTGCAATTTCCGCCAAACGGCCGGTGCCACTTTGAAATACTTGCACAAATTCATCGATGTGGGCAATGACTTCCCACTCCTGATGCCGAGCTTGGACGACCTTCTTGTATGCGATAATACTTTCCTTAAGGGAATCCTGCGGGAGGCTCACCGGTTCTAGCGGCGGCAAGAACGACATAAGGAGTAAGGCAATCATGGTAATTTCAAGGGTAGAGGAAGAGAGTGTGCTTGTTGGTAAAGACGGGACAATTGTTTTCCGTACTGTCCTGTCGCACCGGGAAAGGGCTTCAGCACATCCACAATCTTACAAACTGGGATAACCCCCATGATGGCACTGGTCACAAAGACCTCCTCTGCAACCATCAAATCAGCGGTTGAAATCTCCCCCTCCTCCACCAAAAACCCATCATTTTGGGCCATTTCCAGGATAACTCGGCGAGTTACCCCCGCCAAAATGCCCCTGTTCACCCCAGGAGTACGTAATACCCCGTTCTGCATCAGGAATAGGTTACTGACCGTACCCTCGGCCCAGTCGCCTTCAGTGGTGGGCATGAGGGCTTCATAGGCTCCCTGGCTTGCTGCCTCTCGGCGGGCCAATTGACAACCCATGCGCGAAATATGCTTTACCCCTGCCAATGGGTCCGCCGGGTCCCGACGGAATCTAGAAAAACTTAAAACCACTTCGGCAGGGGGCAAAAGCGCCGGCCCCGAGGTCCACATCCGCCACAGCTTATGGTTCCGCGCGCGGAGCAAAGTCAACCGGACTCGAAAGCGACCAGCGGGAATATGCGGACGCAATTCCTGCCACTCCTGTACTAAAGTCTTTCCGCCAAGGTCAAACTCCATTTTTTCAGCACTGTGTTGCCATCTTTCTTGGTGATAATCAAGGAAGGGAGTTGGCGCCCCGTCAAGCACCAAAAAAGTTTCAAAAATGCCTTCGCCCCGAAGCACGCCTGGCATGTCCGCTGGCAGAACGGCAGAATCCGGACGTAACAGTTCCCCATTGAGCATTAAAATCTCTACCGGTTCATCGGGCAGCTGCATCACATCCTCTGATTAAATACTGGGCTTTTAATAAAGTTTCCGCCCATTCAAGTTCTGGTTGAGAATCCCAAACAATGCCAGCACCGACTCGCAGACTGATTTTATTTTGGCTAAGCATGGCGGTTCGAATCAAAACGGAAAAGTCCCCGCGCGGTTGTCCGGGCAACCAATAGCCAAAGCACCCGCAATAGGGCCCGCGAGCCTCCTGCTCCAACTCAACGATGGCTTGTAAGGCGCGAACCTTGGGTGCCCCGGTGACTGAGGCTGGCGGAAAAGTCGCTCGCATTAATGCAGCCAATCCTTGGGAGGAATCCCATTCAGCCCGAACTTGGGCAACCCGGTGATGCAGAGTGGAAAAGGATTTGACTTCCCCTTCGTTCAAAACCGACACCCCACCCGGTGGCGCCAAGCGACCCAAATCATGTCGCGCCATATCCACAATCATGGCCAATTCTGCCCGCTCCTTGGAAGAAGTGGCAAGAGCTTGCTGAAATCTTTGATCAATCTGCTCCACATCGGAACGAGGAGCGGTCCCTTTAATCGGAAAAGTAGCCAATTGATTACCATTCACCGAAAGGAATCTTTCAGGCGACCAAGACATTAAAGTGTGGTCGGAATCCAACTCCAATAAGGCACTCATTTCAGTCGGTTGGTGCTCGCGAATTTGTTGGTAAAAAAGGCGCGGCTGGGGAGGAGCTGGGCCACGGAAAGCATGGGATAAATTGGCTTGAAATAACTCTCCCTCCCCAATCCATTGTCGAAGCTGGGTCACTTTCTTTTGATAGGCAGATGGGGTTTCCGACGGCACCGGGGGAATGAACTCTTGATGGCTCAAAAAACCGCTGGCTTGATTTTCCGTTGCAGCAAGACGAAGGAATTCCTTGCACTCCAGCAGGACCTCTGCTTGCTCTCCTTTGGGCCCCCCCTCTAGCTCAGCCCAGAGCAGCAACATGCGCCCATCTGAAGTCCACTTTAAAGAGCGCCGATAGCGAGAAAAGGCATAGTCAGGAAATCCATCTGGATTGGCGCTGGCCCAAGGCCACGGCTCCCAGGCATGGCCACATTCAAAGCCAAACCAGCCAATCCAACCACCCACCGCCCCACCATCGGTCTGGGAATCATCCCAAACCTCTCCCTGGCAGGCCTCTTCTAGCCGTTTTGCTGGGTCATGGTCCGCGTAAGGACCGCGGGAGGGTTGCGGAGTGCGGCGAGAGGGGCGCAGTTTTCCGGCCACTTTTCGGTCCGGGCCCCATCCCAACCAGTGGTCCCCGCAGCCGTCGGAACTATCCAAGAATGCTGGGCGCGCATCCGCCGGAAGTACCTGGAGTACTTTGAGCGGGTCTTGCCAGGCAAATTCCTGGAGGATGTGGATGCGTATACGGGCCACTGAGCTCTATTATGTCGATGCCATGGACTTGCCAAAAGCCATCGAAGGTTTCTTAGAGCACCTTTATGAAGCCCGTCGGGTGAGCCCCCATACTTTGCGGGCTTATCAAGGGGACCTTGCTGCCTTGCAAACGGATTTACCCGCCGATTTAACCCCCATATTGGTGGACCAGCTCACCGCATCTCATTTGCGAATCCACCTTGGGCAATTGGCAGAGAGAGGCTCAGGGTCATCCACTTTGGCGAGGCATATTGCCAGCATCCGAAGCTTTTTCCGATGGTTAGAAGAAAATGGAGAAATCACCACCAACCCCGCCACTCAACTTCGTCGGCCGAAGAAAAAACAAAAACTCCCCCATTATCTGGAAGAGAAGGAAATCGATGCCTTATTAAGCACCCCTAAAAAAGATGAGCCTGGTGGGCTTCGTGACCAAGCCATCTTGGAGACTCTTTATTCCACTGGGTGTCGGGTTGCCGAACTGGTGGCCCTCAATGAAACCGACTTGGATTGCAAACAAGGTATCGCGCGATTGCGCGGCAAGGGCCGTAAAGAAAGGATTGGCATGTTGGGCGGTCCTGCAGTGGAAGCTCTCGAAGCCTATCTCAATCAAAAATCTCTCCATTCGCAAAACCATGGTCCGGTTTTCCTAAACCGCAAAGACACGCGCCTGAGTACAAGGTCAGTAGCAAGGCTGCTTGAAAAACATTTACGAAAAGCAGGCATCCATCGGCAATGTAGTCCTCACACTTTGCGACACTCTTTTGCAACCCATCTACTCCGCCGGGGAGCCGATTTACGTTCGGTGCAAGAGCTGCTCGGACATGCAAACTTGTCCAGTACTCAAATTTACACACACGTAAGCATAGAGGGCTTACGGAAACTTTACGCCCAGGCTCATCCCTTAGGAAAAGAAGAAACCCGCCGACCAAAGCCGACGGGTTGATTGGTGACCCCAAGGGGATTCGAACCCCTGTTGCCAGGATGAAAACCTGGTGTCCTAGGCCAGACTAGACGATGGGGCCTGTGGACTTTCCCAAGCGGAATTCCGCAAAAGAAGGCCGAAAAGAATAAGCTTGCAGAGCGGCCATGTCAAGATGAAAGCCAAGCTGAGACCTCCTTAACAACCCAATTCCTTCTCCGCACTTTGATATTCCTTGACCATGGCCAGCACCACTGAATCTGCGCCAAGGGTTTCTGGAGGTAGAGTCGAAAGAGTGTAAGTTTCCACCTCAAAATCTTCTAGCCCAGCCTCCAAGGCAGTGCCCACTGCCGATACCCATGGAGTGGCCTTCATGCTCTCCCCAAATCGTTTTTTATATAAGGGAATGTGGCAGTGGACCCAAGTTTGGACCTCTTTGGAAGTGGCTTTCAGGTCCTCCAGCGCCAGACCCAAATCAGTCCATTGCCGACCCGGGCCATCGGCCGAACGCTGGCGCACTTGATGAAACCAACGGTCCCTCGCCAAGCCTTCTAACCAAGCAAAGTCAGCCGAGCTAGGAGGACCTTGCCAAGTAATGGCCGAAGAAATTTGAACTTTCGCTACTGGAATCTGATTTTTTTGGATGGCTAGTATGGCCTCTGCCGGGGACTCACCGACCACTTCACCGTGGCACAAATCCCAACAGACTCCGATGTGCTGGGTAGAAACCCCACTGGCGGCCAACCACGAACAAAGTTCGGTTACGCTCTCCAGGGCTCCATCGGGTTCGGGTTCAAAACCAACCACCACTTCCACCCCGGTTTGAGTTTTTATCCAACTAAGGCCATGGGCCAAACGTTCCAAGTGGCGAATCACCTCATTCGAATCCCGAGTCACCGGCCCGTAACCCAAAGGACAAGTCGACACCGAAACGCAAGCACCCGGCTCCTGCCAACTAGCCACCAATTCTGCCACCTGCAGGGTGTAAGCCAATCGCTCGGGATGAGACCAATCCGGCAGAAAAGCTTTTTCCTTTACCAAAGTTGAGTGGAATCCTCCAAATGGAAAAGCATTGGCAGTCCACACTTGGACTCCACTTTGGTCTAAAGCAGTTTTTAATGCCGTCCCCTTATGAGGATTGACCAAGCAGTCTTTTGCAAGGTTAGCGCCTAGAGAAAGCCCAAATCCTGGCGGGACATTTCCTTGCAAGCCCTGAGCCCATTGCCTCACTGGTCCTTGTAAGGAGTGGTGGACCTGCTCCCAGGTATCAGCCGGAAACACATTGCCGCACAAAGCAAGCCGAGCCATCGACGACTTCCTAATTCCAAAGAGGGGCGGATTCCAACAATAAGAGAGCCGCGTTGGGGAATTTTGTCAAAAAATGGCGCGCAAGTTCTTTCCCACGCTCTGGGGATCCGCCTTTCGCCAAGGCCTGCAAAACAGCGAGGCCCGCTTTCTCTGAGTGGGGTTCTTCTTTGGCCCAAGACCGGGCAGCCGAGACCAAAACCTGGGCTTCCGCGTCATCGTCGGCAAGCAATTGCAAATAGGTGGTTTCAGCCGATTCAATCGGCACCATTTCTTCCACCATTTCTTCCGTCAACTCCGCCGGATTCACCGGCTCCAAAGGCTGCTTGGGTTGCCCCGAAGCTTCCTTCGCCACAAGCTTTTCACCATTCAAGGAGGCCACCGAATTCGCTTGGATTAACAGGGGTCGGTGGACCTCAACGGGAACTTCCAAAAGAGTTCCTTCGGCTCCTTCAAATTTCACCTTTCCATACCAATAAGAACCTGCCGCCACAGGAGTCAATTCAGGAATTTCAAAGGCAACGGTTCGTGCCCCGCCGCGAGGAATAGTAAAGCGGGAACTTCCACCTCCCTCGAAGGCTTGAAGCAACTGAGAGGAAACCCGAAGTGACTTAGACGTGTGAGCCAGCCGTAATTCAGCACCTGCAAATTGAGCTTGCAATGGAGCTCTGCCGATGGAAGGAAAAGTCAATTGGCAGGTGTAGTTGCCTTCATCAAAGTAGCCTAAATCAGTTTCCACCTCGTAGGCGATGCCTCGAAATGCAATGGCACCCGCAGCATTTTTAATTTCCAACATCAGATCCTCACGCAATTCCATAGTCTGCAAAGAATGAGGCATGTGCAAACTCACCCCACACCCATCCGCAGGGATTTTTAAATCCCAATTAACCAGGCCGTAAAAAAGTCCTTTGCCATCCATAATGGTGGCTCGGATGGGATCCGGTTCAATCACCCACGGGGCAGAAACCGGAATGGCCACTCCAAATATTTTCCCCGACACCCGAGGAGTTTCAGTCGTTAATAGAGATTGAACCGGCAGGTAGCCGAACCCTTGCCCCACTGGAACGTTCAACACGTCTTCACCAGCAACCAAGCCCGAAAATTTCACATCTAAGTCCACCAAAGCGGGAGTATTCGTGGACCATCGAGCAGCCAGGGCATACTCCAAAACAGAGCCGGCTTCCACGGGGACGGTCATTTCGTGGCTTTGTCCATCCTTAAGAAAAAAGCGCCCTCGTTTTTGGCGGTCTTCGGCGTAACGAACGCCGGAAACCGAACCCGCGCCAGGCCGATATTCATTTCGCCCGCCTCCTTTTTGGGTCACTTGGATGGTCGCTTGGGTGGCGCCATAAGGAACTGCAAAAAATCGTCGCACCAAACTGGACGCGTCCATGGCGAAAGAATCATGAACCGTGGCATCCTCTGCGGCCGCCACCAAAGGAATCACGACGGTGACTGGAATGATGACATCGGCGCCTAAAGTCCTGGGTTTATCAGCATCCCACAACAAAATGCGCGTTTCATGAAGCCCCGGGGCAAGTCCGTTAGCAAGTAAACGCACCGGAAAACTTTGACCTTTGGAACTCGTGTAAATCGCTGCCGGGACTTCCACCCAAGAGGCTTCAGACTCCAATTCAAAAGTGCGGAGGAAATTGGCTTTTTCGGCATTGCTGGCCTCTTCATCAAAGCGCGGCACCACTTTCACCGCTTGTTCAAAGTTTCCAGCCGACGGTAAGCCGCGCCAATAAATGCCGGCGCCAATACCAAATTGATTTTCGGTTGCTACCTTAAATTGCCGTTCATCCCAAGACAGATTATCCAGCTCTTGCAAAAATTTCCACGCTTCACTCATGGCAATGAAACCATGGCCTTGCTCAATCCAAGCATGTTGGGGAAGACGCTGGGCAGAAAGTCGAAAGGCGCGGTGAATCCGAGCCGGACTGACCGAGACTTGAGAGCTTTGAGCAGCGCAATTCATCAAGGCTACACACCCAGCCATTTGTGGGGCCGCCATCGAAGTTCCATTCCAACTTTCACCCAAAGACATTCCCCACGAAGGCAATGCCGAAAGGGCTGCGCCAGGGGCGGCAAAATCTATCCCCATGCTGCCATTAGGTAAAGGTCCACGACTAGAAAATTCAAACAGCACTGGGGCGGAAGGATTTAGCGAAGCATAATTCGATTGCTGAGTGGCGGGCCAGACCGCGGCTGCAATAGAGAATGCATCCTCAGTCGTTGCAGGCGCGCCGACGGTGCTTAACGTTGGGCCTTCGTTACCTGCACTGGTCACAATACTTAAGCCTCGGCGGGTGGCCTCTTCGACGACCCAAGCATCAGGCTCCCTGCCGTCGGCAAAGAAAGACGGGCCACCGAAAGAAAGATTGGCCACTTGGCAACCAGCTTCCACCGCGTAATCGAGGGCTTTGATAATCGAATAACCGCTGGTGGCGCCCCCATATTTTCCATCGCCCACCTTGATGGCCACAATTTCGACTCCGGGAGCAATCCCATTCAGGCGCCCTCCTTCTCCTTCATAGGCTCCAATAATCCCCGCCACATGGGTGCCATGACCATGAGCATCAAAAAAGAACTGCATACTCTTGCCGTCGGCGGCAACTTTGACGGCGTAATTCAATAAGGCTTCATCACCAAGAGTGGCCCAATCTCCACTGTGGGTAAAGTCACGAAGGGCGAGCTCCTCATCGAGGTTGCCGTCTTCGTCGTTATCAAAAACCACTCGCCATTCCTTGCCGTCATGAAAAACCAAACCATCCCAAACCGGGCCGACATCGGCAAAGGAATCCCATTTCCTTTGAAGTTCCTTCTCTGCCAAAGAACTTTCGTCAAACTCGACTCCTTTGGATTCCATTCGGGCCCGAGCTTCCTGATATCTCTTGCTTCCCTTTTGCCATTCCTTGCGGCGAGAACTTTCCAAACGACCCTGCAATCCGGCGGGTAGAAAATCTTGATCCAACCGTAACAATCCAAATTCTCGGCCTTCTTTTGCCCATTGGCCTAAGGTCAATTGACGTCCACTCAATCCGTACAAAGTGCCCTTCTCGGCAGCTACAAAATGTTCGATTTGAATACGGCCATCGGTGGTAGCGTCATACCAATCCACCAGTTTGCGGCCACCTTGGGAAGTCTGCTGAAGTAAAGGATGACCAGGATCCACGCCGGTATCGAGAACCGCCACGCGAATGCCACGGCCATCGAACTCAGGATGGGCAGCAAGAAAGGCAGTAACGCCTAAGTCGGCCTTGGGCAATTGCCCCTGGAGAACTTCTTGGGAAGGAAAGGAGAAGCAGAGGAGTAGGGATGGAAGGAAGTACATGGGGACCTCCAGTTTATCCACCCACTCATCATTCTTGGGAAATAGCTATTCCTTCGCGCGCGCCCAGAAAGCCGCATCCACCAAGATTCGCGAACATGAGGGGCAAGTCATGACGCTCTTTCCGACCCGAACCTTGCCTTGGTCATTGGGTTGGATGGCCATTCCGCAACCTTCACAAGCCCCCTCCGCCATTCGTGCCACCGGCCTTCCCTTGCGGGGTTCGTACAGGGCTTGGTAACGGTGCAAGGTGTCAGCCCCCACCCGTGCCGCCACCTCTGCCCGCTGGCCTTGGCGCGCTTCAAGTTCCTGCAGGAGTTCCACTTCATCCTCCCCGGCCTGGGAACGAAACTCAATCACAACTTCTTGGGCTTGGGAAGCCTCAAGCAAAGTTGCCTCCTTGCTGGTCGCAAGGGTTTCGGCCTCATCCATACACGCCAAGGCTTGGTCTTGGGCTTCGGAAACGCGGGTTCTCAATGCCTCGGCTTCATGCTGGGCAATTTGAACGGAGGAAGCATCGCGAGCCTCGCGAGATTGAGCTTCTAGTTTTTGAATCCGTAGTTCATCTACGCTCAAATCCACCTCCAAGCCATCAGCTTTGACCAGTAAAGCCTTGCGCTCCTCATCCATTTTGGAAGCGGTCGCTTCAAGAGCTTCAGCAACTTGCTCCTTCTCCCTAATCTCAGTAGGCAGTCCGCCAATCCTGGCACTCAAGCGGGCAATGCTCCGGTCCAAATCTTGGAGTCGGACTAGGTCAACGAGGACTTTTTCCACGAAAGTATTATGACACGCCGTCGATGAAGCCAGCTAATTTACGAGCCCGGATAGGGTGTTGCAATTTTCGAATGGCTTTGGCCTCAATCTGGCGGACCCTTTCTCGAGTAACCCGGAAAATCCGGCCCACTTCTTCCAAGGTGTAGGTGTAACCATCACCGATGCCATAGCGCAATTTGACGATTTCTCGCTCACGGAAAGTCAAGGAATCCAAAACTTCATCAATCCGTTCTTTGAGCATGCCTTGGCCAGCTCTTTCCACCGGATTTTCGGAAGTTTCATCTTCAATGAAATCGCCAAAGTAGGAATCTTCAGAATCTCCAATCGGTCGGTCCAAGCTAATTGGATGCTTGGCAATTTTCATGACCCGATTGGCTTCATCCACTGAGATTTCGGCAGCTTCAGACATTTCTTCAATGCTTGGCTCCCGACCCATGGTTTGCAGCAATCGCTTTTGTACCGCCCGTAGCTTTGACATGGTTTCAATCATGTGAACCGGAATGCGAATGGTGCGGGCTTGGTCTGCAATGGAACGCGTAATGGCCTGACGAATCCACCACGTTGCGTAAGTGGAGAATTTATAACCCCGACGGTATTCGTATTTTTCTACCGCTTTCATTAAGCCGGTATTCCCCTCTTGAATGAGGTCCAAAAAGGACAATCCACGGTTGCGGTATTTCTTGGCAATAGAAACGACCAAACGCAAGTTACCCGAAGACAAATCCCGTTTTGCTCTTTCATAAGCATCCAAAGAACGATTGATGCGCCACATACGCCGGTCAAAAGCCGAGAAATCTTCTAATGCCCTAATTTCCCAGGCTTCGTTTTCTTTGGCCATTTCGGCGAAAGCTTGCTTGCCAGCTTGGGTGCGTTTCTCAGCTGGATCAAAAGTATCCATGCGGGTTCTTAAAGCCCGCCATTGCTCCAGACGCCCGTCCAAAACCAAAATCATGTCTTGGACATGGTTGACTTGAAAGTGCAACTCTTCGGTCAAAATGGCAACTCGGCGTTGGCGGGCACGCATATTGCGCTGGAATAAAGAACGCTCCGCCTTGGTCAGCCTGGAATCCAAGTGAATTTGATAACCCACTGTGGCCAAATCACGAAGTCCTTCGATGGATTCAATATGGCCCCCGAGTCGTTGTTCCAAATCCTGCTTGGTCAATTCGAAGCCTGCTCCGCCGTCAATGTTGGAAGAAGTGCCTTCTTCGGCTCCCTCTTCAGCAGCTTGCTTTTTCAAGCGACGGTTAAAGTGAATGACGCCAAAAGAAGAGTTCGCTTGGGCCGACGGGTTCACTTTGAGAGTTCGGTCAAAAGCCGTCTCGCCATCTTTTACCTGGCGAAGTAAATCAATCACCATGTCCCAAGCTAGCCCCGACTCCAGAGCCCAACGCCGGAATAGTTTGCGGGAGACTTCGGTTTTCTTAGCCAAAGAAATCTCTTCAGCCCGAGTCAGCAACGGGATTTCACCCATCTGAGTGAGATACATCCGCACCGGGTCGTCAATCTTTTCAAGGACGGGGTGAGCGGCCCTGGCTGCAGCGCGGGTTGCGGAAACCGCCAAGGGTTTGGTGGCCACCGGCATCGCGGTGGTAATCATCGGCTGCTCCGTGGCAGGCTCGGAAGTCTCCGTCACCCGAATCCCAGCATCCTCCAGGCGGTCAAAAGCTTCATTGATGGCCAAAAGGGCTTTAGCACCCAACTTAGAGGCAGAGAGTTCATTTTGAATCTCTTCGAAACTCAAGAAGCCTTGTTCGGTTCCTTTGGCTACGAGTGCCTCAAGGGCGGATTCAATTTTGCGAGTCAGAGTGGTGGTTGGCATATTGGTTAATGGGGGTCTTCTTCAAAGCTTGGTGAAAGTGATATTTTGCGCTGAAATCCTGCAAGCTCCTGATCCGAGATTTGGGAACCAGTTTTGGCGTCTGTTCCGGTAAATCTTTCTCGGTTGTGGGGCAATGCCTCTAGGGCGCTACAAAGGACTTGCTCGAAATCCTCCGCTGAAATGTGCCGCAGGTGGTCTAACCAGGAGGTGGATTCCTGGTCTTGAAATTCTGTTAGGGCCCGGTCGAGAGATCCGGCTTTCCCTTGTTGTCGCTGATCCAGACACCAATCCAAAAGGCGTTTAGCCAAGTTGTCTCCTAGAGACAGGGAGGTGAGTTCTTGGTGATATGCGGATGCCAGCGACGGGTCTTTCAACACCGCTGCAACGATTTCTCTTTCGTTAAGTCTGAGTACCTCCTTGTTCGAATTTTCCTTGTGTGTGGGTGGCGCTGTTTGCTTGTCGGGTTGAGGAAAGGGTGGACTGGCCACTCCCGTCAGCCGACGCAAACTCTGTGCTGTGATGTTCAGAGAATCACAGGCCCGATTTGTCCAAAGCTCTTCCAGCACAGGGTTTGGAGTAGTTTGAATCCACCCCGCCATTTCCTGAGCGGCCTTAGCCTGGACAGCCGGAACCCGAAAATCCCCCTTAAGGGACCACGTGTACAGACGCCAATCGATTATATCCCGTGCTTGGCCTACTCGTTGGGAAAGTTCTGCAACTTCTCCCTTCTGAACCATGTCGGCTGGGTCCATTCCAGAGGGCAATATGGCCACTCGTACATCCACTCCTTCGGCCACCAATACCTGAGCAGCACGATAGGCCGCCTTTTGGCCAGGAACGTCTGCATCAAATAGCAACACCACCGGCTGGTCATAACGTCTTAGCCGACGGGCATGGTCTTCCGTCAAAGCGGTCCCCAAAGCGGCAACGGTGGTTGTGAATCCGGCTTGGACCATAAACATGACATCCAAATACCCCTCCGTCACCACGATGGGCGAGTCTGGGCTGGAGCGCAATCCATCCTGCAACCGGTCCAAACCATAAAGGAGCCGCCGTTTGGGAAAGCACGGGCCCTCAGGGGAATTCACGTATTTCCCAGCATGACCCGCTTGGTCGGCCCTGGACCCGGGCAAATAACGACCGCCAAAACCCGCCATGCGTTCGCCGGGCTCTAACACCGGAAACATCAAGCGGTCCCAAAAATGAGCATGAAAACCGGGGCGGTCGGAATTTTTTCGAATCAGCCCCGCTTCCTCCAAGGCTTCAATTTCGAATCCTTCCTTCATCAAGCGGTCTTCAAGCCAGCCTTTTTCGGCCGGGGCCCAACCCAAAAAAAAATCTTTCCACAAGTCAGCCTCCAAACCCCGTTCGCTCAAATAATCACGGGCAGGCTTGCCCAGCGGCCCATCAAAAGCTTCCACAAATAAACTCTTGGCTCTGCTCAACGCTTCCCGAGCCACTTTCCGTTTACCCGCAGCCTTGCTATCGCCACGCACTTGGCTGGGCAAATCCACCCCAGCTTGGTCCGCCAAGAGCCGCACCGCTTCCATGAATTCCAAGCCATCCATTTCACGAACGAAAGTAATGATGTCCCCCCCCTTGCCGCAGCCGAAGCATTTGAAAAAGCCACGCTCCGGGTGGACCGTAAACGAAGGAGACTTCTCAGCATGAAAAGGGCACAAACCCCACAGCCGACCCCCTTTGCGATTGAGCTGGACCCTTTGCCCCACCACCTGCTCTATCGGCAGGCGCTCTTTAATGGCATCCAGAATGGGCTGTAAGTCGTTCATCAAATGGAAAAATCGAAGGCCATCTCATGCTAACAACTGCGCCCGCACCGCGGCTAGCCAAAGTGCCGGAGAAACCGTTTCTGGGCGGTCATCCGAAGCCACCCCTTGGGCGGTAAGGGCATCGGCCGCCAAAGGGTACGCGGACCTTAATCGGGGCAACACCTTTTTACGCCGCTGCTGGAAAGCTCCACTCAACATTTCCTTAAGAAGGGTTTGCTCTGCTTGACTGGGAGCGTCTGCCCGCGGTTGCAAATGGAGAAATGCCGAATCCACTTTTGGGCGCGGCCAAAACACTTCCGGGGGCAAACGCCGACCCATTTGGGCATGAAATGAAAGTGCCAAACGTATCGAAAGTGGGCCGACGGATTTGCCGGTTGCCCCCACCGCCTTTTCGGCCATTTCTTTTTGCAATAACAGGCAGGCTCCTTGCATGGACCGGCCCGGCAAGCGGCCAAGAAAAGGTCCGGAAATGGAATAAGGCAAGTTGGCCACTACCTTAGCTTGAGAATACTTGGCCCACCACTCCTCCACTTTAGGATGCAACAAGGGGTCCTTACCAAGCGCATCCCCCTGCACCAATTGCAATTGGCCCGAATCCAGAGCGTCGGCGAAACTTTCCTCCAACCAAGCAAAAAGGCCATGGTCCAACTCTACCGCAAAAACTTGCGCCCCAACCGCCAACAAAGCAGCGGTCAATGCGCCGGCTCCGGGACCAATCTCCAGTACCGCATCTCCGGCTTGCACTTTTGCATCTTGAGGGATTGCTTGCAACAAGGCCGGGTCCACCAAGAAATTCTGGCCAAATCTTTGGTTAGGACGCAGACCCCGGGAAGCCAGCATCGCTTGCAATTCCCGCCGCTTCATGAACCCGCTACCCAAGCGACAAATGCTTCAGGATAGATTTGCTCTTGGTGAAGCGAAACGGCCAGGGCGGCCCGTAGATGAGGGAGACTTTTCTCCAAGATGGGGCCGGCAGTTTCGCGGCAATTCTCCTCAGATTGTTGCCATAAAGGAAGAATTTGGAGCCGAAAGAATGGTTGAGCGTCGGCTATCCAGCGAAAGCCTACATCCTCGGCGCGGTCATTGGCATCCAGCTTGCGTTGATGAGGAAGCCCCGGTTCGACCAGTTGATAGGAAGCGAATGAGCCGCCAGCACAAACCCCACTCATACCCGGTTCTTCTGCCAACCATTCCCAAACATTACCGTGAAAATCATAGGCCCCGTCCATAGTACGGCTACTTTCAAAAACCCCGACCGGAAGTGCTCGGCCTAAGCCTAAATCCAATGTATTGCCCGGCAAAAACCGAGTATCTCCAGTCCAAGCAAGATGGTCCCATTCTTCCCAGCTAGGAAGCCGACCACCCTGGAGTTCGGCCCAGGCTTGGGCTTCATCGCGAGTCATGCCGGCGGCCGGAAAATTGGCGGTGTGGGAAGACACTTCGGAACCCAAGTATTCTCCCCGAGTCACCTCAAAACGATTGACGATTAATAGGGACTCACCACTTCCACTACTCTCATTGGGACCAGACGCCAGCACCAAGCCATGAAAAGACTCCCCGCCATGGGACGGGGAGTCAGGCTGACAAGAAGTCCAGAGGAAGCAGACAATCAGCGCCGAAATGCTGCGGCGCATCAATCTATTCGACGAACATATTGACGACGCCTTTGGTAATGGCAGAAGATTGGGCAGCATGCATAGCAAACAAAAATGCCAAACCGTAAGCCATCACGATGGTGGTGGCAATTAAGGCAAAGCGCATGCCTCCGCTTTCCACCGTCTCAACTTCGTCCTGGTTAGGACGAGCACGGCCAGCACCCCGACCGCTCCGGGTTCCAGCACGGGCGGCGGCAGGCTCAGCCGTTGCCGGTTCCACCTCTTCCATTTCTACTTCCTCGACTCCATCATCAAGCAAAGTATCTTCTTCGCTGAGTTGGGTGGTCACCATACCTTGATCAGAATCCTCGGCTTCTTCGAAGAGAACTTCTTCCACTTCCAGGACTTCTCCCAAATCTTCTTCGCCGCCACCTAATCCGATGTCACCGGCAAGCCGATCAACATCCTCTGCCCGTAGGCGCATTTTGGAGCCATCCCGGAAGGCACGAATCTCCCCTGCTGAGATTAAACGCTTAAGGTCTTCCTCTTCGAGAGAAAGTTTGTCCAGGGCCTTGTCAAAGGAGAAAAAGTCGCTGTCGCTCATAGTTTTTTTTGGGGGTCAAACTGAAGTGGGTAACCCTAGGATACGCTAATCTGTCGGCGAAGGTCCAAGGGGTTCCTGGACATCTACCCCGCGTTTTTTGAGCAGTTTCTCAAGTTCTTTAAAACTATATTCAGATTCATCATTAAACGCATCCAAGGCGGTGTCCAAACGGATATTCCGCGACCCAACATGGACGAGGCGATGTGAATTGCTTGCTCCGCCACGGGCTTCATAAACGGCCAACCGTTGGGTGTGCTGGTCAATGACATAAAGTAGGGAGACTCCTTGCTGGTAAGGGCCAGTTACCGCCATATAACGCAACAGCGGGGAAGTTTCAGCTCGAACCTGGGCAGGAGAAAACCAGTGGCTCAACAGCGCCCCTAGGCAGGCCGCGAGCAGGAGGGTCGGGATTTGAGAATTGGACATTAGGAAGCAGGAAGTTGTGAGGCTAAGAGGAGAGATAGAGCATATTCTAAATCCAGCAGGCTGTCTTGGCCGTTGGATTCTCTGACCAAAGCAAAGGAGGCCTTTTCAAGGCGAAGTCGGGCAAAGGCTTGGGAAAGGTCTAAGTCCACCGAGAGTTCAGGCAAAGAAGTGGCGTGGGCAACCGCCAACTGCTTGGCGTCTTGGTGAACTAGGCTAGGCCCCAACAATAGCCCTGGAACTTGATTGGGCCGAGAAATCAGAGCTAAACAACTAGGGATCTGGGCCATTTGCTTCGCCGCATCACCGACGGAAGTCGTGGTGTCGAAGCAAGGCACCTCTCTTTGAAGAAAAGCTCCTAACCCCTGCCCCCTAGACTCTAGAGCCTGGAGCGCTGCTGCCAATGCTTGGGATTCCCTCGGCAAAGCCACCCCTCCCTCCTTTAGCAAAGCAGCCAATTCACGCCGGCCGGAGGTGGAGGAATCATTCTCAAAGCGGTTGGTCAATGCAGCGATGGGAAAAGTGAGCGGAATCAAAAGAAGTCGAAAAAAAGCCAGCAAGGGAGCCAACCACAATAACCGACGTAAGGGTTCGGTTGCCATCCACTGCTTCGGGGCGACTTCAGCAAATACAAAAACCAACGGAGTCAATATCAAGGCTGTCCACGCTTCCGAATCCTGCCAACCCCATTGCACCGCCAGCAGGACGCCCGCCTGAACCGTCAGGCTATTGGCCAAGTTGTTGCCAATCAATAAGGTCGCCAGAAAGGAGCCCGAAGGTTGCAAAGTTCTGGCCAGCAAAGCGGCGCGTCGGTTAGTCCTTGCGAAATGCCGAAGCTTTAAGGGATTGGTTCCATACCAACCGGTTTCGCTGCCAGCAAAAAAAGCGCTCAATAAGAGCCCGACGAATAGCAGGGTCATGGCCATTAAGAATTCTTCTCTTTAACGGATTTCTGAACCCATAAATCTAGTTCCACCAGCCGTGGGCCTTGGCATTGCCGAACCTGCACTTGAAAATCGGCGCTTTCTCCAGTCCAAGAAATTTCGTCGCCAACTTCCGGAATCCGACCCAGCTTTTCTTCCACCAAACCTCCCAAAGTGTCAATGCGGGGATCAACTTTTCCGGGGTCGCCCCACTGGTCCCGAAACTCATGCAAAGGCAAGCGCGCACTCACCCGCCAGTGATACTCACTCAAATGTTGAATGAGTGGAACTTCAAAAAAATCTTCTTCAGGAAGACGGTCCAAAAGGGTATCCGCCCAGCGGCCCCTTTCAATAATTCCAGCCGCCTGACCAAATTCATCCACCAATAAAACAAAGGGTGAACCACAATCACGAAGCAAGGGTACCCCAGAAGCAATCGGCGCCAACTCCGGAAGTATGGGAACCGACTGCATAGCATCGGCCACCGTTTCCCCCACTGGCTGACGACTGAGGTCCAAAATGCCGGTGATGTCTTGCTCCTCGCGGACGGCAGCCCAACCCTTGCCAGCTTGTTTCATTTCTTTGCGCGCCTGCAACAAACTCATGCTCGCGGGCAATTGAAATACTCGGTCCAATGGCCTTCGTAAAGCACCGGCCCGCAATGTCGCCATCTCGAGGAGATGGTGAATAAGTCCCCGCTCCTCTTCCGCCATAAGTTGCAAGCCTTCCCGATGCAAAAGCACAGTGAGGTCCTCGCCGGCTAGCGGGGTCCGCTTGGGATTAGGAACCACCCAACGCTTGCCAAATGCTCGGGCCGGTCGGCCAAACAGCTGATGCAAAACCCATAACGGAATCAGCCAATACCGCGCCCAACCATAAGGACGACGACTGCCCCACATCTTGGGGAGAATCTCGCCGACAATCACCAAAGTGGCTACCGCCAAGAGTGCCACCAAACCTGCCTGTTGCGCTGGCAAAGTCTTCGCCAGCCCAGCCGCCCAAGCAAACCAAGTGAGGTTTACCGCCAGATTGGCAAACAACACCAAACTTAAAGAACCCACTTTGTCCTTCAGTAAAGTACCAATCCAATGCGAGTGTTGGTCCGCCGAACGATTTGCAAGAGTAAAAAGTACCGCCTCTGCTCCGGAAAAAATTCCTGAACAAAGCAACAAAATAAAACCCGTAAATCCGTCGCTCATGCGTTCTTCACCAAAATGGGCAAACTCAAACGAACTTCAAAGCCACCCACAGCCAAATTTTCAGCATCCATAGTACCCCCCAATTGCCCAACCGTGGCATAAGCCAAAGCAAGGCCAAGACCGGTTCCTTCTCCGACCCCTTTGCTGGTCACAAAAGGTTCAAATAAATGCGGAAGGATTTCAGGTTTCACCCCTGGGCCATTATCCACAATTTGAATGCGCACCATTGGGCCATCGACCTGGGCGCTAATCTTAATTTCACCACCCTTTTCTCTGGTTGCCTGGTCCTCATCTAGCGCATCCAGTGCATTTTGAACTAAATTCAAAAAGACAGGAAACAAATCGCCCAGGTTTCCGCGCACAAAAATTTCTGTCGGATTACTTGGAGTATGCAATTGATGAGGAGAAAGCCGATGACCTAAAAAAATGGGTAAATCCTGCCATATTTTTTGCAGCGAACATTCCCCCGACTCCACTCTAGCCGGAGCAAGGTCCAATAGTTTTTGCACTAGATCTTGAATCCGGTGCAAAGCATCTCGAGTCAAGTTTCCATGTTTTTGAGCCCGCGGAGAATGGCTTTCGGCCCGTAGGGTTTCCAGCCCTTGCAATGCTCCTGCCAAAGGACTATTTATCTCGTGAGCAAGTCCTGCGGCTAAGGTTCCCATGGCGGCCAATCGGTCTTGTCTGCCTGCCCTTCTCTCTGCCTCACTGGCCCGCGTTGTGGCACGGTCCACTTCTTCTTGCAATTCCGCTTGAAAACCTTGAATGCGAGCCATCATGGTATTGATGGATTTCAACAAAGCTTTAATTTCTTGGCTTCCTTCCTCAGGCAAAGGAGAAGGTTTTTGGTCAGCACCAAAAGAATGAACCGTTGCCACCAAACCTTCTACCGGACGAAGTAAAGCTCTGCCCAAAAATCGGTGCAAAATAAAACCTCCTAACAAGGTCGATGCACCGGCAGCAAATAAGACCCGCATCCAGAGCGGCAGGGTTGCCGGCAATGGAGGTAACCTGACATACACCCCGCCCCAGATGGACCGTTCGTTTGAAAAAGGTATGTGGGTCACCAAGGGCATAGCCAAACCCCCCGCAACTGGCACTGATTCAGTTTGGGAAGTTGCTTGCTCTAAGGCTTGGGTGATTTCTCCTAAGGGGAAATCATCGGGTCGAAAGCGGCTCCCAAGAGGATTCAAAACGGCTCTCACTGGCACCGCCACTCCATCCAATTTGAGCATTCTTCTGTCCACTAAAAGAGCGGCCTCAAATTCCTCCCACAAGGGCCAATCCAACATGGCCCCAATATCACCCGCGTCCGAAGGATCGAAACGCGCCGTAAATTTGGCTTTGACTTGCTCTTCTAAACGAGCCCGGCGGCGGTGGTCGTCGGCTTCCCGTTGAGACTCATCCAGCCATGCCCAAACTGCCAATGCACCAAGAATCCCGGCATTGACCAGCAGAAGAACCAGGGTGACGCGAACCCGTAATCGCATTTCAAGCTGCTTGCCCGAATTGCTTGAGCAAATCGAACAAGGGCAGGAAAAGTGCAAGCGCAATTACCCCAACTAAGAGGGCCATGACCACCAACATGATGGGTTCTAGGAGCTTCAAGGCAATATCCAAAGCTCGCTTAAAGTTTTCTTCAAAGGCCGCACCGACCCGCAAACACATGCGGTCAAGTTCACCCGTTTCTTCCCCGACTTCAACCATGGAAATGGTGACATCATCAAAACATCCGGTGGAGTCCAGTGCCGAAGCAATGGATTCTCCTTCTCTGACTTCTTCGCGTACTTCATCAATGGCATCCCGATAGATTTCATTCGACAAGGCGCCGCGAACAATCTCAAAAGCTTGCAGGTGAGGGACACCACTGGAAACCAAGGTGCCGAAGGTGGTCGCGAAGCGTCCGATTTGTCCTTGCTCAGTCAATTGGCCGAGGATGGGTAAACGCAGCAATAGGCGGTGATTCCACCGCCGAAAGGCGTGGGACCGAAAGTAAGCGGTTTGATAAACCACGAACCCAATGACTGGGATGCCCGTAAATAGGTACCAATATGCAACAAAAGTTTCACTTACCGTAATCAGAACGACGGTGATTTTCGGTAATTGCAACCCCATCTCTTCATACAGGGATTGGAATTTGGGAATCACGAAACCCATGAGTCCGCCAATGACCACCACGGCGACAAAGAAAATGACCAACGGATAGGTCATCGCACTTTTGGTGCGGTCCTTGAGATCCTGAGACCTTTCTTGAAATTCCGCTAAACGATTCAAGACGGTGTCTAAAACACCCCCGGCCTCTCCGGCGCGCACGAGGTTGACATACAGTTCATCAAAGACATCTGGGTTTTGAGCCAATGCGTCGGAAAGAGGTTGACCTTCTTCGACCATTTCGGCGCTGTCCAGAATGGCATCTTGAAAACGGCCCGATGGCCACTGGTCCGCCAGAATGCGCAAGTTGCGCAGGACCGGCAAGCCCGCCTCAGTCAGGGTGGCCAGCATGCGGGTGAACCGAGTGAGATGCTTTAAAGGCACCCTGCGCCGAACCCGAACAGTAGGTTCTCTGCCACCGCCCCCACTAGCGGGTACTTGCCGACTAGCAGGTCGGCTTTGAGGAGCAGTTCGACGTTGGATTTTGGCCATTAATCCTTTTGGGTTTCTCTTATGACTTCGTCAAGGGTGGTTTTGCCGGCGGCAGCCAACTCCATCGCCCTTTCGTGGAGGGTCTTCATTTTGCGCTCGCGGGCAAGTTCACGCAAAGCCAAGGTGCTGGGATTATGAAGAAACTGTTCTTTGAGGTTTTCGTCTAAGGGCAGAATTTCATAAATTGCGGTTCGGCCGGCGTATCCCGTGAAGTGACATTCGTCACAACCCTTACCCCGCGTAAATTCCTCCGGGCCTGAAAGGTTCAAACGAAGTTGTTGGTTTTCATCGGCTTTTTGAAGCTCACCACAGTGATTACAAACACACCGCAACAATCTTTGAGCAACGATACCCTCCAATGTGGCAGCAAGTAGAAATGGCTCAACACCCAAATCTACCATTCTGGTTACCGTCGATGAAGCATCATTGGTATGCAAAGTGGAAAGTACCAAGTGCCCTGTCAATGCAGCTTCAACCGCAATTTGAGCGGTTTCCGGGTCACGAATTTCACCAATCAGAATAATGTCCGGGTCTTGACGCAACATGGTACGAAGCACGCGCCCGTAATTCACCCCGATATCGTCATTCACTGGAACTTGAACGATTCCTTCCAAATCATATTCCACCGGATCTTCCACCGTCAGTATTTTGCGGTCCTCGGTGTTGACCTGTTGGAGCAAGGAATAAAGCGTGGTGGTCTTGCCAGAGCCGGTTGGTCCGGTCACTAAAACAATACCGTGAGGACGTGAAATAAATTCACGCAGCTGGGCTTCTTCATCACTAAGCAAGCCCAACTTACTTAAATCCAGGCGCAAAGACTGGCGGTCTAAAACCCGGAGTACCACACTTTCCCCACCTTGAGTAGGCACCGTTGAGACCCGGAAATCAATCGGGTTTCCATCCACCACCAATTCAATGCGGCCATCCTGGGGCAACCGGGTTTCGGAAATATCTAAATTCGCCAACACCTTAATCCTCGACACGATTGCCGTAGCAAGGTGAGCCGGAGGTGGGTCTACCTCATACAAAACTCCGTCGACCCGCATGCGAATCCTAAATTCCCCTTGATAAGGTTCAAAATGGATGTCGGATGCGCCATCGCGGACTGCCCTAATCAGCAAGGATTCCAGTAAACGAACGATCGGCGCTGCTTCAGCCACACTTGCATCCACTGCCACTTGTTTGGCTTTCTCCTGATGTTGATAGGCCTTTTCAACCGCAATGCTAAGGCCCGGTGCACTTGCCAAGACTGCCAAAGTGGGATAACCCGTCAAGCTTTCTAAATCTCCGAGCAAGGGTAGAACATCCGGGTCAGAAACCGCTAACTTCAAATGACCTTCCTCAATGCCCAGAGGCAAGGCACCAAAGGCCTTTGCGGTGCCGGCATCCAAGAGACCCAAAGCATTTTCGGCAGGATTCAATGCAGAATCCGGCAGAAATTCCATGCCTTTTTGTAAAGCAAGCGCACGTGCCAGATCTTGGGAGTCAATCGCACCACGTTCCATCAGCACCGTTCCCAGTTTCCCGCCCGAGCGACGCTGCTCCGCCAGGGCCGCTTGCAATTGTCCCTGCCCCATAACTCCTAATTCAATCAGAATGGTTCCAAGCTGGCGCGAGTCTGGAAGGCTCATGAAGCTCCCAAACGAGTGCCGAAGTCACCGGGAAGTTGAGCCGCATCCATGGCCACATCACGGGCTATGATTCCTTCCTTAACCAATTCGATGAGATGGTCATCTAAAAGTTGCATGCCCAATCTTTTTTGAGTTTGCATCACTGATGGGATTTTAAAAGTTTCACCTTTACGTATATGATTTTCAATCGCCGAGTTTCTAACCATCACTTCAAAGGCAGCGATCCGACCCTTGCCATCTTTACGAGGCAACAATACTTGCGACACCACGGCTTGCAAGGAAACCGCCAGTTGAGCGCGGATTTGTTCTTGTTGGTTTTCTGGATATTGGTCAATAATTCGGTCAACGGTGCGGGCGGCACCAGTCGTGTGCAATGTACCTAGCACCAAGTGGCCAGTTTCTGCAGCAGAAATAGCCGCCGAAGTGGTTTCCAAGTCCCGCATTTCGCCAAGCATGATGACATCGGGGTCTTGGCGCAGGGCGCGCCGCAAAGCTTCGGAAAAATTAGAAACATCTTCTCCGACCTCTCGTTGGTTAATCACCGCTTTCTCGGATTGATGGTAAAATTCGATAGGGTCTTCCAAGGTCATAATGTGACACGACTTGGAAATATTAATTTCGTGAATGAGTGCGGCAAGGGTAGTGGTTTTTCCGCTACCAGTAGGCCCAGTCACCAAAACCATGCCCCGAGGTAAACGCGCCAAACCACGAAGTACCGGTGGAGCTCCAATTTCATCAAAAGAAAGACGACTTTGAGGGATTCGCCTTAAGACAAAAGCCATCGTCCCTCGCTGGCGAAAAACGCTCGCACGGTAACGGTCTTCATCAAAGTCGAATGAAAAATCCGTACTACCCACGTCTTTTAATTCGGCAAACTTATGAGCCGGACAAAGTTCCTCACAAAGTGAAGCCATGGTTGTGGCGTCTAACTTCTCGGGAGTAATAGCAACCAATTCTCCAGAGTTTCTCATGAAGGGAGGTCTTCCCACGCCGCAATGTAAATCAGACGCGTCAGAGGTGGCTACTTGACGTAGCCAGGTTTCAAGTAAGGCTGGAACTTTGCTCATGAGTTTGAATTTTTGTTACCCGAAGCATTTCGGAACAGGTGGTCATGCCGGCATGTACTTTACGTTTTACGTCGATAGAAAGCGGCACCCAAGCGCCGGACTCGCGGGCAATTTGATGAAATTTCGCACCATCCGCAGACTGAAAAAGGGCTTCCCTCAAAGCATCATTCATGCCCAAATACTCAAAACTGCCAATCCTGCCGCGATAGCCGGAGCGGTTGCAATAAGGGCAACCTTTAGGGTGAGTCACTTTGTCGCCCGGTGAAAGTCCCAAAATGTCTGCTTCGAGTGGGGTTGGCGTCTCTTCCTGTTTGCATTTAGAACATAGGCGCCGAAGCAAACGCTGGGCTAAGACACCTTGCAATGAAGTGGCCACCAAAAAGGGGGGTACTCCCATATCCAAGAGCCGAGTCACCGCACTTGGGGCGTCATTGGTATGCACCGTAGAAAAAACAAGGTGGCCCGTGAGAGAAGCTTGAATGGCGACTTCGGCAGTTTCTTTGTCCCTAATTTCTCCCACCAAAACCACGTTGGGAGCTTGTCTTAGGAAAGCCCTCAACACACGAGCAAAATTCAAGCCAATCTTGGGTTGGACTTGCACTTGGTTGATCCCTTTAATTCGATATTCCACAGGGTCCTCAACCGTGAGTATCTTTCGATGCGGCCGATTCAAGGTTTGCAATGCAGCATAAAGAGTAGTGGTCTTGCCAGAGCCGGTTGGACCGGTCACTAGGAAAATGCCGTTTGGACGATCAATGACATCTTTAAACCATGCTAGGGTTTCCTCGCCCATGCCCAAATCACTGAGTGAAAGAAGGTTGGCTTCTCTATCCAACAGGCGCATGACCACCGATTCCCCGTGGTTCGTAGGTAACACCGACACCCGTACATCTAAATCGCGACCACCAGCACGGTGTTCAATTCGCCCGTCTTGGGGTTTCCTTTTTTCGGCAATGTCCAAACCTGCGCTCACCTTAAGATGAGAAATAATGGCAGGATGGAGGTCGATGGGATGCTCTGCCGCCAAAATTAAATCGCCATCAACGCGATACCGCACCCGAACTTTGCTGGCAAATGGCTCAATGTGGATATCAGAGGCGCGTGCCCCCACCGCTTCTTCGTACATGCGGTTCACCAATCGGACCACCGGCGAATCCTCGGTTTCACCCGAATCGGATTGAAATTCAGGGCTTTCATCTCCGGTTTCCGTGCCGTAAGTTTTCTCTAAGGCAACTCGTAAGGCGGTGGGAGTCGTCAACGCCAGAGTCACCTCCCCATCCAAAAGAAAAGAAAGCGTGTCGGAAACCACCACTTTTTCTGGGTCGGCGACGGCAACCACAATCACTCCTTCTTTCTCCGCAACCGGAATGGCTTCTAATTCCCATGCCGCGGAACCATCCAAAAGGTTGGTGTATTTTGCCGGCGGAACTTTCCCCTCTAAATTCACAAAAGGCATCCGTGCTTGCTTGGCCAGCGCTTTTGCAATGGGGGCCTCTGGGCAAGCCTGGATTTCTAGCAAAAGTTTCCCCAATGGCAGGGAACGCGTTTTCTGCAAAGCCAATGCCTCACGGAGTTGTTCTTCCGTAATGGCTCCTTGCTTGAGGAGAATTTCGCCGAGTGAATCTCTCAAGGGGCTTTGCGAACGATGGCGGAAACCAAAATCTGGTGGTTTTTAAAGGTGGATCCTTCTGGGTAGATTAATTTCAGGGTGCCTCCATGGCGACCAAGCGGGGCGTCCCCATTCATTTTCACCCGCACTACAAACTCCTTACCGGGGGTTTTCTCGGCGGTCACCAGTTTAAATACATCAGCCCCCTCAAAAATGACCTCAGGAACTACCAAAGGGATTTCGTCCATGGTGGCCACCACCTTCAAGACTCGGATCGGCGTTTGCCCTTGGTTGACGGTTCCGAACCAAAGCCGTTGTTCGGGGAAATATTTCACCGGACCCACGACATTGGCATGCACCACGATTTCCATCTGGTCACCCAGAGTAGTTTCGGCAATGGCACTTTGGTAGAGAATGCCAGGATTCACATCTTCGCCAAGCTTGACCTCAAACCAACGATATTGCTCCATTCCATTGGCGCCAGTTTCAACGCGACCCGTATCGGTAATGGTCACCCCCTTGGGAAGGCGGCGCCACTTTTTCACCTCAAAGGGTTCTTTGGCAATCACCTTGATAACTTTCACAGGGTCTTCCTCTCGAAGCCCCGCGGCCATCACGTCACCAAAACGAACTTGACTCGGTTCATATTCAAAAACCGGTTTCACAAAAGCATACAAAGTCAGTTTCTCTGGAAGGTTGGCAGCATTGCCCCTTAAAGTAATCACCGAATTTTTTTCTTTCCGATATTTTGCCGAAGTAAAAGTGGCATGCAAAATACCCTGAGAACCAGCTGGGATGATTTCATTCAAAACGTATTTTTCGCCGTTCACCTCCACGTAAACATTGGTGCACCCACAAGAAGTTTCCAATCCGGTAAAAACCACGTCGTCCTTGCCTTCCACTTTGAAAGGGAACTCCACCGGGAACTCCTGGTTTTGATAAACCTCTTTCAAATCCAAGTCATGAACTTCAAATTGAATGCGGCTTTCTGAGGCTCCTGCAGCCATGGCATGAAACGAAGCCTGTGGGGCGGCACGATCGAAGCCTGCCATAACGGAACTCTCTGCCATAGAATTCCCGTCAGGGTTAGAATCACTTTGGGAACAAGCCCAGAAAAGGCTGAGAAAGAGGACTAGATGGAGGGTTTTCATTAGGAATGCTTACGAACCAAACCGAAAATCCTAACCTCTTTTTCCACTTTCCTAGCAACCCCCTTGAGAGTCCAAGTCACGTGGATGTGGAGAAAGCCCGAAATCGGACCGGATTCTAGATTCTTTGGCAAGCCAAGCCGGATGCGGTAATGGCTTTTACCCCCTAAGGTTACGCAATCCGCAGTGGCATCGGAAATGCCTTCTATCCAGACCTTGGGGTTGCTTAGCTCACCCACTCGAGCGCCGAAGTCCACCGTAGTTTGAGCCACCATGCCGGGCTCCAACACCCCCAGCAATAGTTTGCCCGGCTGCACCCAGAAATCTGCCGTTCTTTCCCATGCTACCGGCAAAACCATGGGATAAGGGCCGTCGGTTTGCAAACGAAGAAATTCCCGATGAGTGCCCTCTTCCGTGCCGGCCGGCTGGATGACCACCCGGAATGTTTGGCGGGTGGCCGCCGAAGCAGAGGGAAGGCCGTGCACGCGGATAGATTGAGGCGGGCCGGCCAGGTTGAGAATCCGAAATGGCTCCGGCGCCGTCACTGAGATAAGAAACTCGGCTGGTTCATCTCCGGTAAGTTGCCCGACCCGCAGAGTCCGGGGCAGCAATTGAAACCAAGGGGTAACCTGGCCCGAAATCGTCAAACTCAAGGGCATTCCCGGCCCAGTCCCGAAAACTTGTACGCTTGAATTCTTCTCCCCCTGGATTCCGGCAGTATCCCAATCCACCTGAATCGTGCCCCGCGTCCCCGGGGCCAAAGTAGCCCCCCAAGGGCGAATATCACCATTCACCAGAAGTCTAGGGTTAAGGCAACCGCAACTGGCCTCGACCTTTTCCATGACGACCTCCACTCCATGAACTTCAAAAGGAAAAGCCAAAGTCGGTATTTCTCCCGAAACCACCTCGCCGACCGCCACGTGGGTGGTTTTCAACTGAATCCCCAGCGGGCTTTCCATTTGGCCGCAACCCAGCGCCAGCGTAGCCAGGAGAAAAAGGAAGGAAGGTTGCCGAAGCATCAAGATGGCCCCAATATACGGGTTGTGATGCGAATCTCCCTCCTTGCGGCGCTTGGCTGCTTCGTCAGTTGCACCAGCCCGTCGGCCGAAGCTTTGGCTTGGTCTAGCCGACCCGATTTCAGCAATCCAGAAAATGCCGGCAAAAGCATGCTGGCGGCAGTGGCGGCCGACCACGCCCAGGCTGAATATTTATGTTGGAGCGAAAGCCTCAAAGCCAAAACTGGGGCGACCTTAGATGCCTACCTCTTAGCCCGACCGGCGTTGCGGCAAGCCATGGGTTCCACTTTGGATTATGCCTTTGAGTTGCAATTGCAAAACGAGGAAATGATTCCCCGTGGCCGCTTATTGTGGTGGACCTTCCGCGGCAAAACCCAATTAGGATTGGTCATTGTGCCTCAGCACTATTTTGATTTAGAAACCGCCGATGGCCGCCAGGTGGGTGCTTTTCTTGACCAAGCCCCGGGGCATTATGTGGAACGTGAAGGGAACCGATTCACCCTCATCCTGGAAGACTCTATCCTGCGGCTTGCTCCGAAAGCCGATGAGCTTGCCCAGTTTATTTTGGCTACCGAATGGAAAATCGCCGACATCCTGGATGCCCATGGCGAATCGGTTTTACTGCCGAAGAACTAAGCGGTTTGGGGCAGAACTCGGTCTAGCAATTCTTGCGGAGTCGCCAGAGCTGCGTCTGGACAAAGCGCGGTGGAGACTTCCCACCCGACGGTTTCTCCCATAAGGTCGGTGATTGCCAGGGCACGTAGCCCTTCCAAAACCCGGTCGGCAAAAAGGTGTACTCCAGCTGGCCCGGTATGAGGCAGGAGAGCCACAAAAACATGGTGGTCCCAACGAGCCACCACATCCACATCCCGAGTATCTAAAAGAATGACGCTGGCGACGTTCAAAATACAATCATCACTCACTTCCCCGTCCAAAGAAAAGGCCACCAGACCCAAAGGAAAACGAAACCGGTTGGAACGTTTAAATTCTTCATCTAAACGGTGCTCCCAATAATCCGCAGTGAATAAACCCGTTCCGGCATCGGTGATTTGACGAAGGAAAGTTTCCCGGTCTTCGTCCGCGTGCACACCGACCATGTCTGACAAGCTGTCGACTAAGGATGCAGCATCTACTTTGGGGGCAGGAGCTGGTTTCACCGACCTAGGGGCGCCAAATGGAGAAGCCAATAAATCCGCCAAAGTGGCCGAGTCCACCGGCAGGGAAATGGCACCTTGAGCCCCGACAAAGCGGGCCAGGCCGTCAGCGTCCTGATGCTCCCCGTTACTCAGGAGAAACAACAGAGCACGATGATTGCGCAAGAAGGAAAGACTCCATTCATGGACACTGAGTGGTGCAATGGCGGCTGGGTCAACCACCACCATGCCGTCTAAAGTTGCCCCTTCCATCTCCTTGAGAGAGGGATAAACGGTGACTTCGCCGATAGCATCACCAGCTTGAGATGCTGCTGCTTGACACTGACCGATGGTTTCAGAATTTTGGGAAAGGATGGCTAGGTTACGTTTCATGAACTGGCAAATTCGGCGTTGTGGTGAACAGCTTGGACGTCTTCATCGTCTTCAATGGCATCAATCAGGGCTAGAAATTTTTCTTCCTGTTCCAGCGGCAAAGCCACCGTGGTGTCGGGAATGTATTGCAAGCTCGCTTCCAACAGTTCCCAACCTTGACCTTCTAGGGCCTCTTTCAATTGGATAAAAGAAGCAGGGTCGCCTTCAATGCCAAAGATTTCAGGGACTTCGGTAGAGATATCTTCGGCGCCATTTTCCAAGGCGACATCCATCAGAGTTTCCTCCTCCACCCCATCTTTGTTGAGAGCGAAAATGGCTTTGCGTTTGAACATCCAGGAAACGGAACCGGAATTTGCCATGGAACCGCCCTTTTTAGTCAAGGCAGTGCGCAAGTTGGGCGCGGTCCGGTTACGGTTATCGGTCAAGGCTTCAATCAAAATGGCCACCCCACCAGGGGCGTAAGCCTCATAAGTAACTTCCTCCGGAGTGGGCCCGTCCAATTCGCCGGAACCTTTCTTGACCGCCCGTTCGATGGACTCATTGGGCATATTGTCCGCTTTTGCCCGTTCAATGGCGTAGCGAAGCGGAAGGTTCATGGCGATATCACTACCGCCGACCCGCGCCGCCGCCATGATGAGCTTGGCCCACTTTGAAAACACCTTGCCGCGCTTGGCATCCATTTTGGATTTTTTGCGCTGAATGTTGGCCCAATGAGAATGTCCTGCCATGATGGATGAATTCTAACGCTTCGCGAGATTCCATGAAAAGAGGACCGCTAGACAAAAGTCCAGCGGTCCAAATTTGCGACTAGGCAAAGATTAACGCTTGCCCCATTGGTGACCCCGACGAGCGCCGTGGCGACCATATTTTTTGCGTTCTACCATGCGGGAGTCACGCGAAAGGTGTCCAGCGACGCGCATGGATTCACTGGCGTCAGGGTAAAGCCCCATCAGGGCACGGCCCAAACCCATGCGGACAGCACCGGCTTGACCAGTAGACCCGCCACCGTGGGTATTGACAAAGACATCCACTTTATTGCGGACCTTCAAGGTCACCAAGGGAGCGACTACGGCTTCGTGGTCAACCAGACGTGAAAAATAAACGTTCATGTCTTTGCCGTTGACACTGATTTGGCCACTGCCAGGGCGAATCCGCACCCGAGCCACCGATTCCTTGCGGCGACCGGTTCCCCAATGGAAAGCCGTTTTACCTGGGTCATCCAAGCGACCGGTGGGGTCTACTTGGGGCTCTTCCGGGGTCTCGTCTGCGACAGCAACCGCGGTGGAGGCGCCGAGGGCTTCGGCCACGGCCTCAGCAGAGGTTGCAGTGGGCGTTGGCGTTCCGGTTGGGGCAACAGTCTCCACGGTTTCCGCGGCATTTTGATTGGTTTCTTCCATGGAATTAGCCTAAATCAGGGAGGGCTTCCGGCTTTTGGGCAGCGTGCGGATGATCCGCGCCAGCGTAGACAAATAGGTTTTTCATCATTTGGCGGCCCAGCTTAGTTTTTGGCAACATGCGTTGGACGGCTTGCTTGATGATGTGTTCAGGAGTTTTGGCAAGAATGTCTTTAAAAGGGATCTGCCGACGGCCACCGGGATAACCGGTGAAATGCACATATTCTTTCTGCTCAGCTTTTTGGCCGGTGAGGGCAATGCCACCACAGTTGACGACCACGATTGAATCGCCACAGTCATAGTGCTCTGAAACGGTGGGCTTGTGCTTGCCTTGCAAAATGTAGGCAATGTCACGAGCCAAACGGCCAAGGACTTTGCCCTGGGCGTCGGCGAGAAACCAAGCCCGAGTCTGGGTGGCTATGGTGTTGTGGGAGGTTTTAGGGCGCATTTTTCTTGCGGGAGTCCCCTAAAAAGGGGCGGAGCATTCTAGCCTTCCACCGAAACTGAGGCAAGAGCGGAGATGGTGGAATATCCCCCACCCAGCCAAGGTCGGTCGTCGCCGCCGGCTTCACGGCAAGTAGACGGGGAAGAGTTGAGCTTAATGGAAGAATACGGCGGGCTCCTTGCAGGGCAATATTCTCCCCGCGGCGTCCTCTAACCGCAACTTGGGCCGGTCCAACACCACTCGATAGACCCCTGCTAGGTCTGGATATTGGCGCATGATGGCTCCTAGACGAGCCATTTTAATGTCCAAAGCCGGGGAGTACGGGTCTTGGGAAAGGGAGGAACGACCCCATAAAATCTGCTGACCTTCTTCCAGAATAAAGGTCAGCGCCGGCGGTACACCGGGAGCATGAAGCGGATAATTTTCTTGTCTTTCTAGACGCACCACATTGAGCCCCGCTTGGCTTTCAATGAGCTGGACGTCGGCCCTAGCCCGCAAGCATTCATGCAAAAGTGGGTCGGCAATTTTTCCGCCGACCTCAGGAATAGAGGCAGCCTGATCGAGAGGCATTTCCAAAACCAAATGATCAGCCATGCCCTTCAATCCCGGCGGTAAAAGCGTCGCATCATCGGACACGTACATCGTTTCCCCCTGCACCTGGCGAATTCGCAAGGCCGGCAAGCGAGGGGAATAATAAACCCGCAAACCCAAGGGCAGAGCCAATTCAGTCCGAATAGACTGAGGCTGAATCCAACTGACCTGCTTGAGTAACTTGGCAACGGTCAGCTGAGTCCCTTCCCCCAAAAGCGACACCGTCGGGGCTTTGGAAAGGACTTCGGCCAATTCTTTTTCCCAAACCGCTGGAAGGGTAAACGGAGAACTCTCATGTTGCCAGCGAGACAGGGGCCGTTGCACGTCGGCGGCCAGCAAAGGCCCTTGGAATCCCCACCATGCCACCGCAAGGACAGAGGCCATCAACAAGGAAAGTAGGGCGAGGCGCGGCAACATCCCCCCCTTTCTACCTTGTGCCTGACCTTCATTCCAGGCACACTTTGGCAATGCCTTCTGCTGGGCCCTCCACCTTCAAAGGATTTACCCTTTCTCCTTTCCAACGAAAGGCAGCTGGAGCTTTGGATACCGACCACAATGTTCTGGTGGCAGCCCCCACCGGTGCCGGCAAAACTTTGGTGGCGGAATATGCCATTCACCGCGCCTTGAAGAAAGGCATGCGGAGTATTTACACCGCCCCCATTAAGGCTCTTTCCAACCAGAAATTCCGCGATTTCCGGGCTGACCCAGAAATCAAGGATGCCGGGCTCATGACTGGCGATGTCACCGTTCACGGCGGTTCCAAAGTCATGGTGATGACCACCGAAATTCTGCGCAACACTTTGTTTGAAAACCCCGCCAAACTTCGTGATGTGGGGTGCGTCGTTTTTGACGAAGTGCATTACATGGATGACCCCGAGCGGGGGTCCGTCTGGGAAGAGACTTTGATGTTTTTGCCGGAGGATGTAGTGATTGTGGCCCTGTCGGCAACCATCGACAATCTAGGTCAATTTGCTGCTTGGCTAGAAAAAGTTCGTAATCGTCCGCTGGAAGTGGTCCAGGAGCTGAAACGGCCGGTGCCGTTAAAAAACTTTTTGTACCACCCGAAGACCGGAATTTTTCCGCCGTCCAGACTTAAAAGTATTCGCAAGCGAGTGGGTAATCAAAGTAAAAACCGCGAATGGAAAAAACGCGATGACAAGCCTTTGGTGGATGAACTGGTAAAAAATAAAAGTACCCCCATTTTATACTTTTGTTTTTCGCGTCGTCTCTGTGAGCAAAAAGCTCGTCGGGCGGGTCGGCGCCGCTTACTGAACCGCCCAGAGTTTGAACGCTCCATGGAGGTCTGGGAAGCGGCCAAAAAGGAGTATGGCTTTCAAGACCAAAAAGGCCCCATGCGGGAGTTACGACAGTTGGTTCGGAATGGGGTTGGCTCTCACCACGCCGGGATGTTGCCTTTGCACAAAGAAATGGTCGAACGTCTTTTCACCGAAGGCCTCATCAAACTCCTGTTTACCACCGAAACTTTTGCGCTGGGCATCAACATGCCGGCACGCACGGTGGTTTTTGATTCGCTCACCAAATTCGATGGGGTGGATTTCGATTACATGAAAACCCGCGACTTCCTGCAAATGGCCGGGCGTGCCGGAAGGTTAGGCATGGATAAAGAAGGCTTGGTTTATTCGGTTTTGGAATATGAAGATTTGATGGAAGCCCCCCTCCACCGCATTCAAGAAGGTCGAGTCGAACCGATTATTTCTCGTTTCGATTTGGGCTATGCCTCTTTGGTGCACCTCCATGGCCTGGCTGGACAAAAGGCGGCCTTGCAGGCTTGGGAACGTAGCTTCGCAGCTTTTCAAGCCAGGGAACACTCCAAGAAGAAAGAGGAGATGAACCGCAAACGCGTGGAGGCTTTATTAACCAAACGTTATGCCTTCCTTGAGTCCATGGGCTACGTGCGCGGCGAGCAAGAAGTCTTAGCCCGAGGGAAGACTTGCCAAATGCTCCATGGCCTCGAGGTGGAACTCACTGAATTGCTCTATGAAGGCATTTTGGAACAAGCCGAAGCACCGGCATTGGGCGGGCTCGTTGCCGCCGTGGTTCACGAGAGCCGCCGACGCGAAGAATATTGGCGCAATGCCTTACGTCCCATGCGCGGCTTATTGCGTAACGCCGGCCGAGTTTTAGAAAGTGCCGTAGAGACAGAAGTCTCTCATGGCTTGGTTCCAAGCGTGCGCCAATTGGATGAAGGCATGGTGCCGGCTATTTATGAATATGCTTGCGGCCGTCCCTTCGCCGAACTGGGTGATTACACCAACGCCGCTCCCGGAGATTTTGTGCGCACCGCCCGCATGGTGGTCCAATATTTACGCCACCTCCATAACGCAGCCAAAGAAAGTAGCCCAGCCTTAGCCGAAACTTGTTTGGAAGCGGTGGAATGCCTTTACCGAGGCCCAATCGATGTCCGGGCGGAACTCCGGCTGGGCGAAGAAGACCAGCCTGAGTGATTTAGTTTTTTATTAACACTGCCCGCACTGGGGAAGCGTCGGCATTTTCCAAGCGCAAAGGAAAAGCGCACAGGGTGTAAGTTCCATCGGGAACCTCGGCCAAAACCAAACCTTCCAGGATGGCCATGTCATGCTCTGCGATGGCTTGATGGCTTTCTAACTCCTTATCTTCTTGGGGGTCCACCGAAGGCGTATCTATCCCTACCAGGCGACAGCCTTGGTGATGCAAATCATGAATCAAGGTGGCAGAGCAAGCGGCGAAATCCGTGTTCCAATTTTCAGGATCCGGAAAAGTACCGGTTTTGATGAGAACTCGAGGACTGTGAATTTCTCCCTGGAGGTCCTTGGGAAAAATCCGCCCACCCTGGGAAACTTCGGCGGTGATTACCTGACAAGGGCCGAAGTAAAAGTCCAAAGAGCGCTCACCGATGCCCATTCCTTGCGCGTGGTAATGATTGGGGGCGTCCGCATGAGCGCCTAAATGAAGGGTGGTCCGAACGGTGGACAAATCATAATTCTGTCCTTGCTCCATACTCATCAGCATCTCTCTTTCGAAGGGCGTGTCCCCAGGCCATACCCCAATGCGAGGGGAAATGAGCGGCGAGATATCAATCAGGGTAGTCATTTATGACCTGCCAACCGCCGCAATCACTTTGAATTCCACCGCAATCGGAGTGGGTAAAGCACGGATTGCTAAAGTGGTCCGCGCCGCCTGAATCGAGGAAAAATGCCGCCCATAAACTTGGTTGTACCCGGCGAAATCACCCTCCATATCCACCAAAAAAGCGGTGACATCAACCACGTCGTCCAAGGTACACCCACATGAAGCCAGGACTGCTTTTAAATTCTCAATCACTTGTTCAGTTTGGGCTTCAATTCCATTCGGTATGTCATCGGAACCTGGAATCCGGGAACCAATCCCAGACAGAAAGAGTAAGTCCCCCACCCGTCGGGCATGAGGGTAAGCCCCCACCGGTTGAGGGGCCTGGTCCGAATGAATGATGCGTGAGTCGTTCATGATGTTTGCTTTTGGCCGGAGGACAAAACCGAACGGTCCCCTTGGTAATGCTCGGCGCCGTCCTCGTCGTATTCCAAGGTACCGGTTTCTTGCTTGGCTGGGTTAAGCCGGAGCAGAGCTTGGCCGGTGCCCCAAACCGGCTCATAACCATAAAGATGCCCGGTGTATCGATTGTGCTGGCCCATGGCCGCGGCCAACCACCAAATGGCTTTGAGCTTTTGGTCCCCGTGTGCCTCCTCACTGAATTGCCGAGCCAATTGAGAAACATCTTCCAGCCTTCCATCCTGCAATAACTCCAATAACTTCAAATTCCACTCTTCATCTTTGGGAGAATGGATGCGGTCATCCGCCGGGTTAATAAAAGAAGTCCACATCCGATTGCTTAAGGCTGTCACCGCAACAACCGCCGTCTGCTTGCCGCTTTGGTCAATCGCATCGCGGGCAGCTTTCCCTAAAACAATAGTTTCTTGGCGGTCGGCATACATATTGCATGAAACCACACAAGCTGGGATACGATTTTCTGGATTGAGTAATTTCAGCGCCACCAAAGTGCCGGTGTCAATCGGAAAACCACGGTAAGCGACGGTGCGGGCAGTCAAGCCCCGGGCTTGGGCGCAATCTTTATAAAGTTCAGCAAATTCCGGATCCATGCGCAAATGGTAATCCATGGTTCCCAGTGCATGAAAATCTTGGTCGACCAAATTCCACTTTGGCTCTGGGTCTGCTTGAATTTGATGGCCGATGACACTCGGCCACTGAGTACTGTAAAGCAATAAGAGTTCGGCGCCGGATTTTTCCAAATCAAGGCGAGCTTCGGCAAAGGCATCGTGCAAACGTTGCCAACCGGGGTTGGCCTCAGCTTGCAAAAGAATGTGCGGCCGACAAGGTGAAAGGAATCCGCAAACCAAACTCATGCCCGCACCTCCTGATTTGTTGGGTCCCACTCGACCACCGCGTTACCGGTGCCAATGACGGTGCCGTAGCCATGCACGGTGGCCGGAAAATCGGGGATTCCCATGGCGCTCAACAGCCACGTTAAGCCTCCTTCCCGACACTCGGTCAAAGCTTGTTCAGCGAAATCCGGCATTTCATCCAATACTTGTTGGGCCTTTCCTTGACGAAATAAAGCCAAGATTTTTTCATCCCAAGCAGCTTGATTGGCGTTGTAAATGGATTCGAATTGAGGGTCCTCGGGATCCGCGGGCTCATTGGTGTAATGCCGATGCGACAAGGATGTGCTCGCCAATAACACCGCTTTGCGGCCTAAGTTTTCTACCGCCCGTTTGGTTGCCCGACCTAAAGCCATCATTTCCCGCTCACTGGCTTCGCTGGAATAATCCTGAAAAGTGGCGGCAGAGGAAATGCACACGATTGGTTTATCCCAAGCGGGCCTGGCCAAATGACACGAAGTTAAGGTCCCGTAATCCACTCGGAAGTCCGGGTTGCGCATCATCGAAGTTTCCAATCCTTCCTCCTTCGCCTCGAGAGCAATGGCTTCGGCCAAAGGAACATCCACGGACAAATCGTAGGAGTAACGAAATAGATTTGGGAATACGGGGTCCACCGAGTGTCCTTGGAAATGGGCCACACCTAAGAAATGGTGACCAACTCGTGTTTTCCAATGAGGAGTGTGAACCAAAAAAACATCAAACTCTTTCGCCTCAAGGCTAGAGCGTAATTTTTCATAACCATCATGTAAGGATTGCCAAGCCCCCGCGCCCGAAGAGCGCGGCTCATTTTGGACGGGGTTGGCGGCATAGATTAGATGCGGCGGATGAGGCGCCAAGACCCCACAAACGATTTTTCCTTTTTTCATAACTGCAGACAGATGTTGCGGTCTTGCGAGAAAAATTCCATCGAATAACGGCCGCCTTCTCTGCCGACGCCACTTTGTTTCATGCCGCCGAAGGGAACCCGCAAATCTCTTTTACTCCACGTGTTAATCCACACCATCCCCGATTCAATGGACTCCGCCAAACGATGGGCGCGGCCCAAATCTTGAGTCCAGATGGTGGCAGATAACCCGTAAGCGGTGTCATTGGCCAAGGAAAGCGCATGTTGTTCATCATCAAAAGGATGGATAGAAACCACCGGACCAAAAATTTCTTCTTGAGCAGAAGCGCAATCATGGCTTAGGCCAGTGAGTACTGTAGGCGCAAAGAAAGCACCCTCGTCGGGGCCAAAGATTTCACCGCCGCATTCCAACTTTGCCCCATCCTGCAGGGCTTGGTCCACGTATTGTTTGACTTTACTCCGATGACTTTGAGAGATTAGCGGTCCTAACTTTGTTTTCATGGCTCGCGCTTGTTCCACCAATGCCGATGTGAATTTATCGTGAAGTTGACTTTCCACCAAAATTCGAGAACCACACAAACAAACTTGGCCGCTGTTAAAAAACGCCGCCCGCGCGGTTCCAGCCACCGTGGCTTCAAAATCACAGTCCTCGAACACCAGCGAGGGGTTCTTTCCACCCAATTCCAAACTAAGTTTTTTCAGGGCGGGAGCAGCGGTGGCAGCGATGGTTTTTCCCGTTTGGGTACCCCCCGTGAACGAAACTGCTTTGACCTGCGAATGCCGCACCAAGGCATCGCCGGCTTCCCCACCCAGACCATGAATGACGTTAAAAAGTCCTGGCGGTGCGCCGACTTGGGTGAATACTTCGGCCAACAAAATGGCGGTGCTTGGAGTCATTTCCGACGGCTTGGCAACCACCGAATTGCCCATGGCAATGGCGGGACCCAATTTCCAAGTCAGCAAATGGAGCGGAAAATTCCACGGCGTAATTAAGGCCACCACCCCCAAAGGTCGTCGGAGCACATAATTAATGCCGTCCGCCATAGCAACAGCATCGGTTTTTTGACCGGCAAGCAAATGGGCGAAAAAGCGCAGGTTATCCACCGCTCGCGGAATGTCCATCTTGGTTGCCGCACCCAAGGGTTTGCCGGTATCCAGAGATTCAGCAAGAGCAAATTCCTCCAAACGAGCTTCCACCGCACCGGCCACCGCCACCAATAATTCGGTGCGCTGGGGTTCAGTCAGACCGCCAGCCCCTCCTTGGCCACCCCCGCCGATTTCATAACAAGCTTGCGCTGCCGCTACTGCCAAATCCACGTCGTCGGCTTGGGATCGAGGAATTTCTGACAAGACTTTTCCGTTGGCAGGATTGATATTTTCCATCCACTGTTGGGACGCCGCTGGCTTGGCCTCTCCGTTTATCCAATTCAGTAATTGCTGACTCATTTCAGGTATTTTTTCCAATCATATTCGTAACGGTCTTTGTCTGGATCCCATTCATCCCACGTGGGGACTTTTTCTAAGAGAACCAATTTATCTTCCGGGACCACTTTAGGAACCAGAAAAGCTTTTTGCCGATGCAGGGAATAGGGATTTCTTAGGGGCACTCCCAAAGTTCCAAGGATTCCGCGGGCAACATACCAAGCCGCTTGAGAATTCCAGCCATGAGCAATTTTGATGACCACGCCTAAGCCTTTGGGATAATCCGGATGGATGAGCGAAAGACCCACCAAGCCGTCGGCACCTTCCTTGGCAAGAACTCGGCCTTCGCCGGCTTTCAAAATGGTGGAATCCAGACGGTTAAACCCGCCGACTAAATCAGGGTGCTTGGTCATCGCTTCCCAAATCCAATCGTCATGCCGTTGGCTAGCCAGGCCAGCGTAAAGGATGGCCAGCTCGTCCACGGTATTGGAAACGGTCGGCAAACCACAGCCATCGCGGGCCACTTTCAATGGCAGCCAGTCCTTTCCCAAAGTCTCCTGCAACTCAGAAAGATAAGCGCGAAAAAATGGGTGGCTCGGCAACATATATCCTGCTTGTTTCCAGCCCTTTAAGCGACAGCCCGCCAAAATCGCCGCGTGTTCGCCGGAACAACAATGAAACCAGCGCCGCGGACGCCGGACCTGGCGACCAAATTGGATCATCGGCAAGTCCAAAGGGGTTTGCATAAATCCATGCTCCTCCTCCGCCAAAATGGATTGGGCCATGGCCACGTGCTGGGCGTCCCCATTATGACTGGCTACCGAAATTGCCTTTTGTTGCCACGACAAACTTTGCAACTCCTCGGCAAATACTTTCATCATCAATGGTTTCATCATGGAACGTCCGTAACAAAGTACATTGCCGCCAAAAGAGTGAAACACTTTGTCGCCGTGAGCCCACGCCACCGCACCATGAATGGTATTTTCCGACACCCCAGCGCGCCGGTAATCCACCAAAGGTTCCCACTCCACATCCCGGCCGGTGGGAATACCGGCTTCACGGTCCCCAAGAGGGCTGGAGGGATATAGGGCTTCTCTGGCTTGGTTCATTGCCACGCAGTTTATACAGGCGGCGACACCACAACATAATTGAGGGGGTAGACTTAGTTTATGGCAAAGGATTCCAAAGACCACCGCTCGGGGAAAGCCAACCGCGGCTCGGTGGAAGGCTTTCGTTTGCAGAAAAAATTAGGCTCTGGCGCCCATGGCCGGGTTTGGGAAGCGGAAGAAATAACCCTTGGCCGTCGGGTTGCCCTGAAAATCTTGGACCGTAACTTGGCCACCAGTGATGAACAAGTTGCTGAATTCCAACGCCAAGCGAAGGCCGCCGCGCGCATCAACCACCCGGCCATCTTGCAGGTTTTTGGCACAGGGTCCGACCAGGGGCGGCCATGGATTTCCAGCGAATTGGTGGATGGAGGAAATTCACTTGCCGACCTCATCGCCGCGCGGCCCAAAAGCCCCAAGCGTAGCTTTTACCAGTCCACAACCCTGTTCATTGCCGAAGTCGCCGAGGGTTTAGAGGCCGCCCATCAAGCCGGCATTGTGCATCGGAATATTTGTCCCAAAAACATTCTGGTCACTGCCGACGGCAAGCCAAAAATTACTGATTTCGGGATTGCCATGGTCAGCGGTTTTGATGCCTGGAAAAATGCCAGCGGTGCAACCGTCGTCGGCGTGACCAACTTGGAAGGAACCGATCACCCGGATGCAGCCCCAAAAGGCAAGAAAAAAGTGCGGCCTTACCACTTGAGTCCAGAACAATGTGGAGCAGATCGCAGTGAGCTTGATTTCAGAGCCGATATTTTTTCGTTGGGAGCCACTCTATTCGAGGCCATGACCGGAGTCCGTCCCTTCACTGGGGCAACCACCGCCGAAGTCATGACCAAGGTGATGACCGAGTCCTTAGATAAACACCCTTCGCTGACAAAGATTCCCTCAGGATTCAGAAAAATCATTCTGCGCGCCACCGCCAAAATTCCGGACCAACGCTATCCCAGTATGGCAGCGTTTGCAAAGGAACTAAGAACTCAAGCCAAAGCCAAGTCCCCCGTTCCCCTACTGGCGAAAGTTGCCTTTTTGTTGGTGTCTTTTTCCATGAGTGCTTTTTGGGCTTTAGGTCCATTCCCATCCAACAGCTCACCAGGAATCGGAGGTCGTGGCGAGACATCCCCCCCTTCCCCAGCTTCGCCTGTTTCGGCCACCGATCCGGCTAGATTATTTTTAGTCACCATTGGGGTCAATGATTACGACGATGATGAATTTGATCTAGATTTTGCGGTCAAGGATGGCAAAGATATCACCAAGTTTTTCCAAACTCAAAAAGGCCAACTTTATCACGATGTGCAGACTCGCCATTTAGAAAATGAAAACGTAACTACCGGCGCCATTCGTCGACTAGCCGACGACTTCTTGACCCAAGCCAAACCTCAAGACACCATTGTGGTCTTTATTGCCGGCCACGGCCAGCGCACTCCCCGTGGGGATTATTACTTTCTCACCCCTGCTGCTACCGGAGAAAACATTCGCGATGGAGTCTCTAGGGCCGACGTCGAAGCCTTGGTCAACTCCCCCCACTTATATGCTGAACGTCGGCTGTTGCTCATTGACACTTGCCAAAGCGG
>Ga0066376_10000242_pt1 | contig 49447 bp, 34 predicted proteins | sample Knorr_S15_td_Bot_FD_77009 | JGI IMG/M metagenome (GOLD analysis project Ga0066376, IMG submission 77009) | Marine microbial communities from Southern Atlantic Ocean transect - Knorr_S15_td_Bottom_ad_5009_LV_A | ecosystem: Environmental > Aquatic > Marine > Oceanic | place: Southern Atlantic... | reverse complement strand
TTGCTTTCTCATAGCGAGCCTCCGGTTGCGACGAGGCCCCTTGGATGGGAAATCCGGTGGCGGGCGAGCTGTCTGGGGCAGCGCCGTCAGCTAACATTGGGCCTCCGGCTCGGGCCATTCGGCCCTCGACGCAACCGGCCGCGGTGACCGTGTGGGCTTCGGTCGAAGGATGTGGCGCTAGATCTGAAGGAGCAGTATTGAACGACACAGATGGGCCGGTTCGGAGGCCCTGAACGTTAAGACCATGCCAAATTTCCGACGTCTGGCGCAAGAAAACTTCTGCCTTTCTGCAACGCTGGCATTGTAGTCAGTAACGGCGGTACAGATAGTATGATTGTCGTCAGAGGATCGAGCCCATCCAGATTAAGCACCACTACATCACCCGCTGGCCTGTAGGATTCCTCAGTACACCCCCGAAATCCTCCTGAACCAGCCGTACAGCGGATCCTTCAGGTCCCGCATGTAGCGCTCCATCCGCGCCATGAGGTCTCGCTGCACGTCGGCGTATGCAGCGAGTCCGTGGACGTTGCGCAGCTGGTGAGGGTCCGCGGTGAGGTCGTAGAGTTCGCCGGGATCGGCGGCGTTGAAGGTGAGTTGGTGAGTGCGGGTCCGCACCATGCGCTGGTTGGCGACGGTGAAATGGCGATCGAAGACACAGAATACTTCCTCGCGTTCCGACGGTGAGCCGCCGCCGAGCATGGCGGGGAGGAAGGAGGGGCCGTCGAGTTGGTCCGGGACTCCCGCGCCGGCGATGTCGAGGATGGAGCTGGTGATTTCGTGCAGGTAGACGAAGTCCTCGTTGGTGCTGCCCGGAGCGCGGCAGTCGGGGTGGGCGACGACGAGAGGGATGCGGTAGATCTCGTCGTACATGAATTCCCCCTTTTCGATCAGCTTGTGCGCCCCGAGGCAGTCGCCGTGGTCGGCGGTGTAGATGATGATGGTGTCGTCGGCCAGGCCGATGCGCTCCAGGTGGGCGACGATGCGGCCTACCTGGTCGTCGATGAGGGTGCAGTGCCCGTAGTAGCGGGCGGAGATCTCCTGGAAGCCTTTCCAGCCGTAGTCTCCCAGTCCCCACATGCGCTCGATGAGTTGCTGACGGTAGGGCTTGTTCTCGAAGGTCTCGCAGTAGCTGGGGTGTTCGGGGATGCTGTCCGGGTCGTACATGGAGAAGTAGGGCTCCGGTATCAGGCAGGGCGTATGGGGCCCCCAGAAGTTCGCCCACAGGAAGAACGGTTCCTCGCCAGCGGCGAGCTCGTCGATGACGCGGTTGGCCTCCTCCGCCACGAAGTATTCGATCGATGATTCGACCGGTCCTTCGTGCAGGGCGAACATTTCCTGGGCCTGATTTGACGGATTGGTTCCCACATACCGGTGTGAGACGGTGGGATAGGGGATGAAGCCGCGCTCTTTCAGATATTCCTCGTAGTGGTTCGGCTTGTTTTTCGGAGGTAGGCCGAACTGCAGGCCCGGCAGCAACTTCGAGCCGGGGAAGGCGTAGCCGATGAAATCCTTACCGACATACCCCAACTGCGAAGGCCCGCGCTGCTGGTCCGCGTGCCATTTACCGGCGTATCCGCAGCGGTATCCGACCTCGGTCAGATAGTCGGGTATGCCCCGCACCCCGTCGCGGATGGAGAGCCCGTTGGCGGTAACGCCGTGGTGGTGGGGGTAGAGACCGGTGTGGAAGGAGGCGCGCGCCGGCGAGCAGATCGCGGTCGGGGTGAAGGCGGCGTCGAAACGCACGCCGCGAGCCGCTAACGCGTCGATGTGGGGGGTGCGACAGATGGAATTGAGGCCGTAGGCGCTGACCGTATCCAACCGCTGCTGGTCGGTCATGAGGACGACGATGTTGGGTCTGCGGGTGTTGTCTGTCATTAGGCTGTCGGTCACGGGTTTTGCAGGGAGAGGGAGGACGTATCTCAGCGGCTGTCGCGGCCCAGATCCAGCCATTCCAGCTCCGGGGCCGAAAGCGCGACCTCGAAGACCTCGGCGTTGGCGCGACACTCCGCCGGCGTGAGCGGGCCCACCAGCGCGAAGACATTCAGATCCTGGTGCAGGACCCACGAGAGGGCCAGCTGCGCAATGGAGACCTCCTTTTCGGCAGCCAGTCCCTGGACGCGGTCAAGCCTGTTGAAGTTGTCCTCATGGCAGTAGGTGTCGAGCATCATCTGGCCGAGACTCTTGGGCTTTGATGCGAAGATCTCTCTGGAGACACGGCCAGCCATGAAGCCATTGGCCAGGCTGGACCAGGTGAACAGGGGCATGTCCTGCTGCCGGTACCAGGCGCGGTCCTGCTCGTGGGATGGGCCGCTGATTGACAGGCATCCCTCCCATGGAACCTGGGCCTGAGCGGCGAGGCTGAAGTTGGGGCTGCTGGCCGTGAACGGGACGAGGCCGTTCTTATCGGCGTACTCGTTGGCCTCTTCGATGCGCTCGGGTGACCAGTTGGAGCCGCCGAAGGCGCGCATGCGGCCGGCATCGACGTGCTCGTTGAGGGCGTCGACGATGGGGCCTACCTCGACGGCCGCGTCGTCGCGGTGGAGGAGGTGCAGATCGACATAGTCGGTGCGCTGCCGCGCCAGCGAATCGTGGAGGTCGGCGGCGATGTCGAAGGAGGTCACGCGGCGGCGGTCGCCATTGTGGTGACAGCTCTTGCCGATGACGAAGGTCTGCTCGCGAACGCCGCGGGCCTCCATCCACGCACCGAAGACGCGCTCACAGGTGCCGCCGCCGTACAGAGCCGCCGTGTCGAAGGCGTTGTAGCCCGCCTCCCAGGCGGTATCGAGGAGCTCGAAGCCTTTCTCCGTCTCTTTCTCGGTCAGCATGATCGTCCCTTGCACGAGCCGGGACACTTTCTTGTCGATTCCCTTAATTCTGGCGTATTCCATGATTATCGCTCTCACTCCATCGGGTATTTCACGCCCCACTGGGCGCGGATTCTATCCATGATGTCGACGATGGCTCGGGTCTCGTCCAGCGGCATGGTCTCGCTTTCCAGTTCGCCGGCGCGCAGGCACTCTCCCACCGCCATCGCCTGGTAGTTGTAGCCATTGCCCTCGAGGGGGAAATCGAGCTGCGTCTCGTTTTTGCCCGAGGTGAGGGTGACCCTCGTGCCGCGGTAAAAGGGGGCATGCAAGCGGATGCGTCCCTCGGTGCCGATGATGAGCGCTTCCACCGGAGTGCTGGTGCGCACCCCGCAGGAGAGCACGGCGATCTCGCCACCGCTGTAGCGCAGCAGGAAGGCGGACTGCTCGTCGATGCCGGTGGCGCCGATTTCGGCGGTGCTCTCGATCGCTTCCGGGTGGGGGCCCAGGACCATGGAGGCGAAGGAGATGACGTAGATACCGACATCGAGCAGGGCGCCGCCGCCGAGCGCCGGGTCAAACAGGCGGCCCGTCGGGTTGAAACCGGCGCGGAAGCCGAAGTCGGCCTGCACCATACGGACGTCGCCGATGGCGCCCTCTTCCAGCCACTGGCGGATCTTGATGACGGCGGGCAGGAATCGGGTCCACATCGCCTCCATGAGGAAGAGGCCGCGCTCCCGGGCGACGCCGATGACGTCGTCGGCCATGGCCGCGTTGACGGTGAACGACTTCTCGCAAAGGACGGCTTTGCCCGCCTCCAGGCAGAGAATGCTGTTGTCCCGGTGCATGGGGTGGGGTGAGGCCACGTAGATGACGTCGAGCTCCGGATCGGCGACGAGCTCCTCGTAGGTGGCGTATCGGCGTGGAATATCGAACTGCTTACCGAAGGACTCGGCGGTTGCGGGGGCGCGGGATCCGACAGCGGCGAGCTCGGCATCCTCCACGGCGGACAGCCCGGTGGCGAACTGGCGGGCGATATTGCCGGTACCCAGGATGCCCCAGCGGATAGGATCGGAGCCGATTCCAGGAGGGTTCATTTGTTTCCTTTGTCGTGTCGTCGCTACTCGAGATGGAGCTGCTGTTTGACGTTCAACCAGCGCTCCGGCATATCGGCGCGGGTCATGACCGGTTCGAAGCCGAGGTTGAAATACGTCTTGATGGCCGCCAGACGCCAGTCGTCGGTCTGCAGGCTGATGGTCGCGTATCCCTGATCGGCGAGATAGTCCATGACGGCGGCACAGACGATGAGGCCCAGGCGTCGGCCCTGGTGGTCGGGGTGGCAGACGACGTAGTCGAGAGCTCCGGCCCTCGGGTCCAGACTCCGCTGCGACGCAAACGTAGCCGCTACCAGGCGTCCGTCGCACTCGACGGTGCGGGAGCCAGCAAGGCGTTCGGGCTCGGCCGTATAGGCGTCGAATTTTTCCACCGTCCACTCCTCGAATCCGCTCGCCGCCAACAGCTTCACCCAACCGGTCTGGTCCCCGGGGCGGAATTCCCTCAGCTGGTATCCGGCGGGCAACTCGGGAGCGGCCAGCTTCCGGGCCCTGGACGCGTCGGCGACCATGAAGAGCTGTTTGGTAGGCAGCGCGGGCAGAACGGGAGGGTCGGTCATCGTGCTCTCCTCTTCAATCAATCAATAAATCACTGGGAGGCGAAGCGATAGGCGTTGCGGAAGAGCCGAATCCACGGGCTGAAGCCGCTGTCGTCCCAGTCGGATGGACGGTAGGACAGCTGCACGTTGCGGAAGACGCGCTCAGGGTGGGGCATCATGATGGTGACGCGGCCATCGGTGTTGCACAGGGCGGTGACGCCGTCCGGAGAGCCATTTGGATTCAGCGGATAGCGCTCGGTGGGATCGCCGCGATGGTCGACGTACCCCATGCACACCTGGCGCCCCGCGCGCAGCCGGTCGAGGTCGTCGCTGGAACTGAAGTCGGCCCTGCCCTCGCCATGGGCGCAGGCGATGGGCAGGCGGGAGCCGGTCATGCCGGCAAACAGGACGGAGTTGCTCTCCTGTACTTCCACCGTCACCAGTCGGGCCTCGAATTGCTCCGAGCGGTTGCGCAGAAAGCGGGGCCAGCTGTCGGTCCCGGGAATGAGCTCGCCGAGCAGAGACATCATCTGGCAACCGTTGCACACGCCCAGGGCGAAGGTGTCGTCGCGCTCGAAGAAGGCGGCGAATTGCTCCCGGAGCTCGGGGTTGAAGAGGATACTCCGCGCCCAGCCGGCGCCGGCGCCCAGCACGTCGCCGTAGCTGAAGCCGCCGCAGGCGACCAGGCCGCGAAAGCTGTCGAGCCGAACGCGCCCGTCGAGCAGGTCGGTCATGGTAACGTCGACCGCCTCAAAGCCGGCCGCATCGAAGGCGGCGGCCATTTCGACCTGGCCGTTGATGCCCTGCTCGCGCAGGATCGCCATGGGAGGTCTGCTGCTGCCAGTCGGGGCCGTCCCCACGGGAGCGGATGCCGGGGGGGTGTCGGGCCCCAGGGCAAAGGGGGCGCGGAAGCTCATGCCGGGTTCATCGGCGTCGCATTTGGCGTCGTACTCCTGCCGGGCGCATTCGGGGTGATCGCGGTGCGCCTGCATGTGATAGGTGAGCGAAGACCAGATCGACTGGAGGGAGGTGGTGGCGCGGCAGAAGAGCGTGCGGCCTCCGTGGGTCAGCTCCACTTGGCCGTTCTGAGTTGGGTGGCCGAGTTCGTGGGCACACGAGGCCAGGTCGTGGCGCTCGATGATGCCGCGAACTCGATCGCCCTCTGCTTCCCGGTACTGGATGACGGCGCCAATTTCCTCCGCGAACAGCGCCGCGAGGGGATCTTCGCCAAGGCTGGAGATGTCGGCGGACAGGCCACAGCGAGCGCCGAAGGCCATTTCGGCCAGGGTGGTGAAGAGGCCACCGTCGGAGCGGTCGTGATAGGCCAGCAGCAGGCCGTGGGCCACCATTTCCTGGATCGCGGCGAACAGACGACGCAGGTCGTCGGCCTCGACGTCGGGACAGTCGTCGCCCAGCTGATTGTAGACCTGCGCCAGGCTGGATGCCCCCAGGCGGTTCTTGCCGCGGCCCAGATCCAGCAGGAGGAGACGGGAGCCCGGATCGGGGTCGAGGTCGGGGGTGACGGTGGCGCGGATGTCCTCGACGCCGGCGAAGGCGGAGATGACGAGACTGAGGGGAGCGATGACGCGATGCGACTGTCCGCGGCTGTCCTCCCAGACCGTGCGCATGGAGAGGCTGTCCTTGCCCACCGGAATGGCCACGCCAAGACGCGGGCAGAAATCCATGCTCACGGCTTCCACGGTGTCGTAGAGCCTGGCGTCCTCCCCCTCTTCGCCGCAGGCGCACATCCAGTTGGCGGAGAGTTTGATCTTCTCGATGGGGCCAATGCGCGCCGCGGCGATGTTGGTGATGGCTTCGGCGATGGCGAGGCGCCCGGAGGCGGGTCCGTTGATGATGGCCGCCGGGGTGCGCTCTCCCATGGCCATGGCTGACCCGGTGAACACCCTGAACGAAGTTGCAGTGACAGCCACGTCGGCGATGGGCGTCTGAAAAGGGCCCACCATCTGGTCGCGGGCGATGAGGCCGGTCACGGTGCGGTCGGCGATGGTGATGAGGAAACTCTTGTCGGCCACGGCGGGAAACCGCAGTACCCGCTCGACCGCATCGCCAAGGTCGACGCCATCCAGACTCAGGGGGGCATGATCTTCGGGCAGGCGGCGCACGTCCCGCGTCATCCGCGGCGGTTTGCCGAGAATGACCTCCAGCGGCAGGTCCGGTATGGGGTCGTCGCCCAGCAGGGCATCATCCAGGCTCAGGTTGCCATCATCGGTGACTTCGCCGATACAGGCGAACAGACAGCGCTCGCGAGCGGCCATCCCGGCGAAGCGCTCCAGGTCGTGGTGAGCGATGACGAGGACGTAGCGCTCCTGGGCCTCGTTGCTCCACAGTTCCATCGGGCTCATGCCCGGATCGTCGTTGTGGATGGCGCGCAGATCGAAGGCGGCACCGGTCTCCTCCACCAGTTCCGGGCAGGCGTTGGAGAGGCCGCCCGCGCCGACATCGTGGATGGTGCGGATGGGATTGTCAGCACCCAGGGCGATGCAGCGGCTGATGAGCTCCTGGCAGCGGCGCTCCATCTCCGGGTTGTCCCGCTGTACCGAGGCGAAGTCGAGGTCCTCGAGGTTGCTGCCCGTGTCCATGCTGGAGGCGTAGCCGCCGCCCAGGCCGATGAGCATGGCCGGCCCCCCCAGTTGAATGACGAGATCGCCCTTCTTGGGTCGTTTCTTGGCGACGTGCTCGGCGTCGATCAGGCCGATCCCGCCCGCCACCATGATGGGTTTGTGGTAGCCGCGGTGGCGCCCGCCGACGACATCCTCGCACGTGCGGAAGACACCGAGGATGTTGGGCCGCCCGAACTCGTTGCCGAAGGCAGCCCCGCCTATGGGACCCTCGGTCATGATCTCAAGGGGGTTGGCAAGACGGGTGGGATGCTCGGCGATCTCGCGCTCCCACGGCATCGGAAAGTCGGCCAGCCGCAAGTGCGAGGTGAAGAAGGCGCACAGCCCGGCCTGAGACTGGCCGCCCGTGCCCGTAGCTCCCTCGTCGCGAATCTCCCCGCCTATGCCGGTGGCGGCCCCCGGGTAGGGGGAGATGGCAGTGGGGTGGTTGTGGGTCTCCACCTTGCAGAGGATGTGGCTGAGCTTGTCGGTGTACCGATAGCTGTGTTCGTTGCCGGCCCCGGGGTTCGGGTCCGCGCGGAAGAGGGGGGCCCGAAATCCTTCGATGACGCCGGAGTTGTCCGCATAGGCGGTGACCGTCCACTCCGGATGCTTCGCGTGGGTGTGGCGGATCATGTCGAACAGCGATTGGCCGCGCCTCTCACCGTCGATGGTCCAGGCGGCGTTGAAGATCTTGTGGCGACAGTGCTCGGAGTTGACGTTGGCGAACATGACGAGCTCGACATCAGTAGGGTCGCGCTCGAGACCGGCGAAGGCCTCGTACAAATAGTCGATCTCCGCCGGTGACATCGCCAGTCCCCGGTCGATGTTCGCTTGTTCCAGGGCATGGCGACCATCCGCCATCAGCGGAATGCGCTCGATGGGCCGGGGTGCGACCTCGCCGAAGAGGAGGTCGAGATCGTCGACGACCGCCTCCGTCATGCGGTCATAGAGCAGGGGGAATACCGCTTCCAGTTCTGAGGGCAGGCGCTTTCCCGCGCCGACGAATCTATAGTGCCAGGCGCGTTCGATGCGGGCGACGGCGCCCAGCCGGCAGTTGTGGAGAATGTCGGTGGCCTTGCTGGACCAAGGGGAGATGGTTCCAGGGCGAGGCGCGATGCGGAGCTCTCTCACCCACCCCAGGCCGGAGGACGGCGCAGCAGGCCGAAGATCGTCGCCCACTGCCAGCACCTGGCGCAGGTGCTGGCGCAGCTCCCCCTCCGGCGCTTCCCGGAAGCTCACCATATAGATAAGATTGACACTGACATCGCCAATGGCAGGACAGATTTCCCGGCAGCGATCCAGCAGAGCCTGTCGCCGGAATTCGGAGAGGGCCGGAGGTCCTTCGAGTATGTCGGGCATAAAGTAGGCGGTGAAGGGTGATGGGTGATAGGTGTTTCAGAATCTACGGGTGGCCGGCCGGCCCCTCAAGAAAAAGGCCATGAAAAATGCGAATACAGCTCATCAACTGAACTAATGATAACCTGGAGGGGGCCGGTCTCTCTCCGGAGTCGAACAAAGCGGGAGTCGCTCATTCCACTCAGGGCGCGATCTGAGGGGGACATGGGCGTCGGTGGAGCGAATCTCTTTACCAGGCATGCCAAAGTGGGTATCTTCCACTCCTACCGTAAGTTACTTCACTAAAAGATCGGAAGCCGCAGTGGTCGATCTGAACAGCGCCAACCGAGAATACATCGAGCGACTGTACGAGCAGTACTGCCAGGATCCGGGCTCGCTCGAAGCGGAGTGGGTGGCCTTCTTCAAGGGATTCGACTTCGGCCTGCTCAAGTCGGATGAAGAGGAAGAGGAGAGGGCCAAGGGTCCCGCCACTGACCCGTCCAGCCTCAGGGAGCAAGCCGGCACACCGGCCGTTGCAGCGCCGCGGTCAGAGTCCCCGGAAACTGTCCAGGTGGAGGCAGCCCCGACGGCAGTAGCCCCGGTGGCAGTAACTCCGGCGGTAGGGGCGTCGGCCGCAGGGGCGTCGGCGCCGGAAGCGGGATTCGGGGGCCCCAACCGCCGCCGACGGGAGCGCACCGACAAAGGTGTCGTCGCCGTGGTCAGGGCCTATCGCCATCGCGGCCACCTGATCGCCAGGCTCGATCCCCTCGGTCACGACGAGACCACCCATCCTTTGTTGGAGCTGGCAGAATTCGGCTTGACCGAAGAGGATCTGGAAAAAGGTGTGGGCTTCGGGGGTTTTCACTACAAGACCGACGGGTCCTTGAAGGCGCTGCTGGCCGTCCTGCGCAGTACGTATTGCGGCAGCCTCGGCATGGACACCATGTCGACGGCGGACAAGTCGCAGGAAACCTGGCTGGAGGAGCGCATCGAGCCGGTCCTCAACCGGCGGACATTCAGCACGGAGCAGAAGCACCGGATTCTGTGGCAACTCATCGAGACACAGGAGTTTGAGCAGTTTCTCCATACCCGCTACATCGGGCAGAAGAGGTTCTCCATCGAGGGCTGCGAGGCGCTGCTCCCCCTCGTCGATGCGCTGGTGGTGTCCGGCTCCGAGATGGGCGTCGAAGAGATGGTGATCGGCATGTCGCACCGCGGCAGGCTGAACGTCCTGGCCCACATTCTCCACAAGCCCTACGAGGTCATTCTGGCCGACTTCGAGGGTGCGGGGCGCGGCATCGGCGCCGAGGACGAAGGCGACGTCAAATACCATCAGGGGTACTCGCATGACTTCGTCACCGGGAGCGGGCGCAAGATGCACCTCTCGCTGAGTCCCAATCCCAGCCATCTCGAGCTCGTAAACCCGGTTATCGAGGGGATGGTGCAGGCCAAGCAGGATCACCTGCACGATGTCGGCCGGTCGCGGGTCGTGCCGATTCAGATCCACGGCGAGGCGGCCTTTACCGGTCAGGGGATCGTCGCCGAGACGCTCAATCTGTCTCAGCTCGAAGGCTATAAGAACGGCGGCACCATTCACATCATCGTCAACAATCAGCTCGCCTACACCGCGCTGCCGCGGGAGACGCGCTTTACGCGCTATCCCACCGACGTTTCGCGGCAGATCCAGGCGCCGGTGTTTCACGTCAATGCCGACGACCCCGAAGCGGTCGTGCACGCGGCGCAGCTGGCCGTCGAATTTCGCACCGAGTTCAAGCGCGACGTGCTCATCGACCTGGTCGGCTACAGGAGGTATGGCCACAACGAGGCGGACGACCCCACCCTGACTCAACCCGTCATGTACCGCGAGATTGCCGATCACCGCACGGCTGTGGAGCTTTACGCCGAAGCCCTCATCGCAACCGGCGACGTTACCTCGCAAGACATCGAAGAGATGCAGACAGAGGTGCGGGAGACTCTGGAACGCAGCCAGGAGAAGGCGCGACGGCTGAAGGTGAGGCCCCGGCCCAACACCTTTGGCGGCGTATGGCAGGGGGCCACTGCGGCCGGCAGCGACTGGGAGGCGGATACCGGTGTCTCCCTGCGGGTCCTCAAGAGGATTGCTGAACGCGCCACCACCGCACCCGATGATTTCTCCTTGCATCGAACCGTCCAGAGAGTGATGAAGGCGCGACGGGAGATGGTGGAAGGCAACCGGCCCGTGGACTGGGGTTGCGGTGAGATGCTGGCCTATGGCAGCCTGCTGCTTGAGCGCATCCCGGTACGGCTGACCGGCCAGGACGTCCAGCGGGGCACCTTCGCCCATCGACACGCCGTCTGGCACGACACTGAATCCGGAGATACCTACGTTCCTCTCGACCATCTCTCCAAAGGGCAAAGCCGCTTCGAGGTGTTCAACAGCATGCTGTCAGAGCTGGCCGTCCTCGGCTTCGAGTACGGCATCAGCTCGGCAGACCCGGGTCGGCTGATTATGTGGGAGGCGCAGTTCGGGGATTTCGCCAACGGCGCTCAGCTCATCATCGACCAGTACATCAGCAGCGCCGAGGCGAAGTGGAAGCGCATGTCCGCCATCGTGCTGCTTCTTCCCCACGGTTACGAGGGCATGGGCCCCGAGCACTCCAGCGCCCGTCTGGAGCGCTACCTGCAGCTGTGTGCCAAGGACAACATGCAGGTCTGCTACCCGACGACTCCGGCGCAGATTTTTCACGTGCTGCGGCGCCAGATGCACCGCACGTTCCGCAAGCCGCTCATCGTCATGACGCCCAAGAGTCTGCTGCGGCACAAGCGCTGCGTAGCCGATATCGGCGACTTCGTGAAGGGGGGCTACCTCAATGTCATCGACGACGTCACCGCCCAGGACCCGGAGAAGGTGCGAAGGGTGGTTCTGTGTACCGGAAAGGTCTACTACGACCTGCTGGCGGGGCGTGAGGAGATCGGCATGGAAGGCGTCGCCCTGGTTCGGGTCGAGCAGCTGTATCCCCTTCCCGAGAAGGAGCTGAGGGGAATTGTCGAGCGCTATGTTGAGGCGGAGGAATTCCTCTGGGTGCAGGAGGAAGCGCTGAATATGGGCGCGTGGTACTTTGTTCAGCCGCTGGTGGATGAGATTCTGCCAACCTCCATGCGGCTGAGATATGTGGGACGCGACGAGGCTGCCAGCCCTGCGGTCGGGGACCACCAGGCCCATATCAGCGAACAACAGGAAATCGTCAAGGAAGCCCTGGATCTGCACTCCAGGGAGCTGGTATTGGAGGATGTAAAGACCAGATCAGCTTCGGGAAGGGAATACTGATGCCAATCGACGTAGCCATACCGGAAATGGGCGAATCCGTCAGTGAGGTGATCCTATTGCGGTGGATCAAGGCGGAAGGGGAGTATGTCAAACGGGACGAGCCGATCTGCGAGTTGGAAACCGACAAGGCCAATGTCGATCTGCCGGCGCCGGTCGCCGGCATCCTGCACCCGACGAGGGCGGTGGACGAGACCCTGGAGGTCGGAGACACCATCGCCACGATCGACGAATCCGCGGGAGCGGCAGCGGATTCTTCCGCGGCCGAGGCCACGGCTTCGCCCGCGGGCGCCGAGAAGATTGATACGGCTGCCCCCGTTGCCCAGGCCGAAGCCCAGCCCGCTGCGGCGGCCCCACCTCCTCTGACGGAGCCCCCCGTCCAGGCGGCCACGCCGACGCCAATTACGCTGACCGAGGCGCCCGTGGCGACGGCGGAACCCCCTTCCGCGGAGCATCCAACAACGCCATCGCCGCTGGATGATCTGAGTCCGGCGGTCAGGCGCCTGGTGGTGGAAAACGACATCGACACGAGCCAGATCCAGGGAACGGGCAGGGGAGGTCGCATCATCAAGCAGGACGTGCTGGCCCTTCTGAAGGAGATGGAGCGCGAGGCTCAAGAAGCCGGCGCCCCCGTCGAGACAGCGGGGCAAGTTCCAGAATCTGCGTCGGCACCCGTGGCGCCGATTCCGACCGCCGAGCCGCGCCCGGCGACGCCGGCACCCGCTGAGCCAGCCGCTGCCCCTCCCGAAGGAGGCACCCGTCGCGAGCCCATGTCGCGAATCCGAAGGCGGATCGGCGAGCGTCTGGTGCAGGCACAGCGCACCGCGGCCATGCTCTCCACCTTCAACGAGGTGGATCTTCAGGAGATCATGTCGCTCCGGTCACGCCACAAGGAGCGCTTCAAGGAGAAGCACGGCGTGTCCCTGGGACTGATGTCCTTCTTTACCCGGGCCGCGGTACTGGCCCTCCTGGACTATCCCGAGGTGAACGCCAGTATCGACGAGGGCGATATCATCTACCACGACTACGTCAATCTCGGCATTGCCGTGTCCGCGGAGCGCGGCCTCCTGGTGCCCATTCTGCGGCGCGCCGATCTGATGTCGATGGCGCAGACGGAGAAGGAGATAAAACGGCTGGCCGCCGCGGCTCGAGATAACAAGCTGGGTCTGGACGAGCTGAGTGGCGGCACCTTCACCATCACCAACGGCGGGGTATTCGGGTCGTTGCTGTCGACTCCCATCCTGACGCCGCCGCAGAGCGGTATCCTGGGTATGCATGCGATCAAGGAGCGACCAGTGGCCCTCGACGGTGAAGTCGAGGTGCGGCCGATGATGTATCTGGCCCTGTCCTACGACCACCGACTGGTGGACGGCGAGAAGTCGGTCCGTTTCCTGGTGCGCATGAAGGAGCTGCTGGAGGACCCGGCCCGGCTCATGCTGGAGGTATGAGGCGCCCCTCAGGGCGCGATTGCCATGTCTGAATCCGCATTCGATTTAGTCGTCATCGGCGCTGGCCCCGGTGGGTACGCCGCTGCGGTGCGCGCTTCCGAACTGGGCATGAAGGTAGCCTGTGTCGACCGTGACCGGCTCGGGGGCACGTGTCTCAATGTGGGGTGCATTCCCAGCAAGGCACTGCTGGAGTCGAGCGAACGCTACCATGAGCTGAGCGCGGCGGGTCTGCAGGCTCACGGCATCCAGGTTGGTGAGGTGCGTCTGGACCTGGCCGCGATGATGGCCCGCAAGCAGAAGATCGTCTCCACCATGACCCAGGGTATCGGCAGCCTCTTCCGCAAGCACAAGGTCGAGTTTCTCGCTGGTACGGGCGTGGTGCCCGAGGCTGGGGTGGTCGCCGTCGAAAGCTCCGAGGGCACTCAGATCGTCAAGGCCGAGCGTATCATCCTCGCCCTGGGCAGCGTGCCGACCCAACTTCCGTCGCTGCCTTTCGACGGCGAGTACATTCTCAGCTCGACCGAGGCCCTCTCCCTGACCGAAGTGCCCGAGCGCATGGTGGTGATCGGCGCCGGGGCTATTGGTCTGGAGTTGGGGTCGGTGTGGAATCGCCTCGGCGCGCAAGTCCTGGTAGTGGAGTACACCGACAGTCTGCTGCCGGGCGCCGATCGGGAGATCGCCACCCAGCTGCAGCGGGTGCTGAAGCGGCAGGGCCTGCGCTTCGAGCTGCAGACGAGCGCCGAACACGCCAGCATCGCCGACGGCAAGGTCGCTCTGACCGTGGTGCCGGCAGGGGAGAGAGAGGGAGACAGCCGCGTCGAGGAATGCGACTGCGTCCTGGTGGCCGTGGGCCGACGGCCCTGTCATCAAGGCTCTGGCATCGAGACCCTGGGCGTGGCTTTCGATGGTCGCGACTACGTGATCGTCGATGGAGATTTCAGGACCAATGTCCCGGGTTTGTACGCTATCGGCGACCTGATACCGGGGCCGATGCTGGCTCACAAGGCGGAGATGGAAGGGGTGGTCGCGGTGGAGCGCATGGCGGGCATGGGCAGCAGCGCCAGCTATCGCGCTATACCCAACGTCGTCTACACCCAGCCCGAGGTCGCCGCCGTGGGTGCGACCGAGGAAGAGGCGGCGGCGGACGGGGTCGACTACTGCGTCGGGAAGTTCCAGTTCCGCGCCAACGCGCGCGCGCACTGCATGGACGCGATCGACGGTCTGGTGAAAATCATCTCCGAGAAGGGGACCGACCGCCTGCTGGGCATGCACATCCTCGGACCGCAGGCCTCTCATCTGATCGCCGAGGGCGTCCTGGCCATGGAGTTTTCCGCCAGCGCCGAAGACGTCGCCCGCACCGTGCACGCCCATCCGAGCCTGTCGGAGGTCATCGGGGGAGCTGCCGCCGCGGCGGCAGCGCAGTCGGACTGACACTGCAACACAGATAATACAGAAAGAGGGGGACGGCTATGGGCGATTACGACTTTGGGAGTGGCTGCACGAATCCGGAGACCTTTCCGGTGCAGGAGCTGGCAGAGGCAGCGGCTAGAGCTATTGCCGATGTGGGCACGGCCTTCAGCCGCTACCCCGGGGATATGGGACACATGGGGCTGCGGGAGGTGATGGCGGCGAGAGAATCTGAGCGCGAGGGAGTAACCGTGTCTCCCGACCACATTGCCCTCACCAATGGCTCCATGCAGGGGGTGACGTTGGTTGCCGAGGCGTTTATGGGAGGCGGGGCCGGCAGTGGCGGAGAGGATATCGTCGTCACCGAGGAGCTGACCTACTCCGGCACTATCGGCGCGTACCGCAGACTCGGCATGCGCCTGGTGGGCGTGCCGCTGGACGAGCAGGGGATGCGGATAGACGCGCTGGAGGCCACCCTGGCCGATCTGCACGGCAAGGGAACGCCGCCGCGGTTCATCTACACCCTGGCCACCTACCAGAACCCCACCGGCTCGGTCATGCCAAAGACGCGACGGCTGGAGCTGATTGAAGTGGCCCGACGTTACGATTGTCTGGTGGTGGAGGACCATTGCTATGCCGACGTCCACTTCGAGGGGGAGAAGGAGCCGTCCCTTTACGCTCTGGACGACAGTCCCAGCCAGATTTTCCTCTGCTCTCTGTCCAAGATCCTGGGACCCGGTGTTCGCCAGGGCTATTTGATGGCGCGGCCACCGATTCTGGAGCGCATCATGGGGCGGAGATTCGATGGCGGCAACAGCCTGCTGACGGCCGCCGCTCTGGCCGAGTTTTTCCGCGGCAACGTCTGGGACCACTGCGAGCGCATGAATGCGTCGCTGAAGGAAAAGCGCGACGCTGTCTTCGCCGGCCTCGAAAACAGCGTCGGCGACATCTGCACCTGGTCGCGGCCCGCGGGCGGTCTCTTCGTCTGGGTCGGGCTACCCGACGACGTCGATCGCCAGAAGCTCGCGGCGCTCGCCAACGAACGCGGTCTCCGCTTCGCCCCCGGATCCGCCTTTCATATCCACGGTGAGGACGTGCCTTTTCTGCGTCTGGCTTTCGGGTATATCGGTCTGGATGATATCCACCGCGGTCTCCCCGTGCTCGGCGAGTGCATTCGGGAAGCCCGCACCAGGGTAGCGGAGAACGCGGACAAGAATACGGAGGGGCAGGCCTCAGCGCTGGCCGTGGAACCGTCAGCGGTGGCCGCCGCCGCCGGCTCGTGAACTAGTGGTGCCCGGCGCAATTCCGTCGGCGCACGGGCACCACTAGGCGATCTCGAGCTGATCTCACCAAGGTAGAGCTATGCCAAGATCCGGGCTGCCCAACATCGCCCTGGCGCAGATGGAGGTGAAGCCGGGGCTTCCCGATCGGAACGCGGCCCGGATGGTGGAGCTCATCAGCGCGGCCCGGGAGGGGGGGGCGGAGATTGTCGTCTTCTCCGAGCTCTGCATCAGCGGCTACATCATCGGCGACCTGTGGGAGCTCGACACGCTGGTGCAGGACTTCGCCGCCTACAGCGATGACATCCGCGCCGCCAGCCAGGACATCACCGTTGTCTTCGGCAACGTCGTAGTCGATGCCGATCGGGTCGGCGAAGATGGCCGCATGCGCAAGTACAACGCGGTCATCGTCTGTTCGAACGGCGAGTATGTCACGCGGGCCGAGGTCCCCGCCGCGCTCCCCAACGGTGTTCACGCCAAGACCCTGCACGCCAACTACCGCTTCTTCGACGACGGGCGGCACTTCTTCTCCCTCCGCCAGCTGGCCGAAAGCTGCGGGCGCGACGTGTACGAATGGTGCGTCCCCTTTTGCGTCCGTCGGCGCGACGGAACCGATTTTCGCTTCGGCGTACAGCTGTGCGAAGACATGTGGTGTCAGGACTACAGCCATAACGGCGAGGTACTCGATACCCTGAGGGCCTACGCCCGGAATGGGGCCGAGGCTGTGTTCAACCTCTCCGCCTCCCCCTGGACGTGGCAGAAGAACGACAAGCGCAACCGCGTCGTGCGCGAAATCCTGCGCAGCTCACCTCTGCCTTTTTTCTATGTCAACCAGGTCGGCGCCCAGAACAACGGCAAGAACATCATCGTCTTCGACGGGGATACGACGGTGTATTCACCGACGGGCGAAATCCTGAGGCGCGCCCGGCCCTGGAAGGAGGAGATGGTCTTCACCGGCGGTATTGGCGGTGGCCCGGACGGTAGCACGGCCCCTGCGGTGGTCACCTCGCCCAACGACCGGGCGTCCGCGACGACGGGGGGTCGGGATGCCGGCGTCGCCCCCGGCCAGCGGGAGATCGAAGCGATGTACGACGCTATCCTCACCGGCTTGCGGCACATGGACCATTTCAGGGGTGGCGAGGAGAACCGCTTTCTCATCGGCGTCAGCGGCGGTATCGATTCCACCGTCGTGGCCTGCCTGCTGGAGCGCGCCTTCGGGGCCGATCGCGTCTTCGCCGTCAACATGCCGACCCGCTTCAACGCCACCGTGACCCGGGAGAACGCGAAGGAGACGTGCCGCCGACTCGAGGTAGATTATCTGAGCTGTCCCATCGAGGACCTCTACCAGCAGGTGTCGGAGCGGATCAAGGCGGTGGAGTTCCCCAGGTCGAAGGGGACCTACGACCGCCTCGTGGACGAGAATATCCAGGCCCGCATCCGCTTCTCCGATATGCTGGCCGGGATCGCCGCCAAGCACGGCCTGGTGTTCACCAACAACGGCAACAAGACCGAGCTGGCCCTGGGTTACACGACGCTGTACGGAGACCTGGACGGCGCCATCGCGCCGATCGCCGATCTCTATAAGGTGCAGGTGTACGAACTGGGTCGATACCTCAACGAGGAGGTTTTTGGAGAGGAGGTGATCCCCGGCAACCTGCTCACCATGGAGACGGTGCCCAGCGCCGAACTCTCCGAGGCACAGGATGTGACCCGTGGACTGGGTGATCCCATCAAATACGGCTATCACGACGCCGTGCTGCGCCAGCTTGTCGAGTACCGACGGCACCCTGCCGACCTGGTCCGCTGGTATCTGGACGGCGAGCTGCTGCAGCAGCTGCAGTGGCAGGGGGAGGAGAGGGAGCGGGAATTCGCCGACTATTTTCCCGACGGCGCCAGCTTTTTACAGGATCTGGAATGGGTGGAGCGACAGCTGCGGATCAGCTATTTCAAGAGGGTGCAGGTAGCGCCCCTCATCGTGCTCAGCAAACGCGCCTTCGGGTCCGATTTGCGGGAGACGCAAAGGCCGGAATACAGTCCGCGAATCTACCGGCAGTTGAAGGAGCGAGTGTTGAGATCGGGAACGCAGGACATCGACGACGGCACGCCTCAGGTCGTCGAGAACGGCTAGCCAGGTTTCGGGTAGAGCCAAATCACAGGAGACGAAGGCGATGAAGGTCTGCATAGCGGGAGAGGGAGCGCAGGGCAAGACTCATATGGAGGCTCTGGCCAAACGGAAGGATGTCGAAGTCGTGACCGTGGCCGGCGGCCTCGAAGCGGACACGGTGGAGTTCGCCCGAGAGTGGGGGATCCCCCATTACTCGATGAACCTGGAAGAGTGCATGGAACAGCCGGGTGTGGAGGCGGTCGTACTGACCACCCCCAACCATATGCACGCGGACCAGACCGAACTGGCTCTTGAGATGGGCAAGCACGTCCTCCTGGAGCTGCCCATGGGTCTGACGCTGGCCGAGTCCCAGCGCGTGGCGGCAAAGGAAGAGGAGACGGGCCTGGTGTGCATGGTCTGTCACACGAACAGATTCAACCCCGCTTTCCGCGAGGTTCATCGCCGGGTCCACGACGGCGAGCTGCATCTGCACCATATCGTGCAGCAGACCTTCTTCTTTCGCCGCACCAACGAGAATCGCTTTGGCAGGCCGCGCACCTGGGCGGACGACCTGTTGTGGCATCAGGCCTGTCACATGGTGGACATGGTTTTCTGGATACTGGGAGATGCGCGAATGGAGGCCTGGGGGCAGGCCGGACCCGACCACCCGACGCTCGGTATCCCCATGGACATCAGCATCGGCCTGCGCTCGCAGTCAGGGTGCCTGGTCACGGCGGCGCAGTCATTCAACAACTACGGGCCTATTCAGGGCAACTATCGCTTTATCGGCGAGGAGGCGACCCTCCTTTTCGCCAAAGGGGGACTCACCGACCACGAGGGGAAGGAGATACCGCTGACCGCCGGCGGGGGGGTAGACGATCAGGACGGCGAGTTCTTCGCCGCGATCAGGGAGGGGCGCAAGCCGCTGACCAGTTGCAACGCCTGCCTGCCGGTGATGGAGGTCATCGACCGGATCCAACAAGCTATTGATGCGGAATAATCGGGTGATTCGGCGTAACCGCGGCCGCGGTCAGCTCGGCCACCTGCAGGAGCTCTTGACGTTCTGAACTGGCGGTAGTAGCAGTCTCCAGTACTTCGACCGATCCCAGCAGGTCGCCCACCGTCGTCTTGCTGAGGACCTCGTCCACCGCGTTTTGCACCCGGGACCACAGATCTTTCAGGGAGCAGTCCACGGTGGAGTGCTGGCAGGCACTCTCCAAGCCGGCGAACTGGTCGCAGAAGGTCGGCTCGAACAGCCGTCCGCCCAGCGCGGCCAGGACTTCGCCCACTACCATACTTTCGGGAGTTCCGGCCAGCGTATAGCCGCCGTGCTGGCCGCGCACGCTGTCGACGAAGCCCCCTTGTCTAAGCAGGCGGAGGTACTTGGCCACGTTGTGGGCGGAGATTCCCTCAGCCACGCCGATCTCCAGGATGGTGAGGCTGTCTCCGGCGGGCTGTTCCGCCAGCCGCAACAGGCAACGCAGTCCGTATTCTTCCTGAGAACTGAGTTTCATGGCGATGCTTTCGGGCAGTGTGGGGGCGTTGGTCTACATCATCCCCAGCTCGAGCTTGGCCGCCTCCGACATCATGTCGGTGCTCCAGGGCGGTTCCCAGATCACCTCTACTTTCACCTGGGAGGCGCGCTCCACCTTCCCTTCTATCTTCTGCTGGATCTCTGGTGGCAGGCTGCCTGCGACCGGACACATGGGCGAAGTGAGGGTCATAGTGACTGCCACGGCCTGCTCTTCGTCCACATCGACGCCGTAGATCAGGCCCAGCGCGTAGATGTCTACGGGAATTTCGGGGTCGTAGCAGGTCTTCAGGACCTCTACGACTTCAGCTTCGATGCTTTCGGGCGGGTACTCTTTCTCTTCCATCTGTTCCTCTCGCTGTTCTCGGTGTTGTCGCTGTTCCTCTTACTCTGTCGTTGTCGGTACTACCTGCTGGTTGAGGGCAGACCTCATGGTGTGCCACGCCAGGGTCGCGCACTTGACCCGCATGGGGAACTCGCGCACGCCGGCGAAGACCGCCAGTTTGCCCACCTGTGCCTGGTCTACGGGGGTTTCGACGTCGGAAGTGACGAGAGCCTGGAAACGCTCGAAAACCGCCTCCGCTTCCGCCGACGATCGGCCCTTGACCGCATCGGTCATCAGCGACGCCGAGGCCTTGGAGATGGCGCACCCGTCACCCTCGAAGCGAATGTCCTCAATAACGTCGTCGTCGTCCACCTGAAGGTAGACGTGCAGGTGGTCGCCACACAACGGGTTGAAGCCTTCCTGCTGTCGATTGGCGCCTTCGAGCTTGCCGAAATTCCTCGGGTTCTTGTTGTGGTCGAGGATGACCTGCTGATACAACTCTCGAAGCTCGTCCATTACCCGAGCACCTCGCTGACTTTGAGAAGGGCGACCGGCGCTGATCGATGGGACTGACATAATGGTGGGTCATGCGCCGGAGTCGAGAAGGACTTTGTCCTTCTCGCCCGCGAGATCGGGCATTCGCCCTTTTCTCCTGTATACAAGATGACAGGCGAGAGTCTGGTAACTACGGCTGAACTGGACACTATCCGAGTACCTCGTTGACTTTGAAAAGGGCGTTGACCAGCGCGTCGATCTCGCTTCGGGTGTTGTAGAAGGCGAGGGAGGCTCTGGCTGTGGCCGCTACCTGGTAGCGCTGCATGAGGGGTTGCGCACAGTGATGCCCGGTGCGTATGGCGATCCCTTCCGCGTCCAGGATGGTGCCGATGTCGTGGGGGTGGGCATCACCCATGACGAAGGATATGACACTCACTTTTTCTGGTGCGGTGCCGATAAAGCGCAACCCCGGGACTTCTTCCAGCCGTTGGGTGGCGTAGTCGAGGAGGGTGGATTCGTAGCGCTCGATGCGGTCCAGACCGATGTCGTTGACGTAGTCGATGGCCGCCGCTAAACCCACCGCGCCGGCGATATTGGGTGTCCCCGCCTCGAATTTCGTGGGGACATCGGCGAAGGTAGTCTTCTCGAGGGTGACAGACTTGATCATGGAGCCGCCTCCCTGGTAGGGCTCCATGTCGTCGAGCAGATTTCTCTTGCCGTACAGCACTCCGATTCCAGTGGGGCCAAAGAGCTTGTGCCCCGAAAATACGTAGAAATCACAATCGAGCTGTCGGACATCGACGCGCATGTGGGGTACGCCCTGGGCGCCGTCGATCAGCACGGGCACGCCGCGGGCGTGCGCTGTGGCGATCATCTGCTCGATCGGATTCACCGTGCCGAGGGCGTTGGAAGCGTGGGTGACGGCCACCAGCCTGGTGCGATCTCCCAGCAGTCTCTCGTATTCCTCCAGGACCAGCTCGCCGCCGTCGTCCACCGGGATAACCCGCAGAGTGGCGCCCTTCTCCTCGCACAGCATCTGCCACGGCACGATGTTGGAGTGGTGCTCCATGTGGGAGATGATAATCTCGTCTCCCGGCCCGACCGTGGGGCGACCGTATCCGTTGGCCACGAGGTTGATGCCCTCGGTGGCGCCGCGGACAAAGATGATCTCGCTGCTGTCGCCGGCGTTGAGGAATTTGCCGATTCGGCCGCGGGCGCGCTCGAAGGCGAAGGTGGCCTGCTGACTGAGAAAGTGGACGCCGCGATGAACACTGGCGTTCTCATTCCTGTAGAACTCGGATATCGTCCCGATAACGGCTCGCGGTTTTTGCGTGGTTGCGGCGTTGTCGAGATAGACCAGCGGTTTGCCGCGCACGGTCTGCCGCAGGATCGGGAAGTCCCGGCGCACGGCCTCCACGTCGAGGGCATCGACCGGCGGCGAAACGACGGCCGTCTGGGGGGGAAGAGGGAGAGCGGAAGTGGTCATTCCCGCGCTCCGCTACCATTGTGGAGCGTCGCCTCGAGCTCGGCGGACACCAGTTGAGCCAGGCGATCGCGCACCGGCTCGAAGCCGATCAGATCGAGTATCTCCCCGGCGAAGGCCTGGGTGAGAACACCAGTGGCGCCTGCTCGCGAGAGGCCACGGGTGCGCAGGTAGAAGATCGCATCTTCGTCGAGCTGTCCCGTGGTCGAGCCGTGGCTGCACTTGACGTCGTCGGCGTAGATCTCCAGCTGCGGCTTGGAGGTGATCTGGGCGTCGTCGGAAAGCAGGAGATTCTGGTTGGACTGGTAGGCGTCCGTCCCCTGGGCCACCTTGTGGACGTGTATCTTGCCGCGGAAGACGCCGTGGGCCTGTCCGGACAGGACTCCCTTGTAGAACTCGTGGCTGACACAGTCCGGACTGGCGTGCTCGATGCAGGTGTGGTTGTCGACGTGCTCGTCGCCGCTGGCGAGGTAGAGGCCGTTGAGAGTGGACTCGACGCCCTCGCCAGCCAGTACGGTGGTGATGTCGTTGCGAATGAGTTGTCCGCTGAGCGAGATGTTGTGAGAAGTGAAGCGGCAGCCCTGCGCCTCGGTGACGTGGAGCGAAGCCACATGGTAGGCGCCGCCACTCTCTCGCTGAATCTTGCAGTGTTCGAAACGGGTTTCGGCGCCCAGAACGATCTCGGTGACCGCGTTGGTGAGATACGACGCCTCGGGCTCCAGACCGACGTAACTCTCGATCACCGATCCGCGGGCCTTGTCCTCGGCCACGATGAGCGTGCGGGGATACGTAACCGGAGGCCCGTCACCAGCGTCTTGCCCCTCATTTTCAGCTCGCGCCGTCGACAGGTAGAGCAGATGAACGGGGGCGTCGAGGCCGGCCCCAGCCGGCAGGTAGACGAAGGCGCCGTCGCGAATGAAGGCGGTGTTGAGCGCCGCAAAGCCCTCCCCAGCATAAGGCGCGTTCTGCCCCAAGTGGGGCTCGACGAGATCGGGGACCTCCTTCAGAGCCGCGGCCAGACTGCCGACGACGACGCCGGGAGGCAGCGAGGTCTCCTGCGTCGAGAGAGAGGGCGCGAAGTGGCCGTCCACGAAAACCAGCTGGGTGCCATCCAGACCGGGATAGGTGAAGGGCGCCAGCTGATCGGCGCTCAGGCCCGCGGGGGGTGAATCAGGTGCGGACCTGAAGGAGATACGCGCCACGGGCGCAATATTAGTGTGACGCCAGCCCTCGTCTCGCCTGCTGGGGAAACCGGTTTCGGCAAAGCAGTCGATAGCCGCGCGGCGCACCTGATGCAGGGCGGACGCGGTACCACCGTTGAGACTCTTCTCGAAACCGCGGAAGCTGGCCAGATACCACTCTCGACGGTCTGTGCTCTTGTCAACGCTCATAGTCAATTCACTCACTCACACGCCGACGGTGTCGGCGACCCTATCAGCTGTTTCCTGTGCGATCCAGTCGTACCCTCTCTGCTCGAGCTCGAGGGCCAGGCTCTTGTCGCCCGACTTGACAATGCGGCCCCCCATGAGGACGTGGACGAAGTCCGGCACGATGTAATCGAGCAGGCGCTGGTAGTGGGTGACGACGACGATGCTCTTGTCGGGCGAATGGAGCGTATTGACCCCATGGGCGACGATCTTGAGGGCGTCGATGTCCAAACCCGAGTCGGTTTCGTCGAGGATGGCGAGCCGCGGTTCCAGGACGGCCAGCTGGAGGATCTCATGCCGCTTCTTTTCGCCGCCCGAGAAACCCTCGTTGACCGAGCGCTTCAGGAAGCTCTCATCCATTTTCACCAGGGCGAGCTTCTCCCGGATGAGACCGAGAAAGTCGATGGCATCCATGGGGTCTTCCCCCCGAGCCTTGCGAATCTCGTTGAGGCCGGTGCGCAGGAAGTAGGCACTGTTGACTCCGGGAATCTCGACCGGGTACTGGAAGGCGAGAAAAATACCCCTCCGAGCCCGCTCCTCGGGAGCCATGTCGAGCAGGTCGCGCCCCTCAAAGGTCGCTTCGCCGCTCGTCACTTTGTAGGCTTCGTGGCCCGCCAGGACCTGAGCGAGGGTGCTCTTCCCCGAGCCGTTGGGTCCCATGATGGCGTGGATCTCGCCGGGGTTTACCTCGAGATTGATGCCATTGAGGATTTTGGTATCTTCAACTTCAGCGTGCAGGTTGTTTACTTGAAGCATTCGGTTCCTCTGTAATCAGGTAATCAGGTCAGGTAATCAGGTCAGGTAATCAGGTCAGGTAATCAGGTGATCGGTTGTGATCAGGTGATCGGCTCTCGTGAGCCGCGTTCGCTCATCCCACACTCCCCTCGAGGCTGATGCCGAGGAGCTTCTGCGCTTCAACCGCGAATTCCATGGGTAGGTTGGACAGCACGTCTTTGCAGAAGCCGTTGACGATCATAGAGACGGCGTCTTCGGTGGAGAGGCCGCGCTGGTTGCAGTAGAAGATCTGGTCTTCGCCGATCTTGGAGGTGGAGGCTTCGTGTTCGACTTTGGCCGAGGGGTTGCGCACGTTGATGTAGGGGAAGGTGTGGGCGCCGCACTGGTCGCCAATCAACATGCTGTCGCACTGGGTAAAGTTGCGGGCGTTGGTCGCCTTCTTGAGAATCTGCACCCCGCCCCGGTAGGTGTTCTGTCCGCGCATGGCGGAGATCCCCTTGGAGATGATGGTGCTGCGGGTGTTCTTCCCTATGTGGATCATCTTGGTGCCGGTGTCGGCCTGCTGGCGGAGGGAGGTGACGGCGACCGAGTAGAACTCGCCGACTGAGTCGTCGCCCTGCAGGATGACGCTGGGGTACTTCCAGGTAATGGCCGAACCGGTTTCCACCTGGGTCCAGGAAATCTTGGAGGCGCGGCCGCGGCAGGCGCCGCGTTTGGTGACGAAGTTGTAGATGCCGCCCACACCTTCGGCGTTGCCGGGATACCAGTTCTGGATGGTCGCGTACTTGATCTGCGCGTCCTCCAGGGCGACGAGTTCGACGACGGCGGCGTGGAGCTGATTCTCGTCGCGCATGGGGGCGGTGCAGCCTTCCAGGTAGCTGACGTAGCTGCCCTTGTCGGCGATGATGATGGTGCGCTCGAACTGTCCGGTGTTGGCCGCGTTGATGCGGAAGTAGGTGGACAGCTCCATCGGGCAGCGCACGCCCTCGGGGATGTAGACGAAGGAGCCATCGGTGAACACCGCCGAGTTGAGGGCGGCGAAGTAGTTGTCGTTGGCCGGGACTACCGAGCCCAGGTACTTCTTCACCAGGTCGGGGTGTTTGTGAACCGCCTCGGTGAACGAACAGAAGATGATGCCGAGCTCGCCGAGCTTCTCCTTGAAGGTGGTGGCCACGGAGACACTGTCGAAGACGGCGTCCACAGCCACGCCGGACAGCACCTTCTGCTCCTCGAGCGGGATGCCGAGCTTTTCGTAGGTCCGCAAGAGCTCCGGATCGATTTCGTCGAGGCTCGCCAGCTCCTTCATCTTCTTGGGGGCCGAGTAGTAGCTGATGGCCTGGTAGTCGATCTCGGGGTAGTCGACCATCGCCCAGCGCTGGCTCGGGTCCCGACGCGTGGGGTCCTCCATTTTCTGCCAGTTGGCGAACGCCTTCAAGCGCCACGCCAGCAACCACTCCGGCTCTCCCTTTTTGTTGGAGATGAAGGCGATCGTGCTCTCGTCCAGACCCGGGGGGGCGTCGTCGGTTTCGATGTCGGTGACAAAGCCGTACTTGTACTCCTTGGAGGCGAAATCCTCCAGAACCTCGGTGTCGGTCATCTCCACTGCATCTGCGGTGAGTGTATCAGTCATGTCAGCTCCGTCCAATCTGGAAAAAAATGTCAAGATTGCCAGCCCCCTGAAAGTACCAATCTGGAAATAATTGTCAAGATTCTTTTCAGGAGCATGCGACAACGCTGCGGCGAGCCCGACGGGTGTGGCCTGCCAGCCGCCTACCCCAGCCGCTTGCGGCTCACCAGGTAGCGCGACAGCGCCAGGTCGAAGGGCGTAGCGGTGTCCAGGAGGATGTAGTCGATGCCGGCCTCGGCACATCGGTAGGAGCAGGTGTGGAGGAAGTCGTCCATCATCTCGCGATACTGGCTTTGAATGTGCCAGGGCTGCGTGTTCAGCTGCTGATCGGCATTTTCCAGATCGACGAAGCGGGTGTTGGATCTCGATTTGAAATCGAGGTCGCGCTCGCGGCTGTCGAGGATGTGCAGGACGATGACCTCGTGTCCGCGGTGCCGAAAGTGGCGCAAGCCAGCCAACACCTCGTCGATGTCGTCCAGCAGATCGGAGAGGACGACGACGAGGCCGCGCCGGGAGATTCGGTCGGCGAGGTCGTGAAAGGCTGATCCCATCCCGGTGTCGGCTTCTGGTTGGGTCTGTGACATCTCCTTGAGCAGGACATGCAGGTGGCTCTGCACCGAACGGGGCGGGACATAGGAGCAGATGCGGTCGCGGAACAACATGAGTCCCACCGCGTCCCGCTGTTTCAGCATGAGATAGGAGAGGGAGGCGGCCAGGCAACTGGCGTAGCGGAACTTGCTCATCGGTCCGGCCGACTGGAAGTCCATGGAGCCGCTGGCGTCCAGCAGCAGGTAGACCTTGGCATTGGTCTCCTCCTCGTAGCGCTTGATGTAGAGGCGGTCGGTCCTGGCCAGCGCCTTCCAGTCGAGGTCGCGCAGATTGTCGCCGGGCATGTAGGGTCGGTGCTCAGAAAATTCGACCGAAAACCCGTGGTAGGGGGAGCGGTGCAGGCCGGTGATGTAACCCTCCACCACATAGCGGGCCACCAGGTCCAGACGGCTGATGCGCGAGATGGCCTCCGGCTCCAGGTAGGAGGTGAGTCCCTGAGATGCGGCGCCGCTGGTTTGCAGGGGGTCCAAGATCAACCCGCGGCGCCGTCTACGGGCACATCGTCGAGCAGCCGACCGACCAGAGCTGAGGCGTTGACGTTCTCGGCCTCGGCGTGGAAGTTGATGACGATGCGGTGGCGGAGGACCGGCAGGGCGACCGCCTGAATGTCCTCGAGCGACACGTTGTGGCGGCCGTGCAGGATGGCCCGCGCTTTGCCCGCCAGCGCCAGATTCTGGGAGGCCCGCGGCCCGGCGCCCCAGTTCACCATCTCCCGCACGTACTGGGGAGCGAGGGGGTCACCAGGGCGCGAACTGCGCACCAGCCGCACCGCGTACTGGATGAGGTGGTCGGAGATCGGCACCAGCCGCACGAGGCGCTGCAGTTCGACAATGGCTTCACCGCTGAGGATGCTGGTGGGCTGAGGCGGCTCGACCGAGGTGGTGGTGCGGACGATCTCCTCCTCTTCGGTCGAATCGGGATAGTCGATCCACAGGTTGAAGATGAAGCGGTCCAGTTGCGCCTCGGGAAGGGGGTAGGTGCCTTCCTGCTCGATCGGATTCTGCGTCGCCAGGACGAAGAAGGGCTCGCTCAGGGCCATGGTCTTCCCCCCGGTGGTGACCGTGTGCTCCTGCATGGCCTCCAGCAGGGCGGCCTGCGTCTTTGGAGGGGTGCGGTTGATCTCGTCGGCGAGGACGATGTTGGCGAAGACGGGGCCGGGGAGGAAGCGGAAGGTCTTGCGACTGGTTTCGGGGTCCTCTTCCAGCACCTCTGTACCGGTGATGTCGGACGGCATGAGATCGGGGGTAAACTGGATGCGGCCGAAGGTCAGATCCAGGCACTGGGCGAGGGTGCGGATGAGGAGGGTCTTGGCCAGACCCGGCACCCCAACCAGCAGGCAGTGACCGCCGGCCAGAAGGGCGATGACGAGCTGGTCGACGATCTCCCGCTGGCCGATGATGACCTTGCCAATCTCCGCCAACAGCTTTTCCCGCGCCTGGGTCAGATTCGCTACCGCCTCCACGTCCGGCGCCACAACCGGCGCCTCATCCGCCGCCTCATCCGTTTGGGTCATCAGGTTTTCCTCTCCTTTTTCTTGGCCGCCGGAAACAGGATGTTGTTGAGTATCAGCCGGTACCCGGGGGAGTTGGGGAACAGTGCTAGTTGCGTGGGCGGATCGCCCACGTGGTGCTTGTGGTCTTCCGGGTCGTGCCCCCCATAGAATGTAAAACTGCCTTTGCCGACGCTGCCGTGGATGTACTTCACCTCATCGGTGTCCTCAACTTCGGCCAGCACGATGACGGAGTCCTTGATCAGGCGCCGGTGAAAGGCTGTGGTCTGTCCCAGGAAGCCGTTGACGATGCTGGTGTGGCACTGGGTGAGCATGGCGGGCACCGGGTCGTATTTGGCTGAGAATTCGAAGAGGGTGAAGTATTCGGCCTCGGCCGTGCGCACTAGACGCGCGTCCCGGGGCGTGGTATCGATGTCGGAGTGCTCGTACACCAGGGGGTTCATCTCCAAGGTAAATCCCTCAAAAGCCACGGTGCGATCGAAGTCCAGTTTCCGCTGCGGCGCCGGGTCGGCGGGGTCGCCGTCAAAGATGCGGGCGACGATGTCGACGCCGGCAGCGGCCAGGGAAATGTCGAAGGTGTCGGTGGCCGAGCACATGGCAAAGAGGAAACCGCCCCGTTCCATGTACTCGCGGATCTTGCGGGTCACCGCCTTCTTCTGGTCCGACACCTTGGCAAATCCCAGCCGGCGCGCCATGCTCTCGTAGAGCTGCTGCTGGTCGCGGTACCAGGGCTCGTTGCGGAAACTGGCGTAGAATTTGCCATACTGGCCGCTGAAGTCCTCGTGGTGGAGATGGAGCCAGTCGTATTCCTGCAGGCCGCCATCGAGGACTTCCTCATCCCACAGTTTTTCGTAGTCGATTTGGGCGTACTCCAGCACCATGGTCACCGCGTCGTCCCAGGGCTGGGTATTGGGAGGAGTGTACACGGCGATTCTCGGGGCTTTCTCCAACCGCACGACCTCCATGTTGGCCGCGTCGACCTCCGCGTAAATGAGGGCGGCTGAGGACTCCGACAGGACTTCGGTGGAGACCCCCCGAATCTGCGCTTCCCTGACGATCAGCGGATGTCTGTCAATGAGGAAGGAGCCACCTCGATAGTTGAGCAGCCACTCCACCGGCAGCTCGCGTTCGAGGGCCCAGAAAGCCACCCCGTAGGCCCTGAGATGATCGGTCTGAGTCAGATCCATGGGGATTAGCAAACGCTCGGCGTCGGCGGGTAAACAGCAGGCAGCCGCCATCAGCGCCCAGGCGCCAATCGCCGCTCTGATTCTCAAGGCCCTCATCCTCTACCCCTTTCCAAATTCTGTTCCCTGAGTTCCTGAATGCGGAGGCGCATCTGCGGAGCGCGGGCGTCATCGGGAAAGTGGAGGAGACTGGCCTCGTAGGCCTTCAGCGCCTGTTCGTCCTCCCCCACCCGCGCCAGGATTCGGGCCCGCCCGAGGCGTGCATCGAGGGCGTGGCGGCCCTCCGGAAAGCGGGACGCCTGGAGCTCGTACAGGGTCAGAGCGCGTTGCCTCAACCCCTCCGCCTCCCGCAGCTGTGCCCGCGTCAACAAGCTGAGCTCGCTCAGCTCGTCGGAACCATTCTCATCCAGCCACTGCCACGCCGCCGCCGCTTCATCAAGTCGGTTCTGGCGTTCTCGGAGTCGGGCCCGGGCGAACATCGCCAGGGCCTCCGGCTGCCACTTGTGGTCCTCGACGATGAGGAGCAGCGCCAGCGCGTCGTTGGCCAGCGAGTGGCGCGGCTGCTGGTTCAGGAAGGAGTCGATGAGGGCGATGGCGCCGTCGAAATTGCCCTGGAAGAAGGCGATTTCGGCCAGGTTGAACCGCGCCAGTCCCGTCTCCACTCCCGTATTTTTCCGCCGGGCAGGGGTCAGCAGCATGGCGAGCCGCTGACCGGCGCTGTCCAGTTCATCTTCCCGCAGGTCGCACTCGGCCAGCATGATCAGCACCTCGGAAGCGGTCTGGTTGCCATCGGCATCGACCAGTGCCTGCAAGGCCACGCGGGCAGCCGCCACCTCTCCCAGGTCCAGATGAAGGCGGCCGATGTGGAGCAGCGCTTCGGCCGTCTCGGGTGACTGTGCCGCCGACGAGCGATCGATCACGCCCTGATAGGTCTTCAACGCCGCCGCATAGCGTCCGCTGCTCTGCTCGATAGCGGCCTGACGCAGCGTCGAGCGGTTGCGGTACGGAGAATCGGTCGCCACCCGGGCGAAACGCTCGTAGGCCGCCGCTGCAGTTTCATCGTGGCCCTGGGCTTCGCAGCGCGTGGCGAACTGGAAGATCGTTCCCGCCGCGCCGGGCAGGTGGTCGATTGCGGCAAGGGCAGCAAGACCAACGTCCGGTCGCCCCACCTCCAGGGCAAAAGATGACAGCAGCAGGGACACGGGCAGCGGATCAATCTCCGCCCGCCAACTCTCCCCAGGACCACTTGAGACGTTCACCCTTGCGAGGCCGTCGCGCTCGCCGGAAGTCCCTAACTTGAGGTTGTGGGACTCGCGCCTTCGGGCCGCCTCCTGCTCCAGGGCGGCCAGCATGCCGGCCGAGCTCAACTTCGGGTCCGAGTCGTCACTCCGGGCAAGATTCTGCAGCCGGATTTCGGCCAGGGCGTAGCCGTTGGCGGTCTGATCCATATAGGCCAGCAGCGAGGTCACGGCAGCGGGCCAGTCCTCGATCAGGATGTACAACTCCGATAACTGCCAGCTGAAGGGCTTGCCTTCGAGCTCGCGCTCTCCCAGCACCAGGATGTCGATAGCCAGGTCGTTGAGGGCGGCTCGCTGGGCGTACTCGCCGATCTTGAGATACAATTCCGCTCGATTCCCGACCTGCTTCAGGAGGGCGCGCCAGGCGCTTTCGGCTCGATTCGGATTGCCGCCGTCGAGGTAGGCCCGTCCCAGGCGCAGACCTGCCTCGGCGTCGGCGGGGTGTTCATCGATCCAGGTCTCCAGCAACCGGGCCACGCCGCGGTGATCGCCGGCGGTGGTAAGCCGCTTGATCTTCAGCTCGAGCGCTGGAGAGGTCGCCGCGACAACGCCACCGGTGAGGAGCCCGAGGAGGAGCCAGAGGAGGAGCCAGAGGAGGAGGGCCGTGCGGGAGGGAATCAAGGTGTTTGAGCTCCGGATTCGGACAAGTCCTGGTAGACGAGCTCGTAGTAGCGCCGGATGAGTTCGAGGTATTCCCGAGGGTAATCGCTTCCGAGGGCCTGTTTCATCGCCTCCCGCCAGCGATCGCGGCTCTGTCCCAACTCGGAGGGCAGCCAGACAGGGCCCGCGTACGCCTGGTCCGTACCCACTTCGGACCGGCGCTTCTTCTCGAAACCGCGAGAGTGTATCGAGCGACTGGCGTCCAGCATGCGCTGCAGAATCCGCTGTTGCGCCTGGGCGATCCGGGGATCGGGTTTTCGCTGTCGCATATCTCGGAGCACAGACTCCATGTCTCTTTCGATGCGCTCGACGCGTTTCTGGGCGCCCCGGTGTCCGCGCAGTTCGCGCTCGAGCGCCCTCAAGGCCTGCTGGATGCGCTGCTGCTCGGCGGCTCGTCTGGCCATTTCCGCCAGCAGATCGCCTCTTCCGCGTCCCTGTTTTCCCGGGAGTTTACCTTTGCCCATGGTCTGCTGAGTGGCCTGGTTGAGGTCCGCCTGTTGCTCGGACAGGCCTATCATCTTCTGCATGGCCTCGCCAAAACCGGAGGGCATCTTGGAGCTGGCTACGTCATCGGCGCTCTGACGCAGCAACAGGACGGCCTCGTTGAGGTACCCCATGGCTTCAAGTTGCGGCCCGGCGGCGCGGCCGGCGGCGCGCTGGCCCAGGTGTTGGCCCGCCTGCCGCATGTTGCGCAGGGCGTACCCCAGGGTGGTGGCCAGACCCGTATCCAGGCTCAGGGTCTGCTCGCCGAGTTGCGCGACGTGATCGATGATGTGGCCGGCGCCGCGCAGCAGGGCAAACTGCTCCTGGGCGTGCGCCCCCAGAGAGGAACGCGGCGCCTCCTCGGCGCGTCGCTGGAGATCCTCCTGGCGCTGCGACAGCTCGACCAGATCGCCCATCGCCTGTCTGATCTCGTCGAGGATCCTGGCCTTTTCGCTGGCGACGAATTCTCCGCGCAGATTGGCGAGCCCGTCGCGCAGCTCTCCCAGATCCTCTTCCACCCCCTTGCCGATGCTTTGCGCCTGCTGCCGTTCTCCCACCTTCATGCGCTGCATCATCTCCCGCATGCGCGCGGTGAGAGCCTGTTCCTGCATGGAGGTCGATGTCTCGGCAAGCTCTGAAGCGGTCTCAGGGCTGAAGGGTTTCATGGCTTGGGCGAGGTCGGCGAGTTCCTGGCGAAGGCGTTCGGTGTCCCCTTCGAGGCGCTCCTCCTGAGATATCAGGCGCTCGTCTCCGTCTGGCTGGCCTTGCTCGAGGGCCGCGTCGATCTGCTCCTGGCGCTCCTCGAGGTCAGCCGCCTGGGCGACGGCGGCATCGAGCCGCTGTTCGGCGTGTACCCGACGCAGCAGCTCCAAGGTGCGATCGAGTCGTTGCTGAAATGCCTCCTGGTCCTGGGCGAATTCCTTCAGCGCGGCGGCCAGCTCCTTCGGGTCCATTTCGTCCATGGCCTGGCGCAGATCCTCAAGGGCCTCCTGCAATTCGGGGGAGGTGACCGATGCCATGAGCTCGCGAATTTCCTGGAGCTTCTCCAGCATTTCCTCCGACCCCAGGCCTTGCTCCTGGAGCTTCTGTGCCGTCTCCGCCATCTGTTCGGCGAGCTCGGCCAGAGCCTGGGCGCGCTCCTCCTGCCGGTCGAGTGCCGCCTCCAGCTCTTTCTTCTGCTCCCAGGTCAGCTCCTCGGTGCGAAGCAGTTCGCGGCGGATCTCCTCCAGCTGCTCTCCCGCATCGCGCTCCTCGTGGGTCAGCTCCTCGAGCGCGTGCACAGCCTCATCCTGCTCCTGGGACACTTCTTCCATGATTTCGTACAGTGAGCGGTAGCGCAGCGAATACTCGCCGCTTGCGGCCGACTTGGGTCCCTCTATCGAGTCGTTGTCCCAGGCCCGGGCGCGATAGAAAACACGGTCCTCGGGCAGCAGGTCCAGGTCCGAAAGGTCCCACAGGTGAGTGAGGTCGATTCTCCTGGAGTCGCCGCCGGGCAGTGGCAGACGGAGCTGCACCTGGCCGCCCTCGGGCCCGATGCGATACAGCAGATCGATGCGGTCGATGCCGAAGTCATCGGAAACCTCCAGGGAGAGGAGGAGCTGCATGCTCTCGGGCAGGTCAGCGTCGTGGCCTGGCACGGTGATGGCTATCCGGGGAGGCAGGTCCTCGACTACCTGAATGGCGTACTGAATGGGATCTCGATTGAGCACGCCGCCGCGGTCCACAAGCTCCACGAAGTAGCGGTGGGAGACCCCTGCCTCGAGCGCCAAATTTATCGGGCCCTGGGGGCGGGTTGTCCGTTCCTTTTCGGCGCCGGCGCCGGCGCCGGCGGCAGGGGAGGTTCCCCGAATCAGGACCAGGTCGATTTCGGCTCGGTTGTCGGTCACCTCAAGGGGGATGCGGAGCGTGTCGTCCACTACCAGGGCTGCCCTGGACAGAGGCTTGCTGGCAGCAATACGGAAGCCCACGCCCGTGCCGGGCAGGGAATGGATGTCGCCGCTCTCCTCCTCGACCCGGGCGGCCAGGCCGCTGTATTCGGGATAGGTGTAGTGGAGTCGCAGCTTTTGCACGGCCGGCGGGTCGATGACGGTAACCCGGTGAACCGCGCTCTCCCCGTCGCCGGCGACGACGCGATAGACGAAAGAGCGCCGCACATGCTCGAACACGTACACCAGGGTATCGGTCCTCGCTGAAACGAACCGCCCTCCCAGGATTGAAGCACCGAAGAATCCGTCCTCCACGACGATCTCCTGCAGCTGCCAGGGCAGTTCCTCCGTCTCCCTGTTCATGACTACGGCGGTGTGCGGGAGATGGCCCGAGAGGTGGATGCGGAGGGAGACGTCGTCTCCTTTGATGGCTTGAACGTCGCCGGGCTGCACCGTGACCTGAGTGCGCGCCTGGCGGGCGAACTCGCGGGTCGGATGAATGCAGCGGTAGGCGGCTGCCGCCATGTCGTCGGAGAGCAGCAGAGAGGCGGCCAAGACGACTCCACCCAGACCCAGGCGTTTCGCGGCCAGGCGGAGGTGCGACCAGTCCACCAGAAGGCGGGGCTCGAGCCGTGCGGCGATTCGGGCCGCCTCGGTCAGGGTGGCGGCGAGGAGGTCGGTGGAGTAGAGTCGACGGGCGCGCGCGCTGTCCCACAGCTCGAGCGAGCTGGTGAGGCGTTCCTGCAGTTGTGGGCAGACCTTTTCGGCCAGGAGTCCCAGGCTGCCGCGGGAGAGCTTTCCCGACAGGTGGCGCCACACGTGTCGAAGGCCCCAGGCCAGTGCTGTACAGATGGACAACGACAGGGCGGCCGAACGCCAGCCCGGTGAAGTGTAAAGGATGGCCTCCACCCCGATCCAAGCCAGTCCAAGGAAACAGGCGGCGGCCACCGAGCCAACGACGGCCGTAGCCGACACCACGGCGATGAGGCGACGTCGTACCCGCCTCAGGAAGGCGAGGATATCGAGGTAAGCGTTGTCTGCCTGCTGGGACATAAAGGGCGTAGGTAGCGGCTCTAGTGGGTCAGGGCCCAGACGACGATGTTGGTCCCCATCTGCAGGGCAGCGGATCTCTTCTGGTCGGTGTCGCCGTGGACGTGCTCGTCCTCCCAGCCGTCGCCCAGGTCACTCTCATAGGTGTACAGCACGATCAGCCGGTCGCCCTCGAACAGGCCCAGGGCCTGGGGGCGGCCGCCGTCGTGTTGGTGGATCTTGGGCAGACCCTTGGGGAAATCGAAGTGGCTGTGAAAGATCCCGTGCTCTGGCGGCAGCTCCACCAGCTGTTTCTTCGGAAACAGCCGCGACATTTCCCGGCGAAAGGATTCATCCATGCCGTAGTTGTCGTCGGCGTGCAGAAAGCCGCCGCTCTCAAGATATCGGCGCAGGCGGACGATCTCTGCATCGGCGAAAGCAATGTTGCCGTGGCCGGTCAGGTAAAGGTACGGATAGCTGAAGAGTTCCTCGTCGTCAACTCGCACCCGGGCCTCTTTAGAGGCCGTGCGCAGACGCGTATGGACGCCGATGTAGGCCAGCAGATTGGGCAGCGCCGAGGGGTCGCTGTACCAGTCGCCGCCGCCGTCGTACTGCAGGCGGGCAATGGTAAAGGAAAAGTCCAGGGCCTTTCCTGAGGCCACTGCCGAGGCGGTCCAAGTCGCCTGAGGCGCCACAACCATTGCAGCGGAGGTGAGTAACCCCAGTTGCCAGAGTCGGTGCCGCAGGAAGCTCACCGGGAGCGTCTGTTGACCACGGCGATCTTACCGGTGATGAGCTTTCCGCCGCTGTCGTTGGCCACGAAGTAGTAAATACCGGAACCGACGATGAAACCAGCTTCATTCAGGCCACGCCAGGAGAGGGTGGCCTTACCCGGCACGCCCGGAACTCGCGCCACGAGCTGACCCTCCAGCCCGTAGATACTCACAGAGGCGCCAAGCGGTAACCCCGTGAAGGTGAGCTCGTCAGCGTTGGCGGTGACAAAGGGATTGGGATAGACCACCAGTCCGGACTGGGGCGCTCCGTTGCTGCCGGCCGAGATTCGCAGTCGACTGAGCCCATCGAAAGTGCCGATCCACATCTCTCCCTTGTCACCGTCGAACAGCAGAGACTTTATCCGATTATCGATGAGGCCGCTGTTCGTCTTGGTGAGGGTGAAGACGATTTCGTCACCGGCGATCTGCGACAGACCGCCTTCGGTGCCGACCCACACATTGCCGCGGTCGTCTACTTCCAGGGCGTTGATTTCGCTGGAGCCCAGACCGTCCCGCTCGGTGTACACCAGCCACTGCTGCACCTCGAAGCTCCGGGACTGCCTCGAATACGTACCGCGCACGGCGTTGAGACCGTTGTCGGTACCCACCCAGATGGTGCCGTCGTCACCCACGGCCAAAGCGAAGACGCGGGTGCTGGTCAGGCGGGGGTCGAAGACGTCGTCGATGACGATGGCGACGTCGTCGTCGCCATCGAAGGGAGTGCCGCCGTCGTCCAGCAGCAGAAACCCGTCTCCGCGGCTGGTGAGCCACTTCAACCCGTCGGCTCCAACCACCACCTTGTTGAGGTCTCGCCCGGGAGCCAGTCCCAACGAGAAGTTGTCGAAGATGTAGGATTGCGTCGCGGGAAAGCCGTCGACCACCACCAGGCCGAAGGTCACATTGACGAGCCACATATTTCCCGCCCCATCGCGGGTAATGTCACTGATGGCGACAAAATCGCCCTCGCGTCCCAACCCCGAGAGGATGGAGTTGGTGTGATCCATACGCAGCCAATCTCTATTGGACTGCCGGATGGAGACGCCCGAACCCCACGTGCCTACCCAGAGCTGGCCCGTGGCGGCGATCTCGAGGCTTACCAGATCGTCGGTGGGCATTCCCGAGCGCAGGTCGTGGATGGTCCAACTGTCGTCGGCCGCCTTCTGATAGAGGCCGAAAGACTCCTGCTGATCGTCGGGAACGCTGGCGACCCACAGCTCGTCGTCGAGGAGTTTCATTTCGAAGAAGCGGTTGGCCGCCGGTTCGCGAGCCGGCGGCGGCCTCTCCTCCTCCGGCAGTCCGATCAAGCGGAGGCCGGTAGCGGTTCCCAGCCACAGACCCTGGTCGAGCCGAGACATGGCGCGCACGTCGGTGATGATCGGGGCTGGTATTCGGGTCCAACTGCCCGGCAGAGCGCGGCGATAGAAGTTCCCACTCTCACCCGCGACTATCGGCCTGCCGTCGAGGAGCACTCCCACGGCGGTGACCGGTTCCTGGGTAAAGTCCTCGAAGAGGCGGTCACTGCTCCGGTCGAAGGAAACACACCCTTCCCTGGTGCCGATAATGACATCGCCTCTTCTGGTCAGCAGCAGATCCCTGACCCAGATGGCGCTTCTGGATTGCCAGCTGTCGGGATCCTGAAGGTTGGGTTGGTCCAGGTCCGCCCAGGCGAGTCCCTCCCCCGTGCCGACCCACAGCTCCCGGCGGTAGAGAGCGAGAGCGGTTACGGCAGCGTCCGAGAGGACGTTTCCCAGTTTGCGGTAGGTCTCCTTGACCTCCTCCTTCTCGATGAGGAAGACGCTCACCCCTCGGTCGGTGCCCACGAAAATGCGATCCTCGTGGGCGAGGAGGACGTTGATGCGGAGTCCCTCGAAGTCCAGAAAGGGCGGATCGAAGGTGCCGGTCTCAACGCGCATACGGCTCAGGCCCTTGCCGTCCGAGCCGAACCACAGGTCGCCGCTGGAGTCCCGGGTGATGCTGAGGATGGTGTTGGCGGCCAGGCCGTCAAGACGGGTGAAACGGCTGTACTCCTGGGTCGCGCGGTCATAACGCAATACCCCTCCCTGAGTGGCGACCCAAACGCTATCGCCGACGACCAGAACGTCATTGATCTGACGCATGCTGGTGAAGGCCGACCACTCCGTGTCGCCGCTTTGCGCGGGCGCACGTGGGGGGGCGAGAACAAGCAGGGCGATCAGGACGACGGAAAAAATCTGCATACCTACATCGTGGTTTGAGGGTCAACTACAACGGCCAGGTCCACACCGAGTCCACCGGCCAGTTCGCGCATGCTCCCCAGGACATCCCGGGCGGCTCTTTTCAACTCACCAGCGACTGGACCCAGCAGCAGGGCCTGCCAACGGTACTGGCCCCGCAACCGGGCAAGAGGGGAGGGCGAAGGTCCCAACGTGGCCCAATCTCCCTTTTTCAGTTTCAGCCGATCCATGCCCGCTCGTGCGGCGCGCTCAACGGAGCCCTCGCAGGGGCCTCGCCAGCGAAAGCAGACAATTCGACCGAAGGGGGGAAAGCCCGCTTCCCGGCGCTGTGCCAGCTCCCCCTCGGCGAAGCTCGCGTAGTCCTGCCCGGCCGCCGCCACCAGCGCGGGCTCGGTGGGCAAGCGTGTCTGGATCACCACCTCGCCGGGTCGGTCACCCCGCCCCGAGCGGCCCGCGACCTGGGTGAGAAGCTGAAAACTCCGCTCCGCGGCGCGAAAATCGGGCATGTGCAGACCCGTGTCAGCCGAGATTACGCCCACCAGCGTTACCAGGGGGAAGTCCAGACCTTTGGCCACCATCTGGGTGCCCAGGAGGACATCCGCTTCTCCGCGGCGAAAGCGCTCAACCAGGGTGTCGTGGGCGCCCTTCCACCCCGTCGTGTCCATGTCCATACGAATGACGCGAATCCCGGCAAACTGTTCCAGCAGGGCTTTCTCCACCTGTTGAGTCCCGACGCCCTCGAGTCGCACTTCGGTGCTGCCACAGCTGGGACATATTCGCGGCACCGGGCCGCGGTAGTCGCAGTAGTGGCAGCGCATATCTTCGGTCTGACTGCGATGATAGGTAAGAGAGACGTGACAGCGGCCGCACTGAACGGCCTCGCCACAGGAAGTGCAGCTGATGACGGGCGCAAATCCCCGGCGGTTCTGCAGCAGGACGATCTGCTCTCCTCGTTCCAGGCGTTCCCTCATTTTGAGCCGCAGGGCGTGGGAGAAGAGGGCGCGCTGTTTTCTCTGAAAAGGCTCACGGCGCATGTCAACCACTTCGACCCGGGCCAGGGGTCGGTTGTCGATACGGGAGGGCAGGCTCAGGGTGTGGTACTTGCCCATGTGGGCATTCCAGTAGGTCTCCAGGCTGGGCGTGGCCGATCCGAGGATGACCACGGCGCCGGCCATGCGGGCGCGGACCACGGCCAAGTCGCGGGCAGAATAGGCGAATGGCTGACGGCTGTTCAGGTCGTCCTGGTTGTACGACCCGTCGTGCTCCTCGTCCACGATGATGATCCCGACATCCTGCACCGGAGCCAGAATGGCCGAGCGCGCGCCGATCAGAAGGCGTTGTTCGCCGCGCCGGAGGCGGCGCCAGGTGTCATAGCGTTCGCCATTCGACAACTGACTGTGCATCACGGTGACGGCCTCGCCGAACTGCGCCTTGAAACGCCGCACCATCTGCCACGCCAGGGCGATCTCCGGGACCAGCACGATGGCCCCGCGACCCTGCGAGAGGACCCGCTCCACGGCCCGCAGATAGATGAGGGTTTTGCCACTCCCGGTGACCCCATGCAGCAGGGCGGGGAAGAACTCGCCCGTGTCCAGCGCAGCGACAATCGGATCCAGGACCCGGTGCTGATCCTCGGTCAGCGTCTGGGGCTCCGGATCCCCCGTTTCCAGGTTGGCGAGAGGGTCGCGAATCACCTCCTGTTCTACTGTTTCCAGCAAGCCGCGGCTGCCCAGGCTACTCAGGACGCTATAGCTGAAACCGCTGGCGACCAGACTCTTCTTGGCGGTGGCGCCGTGGTTGATGACATACTCCAGACAGCTGGCCTGGGAGGGGGCCCGTCGCTGCAACTCAGGAAGTTCGCGTCGCGCCCTGGCCATATCCGCAACACTCACTTGTTGCTGCTGTTTCGCCGACATCCTCCCGCCGCTGAGGACAGGCCGGATGTCGATGCACTGGGCTCGTCTCAGGCGACCCAGCGCCTGCTCGAGTCCCGACTTGCCCAGACGCTGTTTCAGGGTGCCAACCTGCAGAGCGCCTCTCCTCGCCAGTTGTTCCCAGATACGGGCAGCCAAGTCGTCTCCGTCGAGGGCGGGTGGCAGCGCGCCCGTGAAGAGGGAATGTACCAGCCGTCGTGAGGTGAGCCTGACTCCCGGCGGCAGAGCGGCGGTCAGCGCGCTGCCCAGAGGAAGCAGATAATAGGCAGCCATCCACCGACACAGCTCCACGATTTCTGGACTCAAGGGGGATTCGGCGTCCAGGACTTGCGCTATGTCTCGGACGTCTTCGGGTCGCAGATCACGGCCATCGACCTGCTTCCCAGCTGGTTCCGGGCCAGGGGGAGAGTCCTCACCGGGGGGTGTGGGTGAGTCCGCCAGCGTCTTGAACTGCAGGACGAAGCCCGTTAACAGGCGCCGCTGAAGGGGGACGAGAACGATAGTGCCGGCCTGCACGAGTTCGACGAGCTCTTCCGGGACGCTGTAGGTGAGCTCGCGAGACAGGGGAGGCGGCAGGGCAACCTCCACGTATCTCCGACTCATGGTTGTCGATCTGGCCCGTACGCGCGCCGCCCTGATGCGAAAACATCTTCCGTCGGGTGTGTTGCTGGCGTCAGGCGCGTTACCGAGCGCGACCGACAGCAGATGTCTTGGGGGATTTTTCGCGACTGCATCATGGTCATGGACGAACGCCGGTAATGGCTGTCGAGTCCGCCATCCGGTGGACGGGTAACTCGTCGGAATCGACCAGGGCGACGCCCTCTCGTGAGGCCCGAAAGAGAAGCACTCCCACCGGGTTGCCGAAGCGGCCATCGCCCAGCAGGTCGCCCTGGAAGGTGAAGCGAACACCGTGGGGCTTACCGGCGCGGACCATGAAGAAATCCCGTGCCTCCCACGACCGATCCTCGCCTGGAAGGATGGTTACGACAGCGCTGTCGAGACCGTCCATACGGACTCTGACCCAGGTGGTATCGACGGCGTGAGCTTGCAGAATCAAGGGCTGAAGCTCGGGTTGGGCAGAGACCAGCGGAACAGCCTCATCACGCCGACTTGGCTCGAGGGCATCGGTCAGCTCCACGTCGTCGGCGGTGGTAGGCTCACCGGGCGTCGGCGGTGAGCCGACGTTGGGTTCATCGGCCCTCACTTCCGCCGCCGAGGCAATCCCGGGACTCTCAGTTGCAAATGACGGAGTCGTTTCGGAGCTCTCAGTTGCCGCTGAGGGGGCCGCGGACGGGGGGGGCTGATTCGCACCCCGTTGCTCAGGTTCGTCCCTTGCGGCGATTACCTGCCGCAAGGCGGCCGGAGCGGGCGACGTCGTCGTCGGCATGGTTTCAGGCTCGGGGGAGGACTCACTCAACAGGTAGATGATGAGGGCGAGGACCACGCCGACCGCTGCGACGACAGCGATCTGAGCCGGCGGCATGGTCTTCAGGCGCATGACCAGATCGGCGCTGCCTGAAGAAGGCTTCGTCGGGAAGGCGTCTTGCGGAGCCGTCGATTCCGCAAATGCTCCGCGGTTGGGAGCCTTGAGCGGCTCGGCACGGCGGACGCCGCTCTGCGCATCGTAGAGCTCGGCCACCCGATCGACATCCAGGTTCAGATGTTGAGCGTAGGTGAGGGCGGCGAGGCGCATATACACCGCCTCGACTACCTCGCCCCCGCCAGTCTCCAGACTGCGAATAATCTTCTCGCTGATCCCCGTCCGCTGATGTACCTGCTCCACGGATTCACCGCGCTGCTCTCGAGTCAGACGCAGCAGATCTACCAATGTTTTCTCAGCGCTCACCATGTTGACAAAACGGGTGCGATGGTGGTGGACTTTGGGTGCGATCGGCCCGCGTCGGTCAGGCGCAGACGGACGCTGCCGTCAGTCGCACGCAGTGAAGTCAAAGCCGACATTTTCGAGCATGGCACAGAGTCGCGCCAGCGGCAGGCCCATAACATTATAATAACAACCACTTATCCGTTCAATAAAGCGGCCACCGCGTCCCTGAATTCCGTAGGCGCCGGCCTTGTCCAGGGGCTCGCCAGAGGCCACGTAACAGCCAATGTCGGCCCTTGAGAGGGCGCGCATGGTGACCTCGGTCACTTCGCAGCCGGATTGCTCTTCTCCTTCACCCGGACCCACCACCACCAATCCAGTGTACACATGGTGTATCCGACCCGACAGCCGCCGCAGCATGTGGGTTGCCTCCTCCGGACCACTGGGCTTGCCCAGCACGACACCACCCTCGCATACCACCGTGTCCGCGCCCACGACCACAAACGGGTGGCCAAGTGGAACCGCTCCTCCCTCCTGTGCGACCAGGTCATACACCGTCCTTGACTTGAGGCGAGCGGCGCACACCGCGTGGTGGCCGGCGCCGCTATCGGCAGGCGGTTGTTCCTCTACCGGACTGACCAGGCGCTCAAAAGGTACTCCGAGCTGGCGCAGCAGGTCGGCCCGACGCGGAGACGCTGAGGCCAGCACGACGATGGGATTCCCCCCGCCGCGGTCAGACAGTGACATGATGGGGTCCTTGCGGATTGGGGGATTCGACGAGGAGGGTCACTGGCCCGTCATTGTGAATTTCCACCGACATATGGGCTCCGAAGACGCCCCGTGCCACCCGGATGCCGTGTCCCTCCAGGCGATCTATGAAGGCCTCGTAGAGTGGTCGGGCCAGATCGGACGGGGCGGCGTGGGAGAAGCCCGGTCTGCGACCCTTGCGGCAATCTCCATACAGGGTGAACTGAGAGATGGCCAGAACCTCCCCCTCCAGGTCGCGCAGCGAGTGGTTGAGACGACCGGCACTGTCGTCAAAAATACGCAGGTCAGTGCACTTGTCGGCGCAGAATTGCACCGCCGCGGGACCATCGCTCTCGTGCACACCGATAAGGAGAACCAACCCAGGGCCGATGCTGCCCACCTCCCGCTGTTCCACGCTGACCGAGGCGCGGCTGACGCGCTGTACCAGGACTCTCAAAACCTCACGCTCTCTTTCACAGTCTGCGGCTGTCACCCCGTTCGAAACGGATCTGTGGAATATCCTTGAATTGGGCCTTGAAGTAGAAGGCGTGATCTCTGCTGAAGCGGCTCGGCTCGAGATTGACGGTGGCGGTCCAGTCGTGGAACTCGCGCTGAATAGACAGGAGTTCGGCCGTAACTCTAGCGCTGCTGAGCAAGGCCACTCCTTTTGCCTTCAGATTGTAGTTGATAGAGTAGTTCATGTTCCAAGCGCGGCGCCAGGACCAGCCGGCGCCGGTGCGAATCCACGACCGGATGACGGTCGAGGAGAAGGTGGACCGGCGGCGCGAGTAGTAGTGGCTGACCTGCAGAGAGCGGCTGCTGCCCTGGCGATCGATGTCGCGCTGAAGGCCGTTCTCGTAGCCAAATTCACTCCCAAAGCGAGAGGCTCCCGCATATCCGCTGGAAGCAGAAGCCCCGCCGGTACTGTACCTGCCTGCCGAGGTTGGTCCGGAGAGGCGGTCATCGCCATCGCGACGGCGGGAGGAGTTTCCACGGCCTCGGGTCGACGCGACGAACACACGCGCCGTGGTGTTGATCTCGAGCTGACGCAGCCGGGGAAAGCCGTGGCGGAAGTTGTCGTCGTCGTCGTAGAACTCGGAGCGCACGCTCAGGCGCGTGTTCAGACGACGTCCCGCTTCAACTGTGAGCGAAGAGACTAGATCTGAAAGGGGTCGCCCCTTGCGGTCGAAGTCGTAGGAGCTGGACAGATTGAGCTGAGTCAGACGTACTTTCTTCTCTTCCTCGTCACGCAGGACCTTCACCCAGAAGGTGTTGCTCAATCTGAAGGTGATCTGCCTGGACTGTCGCCAGGGGCTGCTGCCGCCGCCAAAGCCCAGGACGCCCCCCGTGTCGGTGCGGGTCGCCTGATAGCGCAGGGCCACGTCCGGTTTAACCACGTGGCGCAGGGCGGTCACCGGGCCGAAGTGGCGGGGAAAGAACATCCCGTATACGGTTTGGGACAAGGAGAGGGAGGCGTTGGCGCGCTCGGTGCGAACGCCCCTGAAGCTGGAACTGCCGCTTCGCAGGTCCCGGTCCCGCCACCTCTCGTCGAGGCTGGCGTTGAGATTCAACCACGACAGGGGCCGCTGCTGGGAGGACAGCTTCACGCCCGCGTCGGCACTGGTGAGGCTCGTGGTGTCGGCCGGGGTGCCCTTGCGCGTGTTGCGCAGACGCCCGTTGACGTCGTAGTAGATGCGGCTGTACCAGGGACCGGTGGTGCCTCTGCCGGCAGCTCCGAACAGCGATTTCCGATTCGACCGCAGACTCACCTCGGGAAGCACCTCGTTGAAGCTCTCGATATCCAGATTTTTCACCTGACTGGCGTTGAGACTGAAGCTGTACCCCGCTTCGCGCCAGCGCTTGTTGAATCGCAGGTTGGACCGCAAGGTGCGGCTGAGGCGTTCCTGCAGGTCGACGCTGTTGTCGCGGATGAAATCGGAGTCGCTCTGAAAGGTCCCGGAAAAACGCAGGCTGGCCGAGTCTCCCAGCTCCTGGTCGTGGCGCACGGTGGTCCACCACTGAGAGCTGTTGGTGTTTCCAGACTGCCTGTTCTCCAAACGCGTCTCCACGCTGCCCCGGTAGTGGTAGCGCCGCGCGTACGACAGCGCCAGGCGGGCGAGCCAGCCCGATCGCTGCCGCAGGTTCGCCCCCAGGGTCAGGTCCCAGTAGTCGCTCGGGGCGAGGTAATATCCCAGGTTGCTCACCTCCCACTCGCTCTCCCTGCTGGCGAAGCGCACCGGCCGTCGGCCGAAGCCCGGGGTGAGCAGACCGGACTGGCGATCCTCCCTCAGGGAGAAGACGTAGAACGGAATCCAGAATAAACGCCTCTCGCCGATGCGTAAATACACCGGACGGGCGATGGCCATGTCGCCGGCGAGCACCTTGATACGGGGGCTGTAGAAATCGAAGTGGGGATGGGTGAGGTCGCAGGTAGTGTAGGAACCGGCGTGTATGTGAAACTGCTGGTCGGACAGGGTCTGGATATGGCGCCCCCCGTAAAACCCGTCTTTGTAGCTGATCTTACCCGCGGCAATCGTGCCCTCGCCGCTGACCACGTCGTAGACGATGATCTCGCCGCGAAGGACATCTTTTCCCCTCGACAGCGTCGGTTCGCCTTCGAGGTTGCCGCTGCTGTCCACCAGAGCTCGGGCCACAATCACGTCGCGGCGACGGTGGTAGACCATCTCTCCCGCCTCCAGTCGAGTCCCACGGGAGAGTACGACGGCGTGCCCTCGCAACAGGATGGAGTCTCCCTGGACGTAGTTGACGAAACTGTCAGCGGAGTACTCGAAGGCGTTCTCTCCCGGCTTGGCCTCATCGAGAAGGGCGTGCAGCTGACGCAGCTCCATACCGGGGTCGACCATGGCCGTATCGACCTCTGCCGTATCAAACTTGGCCGTATCAAACTTGGCCGTAGCGACCGAGGTCTCCTCCTGGGCGGACAGCCACGGGACCCATAGTGGAAACAGCAGCGCGCCCAGCAGTCTCCAGGTGGCGGTGACGAACGCGCCCCGCTTTGAATCGTGATCCAGCTGTGAAGATCGCCCGAGCCCGGCTCGCGCAGATCCGAGCTGAGAGCGCCGTGGCACTTCGGCGAGGACCACTTCAGACTACCTTCGCCCAGCTGCGGTCCGCTGGCGGAAGACCTCGAAGAGGACGAGGCCGGCGGCGACCGAAGCGTTCAGCGAACCGACCTCGGTCCGCGCCATGGCGATGCCCACCTGGAAATCGCAGGTCTCGCGCACCAGACGGCGCAGACCGCGTTCCTCGCCGCCGATGACGAGAGCTCCAGGTCCCCGGTAGTCGACGTCGGCAAAATCCCGCTCTGATCCCGGCACCAGACCGGTGATCCACATGCCCGCCGCCGCGGCCTTTCGCAGCGCCTTGACCAGATTGTCAACGCGACAGACGGGGAGATAGTCGACGGCGCCGGCCGACGCCTTGACCACCGTAGCGGTGATTCCGGCACTGCCCCGCGCCGGCAGGATGACGGCGGTAGCGCCCGTTACGTAGGCGCTGCGGATGATGGCTCCCAGGTTATGCGGGTCCTGAATGCCGTCGAGGAAGAGGAGGAGGGGATCGGTGGAGCTCACCTGGTCCAGGAGCTCGTCGAAATCGACATAGTCGCGCGCCGCGCAGTAGGCGACAATTCCCTGGTGAGTGGCACCGCTCGCCACGCGGTCGAGGGCGGCCCGGTCTCGAATGTCGAAAGGCACCTTCTGCTGGCGCGCAAGACGGAAGATCTCATCCACAGCTTCGCCGTGGCTTCCCCTGGTTATCAGGAGACGGCGCAGACTGCGACTGGCTTTCAGTGCCTCCAGAACGGGCTGGCGGCCGAAGATGATGTCGTCGGAAGCGGATGCGCTCAAGAAAGGTTCGGTAGCACGTTTGGTGGAGGGTGATGGATGGATCTGCTCCGTCAGGGGGTTATTTGTTCCCCTGTGGAGCTCTGACTCATATACCCGGTTCAGATGTTTATTGTTGTAATTAAAGGACTTGGGCCGGTTTTCGCAATTTGGAGCAGGTTTTGCTTACGACATCGCTTGAGAACGCGTTGGACGCCATCAACCGCCAAAGACCGCAGGAGCGGGATATCGGTATGGATACAGCTATTATTCTCGGTCAGCTCGGACTGGCCTTCGCCGCCTTCGTCGTCATCTTCAGGGCAATGGTGACCCGCCTCGAGGGATTAGGCCTGATTCGCGCCGTCGACAGGACCCTTCGATCTTTTCCTGAGGAAGCTGCTAAAAAAAGACCACTCCTGTCGCCATCAGCGGACCGACGGCGGTAATTTATGGCCGCTTGGCCCCGTCCGGCCCCTTGAACCCCTCACCGAAATCGTACCCGCTCGTCCCCAGTCGATCTTGTCCGGGTCCAGTCGATCGCGGAGTTTCTCCAGCGTGCGGAGGATGGTCTGCTCCTCGTCGGTCTGGCTGTGAGCGTCCTCTTCCGGAGGGCTGCCCTGGTGAGGAGGTGGCATCTCCATATGAAAAACGGACTCTCCCTCTGGTGACGTCGGCGCTGGTCGGGTCCGCGGTTTGGCTGGGCGTTTCAGTGGGGTATCAGCTCGTTTGGCGCCAGGGCGCCGCCGCTTCTGCTTCGTCTGACTTCCCAGAATGGGGCTGCCGTCGTAAAAGAGAAGTGGGCAAACTCCAGCATCACCGAAGCCTTCTCTACCGCAGAGACCTTTCCCAAGCCGCGAATGCTGTCGTTCAGCTGCTCCACCGTATCCAGATCCAGGTCGGCGAGTATCTCCCGGGCGCGTTCTTCGCCCAGGGCGATGAGAAAGACCCCCACTTTTTCGAGCCGCGTGAAGCGGTCAGCCGGCGTAGTCATAATCAGCCATCCGTGTCATCTCCCGTTGTGGGTGCGGCGGCGTCGTTTGTGCCAGCGGCGGCGTTAGGCGACCGGCTTTCGGTCAACTCCTGTTGCCATTGGTGCAATCGAAGCAGGGCTTCCATTGGGGTGGTGAGGGAGAGATCGAGGTCGGTCAACTCCTCTACAAGGCGCCGTCCGCGTCCATCGTCCCGCGATCCGAAGAGATCTAGTTGGGGCGGTTCCTGTTGAGGCGGTTCCTGACCGTTGGGCTGAGGCGCGGTCAGGGCGTCGCAGTTGTTGTCGGTGGCGGTTCCTCCCGACTCCCCCTTCTCCAGAGACGCCAGCAGCTCCTGGGCGCGGGTGACGACCGACTCGGGCATTCCCGCCATCTGAGCGACATTGATCCCGTAACTGCGGTCACAGGGGCCCGCCTCGAGTCTGTGCAGAAAGACGACGCCCCCATCTTCCTCCCTGACGCCGACGTTGTGATTCCGCACGCGGACAAGTGTGTGCTCGAGTCTGGTCAGCTCGTGGTAGTGGGTGGCGAAAAGCGTGCGGGGTTGACGGTGTTGGTGAAGGTGCTCCACCAGAGCCCAGGCTATGCTGAGGCCGTCGAAGGTACTGGTGCCTCGACCCAGCTCATCCATGAGGATAAGAGACCGCTCACCGGCGCTGTTGAGAATCGCCGCTGCTTCGGTCATCTCGACCATGAACGTGCTCTCCCCCCTGGCGAGGTTGTCGGAGGCGCCGACGCGGGTGAAGATGCGATCTACGATGCCGATGCAGGCCCGACGGGCGGGCACGAACCCTCCCATCTGAGCCATGATGGTCACCAGCCCCACCTGTCGGATGATAGTGCTCTTGCCGGCCATGTTGGGTCCGGTGATCAGGAGGATCTGAGCGGTTTCGGTGTCGAGGTGGACGTCGTTGGGGACAAAGCGGCCCTCGCCGACCTGACGTTCAACCACGGGGTGGCGACCGCCATCGATGTCGATCACCCGACTTTCGTCGACGGCCGGGCGGGTGTATCCCTCGGACTCAGCCACCTCCGCCAGGGAAGCCAGGACGTCCAGCTGGGCGAGAGTGCGGGCGCACTGCTGGACCTGGGGCGCCCACGCTGCCGTCTGGTCGCGAAGTTCCAGAAAGAGGCGGTTCTCCAAGGCTTCGATGCTCTCCTGCGCGCCCAGCACCTGGGCCTCGTACTCCTTCAGCTCCGGGGTGATGAAGCGCTCGGCATTCACCAGGGTCTGCTTGCGGACGTAGTCTTCCGGGACGCGGTCCTGGTTCGCCTTGCTCACCTCGATATAGTAGCCGAAGACGTGGTTGAAGCCGATCTTCAGAGAATTGATGCCGGTGCGCTCGCGCTCGCGGGTCTGGATCCCGGCAATCCAGTCGCGCCCACCGGCACTCACGCTCCGGAGCTGGTCGAGCTCTTCGTTATACCCGGACTGAAACAAGCCACCCTCGGTGAGGGCCGCCGGAGGGTCGTCTACCAGGGCGCCGTCCACCAGTTCCACCAGGTCCGCGCAGGGCGGCAGCTCGCGCTGTACCAGGTTCTCCAGGAGTTCTCCAGCCAGGTCGCCGATCAGATCGGTGACGGCGGGGACCTGCTTCAGAGAGCGCGCCAGCCCCACCAGGTCCCGGGCGTTGGCCCGCTGGCAACAGATCCGCGCCATGAGGCGTTCCAGGTCACCGACGTCCTCCAGTCTCCGGCGCAGCTTTGCCCTGACCTGGCGACCCCCGACCAGCGCCTCCACCGCGTCCAGCCTGGCGCCGATGGCCGTCGCATCTATCAAGGGGGCTATCAGCCATTGCCGCATGAGGCGCGCGCCCATGGGCGTCCGGGTCTGATCCAGAATCTCCAGGAGTGTGCTCTGACGGGATCCGTCCTGCAGATTGGCGACCAGCTCCAGGTGTCGTTGGGCGCCAGCATCCAGGAGGAGGCAATCGCCCCGCCGCCGGCGCTGGACTCGATTGATGTGGTGGACGCCACCGCGCTGGTTGTCCCGCAAGTAGTCGATGGCAGCACCGCCCGCCCTCACGCCCAGGTTCAGGTCATCGCAGTCGAATCCCTTCAGCGATCTGACCTGGAGCTGCTCGGTGAGAGTCTCGTAGGCGTGGCGGTACTCGAACTGCCAGTCCGGCAGGCGGCTGACGGCGACCCCTGGCAGATGCTTTGACAGGTCGTCGACCCAGCCTTCTTCCACGCCCTCACCGAGGAGAATCTCAGCCGGTCCCAGCCGCGCCAGCTCGTCGAAGAGCTCTTCGGCGAGGACCTCGTCCAGCGAAAAGTCGCCGGTAGACAGGTCGACCACCGCCAGCCCGACGGATCCGCCTTCGGCGAGGACGCCGACGGTGAAGTTGTTGCGCTGGCGGTCGAGCATGGCGTCGGACAGAGCGGTGCCAGGCGAGATCACCTGAACCACGTCTCTCTTTACTATGCCCTTGGACTTCTTGGGGTCTTCCACCTGCTCGCAGATGGCTACCTTACGTCCCATCTGGACAAGTCTGGCTACGTAGGTTTCGGCGGCGTGATGGGGCACACCTGCGAGCGGTACGTCGCCGACGCTCTTGCCATGACTGCGCGATGTCAGAGTCAGTCCCAACAATCTGGACACCTCTCTGGCATCGTCGTAGAACATCTCGTAGAAATCGCCCATACGGAAGAACAGGATCGCGTCCCGATGCTGCCCCTTGAAGTGCATGTATTGTGCCATCGCAGGGGTGAGCTGGGCGGTGGGCATCGGCGTGGGTGTCGCGGGTGTCTAGGACGTGGGTGTCTGGGACGTGGGTGTCTGGGACGTGGGTGGCTGGGACGCGGGTGTCTGGGACGCGGGTGTCTGGGACATGAGGTGTCGTAGCGAT
>Ga0066376_10000240_pt1 | contig 49745 bp, 44 predicted proteins | sample Knorr_S15_td_Bot_FD_77009 | JGI IMG/M metagenome (GOLD analysis project Ga0066376, IMG submission 77009) | Marine microbial communities from Southern Atlantic Ocean transect - Knorr_S15_td_Bottom_ad_5009_LV_A | ecosystem: Environmental > Aquatic > Marine > Oceanic | place: Southern Atlantic... | reverse complement strand
CCTAAAGATCCATTCCTTCCTGCGTAGCGCCGGTTACAAACTGGACTCTAAAACAGATTCGGCAATCCAATTGGTTGCCTATTTTGAATCTGAATACGGTCTCAAGATGATGGGCTTTTTTGAGTCCGAATGGGTTTCCGAGCAAATTGAACGCGATCTGACCTCGGACGACGTCCTCGAGATGCGTGAAAACGTGTCGCCCGAACGGACGTCATGCGTTCGATCGGGACGTGGCTGCCATCTGGGACTGATCGGCCCTAAAATCTTACGGCAACACCGAGCTGAACTACCAGCATCGACGTGTCGGAATTGGTGACATCAAATGTCACATTCCCGTCTTCTCGTCGAATTGAGCCTTCTTTCAGGTATCCCGCGCGGGATCCAATCAGGTATTTCACTCCGAGATCGATGTACGCAGCGGAGGGACCCTTCTCCTGGCTGCCGCCATAAACCTGAAACTGCACTCCACCGCCAACACCATAGCTGAGCGCTGTGTCGTTGAAATTCGTGGATCGGGCTATTTCGATGTCTTCGAAGCCTTCGTTTTGTATCCGGGTCTGTGTAAAAAGGTGTTTGAACCCTATCAATGCGTCCGCGTAGGGCCGTATTCCCTCCAGATCTGGCTGAAGTCGAACGAAAAAGTGGCCGCTGACCATATTACCCGATTTCTGGATTTTGCGGACCCCGTGGTCCCGTATATGTACCCTTGCCACTTTTTGGGGCACGAGGACGGGGGCATGATGGGGCAGTTTCTGGTTATCGACGCCAACGCAACGGCAATTGAGCGGGAGGAACTCCCGAATGGAGATTTCCTTGTGTCCAATTATCCGAATCCAACCACAGACTGGACGACCATTTCCTACAGCCTTGAGCAGCACTCGCGCGTAAGAATAACGATCTACGATTCTCTTGGTCGAGAGGTGAAGACGATATTTGACGGATTCCGCTCGGCGGGTGAAAACGAATCAGTCTGGAAAGCGGGAGGTGTGGCACCCGGGACGTATTTCGTTCGATTGGGAATCGATGGGATGGCTCACTCGCATCCCGTATTGGTTACGCGCTGAGCATGGTCGCTCGGGCAACCAGGCCTTCCTTGATCCACTCAGCCAGCGTCTGTCGGTTCTGAGGTTTGATGAGGCGGTGTTGATCTCCAGAGTGGCGGATATTTCCAAGCTCGATGAGAATGGCCGTAGGCTTCGTTTCGCGAAGAATCATCAGATCACGAGACTTGATATCTCCGTGATAGCCTCGGTTGGGCTGATGAATGGCATACTGAGCCTTTACGGTCGATCTGATGGTCTCTCCAAGTTCTCTTCCGCTTTGACTTGCGACGATGAAATGTACATCGACCTGGGGTTCAACCCGGTAGCCATATGAATCGACATGTAGTGCGATAACCTGCTGGCTCTTGGCCGTGGCACGATGAGAGTCGTACAGTTCGTTGATGATCCTGGCACGGGTCCGGAGCCTGTTCGCCTGATTCAACACGATTTTTTTTCCGCCGAAATAGACTTCGTCTTTATCGGCCGGAAGATGCTCCGAATCACGTATGCCGTCATTCGGATCCCGCACAATAATATGTACGGTGGCGCCATCGGCTAGCAGTTCACGGGCGAGTCGAAGAGCGGTATCGTAAGCGATCTCATCCTCTACGATCTGCTTGCCTCGGTAGCGGCCCAGCGTTCCGGGATCGGGTCCACCGTGCCCTCCCACAATGTAGTATACGTGGCCTTCGAGCTGGTCGCTGACGAGGGTTACTTCTTCATAGGCCGGTCCGAAGATTGGATACCTTTTCGAACTGGAGGGGATCAGATACTCGACGCCCTTCTTCAACTCGTCGTTTTGAATCAGGTTGTTGGCGTTCAGCGTCTTGAACTTAGCAACAGATGAGGGGGTTGGCTTCACTCCCGATCTCCTCAAGAGGGACCAAATGCCCTCTCCGGTGCCTGGTGTAGCTGTTAGGTATTCCTGCCCAAGGAGTTGCGAAGGTTGCGCAATCCACAGAGCAATTAGAAACAGGCCGATCTTGAGGACTTTCATAAGAAAAGGACATTTGCGGTTGTCGATCCTGAAATCGGTATCGACGCAAATGCCCTTCTCTTAACGCTCACACGGGGTTATCTGGCGAGGCGTTGCTCCATGTCAGCTACCACATACGCCATGACGGCCATCGTAGCGACCGAGCGAGCTACCTCTTCAGGATCGAGTTTGTCAACGTAGTCTGCTTTGGTGTGGTGATACCAGAAATAGCGGTCTCCTTCGACGCGCAATCCCATCCCTGGAACGCCCTCGCGCATGATGGGACCGATATCTGCTCCACCTCCACCTTTGGTGATGAGCCCCGAATCGATCCGATCCAGGAGCTTCCCGATCTGGGTAATGGTGTCGAATGCTGCGTCACTACCCGAAAATCCAAAGCCTTTTGGACTGAAAACACCGCCGTCCGATTCCATTGCCAGGATGTGATCCTCGAGTTCGTTCATGTGGGCATCTCGATACGCATTTCCACCCCGCATTCCATTTTCCTCGTTGGTCCACATCACCACCCTGATAGTTCGTTTTGGTTGTAGACCCAGTTTTTTCATCAGGCGAAGGGCTTCCCACGCGGCAACACAGCCACCCGCATCGTCCATTGCACCCGTGCCAACGTCCCACGAATCAATGTGACCGCCAAATACAATCACCTCGTCAGGGAATTCGCTCCCGACGATCTCGGCGACCACGTTGCGGGAAGCGGCGTCTGGTAGCCAATAATCATTCATCATGAGGCGAATTTCGATGCGCTGCCCCCGATCCTGCATTCGCTGCATCATAAGGGCATCTTCGATAGTGACGGCGGCGTGAGGAATGCGAGGCACGTCTTCGTCGTACCTCGAATTGCCCGTATGGGGCGTATAGAGGGATGTGGGGGCCACACTTCGAACCAGGCTGGCAATGGCGCCGGCCTGGGCGGCCCGGACCGCTCCGTTTCCTCGATACTGCACGGTCGCGCCGTATGAGGTGAACGGCACGTTCCAGAGGACGATTTTACCCTTCGCTTTTTCCCTGTTGGCTTCAAGGTCATCATAGGAATGGACGACAAAGACTTCTCCTTGAATTCCAGCCGGGCCGGTCCCAATGCTGCCGCCCAGTCCAAGAATTTGAAGCTCCCGAACGTGCGGAGAGAGCAGCATGAGCTTTTCCTCTCCCCTCACCCAGTGCGGGATCATTACGGGCTCACCGCGAACGTTTTCCAATCCGTCCCGCTTCATCTCCTCGAGTATCCAATCGATGGCGCTTTCGAGGTTCTCGGTACCCGAGAAGCGTGGTCCAAAGGTGTCAGTCAGGTAGGCAAGTCTGTCCCAGGCGGCGCTGTCAGCCAGCGCCGCGTCTATCAGCTGGTCGGCTACAGATCGATACTCGTCCACCAGTGTACTGGATGGGTCGGCCTGACGGGCATAACTCGTACTCGTCAACAGTGAAACGATGAGCAGGGCGAAAATGGAGTTGAGCGAGCGTTGCATAGGTGGGGTGGTTAAGGACGCGATTGGTTAGGAAGAGGATTTCCACTAGCGGCGCAATCTACGCGTTCGTAACATCGCAATCGAGAGGAATCAAAAACCGCCACGTGAACCGACCACGGTATGAACCCTCCTGACTCTACCCCTATCGGAGATCTGAAGAATCTGGGTCCGGCGTCCGTGCGCATGTTCGACTCCGTTGACGTGTTCACTGCGGGCGACGTCCGCAAACTCGGTCTGCCGCTGCTTCTCCGAATTCTGAAGGGAAAAGGAATCGATGAATCTGATTTGTGGACTGGAAGCCGTTCTGAAGGGAATTCACTGGCTCGAACTGACTGAAGAAGAACGACTGAGGTTAAGGAATGAATGTCTAGACGATTGATCCCTACAATCGGGGTGATGCTTCTCGTCTACCTCCCCGTCCAGGCGCAAAGCCTCGAAATTCAGGCTTATCCGGCTGGAATCATCGGAGTGGTGGGCTACACGGTTCTGTCTCCTGATCAAATGGAGGTTCGTTTTCATGCTGGCGTCAATCTCACCGACCGTAGAGACTGGGGCGACAACGACAGTGAAACGGGAAGCGGATTCGGCGGCGGAGTGGACCTCTCCTGGTTCTTTTTACGGGAGCGACCCGCACTCTGGGTGGGGGCGCGAGTCGACGTTTGGGCGCTGACAATCGATTGGCGCAACGATTCTCCTCCTTCCTCAGGGGATTCCCGCATCGTCGTGCTTCAACCCACTGCCCGAGCGGGTCTCCGAAAAACGATTGGCGTCATGAGCCTCGATTTTACGCTCGGATTGGGAGCAGAAATCAACACTGTCGTGCATGGCCGCGATGTGGGACAGGGCGCAATCCTGCTCGCAGGATTGCGCCTCACACTCTGAGCCCATGCCTACCGCTTGCGCCAGCCATAGGCGGGACCGTTGTGAAAGAAGCTCAGTGAGGAAACGACTCCATCTGACTTGAATACCTGTCCGTCCTTCATGACGAACTGGACGTCGCGCAGGGCATTGATATCCTCCAGCGGGTTCTCCGTGGTCGCAATGATATCCGCGGCAAAACCAACCTTCAAAGGACCGCGCCGATCTTCGAGCTCACTGATCTCGTATCCGTTGGTTGTCATGATTTTCAGAATTTCAGGAGCAGGAATTCCGGCGTCTTCCCATGTCTTGATAAATTCAATGGTAAGCTCGCCACGATTCATCCCGCGGATGAAATAATCTGCATCGGTCGAAAATGCCAGCTTGACCCCCTGATCATATGCATCTCGAAGGCTGGCCACCCTTCGTTCGTAGCGAGACTCGCTCACGCGGGACCAGTCGGCGTGCGGTGTTTCGGTCCCCACGCGCCAAACCCCTTTTTCTTTCATCATCGAATGGAGCTCCGGGTCGAGAGCGCCATCGTGATCAATGGACCAAAGACCGGCCTCAATGGCTCTTCGAGCCCCTTCTCGCGTCTGCACGTGCCCGGAAACCTTCTGCCCAGCGTTCGCAGCTTCACTCACAAAGAGCTTGAGTTGATCGGTCGTATAGGGATACGCCTGGCAATCGACGCACACTTTGATCACTTTTGCTCCATAATGGATGTTCCGGCGTATCGCTTTCACGATTTCATCATTGGTGTCCGCGTTCAGATATTCGGGATAGACGGTATCCTCACGTTCGGGTGTTTCATAGAGCTGCCCGCCGAAGGCTCCAATAATGATTCCCGAATTGATCATCGTTGGACCCGGTACCCAACCCATCTCAATGGCCTGCCGAAGAGCAGTGTCTGCATACAACGCGTTGTTACCCAGATCCCGAACGATGGTGAATCCCGAAGCCAGCTTCTGGAAACCTGTACTGAATGATTGGATGGCCCGCAACGGTGTTGAGTCCATGATGATGGTCATGTAATAGTACCAGCTCTCGGGCTCCTCCTTGTAGGTGATCCCGAGATGATCGTGGGCGTCAACCAAGCCTCCCAGTACCCACTTATCCGACAAATCGATGACTACCGCGTCCTGGGGAATAGCGACATCAGAACCAATCTCGAGAATCGTACTCGTGCCGTTCGCGGGGTTTCGCTCGACAAGGATGATCTGATTTGGTGTAGCTACCCCTGTGGCAGTATCGATGAGATGCCCTGCCAGGATCGCAGACTTCTGGGCTGTGGCGGAAATAGTAAATGACGCGAACACTACGACGCTCAGCGTCAATCTGATTGCAGCTTTCATCATCCCTTTGGTGGGTTGGTTAGAGAGGAACGGGCAACGGGGCCCGTTAGCGGAGGAAAAGGGCGGCCTACACCTCTGCTGTTTGTGTTGGGCTGGCGCTGTCTTCAAAAAGACGTGCCGCCAGCAGATTGAAATCTGTCTCGGTAATAATACCGACGAGATGTCCATCCAGGACTACGGGCAGAGCCCCAATATTCTTCTCTCGCATCATCCGAATGGCATCAATGGTTGCCGTCTCTGGGGACACCGAAATTGGATTCCGAACCATGATCGTGCTTACCGGATTGTCCTCTGGTTCAGCTCCGTCAGGTTGACTGGCTAAGGATTTTAGGATCGATCGGTGCGTGACCAGACCGACGAGGCTATGCTTGGCGTCTTCCACCAGGACGTGCCGAATATGCTGCCAGCTCATTAGAACGGCTACAAATTCGATCAACTCATCCTCTCCGACCGTGAACAGATCCGTCGTCATGAAATGTTCGACGCGGGTTCCGTGGATTGTGTTGAAAGAGCGCGGTTTAATCTCCGCAAGCGGCCAAAGATGGCCAGGATCGCCTTCATTCTGATTCTTCACCATGCACGATACCAACGCGTCGAGGCGCTCGGCCCGCGATGAATCGCCCTTCTTCCTCATGGCTGCCAACGAACTCAGCTGCCACTGCGCACCCGTGTTTTTCGAGGCAACGCGCTCATCAATAATGCCGAGATATCGCTCGATGTCAGCGTCATCAACTCCGCGCGCTTGCAGGCCCTTTCTGGCGATATCCAGCAGCTGGCCTTGAATGAGCTCGCTCGCACTGTATCGCCGCCCGTCGATCCAATCGATTTCTGAAGCGAGGCCGCGTCGGGCGGCTCCGATAAAATTACTCTTGGCATCATCAAAGTCCATGAGCGGGCGTAGATCATCGACCTGTCTGGCCATTCCTTCGACCAACCCCGTCCAGAACGCGGTATTGGCTACCTCGTCTGCGACGGTTGGACCTGAAGGTATCAGACGATTTTCGATGCGGAGATGGGGCTTGTCTCCACTGATTCCATAGCACGCTCTGTTCCAGCGATAGACGGTGCCGTTGTGCAGCTGCAACGCGTGCAACTTGGGCACACCTCCCTTATCCAGCACTTCGAATGGGTCCTCGTGCTCGGTGGTCATGATCACGCGAAATCGCGCAATGTCTTCCTGAAAGACCTCTTTCACAGACTCGTTCACCCATTCCGTTCCGAAATGCACCCTCGGACTCATATCCCTCAGATACAGATTACTGCTTCTGGTGTCCACAGCCTGCTGAAAAAGAGCAATTCTGGTTTCGTGCCACAGGCGTTTGCCAAAAAGCACGGGTGAGTTCGCGGCGGCGGCCAGGAGCGGCGCCGAGGCGAGTTGTGCGATGTTGTAGTAGTGCGCGAATGTGTCGGGGGTGACCTGAAGATGGATCTGGAAACTGGTATTGCACCCTTCCACCATGATGTTGTCATGCTGGAAAAAGAGCTCATCCACTCCGCGCATATTGTACTGAGCCAATCCTCCCTTGAGCGACATGATCGTGTCGTTCAACTTATAGTATCGCTCCTTAGGCGACATGTTTTCCATGCGGAGATCCCACGCATGGATCGTTGGAAGAATTCCGGCGAGCACCACGTCAGAATCGACCTGCCGGGCCAACGATCGGACGTACTCGAGCATTTCATTCAGCTTGCTTTCCAGTTCGGAAAAACATGATCCGTCGAACACAATTGGGTCAAGATTGGCCTCCAAATTGAACCTGGTCAGCTCATTCACCAGGCGATCATCGTTACTGAGCGCCAAAACTTCTTCAGCCACTGAAGCGGGCTGAAAATTTCGATCCACCAAGAACAGCTCTTGCTCGGCACCGATCCGCTGAACATCGGTCTCAAACATGTCCTCGTCCAACATGTACTCGAGGGCACGCATGTCCTGCATGATGTGACGCGTGAAGCGCCGCATATCAGCAGCACTATCCAACTTATTTACATCTTGCGCGCCCATTGACAGTCCGGCTTGTTCAAGTCCCAGGGATCCCTAAATCACCCCTCAAACTTAGAGTAATCAGGTGTGCTGTAAGAAACAACCGTTTGGAACCGCGTTTCAATCGAAACCTCACACGCGTGCTCCCGTTTTTGTTTCTATGATCCCGGCAACCCCATCGCGCAGTGCAGCATCCATCAGAATAATGGTACTGGCCATCTCTCTGGTCGTGGCGAGCCCCGGTGAGTCGCTCGCTCAGTCGAATGAATCTGGAAATACAATTGAGTTGGAGCGCTTTCTGGTGCGAGGGCTCACGTTCATGAGGACCGGGTACCCGGACAAGGCTTCTCTAATGTTTTCAGAAGGCCTCAAATTACATCCGACCCACCCTGCATTGTTGGCTTCAATGGCCGATGCCCAGCAGGCTCTGGGTGACTTCACATCTGCGTCGTTTTACATGAACGGTGCCCTTCTGGCCCGACCTGGTGACATTGATCTGCACCGACAAGCCTACCTGCTCGCGCTCGAATCTGGTGATACCGAGTCCAGCCTCAGACATTCAACCCAGATTCTGACGCTCTCTCCCTCGGACGTGATGGCCTTTACTCGGCACATCGAACTTCTGATGGCGCTGAACCGGAAATCCATGGCTGCGACTCAGGCGCAGCGAGGAGTGCCCCTGTTTCCCGGGGAAGAAGGTTTTCTCAGGACGGCCATTCGCGCCTTCGAATCGGTAGGTGATCTTGAAAATGCCGCGATATCCTACGAGAGCCTAGTCGGCGTGACCCAAGACCCCGCTGATCGCCACGCACTCGCCCTGGTATTGATGAGGGCCGGAAGCTGGGAGGAAGCCGCTGACCAGCTGATTCTGGTTCTGAACGAAGAGTTTGATAATCGCGAGGCGCTAGCGTCCTTGCTGGCTCTGCAATCTTCGCTCCCCGGACGAGACCTGTCCAGGGAAATAGAGTCGATTCTTGGTCTTGTGCTCGAGCCGATGGATGATACCGGCGTGTCGACTGACTCTCTGCACTATTATCAAAACGCCCAAACTGCGGCGCCTGATGACCCGGATCGGTCCTTCGATCTGGCAAATTTCCTGTTCCGCTCCGAACAGTTCGAGGAAATGGTGCTCTTCGCTGACAGGCAGATCGAGCGTGATCCGAAGCAGCTCCGGATGTGGCTGCTCTCCATCCGGGCTCAGCTCGAGTTGGGAGCGTTCGAATCGGCGCTCGCCGTGGCAGAAGACGCAATCCTACTCTTTCCGGGATACGTGCCGTTCGCGGTTGAACTCGTGGTTGTGCTGGCCAGCAATGACCGGGTAGCCGAAGCCATTGACCAGGCACGCCTCGTTCTCTCGGGACTCGGGCCCCGAGATCCCGCAGCCGCTCGACTCGAGCAAATCCTGGCTGAGCTGGAGCAACCCCGATGAACCGTCAAGCACCCACCGGCCGGGCTGTCCACCTGGCAAAGGAAAATTATTCCGCCCATCGCAGCGAAGGCCTGATCTGCCTTGCGTACTCCGCACCTGGATGCGTGACCGTACGCCGCCTAGCGTGCAGACCATCCTGGCGAGACGAAAGTCGGTCTGTTCGGACTTTCATTCTCTTCCTCTGCGTGGGACTCCTCGCGATGACGGGTTGCGCTTCTTCTTCGTCTGTGAGCCGTCAGCCAGGCGCGCTACCCGACGGCTTTCCGAATCATTCTCTGCGTGAGGTCCTGAGCGCACTTCCAGCCTATCCGCGGGAACTCGACAGAGTCTACGTCGAGGCCCAGATCGCTATTTCGTCTCCCGAACAAAGCGGTCGCTTCACGGCAAAAATCAGCTACCACAGGCCTGATTCGATGATTGCAAGGATTGGTTTCCCCCTCGGAATTGAGGGTGCGCGCGTTCTCATGGCTGGCGATTCAGCGTACGTGTATGATCGTATTAAGAAGGTGCTTTATACGGGCTCTCCGGAACGAATTGCGGCCGTTCTACCGCAAGCGGTCGCCGGAACACAATTGATGGAAATCGCGACCGGTTTCTTGACCCCGGATGCCAGCCGATCCTGGTCTCTCTCCTCAGATTCACTCTTCTACTTCCTACACTCCGAAGATGAGACCATCCGATACCTGATCGATCCAAGTCTGTGGCGAGTCGTTGGATACCGCATTCGCGATACTTTGGGCACGATAGTTGAACAACGAACGTATATGGATTTTGACCTGATCAACAACGTTCTCATTCCAAGGCGCATGGTGTTTTCTCGACCACAAGAAGACACCCGTCTCTCCATGGCCATCCGCAGAATTGACATGGATCCAATCAGATTGACGTTCGACCTTGACGTCAAGGAAGGAGTAGAGCGAATTTATCTTGGCGAATAACGACGAATGAAAGCGAAGCCTTTGCATATCCTGGCGCTACTCGTCCTGGTTCTGATAGAACCCGGCACCAAACCCGTGCTCGCTCAGAAATCGATTTCAACCGGAACTCGCCTGGAAGAAATTCGCGAAGAGATCGCTGAAGAAGAGCGACGCCTTGAGGAAACCAAGAATGCAGAGCGCATGTCGCTTGCCCATCTTTCACACCTCAACCGGCAGTTATCACTCCGGGAAGAACTAGTCCGCACGTACCAGCTACGAATTGATCAACTGATATTTGAACGGGACTCACTGCAGGTCGCTATCTCCCATCTCGGCAGTCAGGTCGGGGCTCTGCGCGAAGAATATCAGCAACGAGCAACACATGCCTACAAATTCGGCCGGCAGCATGACGCGGCATTGATTTTATCCGCCTCTTCGATAAATCAGATGCTTGTCCGAATCGGATATCTACGCAGATTTTCTGACAGAAGAAGAGCTCAACTCGATGGTTTGCGCTCGTCGAGCGCCGATTTGACGTCCAAACGCACCCAAATGCAGCGAAAACTGGTCGAATCGGAAGTGATGCTCACCGGCGTCGATCGTGAACAGGATAATTTAGACGAGCTTCTTGGAAGTGTGAGAACAGAAATCAAACGCATCCGACAAGAAAAAGAAGATCGCACCGATCTTATAGCGGAAAAGCGAACGGCTGAGCAGGAATTGGTCATACAGGTGCGGGCGCTGATCGCGTCGAGCTCGAATCGAACGAGAATCAACACGGCGGCTCTGACCGAGCTTACCACTTCTTTCGCCGGCGCGAGAGCCCTTCTTCCATGGCCGGCTGATGGAACAGTTACGGAGCCCTATGGAGACATTGTTCACCCGGAATTTGGGACGAGAACACCAAACCCCGGCATCCTGATCGCAACGGAGCCCTCCGCGGAGGTACGGGCTGTTTTCAATGGTCGTGTCACGTCAATCGACATTCTTCCCGATATGGGCCGATTTGCCATCGTAGAACACGGTGGATTCCACACCGTCTATGGAAATCTTTCCCTGTTTTACGTGAGCGTGGGAGATGAAATCACGACCGGCCAACTCATGGGTAGATCCGGTACCGCGGCTGAACCCCGAGGGCAAGCCGTGTTTTTTGCAGTTTTCCAGGATGGAGAGCCGGAAGATCCGCTCAACTGGTTGAGCCGCTAGGCCAATTGCCCTCCGGCAGCACCAACTCTGATTGCATCGGCCTACGGAGCATCGTAGCTTCGATGCATGGGTGGAAAAAAGGTCATTACTGAACGAGCGATACGGGACGCTGCAAAGGACGGATCCACGACCTATGTCGCGCCGGACAATAGCGTTATCACACCCCTCGCCCGAGATGCGGCCCGTGAATTGGGCATTTCCATCGTTTTTGGCTCCCAACCGGTAGATTCTGAGCCGCAGGCGAATCAAAACGTGAGTCAGGTAATCTGCATCGGCTCTGACCACGGCGGATATGAACTCAAATCGGAGTTGATCACCTGGTTGAAAAAGGCAGGCCATCAGATTGTAGATCTGGGCACTGATTCTCCAAAAAGTTGTGACTATCCCGACTTCGCGTACGCTGTCGCAAGCATGGTTGCCGAAGGAAGAGCCAGGCTTGGCATCATGATAGACGGCGTAGGGGTCGGAAGCAGCATCGTATGCAACAAGGTACCTGGCACGCGCGCCGCGTGCGCTTACAACGAGTTTGCTGCCTGGAATGCGCGCGCCCACAACAACGCCAACGTGCTCACACTGGGTAGCCGCTCGATGGGCAGTGAGGTTGTGAAGCGAATTGTGGACGTGTTTCTCACGACTGAATTCGAAGGCGGCCGGCACGAGAGACGCGTGCAGAAAGTGACCGACATCGAAGAACGATTTTCTAAGCGATAGACGGGATGCGCGCTAGAGCAGACAGCGTATTCACTTTCTCTCAATAGCAGACATCCCGGCGTATCTTATTTTTGTCGACTCCGCGTGTTCAGAAAGCAAAATAGCCCTGATTAAATGGCAGAAGCATCTTTTGACGTTCTTGTTATCGGAACTGGCCCTGGCGGCTATGAGACAGCAATACGGGCGACACAGCTTGGATTGAAAACAGCTGTCGTCGAGAAAGACAAACTCGGAGGGGTTTGTCTCAACATTGGCTGTATTCCAACGAAGGCACTACTTAAGAGTGCGGAGCTAATGGAGTACGCCACCCATCTGGATGCCTACGGGCTTTCCTCAGATGGAACGATCAAAGCAGATTTTGACCGTGTCGTGGGAAGAAGCCGTGGCGTTGCCGATAAAATGAATCAGGGCGTGGCCTATCTGATGAGAAAGAACAAGATTGAAGTTCTTTTCGGCCATGCCAGACTTGCAGGCGGTGGCAAAGTGGACATCGTTCCGTCCACGGATATGGATGGCAAGAAGCTGGGCACAAAGCAGACCGTATCGGCCAAACACATTATTCTGGCGACGGGAGCTCGGCCTCGCGAATTGCCTTCGCTGCCGTTCGATGGGAAGAAAATCATTTCCTCCAAAGAAGCCCTGCTTCAGACCAAGCGACCCGACCGACTGGTAATCGTAGGTGCCGGAGCCATAGGCGTAGAGTTCGCATACTTCTACCACCATATGGGGACCGAGGTCACCGTGGTCGAGGTAATGGATCGAATGGTGCCAGTGGAGGACAAAGACGTCAGCCGGGAATTGGCCCGAGCCTTCAAGAAGGCAGGTATCAAGGTGATGACCGGGTCCATGGTAGAATCAGTTGATACGTCAGGGAAGACGCTCAAAGTATCGGTGAAGATCAAGAAGAGGGTCGAAGTTCTAGAAGCGGAGCAGGTTCTGTCAGCGGTCGGCGTTTCTGGAAATATCGAAGACATCGGGCTCGAAAAGGCGGGCGTAAAAACCGACCGCGGTGCCGTGGTTATAGATGAATTTGGCCGGACAAACGTATCTGGGGTCTACGCCATCGGCGACGTAGCTGGCCCCCCTTGGCTCGCCCATAAGGCCAGCCACGAAGGCGTCATCTGCATAGAAAAGATCGCAGGCGAAGATGTCCATCCTCTGAACAAACTTAACGTTCCGGGATGTACCTACTGCCAGCCCCAGATCGCTTCGGTGGGCTACACGGAAGAAAAAGCGAAGGAGGCAGGCCACGATCTGAAGGTCGGAAAATTCCCCTTCACCGCGAGCGGGAAAGCTTCAGCGATGGGACACGTCGAGGGATTCGTCAAAGTCATATTCGACGCTAAATATGGCGAGTTTCTGGGCTGCCACATTATCGGATATGATGCCACGGAATTGATTGCGGAGGCTGTCACGGCCCGAACACTTGAGACTACGGCTCACGAGATCATGGAATCGATCCACCCTCATCCGACCCTGTCTGAAGCACTCATGGAAGCTACACGCGCCGCCTACGGCGTCGCAATCAACATCTGAGCCGACCGCGGAGCCGACTAGCGAATCACCGAGCCGTTTTCCCCGTCGGACTCCATCAGAAACAACTTCCCTTCGCGATCTTCGGCCATGAGGATCATGCCCTGGCTTTCAAGTCCCATCATTTTGCGAGGAGCAAGATTGGCGACAACTGCGACGCGCCGCCCAATGAGGTCTTCGGGCTCAAAATGCTGAGCGATTCCGGCCAGGATCTGCCGTTTTTCGAATCCCAGGTCTACTTCCGTCCGCAACAGTTTCTTCGATTTCGGAATTCGCTCTGCGGCCGTGATGGTGCCCATGCGAAAATCCAGCTTGGAAAAATCATCGTACGTGATCGTTTCTTTCAACGATTCAAATGGAGCGTCCTCCGACTGGGCCGTCTCTGGGGCTCCGAGTTTTGATTTCTGCTCCTCGATGATTTCGTCCTCGATTTTACCGAACAAGATTGCGGCTTCACCCAGTTTGTGACCCACCTCTAGCAGGCTGCCTGCGGCATCATCCCAACCAACGCCATCATTACCCTCGGGCATGCTTGAACGCACACCCGTCAATTTCAGCATATTTCTCAACTTCACGGCAGTAAACGGCAATACCGGCTCCATCAGTACCGATAGTGACGCACATATCTGTAGCGAAACATGAATCGTATTCGCGCATGCTTGAGGATCTGATTTGCGCGTGTGCCAGGGCTCAGCATCGTTGAAATACTTGTTTCCCAGGCGAGCAAGCGCCATAGTCTCGAATACAGCATCCCTGTTCCGATGGTGGTCGTACGCGGTTCCGATACGTTCAGGAAAGGTCTTCATCTGAGCCAATACCGACTTGTCGAGCTCATCGGGATTTTTCAGCTCCGGCAGCTTGCCATTCGCAAACCGATGCGCGAACGTCATGGTGCGATTGATGAAGTTGCCCAACACGTCTGCCAACTCTGAATTGACTCTGCTCTGAAACTCGGTCCAGTTGAAATCAGCATCCTTCGTTTCTGGCAGCATGGATGCCAGCGCATATCGCAAGAGATCCGGCTCGAAAACCTCGAGAACCTCGTGAAGCCAGATCGCCCAATTTCGGCTCGTAGAAAGCTTGGCTCCTTCAATATTCAAGAACTCATTTGCGGGCACGTTCTCCGGCAGTATGTAGTCACCGTGTGCCATGAGCATCGCTGGAAACATCAGACAATGGAAGACGATGTTGTCTTTGCCTATGAAGTGAATCAGGCGCGTTCCTTCATCCTGCCAATATCGTTTCCAGGCTTCCGGGTCTCCCTTCTTGACAGCCCACTCTTTCGTATCGGAGATGTACCCAATGGGTGCGTCGAACCACACGTATATAACCTTTCCCGATGCGTCAACTCCCATGTTGGCAGCGACGTCCTCGGGTACCGAGACTCCCCACGGTACATCGCGTGTGATAGCGCGGTCTCTCAAGCCTTCGGTCAACCAACTCTTGACCTGTCCGAGTACATTTGGCTTCCACTCGGGGTGGGTACCGATCCATTTCTCAAGTCGATCCTGAAAATCGCCCAGCGGAAGGTAAAAGTGGGTCGTCTCACGAAGCTCGGGTGTCGCGTCGGTCAGGGTGCTCCGGGGATTGAGAAGCTCCATCGGGCTGAGCGTCGAGCCACAATTTTCGCATTGGTCTCCGTAAGCATTTTCGTTGCCACACGTTGGGCAGGTGCCGATCACGAAGCGATCCGCCAGGAAGATTCCAGCTTCGGGGTCAAAGAGCTGCTTTTCTGTCTTCAACTTGAAAACGTCTTTTTCGGCGAGCGTCCGAAAAAATTCCTGACTGGTCTCGGCATGAACAGTCGATGTGGTACGTCCGTAATGATCGAAGCTCATCCCAAAATCTTTGAAGGCCGCTTCAATTACCGGATGGAATCGGTCCACCAACGCCTGGGGCTCAATTCCCTCGTTTCGCGCTCGCACCATGATGGCCACACCCAACTCGTCCGATCCGCAGACATAGACGACATCAGTTCCCTTCATCCGCTGGTAGCGGCAAAAAAGGTCAGCAGGTAGATAGGCCCCCGCGAGGTGCCCGAGATGTATCGGTCCATTCGCGTACGGCAGGGCAGACGTGACGAGGATACGTTTGTAGTCCTGTTTGGACATAAGCTTGAATTGGGTGAATCGCTGAACGAGCCCCAATAAACTACGTACCGGGCTAACATGATTCCTCTGAAACCCCTGCAGATATGAATATCATCGGGATTGATGTCCCCAGAGAGGAAACCCAGTCTTTCAGGGACAGTTTGATCGAGCCAACTCCCAAGCATGCCTAAAATCCTCGTCATACCGGCAATCGACATTCGCGGCGGCCGCTGCGTCAGACTTTACCAGGGGAAGTACGAGACGGAAAAAGTCTATTTCGACGATCCCGTAAAGATGGCCAAGCTCTGGCGCGTTCAGAATGCCAAGGTGCTTCACGTCGTCGATCTGGACGCAGCCAAAGGAGGATCCGAGAACAATCGTGACGTCATTCACAATATTTGCGAAGAACTCGATATCCCACTCCAGGTAGGGGGCGGGATCCGAACCATGGATGATATCGATCATGCACTCGAAGCAGGAGTGTATCGGGTGATCATTGGAACGGCGGCCGCTCAGAATCCGGACCTCGTGACCGAGGCCATCGCGAAACATGGATGCAGTAAAATCGTGGTCGGAATAGATGTGGAAGACGGAGAGGTCAGGGTGCAGGGCTGGACAGAGGGAAGTGGAATTGACGCGCTGTCATTTGCCCTCGATATGGAATCTCGAGGGTGTCGGCGGATCATCTATACGGATATTTCCAGGGATGGCACCATGGAGGGCCCCAATATTGAAGCATATCGGGCGATGGGAACGAGGCTTTCTAAGACCAAAATCACAGTCTCTGGCGGAATCGGAACGCACCTGCACTTAATCGCACTGAACGATCTGCTGGACTGCGGAGTGGACTCGGTCATCGTCGGCCGGGCTCTCTACGAAAATTCCTTTTCCTGCCAACAATTCTGGTGCTGGCATCTCAAAGATGAAGTTGATCTGACGCTCTATTCCACAGCAACTTTGAAGTCGAAGACAACTCTGAATAGGGAAGCAACTTTAAAAGATAAGACCACGTAGGCACCGCAAAGTACCTTTAAATTTTTTTGGATTCGGGCAATATTCCCAGACCCGTGTCGTTTGAAGGGTATGTATTCGGACAGACTCGAAACGTTATCGGAAGACGTTCATGCCGCGAAAGACGGCGCTGTTCAATCTGACTCGAGAGAGGGTCCTCAACATGTCTACTGATAACCCCGAACGCCGCAATCGTATCGTGATGGCGCTCGGAATCGCAACTATCGTATTGTTTTCCGCCAACTTGCTTACGGCGCTGGCCAAACATTTCTGGCCGGAGCAGGCAAGCTTTACCATGTTCTCCGCGACCCAGGAAGCTGACACCGATGCTCTGGTGGAATGGCAGGTTGATTGCGATACAGATATGGAAATCATTGTCGATAGAAGTATTCGGCATTCTCCGAGACGTTTACACAGATTTGTCATGCGCCTTCCGCACCACCGCTCTCATTCTCACGAGACGGACCTGGATCGCGAAATTGCTGAAATGGAGAGTGCAGCCCGTCGCCTGGAGCGGGAGCTGTCGAGAGAACTCCGCACCATGCAGACCGAAGAAATTCGTTTCGGCGCCCTGCGGGCCATCGAAATTGCACGAGAGTCCCTTCACGGGCAGAAATTCAAGATTCGTCTCCATGAAGAGGGTATGGGAGAACTGGAAGCCACGATTCGGGAGGCCATGAACGAAATGGAATCTGAACTGGATGGAGCAGGATTCGAGTTGAAGATGGATATCGAAACAGAGGAGGCCGACGGACGAAAAAATCGTAAACGTCGATTCAAAGTCCGCTCAGCCAACTAGGACCGAACGAAATCGGTCAGGACAAGCTTTTCAAGAGCTCGGACAGAAATTCGAAAGTGGCGCGCCAGATTCCGGGCGCGCCACTTTCTCTTGGCCCCGCCACGTTCAACCGTTCAACCTCTTCAGCGACCAACCAGTCCAGCACTTCTTGAATGCTCCATGGAAGGGTCTGTATCAGAAACGGTGATCTCTTTGTTACCGCAAGCTCTTGGGTCAACCGTGTGCCGCCTTCAAGAGGAAGAGAGAAAGCGAGAATGAGAGTGGCATCCGAATTCGAAATATTAGCTTCTGTCCGCGCCCGGTAGTGATCCTCAGTGGATTCAGTAAATGGATAATGGTCCGGAATCACCCCGTCTTCCGCTCTTCTTCCTTTAGGACAGGTGCCGCCACACGGGAAGCCGAGGCCGAGCGCTGCATCGATTGCTCCCCGATCGACGCCCGTTTGTCCACCGCTGATGATTGATTCCAGAGCCATTTCAAGTCACTATGCTATTGCCAGGCTGCGATATTAGGGCCGCCGTATCTTGCACACCAATCAATTCCATCGTTAATGCTCACCTGCCAGGCCGACGCTTTCTCCCTGCCGTCAGATCTACACTATCTGAACTGTGCATACATGTCGCCACTCTCCAAAAAGGTAGAGGAAGCCGGTATTAAGGGGGTACAGAGCAAAAGAAACCCGTCCCTCATCGTGCCTGAGGATTTTTTCAAAACTCCACTGGCGGTGAAGCGACTGTTTGCTGACTTGATAGGCTCATCGAGCCCAGATCGAATATCGCTGCTGCCATCCGTCTCCTATGGCGTCGCAATTGCAGCCAACAATCTCGATGCGAGACGAGGCCAGAATATCGTTCTCCTTCACGAGCAGTTTCCAAGCAATCTGTACACGTGGCGCCGTCTCGCAGATGAACAGAACCTAGAGCTTCGCACCATTCTTCCTCACGATACTAGAGTCGACAGGTCCAAAGGTTGGAATGAGAGCATTCTGGAAGCCATCGACTCTGACACGCTCGCCGTCGCTCTTCCCATTGTGCACTGGACCGATGGGACGCTATTCGATCTCGAATCTATCGGCAGCCGCGCTAGAGACTTTGGTGCAGCACTCGTCATAGACGGCACGCAGTCGATCGGGGCCCTCCCGTTTGACGTAGCGCGCATAAAACCAGACGCATTGATTGTAGCTAGTTACAAATGGTTGCTTGGACCTTATTCCTGCGGACTGGCTTGGTGGGGCGATCGTTTTGCCCACGGTACACCGCTGGAAGAGAGCTGGCTGAATCGACTTGGGAGCGAAGACTTCGCTAGCCTCGTAGAATTTGAACCCCAATATCACAAAGGATCCGTCCGCTACGACGTAGGTGAAAAGAGCAATTTTGCGCTCCTTCCGATGCTCGAGGCTGCGCTTGAGCAAGTGCTCGAATGGACACCTGAAGGCATTCAGGAGTATGACCGGAAGCTGTTGTCGCCCTGGACCGACACGATCCGCGATCTGGGATTTCAACTCGAGGACGAAGCCGACAGGGGCTCTCATCTCGTCGGAATCCGGATGCCTCCTGGTCTGGAGGTGGCAACAATCAGCGAGGTGATGCGGGCCAAAAAAATCTTTGTCTCAGTCCGGGGTGATGCCATTCGAATTTCCCCAAACGTCTACAATGACATGAACGATATGGTCGCATTTGTAGACGCTTTAAAGGGAGCTGTTCACTAATCTGGACTTCTGAAGGGCGCCGATGACCTGGAATACGCCGTCAGATGTTCGGCACAACCATTGAAAGGCTTTGTGATGGATACATCGATAAACGAGTCGAACGCCACGTAGTGTGGCTCGGAAGGGAATGAAATGAAATGGAATAGAATAAAATGAAATCATCCTCAACACGACATATCACTCGCGCCTTACAGGCTTGCAGTCTGTTACTGGCTTGCTCCATGCTTCTCGTCGGCACCGCTCCTCAGGCGGAGGCACAGGTCTCTTCCGTTGACCCATCTCAGCAGGGCGCTCAGGATCTGGCCGCACGCCTGGCAGACAAGTACGATTCGATTCAGACGATGAAGGCCCGGTTCGTACAGATCGCGACCTCCCAATTCATGGATGATCCCGAGCGATTCTCAGGCCTCCTGATTTTCTCGCAGAATCAATATCGAATAGAGACCAGCACTCAAACGATCGTAACGGATGGAACAACGACGTGGATTCACAATCGCGGCGAAGAGCAGGTGCTGATCAACGATTTTGTGGAGGACGAGACCTCGTTTTCTCTCACGTCCTTTTTAAGGAATTTCGACGAGGAGTATGACGTCCGAGCTGACGGACAAGAGTCGCTCTCAGGTAGTCAGCACGATATTTTGTTTCTGACACCTCGCGACGACTTCTCGGCCTTCCGAAGCGTCAGGCTGTGGATTCGCAGAAGAGATCTGATTGTAACTCATCTGGTCGTTATTGATCTCAATGACGTGACCATGACCTTTGATCTCTCAGAAATCACTGTAAATCCGGAGCTTGATTCCAAAACTTTCGCCTTCCAAATTCCCGCGGACGTAGAGATTATCGATCTCAGAAATTAGCCGGGAACGGAGCGGGAAGGTGCTGGGTTGACCCGCTCCAACAATTCAATTCTCCTTGATGCAGACCGGCAGTAAAAAATGGTTGATACGGGGCGGAAGCTTCGCTATCGCCGGCCTTCTCTTGTTTCTGGCCTTACGTGGTGTAGACCTGCGACAAGTCGGAACGGCGCTGGTGCACGCCAACTACTGGTGGGTGATTCCTATCGTCGCCGTCACCCTGTTGAGTCACTGGCTGAGAGCTCTCCGATGGGTTGTCATGCTCGAGGTGTCTCCCCGTCGGGACGGGTCGAGAGGAGAGGTCTCCACACTCAATACATTTGTCTCGGTCATGATCGGGTACATGGCCAACTACGCGGGCCCGAGACTCGGCGAGGTGATTCGAACGGGCAGCGTCGCGAAGAAGGAAGGGATGTACTTTTCGACGGTACTCGGCACGGTGGTGGTCGAACGAGCCATCGATATGGTGACGTTCGCGCTCGCGTTGCTGAGCATTCCGTTGATCTTCATCGACCAGATCGAAGCAGTCGGCGAAATGCTGACTGGGCCTCTGCGAGCATGGACATCGGCTCAATCCTCCTCGATATTAATGCTCGGTGCCCTTGTTATCGCCTCGATCACCATGGTTCTTCTCTATTTTCTTGTGAGAGGAGTTCGTCATCCTGATACAAAGCTAGGCGGTCTTTTTGACCGCTTTGGAGATGGGTTTTCGAGCATTGTGCGCACGGGAAAACCCTTGCGGATGGGCCTGTTAACCGCCGGAATATGGATCTGTTATGGATTCATGGCCTATCTACCGTTTCTGGTTCTGGGCTACGGCGATGCTTACGGAATTGGCCTTGTGGGTGCCTGGGGACTGATGCTACTCGGCGCGATCGGAGTCGTAATCCCCTCCCCTGGAGGATTTGGAACGTATCACTTCATCACTATCCAGTCGCTCGCACTCCTTTACGCGATGCCCCAGACCGAAGCCGCGACCTATGCCCTGCTTACGCACACCGGTCAGATGATGCTGTATATAATCGTGGGATTTGCCAGTATTCTGTTTTTTGGTGCGAACATGTCTGTGACAGGAGATGATGACGAGGCCGAAGAGTGAATTCGAAGCTGTTGGTCATATTGGTTCTGATCTTGCCCCTGCTTTTCCCTACGCAAGCACAGGCTCAGGAGGATTGGAATAATCCGCTGATGGATGGTCCCGTGAGATCGGACGAAAATCTCGGTTCTGCGGTGGAGATGATTCGCGTAGCCCTGCAAATTCTTCCCGTTGAGAAAGAGGTTCGAGGTAGGGCAATCGTTCATGCCATTCCTGAAAAGACGGGTCCGAGTGAACTGTACCTCAATACTTCTGAGCTCGACATCATTGACGTGTCCGCTTTCTCAGAGCCCATTGCATGGTCCACGTTCGGCGATGTTCTGGTCGTGACACTCGATTCTTCCCGAGCCGAGGAATGGCCCGTGGAAATTACGTACACCGTTCGAAATGCCCTTCGCCACCGTTCGGGTGCAGCGGGTTGGAACATGGTATGGTCGTCCAGCGAATCCGGAAGAACACAGTGGATGCCCACGCCGATCAATGAGTTGAGTCCACTCGACTCTCAGTTCAGAATCGTCGCTCCCCCGGAATGGACCATCTGGAGTTCCGGAACCGAGGGTCAAAGATTTACAACCCAGAGCGGCACGATCCTTCAAAGTCGAAATGATGGTTTTTTCGCCCAGGCAAGCGGTTTTATAGCGTTCGATCCTTCCAGCATCGCTCCCGAGGGAAGCAACAGTTCGATCTCTTCTCCCAGCTTGTCATCAGACTCGCTGCACAGAGCCAGCGCAAGAAAGGTCCAAAGCTATCTCGAGGAATACCTGAACCTTTCGAAGCCAGCCGAGCATCAGATCATGTTCATCCCGGGTATACATCATCCAGACTTGTTCGATCGATTCGCGCTGCTTCCGGCCCATGCGCCTCCCCTACAATCTCCATGGCCTGCAGATTTTGATATGGCCAGACAGCACATTCAAACCGTGCTCGCTGGATCATTGAACCGGTTGATAACGACCGACTCCTGGATCCGGGAGGGACTGGCCTCGTGGCTTGCGGTAGACTACCTGCGCAAGACGGAAGGCGACGCTACCAGCGGCCTCGTTCTGGAGGAGCTGAGAAAAGTCTATCTGACCGAAGCCGCCGACTATGTCAGACCGCTGGTGTGGGATCGATGGGTTAACGCCTCAGATCTGGCGGACACTCACGCAAGCGCCAAGGGCGCATGGGTCTTTCGAATGCTCAAAGAGCGCCTGGGCGCTCGATCCCTGTTTGTAGGAATACGTCTTTTCCTGATTGCGGCACGGACCGATGTAGTTGATTCTGAAACCCTTCGAAAAAGCCTCGAAACGGCATCGAGTGAGGATCTTGGAAGGTTTTTTGATTCCTGGGTCTACAGCGCGGGTCATCCGAAACTTGAATTGTCCTACAGCTTCGACATTGCTTCAGAAAGAGCCACGATCCTGACCGTTCAGCATCAGGACGGCCCACTCGTCCCAAGCGCGTTCGAGTTTGATGCCACCTTTCAGTATTCGTCCCTTGCGGAAACGAATGCGATCCAGGTTCGCGTTTCTGAGCGTTCGCAATCAGCGAGTATTTCGACCGGCCTCTCCCCCCGATACGTTCATCCCGACGCATACGCGACCGTATTACTCGATTTCGCCGTTCCGCTCAGCCGAGATGATCTTGTTTCGCAGATGCGAAATTCTCTGAGTTCGGGATCCACCATCAGGTCGTTGAAACTGCTTCTCGACATGGATCCGGAGCCCGCAGTTCTACTGGGGTTGCGCTCTTCGATCCAGGCGGACAGAGCCCCTGCTATACTCTTGACGACCTGCGATTTGTTGGGCAAAATGGCACCCTCAACATCGGCGTTAAATATTCTTCTCTCCTATTCAACGCACGAAGATTCTCGAGTACGCGCAGCCGCCATCCGGGCGATGGCAACTTTCGTCGACGCACCGGGAGCATTCCAGGCGGTCCTCTCGGCTGCCAATACAGCACAGGATTCGGAAGTTCTTGCGGCCGCTGTATTCGCACTTTTGCAGCTGCGCCCCTCTAATGCCTGGACATACCTGCGCTCGGCACTCGTTACTCCATCCAGAAATGAAGTCGTGCGACTCACGGCGTTGAATATTATCGACGGAGGAATGGCGCAAAAAGAGGATCTATTCGACAGTATATCTTCCTTTCTCGAGGAGGGGATTCCGCTTGGTATTGCCGCCCTGCGTGCACTGAACCGGGTCGATTCCTCGGACGATCTCGTCTTGAAAACCACGGTTTCATGGCTGGAAGCGGACGAATATGCGAGACGTGCCGTAGCTGTGGAGATACTGGAAGAGTCGGATCTCGCTGAGATCGACATCCCGTTGCTCCATAGGATTGCTGCAGCGGAACCCGATCTGGAACTGAGACGCCAACTCAACCGGCTGATTCTACTCACAGAACGGTAACCACTGGCAGTCATTTATTGACGGCCGGCAGGCTAAGCAGTCCACTCAGAAGTGACCTGAACGACTCGTATCGGTATTGAAACGGCTCGCGGGCGAGGGAAAACCGTTCAGGTCAATTCACTTTGCACCCCGCCGCTTATGCCCTACCCTTTCTTCGCAGAGAAAGGATATGCCCCTCCTTCTCCCAGGACGACGCCAGACCTATACATCAGGAATCTGACAAGTGAGATCATGCAGGCAATGACCGAACAAGCCCTCGAAAATCCTCTCGATGGCCTTATTAGCAACGACATTTATGACGTTCTCGATACCCACAATCTCCTGAGTGAGAAGGGAGTTCGTGACTATCAAATCAGGAACGCGTTTCGCATCATGCGCAGGGAGAACGTCCCAGCGTACGATGCAATTGAGATGCTGCGGGAAGAGTATCCCTACTTACAGTTTGATACAATCCGCAAGATCGTCTACAAGCTGAACGGGAATCGGCGCTGATCTAGCGCTTCCGCTTAAGAATTTCAGGTGACGACAGCGCCAATAGGTGTCTGTTGCGCTTGAAAGGTGGGCGCCCCGACTGACCTTTGCGTGGTACCGCATCGGTTAGTCGGGGTCGTTTGTTTTAACGCCACGCGGGTTAGACGAAAAAACAGAGCCCTTCATTCCCCTTCAGCTTCGATTCTGGAGTTGGATGCTTGAAAAAGGAGGATACCCGCGGCTACCGATGCGTTCAGAGATTCTGCTTTTCCCCGCATTGGAATTCGCACGAGGTAGTCACATGAGTCCCTCACGATGCGACCCATGCCCTTTTCTTCGCTTCCGATTACGATTGCTAGCGGTCTATCCCAATCCATCTCTGTCATGCTGGTTTCCCCGCTTCCCTCAGCCCCGACAATCCAATATCCACGCTCCTTTAATTGCGAGATGACTTGAGTCAGATTCCCGACCCGAGCGATGCTCATCTCCGCAATCGTACCGGCTGATGTTTTTATAGAAGCTGCCGTGACGGGCGCGGCTCCCCGGTCCGGAATGATGAGACCCTGCGCGCCGGCGGCAACACCGCTTCTGATTATCGCCCCAAGATTATGGGGATCCTGAATGTGATCCAGAACGATAATAATGGGCTTCCTCGATGTCACGTCCTCCATCGTCGGAGCGATGTGTGAGAGCATGTCGTCTACATCCAGGTATTCGATTGGAGAAATAACCAGAAGCACGCCTTGATGATTGACGCCCGGAACGAGTGATGAAAGCTTCTGAGCCGGTACGAACTGTACCGGAATTCCATGAGCCTTTGCCGCCGACTTCAAAGATAAAAGTGAACCGGTCGCGCCCTTCTGAAGCAGCATTTTTTCTGCCGGGGCTGCATCGCGATCCAGCTGTTCACGCACCGGATTTCGACCCGCAATATATCTGGGAGTATTGGATTCGATCGAAGTAGCCTTTTTGTTCGCGACTCATGCGGCATCCGGACACGCAGGTCTTTGTATCCTGTCCGCTTTCTTGGAACCTACGGGGCCCTATGCCATTGCGGCTTTTGGCCGCCCATAAGGTACGGTGACCGCACCGATAAGACTTCCTGATCCAAACCGAAACGATGAGCAGATTTTCAATGACGGCGCGACTCGATCGTGTCCTGGTTGCACACGCACGGAACTGTTTCCAGTCTCAGAAGCACCTGTCTGAAAACTGGAGGCCATTTGGTTTCGCCTACGAACCTGACTTTGATGACGCATGCGATGAGTCCGACGGGTTCATCGGCGTTCTTGAAAGGTTTGGAGCGAAGGTTGAAGTGTTGCCAAAAGAGCTGTGTACAGGCCTGGATTCGCTCTATGTACACGACCCGGTTGTCACCGTAGATGGAGGCTTCGTGACGGTGAGGATGGGCAAGGATTTGCGAAAAAATGAGCCGCAATCCATCGGCAAGTTTCTGCAGGACAACGACTTGAAGGTTACCGATTTCGAAGCTGCAGGCGCCCTGTTGGAAGGAGGGGACATTGTGTGGCTGAATCCGGATCTGCCCGCTGTGGGCGAAGGGTACCGGTCAAATGCCGAGGGAATAGCAGAACTCAAAAGAATCTGCGGCGACTCGATCCAGGAGGTCATCCCCGTCTCATTGCCCCACTGGAACGGGCCAGCTGACATCCTTCACTTGATGTCGATGGTCTCTCCCCTGGCTCACCGGAAGCTGCTCGTTTACAGCCGGCTCTTGCCTGTTACGTTTCGCAATATGCTTCTCGATATGGAATTTGAACTGCTGGAAGTGCCTGAAGACGAGTATGACTCCATGGGATGCAATGTGCTGGCGCTAGATGAGAATACCTGTCTGATTGAGGAGGGCAACGTAAAAACAGCTGCATTGCTTTCCTCGAGTGGCTTTGAAGTACTCACCTACAGCGGCAAACAGATCTCGCTTGCTGGTGGGGGCGGACCAACCTGTCTCACCCGGCCATTGTGGCGCTCATCCTAGGAGGCCGAGGCGGCGAGCTGTGTGCTCTCTCTCTTCGGCCAGGTTTTCCAGACCCCTACAACGCCGATCACAATCAGGCAAAGAGCTATTATTTCAGCCTGGGTCATGGTGATTCCGAACAGGTCGAAGCGATTGTTTACACGGATTCTCTCTATAAAAAAGCGCTCAGCGCCGTTGAACACGATGTAGACCCAGAACAGCCAACCCGTCATGTGGGCATGTTTTCGGAACGACCATAGAATCCCGAAAATGGCCATTGCCGCAAGAAACTCGTAGATCGGCGTGGGATAGACGGGCATGGAAGACAAATCGACGCCCATAATGTTGTTGGGATAGGTCTCAGCCCAGAACCACATTGGAATTAGATCAGGCTTCGCAGCCAGATTCGACGCGATGCCCCAATCTCCATCACCCGAAAGTTGACATCCTATTCGTCCGACACCGTAAGCCACCATCACGCCTGGTGCTATCGCGTCGGCGACAGAGCCAAGATTGAGTCCTTTTTTTCGAACGTAGTGGACCACCGCGAAGCCGCCGAAAATCATGCCTCCGTAAAACGTGAACCCACCCGTGGAGAAAATCATCCGGCCGGGTGACCGGGAAAAGGCGTCGAGATTCTCCAGAATGTGAAAAACCTTGGCGCCTGCGAATCCCGCTATAATGAGTATGATGGTGATTGTGCCGACAATGAAGGCTGGGCTGACGGTCACCATCTTTTTTTTGCCCTTCTTCCCTTTGTTCGGATCTGGAATCCGGACACCGCTCAGCTGATCAATCCCGTACATTCGATCGAATTCTCTCTGCACGATCCAGGAACCTGCCATAGCGCCCAGGGCAACCATGAACCCAAAAGAATAGATGGGAAATGGAAGGCTGAATCCAAATAAATCCGGAAATATGTCGCTTAATCGAGGATACATGGCCTATTTGCTGTTCTCACACCACTGATTTGATGCAGGCGACAACCCTCGTCCCACACTTCCGTTCCGCCGGATAAGGTGTTCAGGATTGAGATGCACCAATGGTCTTCGACAGAAGCTCAATACTCACCTCTTCTTGGGACCCGTCCGACATATCCTTGAGCTGCACGACACCCGAAGTGATGTCCTCTTCGCCCGCGATGACAACGTATCGGGCGTTTTGTCTATTCGCCTCCCGCATCTGCGCCTTCATCGAACGTCCCTGCAGGTCATAACATATCGATAGTCCTGAGTCCCTCAGAGATTTAGCGGTACTAAAGATCCATCCGGGAGCAACATTGTCAACGCTCACGATGAATGCATCCGGGCAATCCGAATCAACATCGGCTTTTCCTGCGGCATTGAGGGCCATGATCAATCGCTCAATACCTGCCGCAAATCCGACTGCCGGCACGATCTTTTTCGAGCCCACCTCGCTGGACAGCATGTCGTATCGCCCACCCCCGGCCAAAGCGCTCTGAGCTCCGAGTACGGCGCTCTCAATTTCGAATGTAGTTCGGCTGTAATAGTCGAGACCGCGTACAAGGAATGGGTCCTCAACAAAAGAAACGCCCACCTCTGTCAGGTGCTCCTTCACTGAGTCGTAGTGCTGACGGCTTTCATCATCAATGAAGTCAAGCAGGATCGGCGCGCCTTTGAGCAATTCGCGCTCTCTTTCGTTCTTGGTGTCAAGAATGCGAAGCGGATTCGTATCAAGACGGTTCCGACTCACTTCCGAAAGTTGATCGGAAAGCGGAAGAAAGTAGTCCAGCAAAGCCTGTTTATACTTGGGACGGCTGTCTCTATCCCCAAGCGAATTGATGCGGACGGTGAACTCTCTCAGGCCCAATTCGAGGTAGACATCGAGTGCGCAAGTGATGGTCTCTGCATCAGAACGGGCGTCCTCCGAGCCGATTATCTCGAGGCCGAATTGATGAAATTGACGGTAGCGCCCCTTCTGGGGCCGCTCGGCCCTGAAACAGGGTCCTATGTAGAAGAGCCTCTGAGTGCCGCCCTGCTGCGCCAGATTGTGTTGAAGGAAGGCACGCATCACTGGCGCCGTCACCTCAGGCCGAAGTACGTAGTTGGTCGAGCCGCGCTCGAAGGCGAACATCTCTTTCGAAACGATATCGGTCGATTGACCAATCCCGCGCGCAATCAACTCGGTTGGCTCCAGAATGGGGGTCCGAATTTCCTCCGCCCCGTATCTGACCATAACACGGCGTACCGCTTCTTCCACGTGTCGCCAGACGCTTACGGGCGCTATCACGTCTGAGCCAGACGTATAGCCTCGTGGAAGAACATCGAACGTGCCAGGAATAGATTTGAACTGATTCATGCTTGGTCAATTCAGGGTGGCTTCGGCCTTATAAATACTGTCGAGAAGTCCTTCCGCGGTCGTAGCGGACAAAATCAGATCCCGATTCTCATCGCGGTTCATCATACGCGAAAAACGACTCAATATTCTGACGTGCTGCGATTTGGCGTCCTGTTTTCCTACCAATAGAAAAACAATCTGTACCGGGGCGTTATCAAGGGCGCCAAACTCAACGGGCTCTTTGGTTGTTATGAGAGCTGCGACTACACCCGTCACCGCAGAAGTTTTTGCGTGAGGCAGGGCCAGACCCTTGCCCACGCCGGTGGACATGGTTGACTCACGGCGGTGAACCGCATTTCTCACCTCGTCAACGTCCTCAACCGCCTCGGCATCGGCGATAAGATCAATAACGGCATCGATCAATGCCTTCTTGTTGTCGGCTTCAACGCCAACCGCTACACTATTGATGTCGAGTAATTCCCTGAGATCCATCTCTCTACTACGCTTCCGATCCGATTTTCGAATTCCGTTTCATTCCGGTAATTCAGCGCGCAATCTACCAAGAAAAGTCACTTGGTTGCACCCTTTTGAAAACAAATATGAAAGGAATTTCGCTATCGAGTGATGTCGAACGTTCTCAGCCGATCAATTACGTGGGACATGTCTTCGGGCAGATCGGACTCATAATCAACCTCTTCGCCAGTTCGAGGATGCTGAAAACCGAGTGATGCTGCGTGAAGCGCTTGCCTCGGGAGCCGCTCAAACAGGTTCCGATAAAACGTCCGGCGTTGTCCTTCATCCTTCCCGTAACGGATTCGGTCTCCTCCGTAGGTCACGTCTCCAAAAACTGGATGAGCCATGTGAGCTGCGTGCACCCGTATCTGATGGGTTCGACCTGTTTCCAGCTGAAATTCGATCAGGCAGGTGTAACCAAACTTTTCGATAACGCGAAAGTGGGTCACCGCCCTCTTGCCTTTGCCCGGCGCGACAACCGTCATTTTTCTTCGGTCACGGGTGTCCCGCGCAATCTCGGTGTCTATCGTTCCACTGTCTTCATCTGGAACACCCCACACGATCGCGAAATATTTTCTTCGCGTGGTGCGGGCCGCGAACTGCCTGGCGAGGGCGGTGTGGGTCTCGTCGTTCTTGGCAGTTACCAGCAATCCGCTTGTATCCTTGTCGAGCCGGTGAACGATTCCCGGCCGCAGAGCCACATCGCCCTCGAAACGAGGGCTGGCATTGATGGCAGATAAGTTGGTTTCAGGATCGAGGTCATCCTCTTCCATCGTAATGCTCTCACCGCCGACATGATAAAGCAGAGCGTGAACGAGGGTGCCGGTGCGATGCCCGTGAGCCGGATGGACTACCATTCCAGCGGCTTTGTTCACGACGATAATATCCGAGTCCTCGAAGCATATGTCGAGATCGATGGCCTCGGCCTCAATATTCACATGCGGCGCCTTCATCACCATGCAGATAATCACATCACCCGCATGGACCGGCGTCGACGGCTTTTTTACAACTCTAGCATTGACACTTACGTTACCTTCCTTTATTCCTTTCTGAATTTTAGCACGCGTTGCGTTCAGTATGAAGCCGGTCAGGTAGACATCCAGACGCTCGCCCTCCCTGTAACCGGGAGGAACGTCATATCGCAACTCTGTCGGCTGTTTTTCTGGTTCACTCATGACATAGTTTACCCAATAAGCAGGTTACGAATTGGTGATTCGTCCAATCCACACGCTGTAACATCGAGCGAAGTTTTGCGTCATATATGTAGTGTTTCAGGCGAGAATATCTGGCAACATCTTCTCCCTCTGATGAAAACACCTAGGGATAGCCGGTCGTCTGGTGGGGTTGACTGGCTATCCCCTTTTTTTGCCCGCTCGATTTACACTTCTGCCCGTCGCTTCGTACAGATTCCCGGGCAGTGCTCGAATGAGACCATCGCATTCCAGATTCAAGAGTGCGACCCATAACTCCGAAGAGGGGAAATCCAGTTGGTGATCGAGATCATCCATATGCATCTCGGACTGACTGAGATGCTCAAGAATAACTTTTTCGATAGCTGACCTGAGACCTATCCCGGCGGATAGGGGCAGAGTCTGCTCTCTAGGCGCTGTTTCAGGTGCGAGAAGGCTTCTTTCCCGGTAGTCCGTCAATATTTGCTGGACTGAACAAAGGATCTGGCCTTCACCCCGCAGAAGGCTGAGGTTCGTACCCGTCGATGTCTCCTCATCGATACGGCCCGGGACGATGTACAAATCGCGACCCTCATCGAGTGCGCTTCGGGCTGTTATCAGTGCACCGGCCCTCTCGAACGCCTCGACTATGATCAGTGCAGAACACAGACCGCTGATGATCCGGTTTCTGACTGGAAAGTGCTGCGGCTTGGGCCGGGCTCTGGGATGGAGTTCAGAAACGAGACATCCCGAACCAGTGACACGGGCTGCGAGAGCAATATGAGCACGGGGATAAATTTCCTCAACACCCGATCCCAATACTGCGATCGTCTGTCCGCCGGCGTCTAACACTCCTTCGTGAGCTGCGGCGTCAATACCATAGGCGAGTCCGCTCACCACAACCACACCTTCCGATGCAAGCTCGAATGCCAGCCGGTGTGCCGTGCGTCGGCCATAGGCCGACGCACGGCGCGTGCCGACGATGGCAACACAGGGTTGATTCAGATTTGTGAGCGTTCCCTTCAGCCACAACAAGCTGGGCGGCGAATGAATTTCACGAAGCACGACTGAATAATCTGTGTCCGGAAAGCCCATCAATCGCAGAGCGCCGCTTTCTGCGTACTGCTTCAACTCGCTGGAGGCCTCAGTCAAGGGTCCTTTCAACGTCCGAACAACACCACTCGCAAGTGAGGGTCCAATTCCCTCCACCGCTTGCAAGGTCCGAGAGTTCTGCTTCCTGACATTGGATGCGGAGCCAAACGTGCGATACAAACGACTCGTTCGCCGCGGTCCCAGTCCTGGGACGGTGTCCAGCTGAATTCTAGCGGTAAGCTCGGCTTCAGATGCTGGTAGCTCACAGATGGACCTATTCCCCAAACGACCGCGCCCGTTGAACATGAATCCACAGAGCTCTTTTCAACTCCTCTAATCCTTTGCGAGACACGGCACTAAAAGCAATAACCTCCGTTTCGGAACCGAGAGAGGACCGAATTTCAGCCAGGACCGCCTCTTTCTCATCTGGAGCCACCAGATCAAGTTTAGAAACACCGACAATCTGAGGCTTCTCGAGAATCTCGTCATTAAAGGCTTCAAGCTCGCCTCTGAGTGTCTTGAAATCTACCGCAAAATCTTCAGAGGTCACCTCAATCATGAACAACAACACTGCATTGCGCTCAATGTGTTTGAGGAATTGAATACCCAATCCCTTGCCCTCGTGTGCTCCTTCGATTATCCCCGGTATATCCGCGATAACGAAGGATTCAAAGTCGTCCAGAGCTACGACTCCGAGCGATGGTACCAAGGTCGTAAAGGGATAGTCGGCAACTTTGGGCCGGGCGGCTGAAATGCTTGCCACGAGCGTGCTCTTTCCCGCGTTGGGGAATCCCACCAGACCGACATCTGCCAGCAGCTTGAGCTCCATCGTAACATTTCTTTCTTCTCCCGGCTCTCCTGGCTGAGCATGCCGGGGGGATCGATTGGTGGACGATTTAAAAAACGTATTCCCCATGCCACCACGCCCCCCTTTTGCAAGGTGAAGGCGCTCTCCCTCCACTAGCAGTTCACCCAATCGCTCTCCCGTATCGGTATCCAGAACCACCGTGCCCACAGGAACTCGAAGGACGATGTTGTCACCGTCCTTCCCCTTCTTCTTGGCGCCCGAGCCATTCCCCCCATTCTCCGCAAAATGATGCCGGTTGTATCGATGGTCCAGCAAGGTGTACAGAGCGCTGTCAGCAACAAGAGTTACCGAGCCTCCCAGACCGCCGTCGCCGCCATCGGGTCCGCCCATCGGCTCATATTTTTCCCGTCGGAATGACACGCGGCCTGCACCGCCCTTTCCGCTTCTGACGCTTATAGTGACGTAGTCAACAAATTTCATCTAGATCTTTTAACTGTAAGTACCGTTCGAGGCCGCTGTATGGGCCGAGATCACCCGCGAGCGGTATACACGCGGACTCCCTTCAACGCCCTGTTGCCGAAAACGATCAGGCGTTGTATTGACTTTGTGTCTGAAAGCGCGCCATTTGTTATCCTTTCACCCGTCATGCCTGGCCATCACCTCGACCCATGCCCAAGAAACACATAACTATTTATACGGACGGCTCGTGCAGCGGTAACCCGGGTCCTGGAGGATGGGCCGCATTACTCATTTACTCTGGCAGCGAGCGAGTGATCACCGGGGCAGAAAAGTTGACCACCAACAATCGCATGGAACTGGCAGCAGTGGTAGAGTCACTGCGTGTGCTGAAAGAGCCCTGTAATGTTCGAGTCTTTACCGACAGTGCATACATAGCCAACGCGTTCAATGACAACTGGATCGATGCGTGGATCGCGCGGGGCTGGAGGACGGCGAGCAAGAAGCCGGTCAAGAATCAAGACCTGTGGAAAGACATGCTGAGTCTCATGGAAAAACATGAGGTCGAGTTTGTGAAGGTGAAAGGACACGCCGACGATGAATTAAACAATCGGGTAGACGGATTGGCGGTGGAGGCCATGAGGTTAGGCTGATTCGTGCTCAAGCTGACCCCGCCCCGAAAGCGCCTCTATAAAGGCATCCGCGAAGGCCGCCACCTGGGTACTCCTTAGGTCCAATTGTATGACCGTATCATCGCCATATTCTGTGCCCGCGATGACCGCGTCGAACTGAGAAATGACGTGCATGGCTCCCGATGTGTCCTGATAGTCGAACCGGATTTGTACTCTCGTCCTGAGTATTACCTCTCTCACGGATGCACTGTCGAGCGCGAGTGACGCCGCTTCTGAATAGGCCCTGACAAGTCCTCCCGTCCCCAGTTTGGTACCGCCGTAATAACGTACTACCACCACCAGCGTATCCGTTAATTTTCGACCCTCGATCTGGCGATAAATTGGAAGTCCGGCGGATGAGTTCGGCTCACCATCATCGCTGTATCGAAATTGTGTGGCCTCGGATCCTATTCGAAATGCACTGCAGTGATGGGTGGCATCGTAGTCGCGTTTTCGAATCACTGCGAGTTTCTGCGTTGCGTCCTCGACAGAGGAAACAGGAAGGGCTTCGGCGATAAACCGAGACCCTTTTACCTTGATCACTGCGTGACCTGGTTTGTCCAAAACCAAATAGGAATCTGACATCAGTCGTTCGGGATGCGATGATCAATATACCCATCCCGATCAAGCTTCATTACGGGGCAACTTTCCTGAGGAAACTATCCTGACCTTCGGCCCACAATCTATTTTGAGCACTCCGTGCAGGTAATTCGCTCTCGAATCGGTTGTAGTACACCCGATACGATACGGTTTCCTGAGCTTCTACCGTGCTGATCCATGCTTCCTGGTATTGTGCAGCAAGGATTTCTGCGCCTTCCAGCGATGAAAATGAACCAATCTGAAGCGTGTAAACACCTACAGCTATGGGAGCATCTGCTCCAGTGTAGGAAATGTCTGATGGTGCAGGGATGGTTGGCTGTTCGTAGACGCGAACAGGAAGGTTGACGCTCGGCATATCACTTACGCTTGAAAACGTCGTCTTCGAAGAGTTCTGCGCCCAATCTTCTGCAGGAGCATTCGAGCTCGCCTGTGCATCCGAAACGTAATCCGCAGTGTATTCCGCAGTGGATTCCACAGTGTCTTCAGCATAGGAGGCGTCTTCCATCAGATCGGTGATGTCGCCACCTTCCAGTATCGTGATTGCAATCTCGGTTGCATTGCTGTCAAACAATCCCAGTTGCCTTGCGGCAGCGCCAGATAGATTGATAATGTTCTCGTTTTTCGATTTCATCCGGTCGTTGATTCTGACGACGATTGATTCGTCTGTCTCCAGATTCGTAACCCTCACCATTGAATCGAAGGGCAGGTTTGAGTGCCCAGCGGTCATCGCCTTGTGGTCATAGCGTTCTCCAGATGCCATTTTAGCACCGTGGTGACCGATCGTCTGCCAGCTTGCATATCCGGTCTGCGCCTGGTTCATCTCTTGGGCCTGCGCGGGAAGCGCAAAAAACAGGGCCGTCGCAACCAATGCGGCAATAATCAGCCAAACGGAAGAAAGAAATTGTCTTGTCGAAATAATCATGGCGTTCCCTCACGGGGTCTTGTTGTCCTTTTGATGGGAAATAGCCAACAAGCGTGCCACGATCAGATAGACACGGATTCTGCCGATTTGAGGCCCGTTCTGCCTTTGTAGTCTATTTGGAGCCTTAGAAGCCGTTTATCGCCAGCATTATTTTCCTCAATCCGGCAATTTTGACCCCTCAGTTGAGCAAGAGAGAGCTCAATCATCCCAGGATCTGAGTCACCAGGCCAATTTCGGAAAGCACTCCTTTTACCCGAAAACAAGGCTCGAAGTCTCCTTCATACACCTGCGCCTTTCCATCATTATGGACCTGCCAGGTAAGGTCTTCAGCTTTTCCTGTCGAGCAACCGGTCGCCTTCATCAGCTGAGAGGAGACCTCTTCAAACGTATGAATCTCGTCATTGAACAGCAGAACGCTCCACGCGGTCTCCACTGCGACTTCCGTCAGAACGGTGACTTCAGGGTTTTTGTCTTGTTCAGGCAGCGACAACTTCGTTCAGGGTAATGTGGTAGTCTTCCATGACGGAATTTGCCAGCAGCTTTGCACAAGCACTTTCTGCTATTTCTCGAGCGTCACCGAGAGATTCCGCCACAATGTCCATCTCCACATATTTACCTATGCGCACCTGAGAAATGGAGTCAAAGCCAAGCTGCGAGAGTGCGTGCTCCGAGGCCTTGCCCTGTGGGTCGAGAATGGAGGAGCGCAATGTCACGGTAATGTTGGCCTTGTACATGGATCTCAGTTAAAATAAAAATGGACGAGGGCGCCGGTAAAGATACGATTTCCTGGATGTGGGGCGTACGCCAACTCGCAAAAATTCACTCCGGGTTTTGCAGCTCCACGTCGCGAATAGCTTTCACGAAGAGAACGAGTGCCCTGCCGGTGCCAATCAGAAGATATACGATCAGAATAAACAGGAGTCCTTTCTCCCGAAAAATAATTACGAGTATGAATCCACCCGTTACGAGAAAGACTTTTAGAGCGTGGCTGCGGATGTATGCGGCTGAGGGATGAGGCGCAGAGTCGAATGGAATCTTCGAAACCATAAGTCCTGACAAAACGATGACCGTGATCATTGTCACGTTTACCTCACCAACGAACTCGATAAACTGCAGAACCAAATCCGCATTGAGAATAATGGCAACGATGGCGAGGCCCGCAACCGGGATCGGAAGGCCATTGAAATAGTCCCCCTTTTCTTCTTCAAAATCGACATTGTATTTGGCCAGACGTACGGCCCCCGCGAGTGCTGGAAGCGATGCGATGATCACTCCCGCCATCCCAAATTCCCGAAGACCAAAAACATAAATCATGAATGATGGGGCAACTCCGAAGGAAACGATGTCAGAGAGGCTGTCAAGTTCCACTCCAAACTGGCTTTCGCCCTTGGTCAGGCGAGCCACCATCCCGTCTAGAATATCGAATATACTGGCGAGTAGAATGAGCCAGGCTGCTGCTGCCAACCGACCTTCAAGCACCTGAATCAACGATATAAAGCCGCAAAACAGGTTCATCAGAGTGAAAAAGGACGGAACCGCTGAGCGGGATATTTTGCGTTTTCCTCTAGCTGGCCTCGTCTCTCTATAGGCGATCAAGCGCTGGCGAAAGCGTCGTTGCTTCAGACCTGGTGTGGATTTTCTTTTTTTTGAAGCCAGCATCAATCAATTCTCATGCGATTCTGAAAGTCGACCCAGCGTGGTAAGGCCTCCCTTGACCTTGTCTCCCACTGCTACCGAAACCGTAGCATCCAGAGGAAACAGTATATCCATTCGAGAACCAAATTTCACCAATCCAAATCGATCGCCTGTAGTCACCACATCTCCCGTAGTGATGTGATACACGATCCGCCGAGCCACGGCGCCAGCGATCTGTTTGAAGAGCACCTTCTGTCCCGATTCGTGCCGGACGCCGAGCTGCGATCGTTCGTTCAACTCGCTCGCCTTTTCATGCCAGGCCACGAGATACTGACCCGAGACGTACTGGTCAAATTCTATCGTCCCTCCTATCGGAATCCTATTGACGTGTACGTCCAGGGGAGAAAGAAATATGGATACCTTGCGGGCCGGGCCCTTGATGTAGAGTGGCTCATCTACTTCTTCAATAATCACGACTGTTCCATCAGCGGGCGAGAGCATCGTGTATGCATCGACACTGGGTACAACGCGCGTAGGGTCACGGAAAAAATAGAGCGTGAACAAGAAGGGCAGAGCAGCGAGCACGCCAATCACGATTCCAGACACTCCACCCAAGTACCTGGCCAGGAAGCCCAGGATGATGCTGATCACCAGGCTTATTCCAATCAGTAAATGTCCTTCCTTGGCAAACATAAAGCGCTTGGTTGCTCTCGCGGCTGATTCGACGTGAGAATGAGTTGCTCTTGAAACCCAAAAATAGCATTCACGTTCGAGAGCAGCCCCATGGTGGTTTAAGATTTCCCACGAATTTGTGTCAACAGTATCCCTTCATACCCTCGGTTGCAAACTCAATTTTGCAGAAACTGGCACCATCGCGGACCAGTTTAGGGCGAAAAACTATAATGTTGTCCCTTTTGGGGATCGCGCAGACGTCGTAGTCCTCAACACCTGTACAGTCACCGATCAAGCCGATCGCAAGTGCAGGCAGGCCATCAGAAGGGCCCTGAAAGCGAATCCAGAGGCGTGTGTTATCGTGACGGGGTGTTTTGCCCAGCTCCAGCCCGAACAAATCGCCGGAATTGACGGAGTTGATGTAGTTCTGGGCGCGAGCGAGAAGTTCAACTTGTTTGCCTACGTCGATGCGTTCTCTAAAAAAGAAAAGACACAGATCGAGGTCTCCTGCATCGACGAAGTCAGCGAATTCGGGGCCGCATTTTCGGCCTTTGAACGGACCCGTGCTTTTCTGAAGGTCCAAGACGGGTGCGATTACAGCTGCACATTCTGCACCATACCGCGTGCTCGCGGCGCCAGCCGATCAGATACGATAGCGGGAATCGTCGAGCAGGCGGAATTGATAGCGGAGCGTGGCTTCAAGGAAATCGTAATTTCGGGAGTCAACATTGGATTGTTCGGCCAGGAACGTGGAGAATCACTCCTGACCTTGATTCGCGAATTGGACCGGGTCGAGGCCGTCGATCGGTACCGAATTTCGTCCTGTGAGCCCAATCTCCTTTCGGATGAAATCATTGATTTCGTGGCGGAATCGCGCGCATTCATGCCGCACTTCCACTTGCCTCTTCAGAGCGGAGATGATTTTGTGCTCGGAAAAATGCGCCGACGATACCGCCGGAATCTGTATGCGGATCGAGTCGATCGAATCTTGCGCACGATGCCGGATGCCGCGATTGGAGTGGACGTGATCGTGGGATTTCCAGCCGAGACAGAATCTCGATTTGAAAACTGCTTCGCGTTCATTTCCGACCTCCCGGTCTCGTATCTGCACGTGTTCACGTATTCGGAGCGCCCCAATACCGTAGCAGTAGATGAGCTGAATTCGATGGGTGGATTGGCCGTCGAAAAACATGTCCGATCTCATCGCAACAGAAGGCTACGACTCCTTTCAGAAAAGAAGCGAGCCTCGTTTTATTCTCGTTTCATGGGATCATATCGGCCCGTTCTATGGGAGGACAGCAACAAAGGAGGGCTGATGTCGGGATTTACGGACAATCATATTCGAGTGGAATCACCGTACGATTCGGATCGCGTGTCACGCATAGAACTTACCCTTCTTGGAAACATCGCGTCCTCGGGCAATGTGGCCGCCATGCAATCGGAGATGGATAGTTTGCCTGTGATTCAGGACCTACCTTACTCTTGATTCACCTCCATATATCGGTAAGATCGAATGCGAATCACCGTTTTATTGCTATTGGCCATGAACGTAGCCGCCTCTGGATGTGAAGTCTTGGGGCCCGATGATCCACCGTCGATTGAGCCTGACGTGAATCAATCCCGTTGGAATGCATATCACGACGGAGACTATCATTTTGAGATCAACAGAGGCTGTTTCTGTATGAACGGCGGCAGTTTCTGGGTTCAAGTCGTCGATTCCGAGGTCGTTTTCGCGATCAATAACTTTTCGCAGGAGCCTGTATCTGTTGAATACCTCCAGAATTTCGAAACGATCGATGATATTTTCGACATGGTTCGCAACGCGGAGAAGGATGCCGATGAACTCGTGGTTCAATACTCCGAGTTCGGCTATCCGAGCATGGTCACCATCGACTGGAATGTGATGGCGATAGACGACGAAATATCTCTCACGGTCTCAAACTTGATCCTCGGCGTCGCTCTGATCGATTAATGCGTGCGGCTATCTTGACAGATAGAGATTTTGAGGGATTTTCTTCGCTCCGCTCGGATAATGCTCATCTCTATCTTGACAGATAGAGATTTTGAGGGATTTTCTTCGCTCCGCTCGGATAATGCTCATCTCTATCTTGACAGATAGAGATTTCTCATTTCAAAAGGCTTGCGGAAGTGCTCGTCTTCGAAATCGTCGATGAAGGCAATCGACTCTCCGGTAGATTTCATCTCGGGACCGAGTTCTTTTCTAACCTCCGGAAACTTATCCCACGAGAAAACGGGTTCTTTGATCGCGAACCCCTCGAGTGAAGACTCCAGTTCTCCCCTCTCGCGAAAAGTCACCAGTTTCTCACCCAGCATTACCAAGGTGGCAATCCTGGAGATCGGGATCTGAGTCGCTTTGGCTACGAACGGCACCGTCCGTGACGCACGAGGATTGGCTTCGATGACGTAGACAATGTCATTTTTTATCACCATCTGCACGTTGACCAAGCCTATCACCTTGAGACGCATCGCAATTTTGGTGATGTAGCGTCGGACCGTGGCTTGAATTTCTTCAGAGATTGAGTATGGTGGCAATACGGCCGTCGAGTCACCCGAATGAACACCCGCAGGCTCGATATGCTGCATGATGCCGCAGATCCAGACCTCTTCCCCATCGCAGATCGCGTCGACGTCCAATTCGATCCCATCTTCCAGGAAGAGATCCAACAGAATCACGTTGTCCGGCATCAGTTTCCAGATCTGTATGACGCACTCTTCAACCTCCTCCTTGTTGATAGCGATGCGCATGCCCTGACCGCCAAGTACGTAACTGGGTCGAACCAGGAGCGGGTACCCGATTTTTTCTGCTACCTCGACCGCTTCATACTCTGATCGCGCAGCGCCATAGGGTGGATATGGTATTTCGAGTTCCTTCAAGATTTCAGAGAACCGGCTCCGATCCTCCGCAAGATCCATGTCGTCGAACTGTGTACCGATGATTGGAATTCCTTTCTCTTCGAATTTCTTAGATAACTTGAGCGCGGTCTGACCGCCCAGTTGAACGATGATTCCGTCAGGGTTCTCGTGCTCGATGATGTCGTAGACCCGCTCCCAATAGACCGGCTCGAAATACAGCTTGTCCGCGACATCGAAATCCGTCGACACCGTTTCCGGATTGCAGTTTATCATTATGGCTTCGTAGCCCATTTCCTTCGCAGCCAGAACGCCGTGGACACAGGAGTAGTCAAACTCAATACCCTGTCCAATTCTGTTGGGGCCACTACCCAGAATGATCACTTTCTTCTTATCCGAGACTTCGCTTTCAGTCTTCGATTCGTACGATGAATAGTAGTACGGAGTCAGAGCTGGAAATTCACCCGCGCAGGTGTCCACCAACTGGTATGAAGGCTTGATGCCCAACGACTTACGATAATCACGAACCGCGTCTTCCGTTTCTTTGTTTTGCACGAGATAGGCGATCTGGAAATCTGAAAAGCCGAATCGCTTTATCTGAAGCATAAAGTCATGATCAATCTGTGTCAGGACCTTGCGACGGATTTCCTCCTCGACGGTCACGATATCCTGAATCTGAAACAGAAACCAGGGATCGACCTTTGTGATGTCGGCCAATTCCTCCACGGACGCTCCCAATTTGAATGCGTTTCTGATCTGAAGTGTGCGGTCCCAGTAAGATTTTTTCAGCCGGTTGCGAATTTCAAACCGGGCAGGCTCATCCCGATCAGCACCGAGTCCGTGATACCCGTTTTCAAGGCTCTGCCACGCTTTCTGGAGGCTCTCCGGAAACGTGCGTCCGATCGCCATAACCTCACCGACAGCCTTCATCTGGGTTGTCAATTCTTCATCTACACCTTCGAACTTGTCAAAATTGAATCGTGGGATCTTGGTCACCACGTAATCAATGGCCGGCTCAAAGCACGCCGATGTTGTACCGGTCACATCGTTTTTCAGTTCGTCCAGCGTGTACCCGACAGCCAGCTTCGATGCCACCTTGGCGATTGGATATCCCGTGGCCTTCGACGCCAGCGCCGATGAGCGTGATACCCGAGGATTGATCTCAATCGCGATCATCCGGCCCGTTTTGGGTTCAACCGCGAACTGGACATTACACCCTCCTGCGAATGTGCCGATGGAACGCATCATGCGAATCGATGCATCTCGCATGAGCTGATACTGTTTATCGGTCAGAGTCTGTATCGGAGCCACGGTCACCGAATCGCCCGTGTGAACTCCCATCGGATCAACATTTTCTATCGAACAGATGATGATCACGTTGTCGGCTGAGTCTCGGAGGAGTTCAAGCTCAAATTCCTTCCAGCCGTACAAACACTCTTCCATCAGCACCTCGTGGACAGGTGACATTTCAAGCCCACGCATAACCTTTTTGTCGAATTCGTCGGCGCTCCAGACGATTCCACTTCCACTTCCCCCCAACGTGAAGGAGGGCCGGATGACCACCGGTAAACCACCGAGATCCTGTGTGATCTCTTTTGCTTCGAGAAGGCTCTTTGCAACCTTTGATCGGGCTTGATCAATCCCGATTTTCTCCATTAGATCGCGAAAAAGTTGGCGGTCTTCAGTGATATTGATGGCATCGATGTCCACCCCGATGACTTCGACGCCCATTTTTTCCCAATAACCCTGCTCATGGAGCTTGTTCGCCAGGTTGAGAGCAGTCTGACCACCCATCGTCGGGAGAACAGCGTCGGGCCTTTCACTCTCTACAATTTCCTTTATGGATTCCGGCGTGAGAGGGCGAAGAAAGATCTTGTCGGCGGTAACCGGATCGGTCATGATGGTCGCCGGATTCGAGTTGACAAGAATAATCTCATAGCCCTCCTGGCGCAGAGAGCGCGCCGCCTGACTACCCGAGTAATCGAACTCGCACGCCTGTCCAATGATGATGGGCCCGCTTCCTATGAGAAGAATCTTTTTGATGTCCGTTCGCTTGGGCATTCGATTCGGTCTTTGGTCTGAATGTGATTGGTTAGGTGTCTATCGGCCCGCGTAGATCAAGTCTGGCACCGCATCTATGATCGTTTTAACGCCTCGCTCTTTTTCGATATCTGCCATGAACTCGTCGAAGAGGTAGTGACTGTCGTGAGGTCCCGGGGAAGCCTCGGGGTGATACTGGACGGAAAACGCTGTGCAGGTCGCGAATCGCAGCCCCTCAAGCGTCTCGTCATTCAGATTCACGTGTGTCATCACCGCAATGTCTTTGGTCAACGACTCCTTATCGACGGCAAATCCGTGATTCTGAGTAGAGACCTCAACTTGTGAGGAGAGAAGGTTTTTAACTGGATGGTTCGCGCCTCGATGCCCCACAAACATTTTGTACACCTTTAAACCGGCAGCCAGGGATAGAAGCTGGTGGCCTAGACAAATCCCGAAGAGCGGAATACTTGCCTGCATGGCCTTTCGGGTGTTTTCCACAGCATCCGGCATCGCGCGTGGGTCCCCCGGTCCATTCGAGAAGAATATGCCGTCTGGATTCCAGGCCAGGATAGTATCAATGGGTGTCGAGGCAGGAAACACCCGAATGGAGCACCCACGGGCCTTGAAGGAGCGGAGAATATTCTGTTTCACCCCGAAATCGTAGACAGCAATTCTGGGGCCGTCCGCAAGAACATAGTCGTACTCTTCGTCTATCGTGACCCTGGAAGCCAACTCCAATCCTTCCATCGTGGGCCACTGCTTTGCCTTTTCAATCAGCGACGAATCATCCAGATCTATCGAAGAAATGACGGCGTTCATGACCCCCTTCGATCGGATGTGCAACACGAGCGCGCGCGTATCGACATCTGAAATACCAACCAGCTTGTGCTCCACCATGAAGTCTTCCAGAGAATTATCCGCGTTCGCGTTGGAAAACCGGTGTGAGAAAGCCCGGACCACCACGCCTGACACCATCGGTGATGACGCTTCCATGTCCATATCCATCGTCCCATAATTGCCGATGTGCGGATAGGTCATCATCATGATCTGGCCGTGGTAGGACGGATCGGTGAAGATTTCCTGGTAGCCTGTCATTGAGGTGTTGAAGCACAGTTCTCCTCCAGTCTCACCTCGATAACCGACGGCGGTGCCGATCACAATCGTTCCATCTTCGAGCGCCATCTTGCAGATAGGCGGCGATAAAAGTGGACTATTCGAATGACTACTTGTCATATGCAGTGTTTGAAGGCTTTCGCCCTACTTAATTTGACAAAACAGCAAAAAAAAAGCCTTCCCTGTACCTAAGGGAAGGCGAAATCGAATGCTGGTCATGCCGGGGGCAAAGTGGGCGCAGAGCACGTGTTAAAATGATCCGTATCCTTTGATTAGGGCCAGCTACTCTCAAGTGTCAACTCACACCGAGACCATTGGGCCGCGAGATTCAAGGTCTACAAATTAAGGACAAATTGTCCCGGCAACAGCACCAAGTATCTGTCGCGACAGTCAAAATACGGTGAAGCTCTCCACTGATCAATCAGTGTGCATAAATGCTGATGTCGGTTTTGCGCCAGCCACTTTCCGAAGCGGACCGGGCTCAGGATCGGACGATTCGGCAACTGTCTCGAATCTGAATAGTCCACTCATCGTATCATAATGACGGTCAATTCTATCGATACCTGGTGCACCCAGTACGTTTGAACAAATTCGAAAAAAATACGAAACGCAGACAAGGCTATCTGCTGCACATTATGGCGGCGTTGGCGGTCAGTCTTCTGATCGTCAATGCCGCGTTCGTGTTTTGGCCTGCTGTCGATAATTCGAATGAAGGCCTTGTTTTCGACGCGCGTGGCCAGGAGGTTATCCAGGCTGAAGAAATCTTGCAGACCAGGCAGGAACAGAGGAAACCGCCACCTCCGGTTCCAGCTCCTCCTGTGGTGATGCCCGACGATGTCGTTCTGGACGACATTGAGCTCGAAATTTCAGATACGTCGCTGGTTTTGGAGGAAGCGGGAAACGATACCGAGGTGGTCGAGGGCACTCCCGTCGGAAACAGCACAGCAGCCCGGGCGGACAGAGCCCCCTTAGCGGTTCGTATTGTCACTCCGATATACACCCGTGACGCCAAGCGACGAAATATCAGGGCAGAAATCGTAGTAGAGGTGCTCGTAAATGACAAGGGTCGCGTACTGACCACTCGAGTTGTAGAGCGTTATTTACTGAGCAAAGATGGGCTTGAGAAAGAAGTAGTAGCCGAGATCGGATACGGCCTAGAAGAATCTGCCCTCACGGCCGCAAAAAACCACACTTTCAGAGCAGCCTGGGAAAATGGCAAGAGGGTTCAGAGCTATATGAACGTGACATTTAAATTTGGCTTCTGAGTCAGTCCAGTAGAGCCGGAAACTGGCTGTCGAAAAAACCATCCCCGTAGATTTCGTTCACCTCGGCGATCTCGATTCGGTAGCCCGCGTACCACTCAGCATATCGGCTTTTAGCCAGCTTATGAGTCGAATCCTCTCGAAACGAAGCGAGGGCTTCCATCGATTTCCAGTAGTAGACAACGGCCACATTTTCGTCATCGTCCGACCAGGTTTTCCGACCCATATATCCCTTACTCGAAAGAGCAATGTGGTCGATCCGTTCATTCAATGAGCGGAACGGGTCATCGTACGATAGTTGTCTGAAGATGAATGTTGCCGTGATCACAATTCCTTGGAGATGTGCGCGCGTGATGGACCTGCCGATCGAGTGATCGGAATACCAGAAAGTACATCATGATGCAACAGAAGTCGGAAGCCTCAGTCTCCCATCGGATGAGACTGCCAAACGACGTGGCGGATCATCCACTTGCCATCCAGTTTTTCGAGTTGGAAGTAGTCGATGCCCCACTGAGCCGTCAGCTTCGCGGACGCAATCTTATCGAGTACATCTAGAATGACTATTTCTCTGGGAGTGTTTTCATCAAGTCCCTGGCGATTATCGAGATTCCAGTCTGCAGCAAGGCCTTTCAGCTGCTCGAAGTTCATCGGAGCGCCGCGATAATCCTGGGTGGCTGAACTTCGCCAGTGGCCGAATTTGACGAGATCCTTGCTGACTGAACGTTCGATTCGTTCGGGCTCTGCTTGATACAGCCCTTCCAGATAATCTGTAATGGCATCGCGAACGCCATCTTCATCGGATTGTGCAAAAACAGGAGCAGAAAAAGCAAAAATGAGGAGAAGAAGGGCGATGCGCTTCATGGGCCAGTACGTATTGATTGGATCACGGTGATATAAGGCTTGACGGGGCGGGTCCACAAAAGTTGCTCCTCCAACGCGTCCTTCCAACGCGTCCTTCCAACGCGTCCTTCCAACGCGTCCTTCCAACGATCCGATCAGGCCTGCAATTCGTGTTTTCTCAGCCGTCTGTAGAGTGTCGCACGAGTGAGCCCAAGTTCAGATGCAGCGTCTGATACATCGCCAAAATGTTTGCTCAACGCCGCGTCGATGACCTGTTTTTCTACGGAATCGAGATTCAGGGTGGTCAGTAAAACGTGGGTGTCGCTCTGGGACGACCTTGAGAACTGGATATCTTCGGGCTGAATCGTTCCTGACTCCGTCATGATGACGGCTCGCTCCATCATATGCATGAGTTCGCGAACGTTGCCTGGCCATTCATAGGACTCGAGCTTCTGAATCGCCTTTTCAGAAATAGACTGGACAAGTGGATTGTACTTCCTGGCAAACTGATCTCTGTAATGACTCGCCAGCATTCCGATGTCTTCGACCCGCTCTCGAAGAGGAGGGAGAACCAGCTCTACCGTATTGATACGGTAAAGAAGATCCGGCCGAAATTGCTTTTCAGCGACAGCCTGATGGATTGGTTGATTGGTCGCACAGATCAATCTGACATCAATCGACACTCTCTCGTTAGAGCCAATTTTCATGATTTGGCGCTGCTGTAGGACGGTAAGCAACTTTGCCTGCAGACCGAGGGGTAAATTCCCTATCTCATCCAGAAACAGCGTACCTCCACCTGCCGCTTCGAATTTGCCCGTTCGATTTTCGTGCGCATCCGTGAAGGCTCCTTTCTTGTGACCGAAAAGTTCACTCTCGAACAAGGTCTCGGTGAGCGCGCCCATGTCGACAGAGTGAAAATCTGAGCGTCTTCGCGACGATAGAGCGTGAAGCGCGCGCGCCACCAGCTCTTTCCCTGTTCCATTCTCTCCAAGAATGAGCACGTTCGCTTCGGTTACGGCAACTTTTTCGACCTGCCTCAGGACAGAGCGCAACGCTTCCGATTTTCCCACGAATCCCGGGAAGGGTGGGTCAATCTTTGTCTGGACCCGATGGGTCAGTCCTGATCTGTTTTGTTGAAATGCTATCATTATGGCGAAAGTCGAAACACCAATACTTGTTGTCGCGCAATAAGTTAAATGCACTGAACTTTATTGCATGTGCCCAAAGTCACGATCTGCGTGCAGATCGGGCTGCACGGTTAGAGAGCATCCTGTTCGATTCCGGACACCGCCATTTTCAATAATGCACATTTCGTTTCCTGGCCCCTGCCTTCCAGCGCCAAAATAGCCGAATTGCAAGAAACAGAGTGTTTTGGCACGAATGTCGCAATCTCTCCCGTGTTGCACTCAAGTAGTTGCGCGCGACACATACTGAATTCAGGAGATCGAACCGTGATCGTTCGCTTCGAGCACATTTTTCTCCAGGAATCCAGCTATTAACAAACTTGCTCAGATTCGAAACGGACCGCCTGACACTTCCGGTTTATTCAAAAAACCAATCGGTCCAGATTCGAGCACGTCATTCTATTAGCTGGCAGTTTTGAATCGCCGGACAATCCCTAAACCGAATTGTCATGTCAACAATGTGTGCACAGCACGAAATGACGCCGCACGAAATGACGGGGAAAATTCCCTGACTCTATCCACTCATGGAGGGCGCAAGTCGATCAATTGATACAGACAAAAGCTATCATGCACTACACTAGAACAATCAGTCTATTCATCGTGACCGCCGCAGTCAGCTTCTTGGGCATGGCAGCTCAGGCGCAGAGCGTCGGCAATTGCGAGCAGGCCATTGGAGAGTCCTATTTGGACATCAACAATGTTCGCGCTCGTATCCTTAACAACGGTAACCTGTTCTGGCGAGGCAGCCCCCACGTATACAACATACCTAAGGGTGGCCCGTCGAACGCAATCTTCGCATCCGGTATATGGATGGGCGGCCTCGTTGACGGCCAGCTTCGCCTTGCCGGATCAACCTATGGTCCTTACGAATTCTGGGCCGGTCCGCTGAACGACGATGGATCTCCTCCGTCAGATTGTTCTGTCTTTGACCGTGTCTTCAAGGTCGGAAAGGAAGACATCGTGAGCTACGACGGTTCAGGACAAGCCACACCCGACCTTCGGGACTGGCCAACCGGTCTTGGCGCTCCGACGGTCGATGCCAATGGTGATTTTATTGACATACTTGACCAGCCTCTGGCAAGCCGTGTCGATCGCGTGGTCAACCTTGCGGCGGGCGAACGCCCGGCCATTCTGGGCGATCAGATGATGTGGTGGGTCATGAATGACCGAGGCAACCAGCATACCCGTACCAATACTCCCGCAATGGGCGTGGAAGTTCACGGATCTGCTTTTGCATTCAACACGGCTGGCGCCATTGGAAACACGACCTTCTACAAGTATCGTATCCTTTATAAGGGTGACGTTCCTCTGGAGAACACCTACATGGGGCTCTTCTCGGATCCGGATCTGGGGAATTTTGACGATGACTACGTGGGATCGGATACCACTCTCGGCCTCGGTTTTGTCTACAACGCCGACAACGATGATGAAGGCGGAGAAGGCTACGGCTCGGCTCCCCCGGCGGCAGGTTATGACTTCTTCCAGGGTCCTCTCGTTAATAGTAACGGTATTGATGACGATGGAGATGGTCTGATTGATGAGGACGACGAGCGCCTCAAAATGACGTCGTTCACGTTTTACAACAATACCGGCGGCGTGCAAGGGGATCCGAGAAACGGCGCTGATATGTATAACTACATGAGGGGACGCTGGAAGGACGGACAGCGCATCACGTTGGGAGGAAGTGGACGAAATTTCTCCAATATTCCGACCTCGTACATGTTTCCTGGCAACCCGCCAGAGTTCTGGTCAGAATTCGACTCAGACGGAAATGGGAGCGCGATAGCTCCTGCTGACCGACGCTTTGTCATGGCCACCGGACCCTTTACGGTGCGACCCAACGATGAACAAACGCTAGTGTTTGGAATAATTACGAGCTTTGGAGAAGACAACATTGATTCTGTACGTCAGATGAAAGAAGATGACGCTCTTGCACAGGCTGTTTTCGATATTGATTTTGAGCTTCCTTCTCCTCCTGCTGGCCCGCGCGTTTCGACGACAGTCGCTGACGGATCGATCCTACTTGAGTGGGGCTACAAATCAACGGATAACAACTATCTCGATACGTACAATGTCATTGACCCGCTCCTTTCGGACGACGTCACGGACAACGATTACGTTTTTGAGGGATACAACGTTTTCCAGTACGAAAGCAGTTCCGATCAAACCGGTAAACGTCTGGCCACGTACGATGTCGTAAACGGCATTACTCGCGTGATCGAGGGTCTTGAGCTTACTTTTGTTACGGCAGAAGGAAATGACTCAGGACTAGCCCATTCGCACAAGGTGAATGGATTGATCAACTACCAAGACTATGAGTTTGGAGTTCAGGCATACGCCTACAACGCCACCTCAGGTCAGAAAGTGTATGCGGGTCCGATCACTCGCGTAAGTGCTCAGCCTTCCATTACCGATCTGGTTATCAGTGAAGCAGCCGTGGCTGCTTCACTTTCCGGGTCTGACATTGAGTCCATCAAGGGCGAAAATGTTGGTAACGGAAACGTGACTGCAAACGTGGTTAACCCTGCGGCTGTCACCGGTCACTCGTACACCGTGGAGTTCTTCACGCTCGATACGGATGATCTTGGCAAACGAGGCCTGGACGATGCACACGAAGCTCAGAAAGATCTAGCTTCACGGGCACCTAAGTCTGGTTCAGCCCTGGTTACTTCCTACAATGTGACCAACACGACAACCAACGAACTGGTCTTCGACGGAACAGCTGCTTATGCAGGAACCGGTCAAACGGCTCCTGAAGGCGGCGACGTTCTTCAGTTTGATGGCCTGTCACTGAACGTTGAGGGAGCTCCAAACGGCTTCCTTGAATTCAACGTGATTGCAAATGCTTCGGGACGCCTAGATCCTCCGATGCGCGCTGCGGCGGGCTTCAGGGGCTTTCCTGGAACGAACGTTGATGACAACGCAGTCAATGGCCAGCAGTCGACCAATGAGGGTCGCTGGCACATCGCGACCGGAATGTCGGGTGGTTGCCCATCGAACTGCGGTAATTACAGCTCATTCATTGCTCGCTCGATCACGGGCCGCAACGGATGGGGTTCTGTGATTCCTTTCGATTGGGAAATTCGTTTCTCAGACGGTGGCGACTACGAGCTTGACTGGTGGAATTCAGGCATCATCCAGGCTGGAGATCTCTCCATCTGGAATGCTGGTATTGCTACGCCAGATGACACGAGCGATGATGTTCGTTGGATCCCGGCCATTCTGGACAATGGCGGAACGGTTACATGGGGCATGTACGCAGGTGACCACGAATCCTCGGGTGGATCGAACGATCCTTCTTCAGACTGGATCTACTTCTTCGATCCGACGGATGGATCTGCCGGTCAGGCGGGTTACGACGCGTGGGTTACAGCTGCTCTCGCAGAAGCTGGATCCGGCGGAGATGGCCTTGCCAATACGTGGGGCGGTCTTACTACTCCTGGACGTGTTGTTCTTTACAACTGGAATGGTGGCGACGTATCTGATGGTACGCTCGACGCCGTTCCATTGGACGAGCGCCGTCCGGAGCCGGGAACGATCTTCCGCATGGAGACCACCAAGCCAAATCAGCCGGGCGATAACTTCGCGTTTTCGACCGACGGTCTGGGCGCTCGCGCTCGCACCGATGCTGAGGCTAGTGCTGCTATCGATAACATCGGTATCTCTCCAAACCCATACAAGGGTGCTTCGGCTTATGAAGTCAGCCAGCTGGTTG
>Ga0066376_10000239_pt1 | contig 49863 bp, 30 predicted proteins | sample Knorr_S15_td_Bot_FD_77009 | JGI IMG/M metagenome (GOLD analysis project Ga0066376, IMG submission 77009) | Marine microbial communities from Southern Atlantic Ocean transect - Knorr_S15_td_Bottom_ad_5009_LV_A | ecosystem: Environmental > Aquatic > Marine > Oceanic | place: Southern Atlantic... | reverse complement strand
TTCAGTATAGCAGCATGCTCACCACTGCAGGTATGATACCAACGTCGAGGACGCCGAACTTGACGACCAAACTGAATTAGCGGTACATCAAGAGGTGTTAGCATCAAGCCCCATTCGGATTCGGACAACAAACTTTGCGCAGCAGCAACATGCTCGGTATCGCCATTATGACTAGCCACAGCAATGGCCTTTTGCGTCCAATCAGTTTCATCATTCAAGACCTCGCAAAAAGCCTTCAACATGAATGGCTTCATCATCGAGCGACCATAACATAGGACATTGCCGCCAAAGGAATGGATGACCTCATCACCATGAGCCCAAGCAACAGCACCATGAATGGTAGTTTCAGAAACTCCATTGCGGCGATAATCAACCAGCGGCTCCCATTCTACATCACGACCAGTCGGGATTCCCTCAATATTCTCACCAAGTGGCGAATCTGGAAATACCCCTGATCCAGGACGACCAGGAGATACAGCTGAATGCTCATCATGTTGTAAGGTCAAAGCGCCGCCTCCACTAACGGCACCACTTGTTCGATAAAAGCACGCATGTTGCGACAGACACGCTCCGAATCATGATTGAAGAAATCAAACCAGGTCATTATCCGGTCTTCTGGATGGAAGCGTTCGAGCATTTGAGTGGCAATTTCTGATGGATTACCAATCAAAGCATTATCAGCAGCCTTGGCAACCTTTGCAGGGTCAAGTGTACCTTCTAAGGCAGACCAATAAGAGCCAAGTGAAGCCTTTGCCTCAAGTTTTGCAGCAGCACTTTGTTCATCTGCAGTCAAACCTTCTTCGGCATTTAGGAAGACAAAGGAAGTCCTTGGCATATCTCTCCTGCTCCAGTTCCCGCCATCTTGATGGTAGCAGGCAGCCATTCTAGCATGGGTTGCCTCAATCACCTCAGGTTGAGTTATTGACAAGTTGAAAACCTTGACAGGAAGGATAGAATTAACGAATTCCTGTGCCTTAGGGTCATGAGTTCCAGCGATTAACTTGAGTTGAGAGCGCGGCCAATTGCGTGGTACTATACTGATATCTTCAAACTCATACCGGCGCTCAATATCAACTGAATCCCCTCCGCCAGCAGCATCCTGTACAGCCAGCCAATCTTCATCAGAACGGAAATTTCCCCTCGTCAAAGTTGTTGCGCGAATATCATCAGAACTAAACTTATCACCTCGCAATAAGCGCAGGAAAATTTCAGTTGCCTCCATGAAGATTTGACCACGCAAGGCTGGCCACGATTTCTCTTCAACTTCATTTCGAGGAGTTATCCCATATGGGCGAGCCATGAACTCAAAGCGGCCTGCGCTGAAACCGACATGCAACTTTCTGCTGCTCGATGACATCCCCATCAATTGTACAGTATTTGCAATCCTCTCGGCCTGTGCAATCGGTCCACCACTGGCCAATAATGACAATACTGCTGAACCCACATCGATACGCTTAGTGCGGTGAAAAGTTTCCAGTGCCAACTGCGGGAAATCAGTGCACAGGCCGACTTCGCCTTGCCAATGAGGGACGACTGGTTTGCTGTTTAATTTTTGAGTTTCAGTGGATAGGTGTGCTTGCGCAAGCCATGCAACACCGAAGCCCAAGTCGTCGGCTAGTTTTACCTGTTCAAAGTAATTTTTCAACATCTGTTGCTCAGAAGGGATATGGCCTTCAGTATCGGGAGTTTGGGCAATCGAGAAGAAAATGTCATACTCCATGCTAAGCCTTCCTCATATTGGCGAAGAGGTGATTGATACCCATTACTTTCGGTTAAACAGCAATGTCACTCTGTTGAATCAACCCATCGACCCTGAAACTCATCCCCAGTATTATCGATGTGAATGAATAACTGCAAAGAAATCCAGACAAGAGTATTGAAGCCACTCGCCAAGCCATCTTCTCCCCCTGCCTTAGCAACCATAAAGTCGAGATTATCGGTACCAGAATGCCATTCCTGCCAGAAGGATGCATCGCCCCCAGCACTAAAGAAATTGAAAGTTGCATATCCTTCCCTAAAGAATGAACAATGATCGCTAGCACAAGATTCAGTGGCTGACCAATGAATTTCATTTTGAGAAGTAGGAGAATATTGCAACTCATCAACTACTGCACTTTCAATCCAATCCAGCATTACAGTATGGTTCTCATCTGATGCACCAGCAACTGCGATTCCCAAATCATATGGTCCGTAGCCAGGAGGCGGCACAATCGGATAATTCAGGGAAACCATGTCGAAATTCAGGTAGGCCTTGACAGTTACATTTTCAGGAATATGGTCAACAAATGCCAAACTTCCAAGCAAACCCTCTTCTTCACAAGCCCATAATGCTGCAACAACAGTATGGTCAAAATTCATGGTACCAAGTGCTTCTGCCATCTCAAGGCTAACGGTGCTACCACTGGTATCATCATTGGCGCCTTCGGATGTCCCGCCACCTGGCGGTGTCAAGGCATAGGCGACATCGAAATGCCCACCCACAACAATCCACTCATCAGGATAAACCTCGCCATAATTGTAGGCGACGATGTCCTTTAGGTAGTCTTCCTCATATTCTGTGACTTCAACGTGGTCGAAGCCGATGTCGAGGAGATGTTGTTTCATCGCTTCAGCAGATGCTGCATAATTCTCACCTCCATCATGGATTGAGCCTTTTCCACACCAGCGATTGTTATGGTCAGTGGTTAGCCAATCGATGGTATCGAAGGCGGATTGACCGCTGACGATTCCTGCAGCATCGATAACGCTGACATTGATGCTTTCAGTCATCTCGCCGGCGCTGATATTGAGGATTGCAAATTCTCCAACAACAGGATGCATAAACAATCCCGGTGACGCAAAGCCAGCGGGATAAGTCCAGTTCCCTCCATCTCGAACTACTCCGTTTTCATCGACCAAGAAGCCGGCTCCGTCGATTTCGATGCGATAATCGACATTGGATTCAACGGTATAAAAGAATAATTCGCCGGCGGGGGCGGACAACTCAAAAGAAGCAATGAATAGTTCCTCAAGAATCTCAGTCTCTTCGTTACCAAAGCAGCCAAGTAGCCCAGATGAGAGCATCAAGCAGACCAAAAGCATGGTTTGAGGACGCCTAGTCATATACTGCGGGCCGAGCACTTGAATGAAAAACCATCGCATCAAAGAATCAGCAAGGTTTTCAGCCATGCTTGGTGAAAGGGTTCAAGAGATTAGCATGATGGCCGCAACATCATGACAGACATCATCCTATACCCAACCGCCTACCGCACTCACAGCCTTGGCCAAATCCAATCACAGGGCGCTGACTTGCTGGACAAGGAAGTGACCATCTGTGGTTATGCTCAAGCAATCCGTGGAAAAGGTAAAATTTGCTTTCTCGACCTGCGAGACGGAACCGGCCTTTGCCAAGTCTTTCTTAAACAGGGCTTGGTCGATGATGATGTGTTGAGTAGCGTGCAAAACACCAGCCGCGAATCAACCATCCAGTTCACTGGAACCGTAGCTCAAAAGCGCGCTCCAAAGGTAACAGAAGGCGAGCCTGTTCCACCACCTGAATACGAAGTTGTAGCAAATGGGGTCAACATTCTATCACAGGCCGCAACTCCACTTCCGCTCGGTGTTACCGACACAGTCCACGTTGAATTAGACACCCGCTTAGATAACCGATTCCTCGACTTGCGCCGTACTCACGTCAATGCAATCTTTAATTTGAGAGCCAAGATTCTACAATACGGAAGAGAGCATTTGATTAGCGAAGGTTTCAAGGAAATCAATTCTCCAAAGATCATCGCTGCTGCTGCTGAAGGTGGTACAAACCTCTTCCCAATAAAATACTTTGAGAGAGATGCATACTTATCTCAAAGCCCTCAATTATACAAGCAACTGGCAATTCTTGGCGGCTTGGAAAGAGTCTTCGAAATCGGCCCAGCATTCAGGGCAGAAAATCACGATACTTACCGCCACCTAAACGAATTCGTTTCCTTCGATATCGAGATGGCCTGGGCAAATGATGAGGACGTGATGGCAGTTCAGGAGCGAATGATTCACCATATTTGGTCATCTGTTGCTGCCAATGATGGCAAGGAAATCGAAGCCATCAATGTTTATCGCCGCACTCAAGAGATGGATGATATCGTAGTCGAGGTTCCAAGTATTCCTTTCCCACGAGTTGAATATAGCGATGCCATCGAAATGATAGCTGCTGCAGGTCAAGACATAACTTGGGGAGATGATATCGAAGCCCACCACGCTGATATCATTGCAGAACATCATTCTAGTTTCCATTTCATACCTCGCTGGCCAATGGCGATGAAACCATTCTACATCTATCATGAGAAAGATGAGACTTCCCTAAATGGGGGACAACTTTCTCGTGGTTTCGACTTAAATTATGGCCGAGACGAAATGACCAGTGGCGGTCAGAGAGAACACCGAACAGAGGTATTGATTCAGAACCTAATTGATGTTGATTTAGATCCTGCTGATTTTGATTTCTACATCAATGGATTCCGTTTCGGAGCACCACCTCATGCAGGTTGGGGGCTGGGGGTTGCTCGCCTAACAATGGCTTTGACAGGTAGTCGCAATATCCGTGAAACAGTATTATTCCCGCGCGATAGAAAGCGATGTACTCCCTGATGCCAAGACCGAAAGACACGGGGTCTAAGCCCTCCTCGCAGAAGCATGGCCAAACTAGTATTCGCCTATTTACTCCTCAAAGAACACCCCTATGGAAGGGAGATGTTGAAGCAAATTATGTCAGAGGGATTTATTCCAAGTATCATCATTACCGAGGACTCAGCAATCGCCAATGAAGAGCGAGAAAAGTTCCTCACCCGTATCGAAGGCAATCCTATTGCAGATACTATTGTCGAACAAATGTCAGGGCTAGAGATTCCGCATGTGGAGGTTTTGATTCATAATTCTGAACAGGTTATACCTCATCTGCGTGAACTAGAGTTGGACCTCATCGTATTTGGGGGAACTCGAATCATTCGCGGAGAAATTCTTGATTATCCCAAAGATGGTGTCATCAATTCCCACCCTGGTTTATTGCCTGAATGTCGAGGTAGTGCTAGCCCTGCTTGGTCTGTTTACCACGATATACCAATTGGCTCATCAACCCATTTCTGCGATAATGGAATTGATACTGGAGAACTATTGATGCGTCGTGAAGTTCCTGTTAAGCGAGGAATGACTTACGAAGACCTGTGCTACGAGACTTTGGTTTTAGCAGGTGTATTGATGAAGGAAGCCCTAATGGCATATGAAGCAGGAGAATGGAATGCGATGCGTAGACCACAAGGAGAGGCTGAATATCCGACTTTCCGAAATGCTCCTGATGAGGTTTTAGAAGTAGTTTATCAGAAGTTGGCTGAACAAACATATGGACATTATTGTGACTGAATAAATTATATTGGAAGAATTGAAATTGCAATTGGAGGAATGAAGAGAATGTTAGATAGTGAATCGCCATTTACGCGCACCGCGATGGAAGGAATGAGAGCCTTAGTTTGTGGAGCCTCAAAGGGAATTGGACGAGCGACGGCCAAGGCTTTCGCAGAAGCAGGTTGTAGGGTTATTTTGTGTAGTCGAGATGAAGAAAAACTTGCTGGCTTATGTGCTTCATTACCAGGCCACGGGCATTCTATTCTTAGCCTTGATTTGGAAAACACTGCTGTAGTCAAGGTCGCAATTTCTGCTCTCCTTGAAGATGGACCGATTCAAGTTCTGGTCAATAATTCAGCAGGCCCTCCGGGGGGTCCATTGCTGGATAGTGAAATTGAGGAATTTGAAGCACCATTCAAGCGCCACCTACATGCTGCTCATACGATAACCAAGATACTTGTACCAGGCATGGTTGAATCTGGTATGGGTAGAATCGTCAACATTATTTCAACTTCAGTTCGTGAACCAATCCCCAATATTGGACTTTCCAATACTCTTCGTGGTGCCATGGCCTCATGGTCCAAGTCTCTTTCTCATGAATTGCCTGAATGCATAACGATCAACAATATCTTACCTGGCTTCACAAATACAGACAGATTAGCATCCCTCGCTGCTTCGATTGAAAGCAAAACGGGCCGTAGCAAGGAAGATATCCACTCAACTTGGATATCTCAGGTACCGATTGGTCGCTTGATTAATCCTGAAGAAACTGCGAACGCCGTCGTTTTCCTATGCCTGCCACATAGCGGTGGTATCCGCGGTGTTAGCCTAGCAGTTGATGGCGGAAGAATGCGCTCAATCTGAGGCTGAAAATATGGATGAAGCAACCATTGAATCTCAACGGAGAGTCCTGATGAAGGCTCAAACTACTCATAATGAAAGTAATGAGATGACTGCTTTAGCCGACCTTGCTCATCTTTTATTGGAAAATAATAAACTTGAGGAGGCCAAGTTGCTGTTAGAACAAAGCCTCGAATTAGCTCGTGGAATGAAGGATGATATTGGCCTAATAGTTGCACACTGGGGTCTGGCTGATGCTGCCCATTTAGAGAAGGATGAAGATGAAGAAGTGATTCATTTATCCCAAGTTGTCGCCATGCATTTGATGATGGGCGAGCAGATGCCAAAGGATATCAAAGAAAGACTTGAAGAAATAACTGGGTGAGATTCTTGAGTGATTCTCAACTCTTAGTGGAAAAGGCTGAATTCAAACGTTTCGTTATGATTGGAGCCCTGAACACTGCTATTTTTTACGGTTTTTACGAAGGCTTGTATTTTCTTTCAAGTGGTTTTGAACATCGTGCAGCGATGAGTTGGGTTTTTGCATATTCGCTGAGCTCAATCATCGCTCACACTACCCATCGTTTGATTACCTTCCATTCAAGTGTTCCAATCGAGCATAGTTTACCAGTGGCAGTTGGGGTCTATGGGAGCACCCTCATTATGTCGACATTTTCTGAAGTCATCTTAATTGAAATATTTGCTTGGCATCATCGTCTTGCATGGGCCGTCAATGCCGTTTCATTTGGAATCATTATTTACATAGCTTTGAGGCATCTTGCTTTTCCTATCAGACTCAGCACAAAAGAAACTGAATGAGCCATCCCGCTTATACGCAGCCTCTTTGTCGGAGAAGCGTGTCTCAAGCACAATCTGATACTAGAAGGGCCACCCTATGGGTGGCCTTGCTAATCCTTGCATCTATCTCTCCACTTATGGCAATCCCTGCTTCGGCTGCCGATAGTATTCTGCTCTCTGTAGATATTTTACATGTTCAATTATCACCGGGTCATTCGAGCAATATAACCATGACAATCGACAATAATGGTTCCAGTATAGAGGACTTCAACATCTCAATTTATTCCTCAGGTTTGGCTTCATCATGGACAGTTTTGGCAGCCGAAGAAGTGGTGGAAGATGTGCTTCCAACCTTCTCTGCGGATACCATAATCGTGGTGCGACTCGGCATTGGTGCGCAGATTTCTGATAGTGGGAATGTGGCGATTTATGTCAATGAATCCGATGGAAGTTCTTCATCGATGATTACAGTTCAATTGACCGTGCGCCCACAGCACGGAGCCAGCATTGATGCTGAGGCAATGGGTGATATGGGAATGGTTTCCATGGCGCCAGGAAGTACTCTTGACCTCAACATATCTGTCACAAATCAGGGCAATGTCATTGATTCAATTCTACTCGCTGTTGAGGAAGAGCCTGATATTTCTCAATGGTGGGTTGATTGGGAAGCTGCTCAATTACCACAACCAAGTGGCAATGAGTCAGTCTTGATTACCACCCCAGCAAATGATTCATACCATAATATTTCAGATGGCAATCTTAGTATCAGTGTTGACTTGGATAATTTGACCGCTGACCTTGGCTATGATTTCTCCTTGGTCGCATCCTATCCTGAAAATGGTTCACAAGTTTGGTCCGTAAGTTCTGTTGTCAATCAATCGAATGATTCGACTACAGTCAATGAAACTTGGAATGCCAGTGATTTGGGAAACATAACTCTTGATGCCAATTTGAGTTGGAATTCCTCCTCAATATCCTCGATGTCAATCGTCATTTGCTTGCATAGTGGAGATGACTGTATAGCCGCACCTCCGAGTAATGGTTCTGGAAATGGTTCAGGCAATGGCAGTAGCATGCCTATGTCAGGTGGTGGCAGAGCCGTACCAAACGGCTGGCAAGCACGCTGGTTGGACGACCAGTTACTGGACATGAATCCACAAGAATCCCGAATTAGAACTCTAAGGATAACCGTCCCAGGAGGTATTCAACCAATTTACCAAGGCTTCAGTCTTTCAGCAGCAAGCACCCAAGGGAATCTAACATGGACGACGACTTTAGTTGTCAACGTCACCGAAGAGACGAACGGAACTTATACCGATTTAACCGATTTAAGCGTGCAGTGGTTGCCCGGAATAAGTGAAAACTTGAGTGTCAAATTCACAAATCTTGGCACATATTATGCTGAGCATATCCATTCAGTACAATCCAAAACGGGAGAGTGCGAATTCCAAGTTATGCAGCCCGATGGCGGCCTTCTAGCCCCTAGCGAGCCTGAAACAATCTCCGTTCAAGCGACAATTCCATCCTCAGCCCATCTAAACGATATCTGTTCCGTAACTTTGCAAGCAGCGAATATTGCCGACAATTCTTCAATTCATACAAGTACGATTAATCTAACAATTGGGGTATTATATGCTTTGAGGCTGGACTCACCTTCTTCGATTTTGAATATCTCGCCGGGAGAGACAAAGCAGGTTACATGGGTGGTTGCTAACGACGGTAGCGAAGAAGACGAAATCTACTTTGAAAGCCAATCAGCAGCCGGAGTCTCGATTTATCCTCCAAGTACTTGGGTTGTTGTTCAACGTGGAGATTCTGAACAATTCAATGTCGATGTCAGTGTTGCCGAGGGAGTCTCAATAGTTGATTTTTCGACCTTTACTATAACTGCAAAGAGTCGTCATTCACAGGCTAGCAGTGCAGCAGAAGGGGCACTCAATATTTCGGCAAGATATGGCTATTCAGTCGCTGGTCCTGCCGACAATAGAGTGCAGGTCTTACCAAATTCTAGTACTCAGTTTAGCATCACCGTAGATAGTGATTCCACAGTTAACCAAAGTCTTAGTTTGGGAAGTAGTGGTCTGTCATCTGAACTTTCTCTTGCCTTGGAAAACGAATCTCAAAGCATGGTATTGGAGCCATCTTCTCAATTTACGATTTCTCTTCTTCTGGATGCTAGTCCTACAGCTGCTTTGGGAGACCACGCCTTTTCTATTATCATTACTAGTGATGATGGTGGAAGTGAAACCTTGAATTTGATGGCTCAAGTTTTGGCTGAATCCGATGTCAAAATATCTGCCACATCAGAATGGGTTGTAGTTGGCAGTAGGGAAGTTGTATCAACAGTAATTCAGATAACAAATTTAGGTAATTCAAATGATACATTCTTGATTGAAGTTGATGATTCATCGGCTGGCACTTCTCTTGAAATTTCTATGAACTCAAATTTCGTTAGTCTTGGCCCTGGTCAATCTAGTAATATTGACATTACCTTGAGAAGACTTTCAGATGGCCCTGCTCATAGCGTTAACCTGATCATCAGTGCTAGCAGTACCACAGATGATTCCACCTTTAGTTGGAATTTAACAGTCTTAGAACAAACAGTAGACGCTTCAGTAGTTTTCCTTAATACACCTTCAGAAGTATCCCCTAGTGAAACGTTGAGTGGCTCATTGGTGCTAAGCAACACGGGTAATGCCGCCGACTCTTTCTTACTTTCAATGTCTGGATTAAGTTGTGATATTGCTGCTGAGCATGAATTAGAAGCCGGTGCTTCAAGTGCTGCTATCCCATTCACCTGCAATGCTTCTAAGTCTTTATTGGCTGGAGCAAAAAACTTGGAAGTTTCTATTTATTCTCTATCAGACCCAAGTGCAACGATTTCTGCTTCACACATCTTAGAGGTTTCATCCTCTTTCATCCCAGGTGTTGATGTTGTAGAAATAACCGTCTCAAGTTCTCAACCCGCGATGAATTATGATAGTAGTACTACAATCACAATCACTGTCAAGAATAAGGTCAACCACATCATCGATATTTCCATGGCCCTCGAAGGCGACAACTCTGGCTTAGTTTATGCTTCATGGACCGACCTTAGTTCGGATAGTCCGGGTAAGACTGCACGCCTTGGACCAGGTAGCAGCGCCTCATTCAGCCTCCAATTAGACTCAATGACAAATGATCAATCCATTGCCCACTTGACAGTATTGGTTTCTTCCTCTTTTGATGGATTGGAAGTGGTTGACCGGAGCGGGGCGGTAGATGTCAATATTGCTGGTCCTCATCAAGCACCTTCAGGCCTTGTTTTGCCTTTTTCTATGGAGATTGATAATCAAAAAGGATTGACCTATTTGGCTGGAGGATGGATACTTTCCTTTGTGCTCTTGACCTTCATTATATTACGTGCAAAATCTCGAAAGGGTCGTGAAGATGAGATTATTATTGAACTACCTCCCTTGGTTGACTTACCACCTCCTCTGTTAGAAGAGCCAGATATTGCTATGCAAGTACCTACCGCACCTCTTGATGCAGGAGGGCTTGGAGTTGGTGAAGTCCGAATAACTTCTGATAGGAGGGTTGAATGCCCTTCATGTCAGGCAAAATTGGGTTTGCCGCGGGGAAGTGAAGCGCCGTTCAGATTTACTTGTCCAACCTGCGAATCATCCATTCGCGTCGTTAAGTAATATTCACATTCAGCGTGAAAATCCACACATGAGATTTCGACTTGTCTTGGGTATTGCGTCGTTAAGTAATATTCACATTCAGCGTGAAAATCCACACATGAGATTACGACTTGCATAGGACTTTGCGTCGTTAAGTAACATTCGAATTGTTTAAGATTTGTAAGCGATTAAAAGGAAGGCGGTATGTCCGAACGGACCGTTAATTGGCCTCATTCCACCTTTACTTGCACGACCCCATTGACGTTGCATCAATTCGCCAGCCCACTCGATTGACAAGCCTGCTTCCTCACAGGCTTGCCAAGCGGCTTCAAGTTGACTGCTGACAGGACAATAACAACCTATTCTACCACCATGATTCAGTGATGGATATAGCGCTTTGATGGCGCTTGGATGGTCAGGCAAGTCGAGAATAATTGCATCGAGATTCCATTCATTTTCTTGGGCTATTTCACTGATATCACCGATGATACATTGATGACTTGCAGTGGAGGAAAATGCTTCTACTGCAGCAGAAATATTCGCCAATCCTGTACTAGCATGCTCCTCTCTATTTTCGACTGAAATAAGATTACCTTTGCTACCAAGACAACGTATTAAATGAATCGATAGACCACCAGAACCAAGTCCTGCTTCAAGCACATTATCTCCTTCTCCAATTCCAAGTTTTGCTATGAAAAACCCAGCGTCTTTTGCAGATATAGTTTGAGCTCCCCTTTGCATTCCAGAAATCACATCAGGTAGGCGTGGTCTGACGATAGTGTAATTACTCCTTCCCAATTGAATTTCACTACCAAAATCGGTATCTGAAAATTTTTCAAGAGGATCAAGAATGCCTATTCCTTTGACTTTTCTACTACCTGATTCAATACGAATCAAGGTTATGTTGCCATCAGAACTTCTCAGTCCAATTAGACTGCCTTCAGGATGTGATGCCATGGTTTAGCCGAGAAAGCATTATGACATCAAACCATCCCACTTATCACATCACATTCACTGATACTACGTATCAGGCAATCAAAGGACATGTTTATCAACAGACTTGTTGAGGCGAAGACATGCGCCGCATACCTGTGACTGCCTTGACCTTGACATTTCTAATGCTACTTTCAGCGTTGGGCGTTGGTTGGTACGAGACACAACCGACTGATTTGAGACCTGAACTCGTGATGACTGAAGAGCCTATGGCTGCACCAACCAACCCTGGCCACACAGTGTTTGCGCAATACGTTACTTCGGATGATTGCGGATTTTGCTACCAGTACGGCAGCCCTGGTCACAAGCAAGTCAAGAACAGTTTGCCTGACAATTATGTGTATATCTCATACCACAGTATGAGTTATGGTAATACCGCAGATGCCGAATCTGGAAACATCGCTCCAATTATGGGGGTATCCCATTTGCAGGAAACAGGTGGCGCACCTAAGACCTCATTCGGTGATGCAACTCTGAATACAGGTTGTGGTTCCAACACCTGCTGGGATTCATTCGTCTCAGCTGGTGGAAATATGCATAGCACGGCGTCGGATTATGCAATGACCATCGGTCAGAGCGACAATGGTGATGGCACCTCTGCCGTCAGTGTCAATGTGAAGTACACAGGTTCTGGAACTCCACCTTCTTCGTTCAAGTTGTATGCTGCAGTGACCGAGAAGGTCTGCAATTCTCATGCCTATACTGATGGCACCAAGGGTGGCAATTGCTGGGAGGCTTGGCTTCTCAACAATGGCGCTTATGCCAGCAACAGTGGCAGCGTTGGAGGAGGCACAGGTTTTGAAACGATTTCCCTCAGTGGTAATCAGTGGGCAAGTACTTCATGGACTGTTCCAAACAACTTGGTTAATGGAGGCGCATCCAATCTTAATGTGGTCTCTGCACTATACTCCTCTTGGAGCACCTCCAGTTTCGGTGAGGATGTATACGTGGCTGCTGATGGAACCATGGCACCACCAATTGACCTCGGGATAAAAGACTTCACGGTGTCGAATTCCAATGGTGGTGAGGCATGGGTCTCTGGAGATATTCTGGACCTTACTGCAACGATTAGCAATAATGGAATCGATTCTTACAACGATGGTGGAATGATACGATTCTTCCATGTTAATGGCGCATCGGAAATAGAGATTGATACTGCAATAATCAACACCCTGTCCACGAGTGGCAGTGGTTCAACTCAGACCGTGACAGCACAGTTCGATACTAGTTCCTTGCCTGAAAATGCATGGGATGTCTCCCTGAGAGTGAAGATAACTGACACCCTAGGTGATGGTAATTCTGGAAACAATAAGGTGACTGAGGAAATGCTTCATGATATGCCGCCGATATGCTCCAACCCAACCATTATCGGAGACCCTGAGGTTGACCGTGGGGAAACTGTGGTTGTGGAAGTAAGGGGTGATCCTGTAGATGGAGTCGATGAAATGGATACGATGGTTCCAAAACTGGAAATTTCCATAGCTGATGCTGATTCCTGGAGTTCCTCCTTGGTAATGGGAGGTCAGACCCTAATGGGGGAAGGCACTTCCAACGAGAGGTACGAGTTCCAGTTTGAGCCAGATTCAACAATGGGAAGCGGCCTGTACGACATCCGTGTTCAATTCGTTGACGCGGGTGGTCAAGAAAGCGATTGGGTAGTCAAAGAAGATGCATTCACTCTGAACAATGCACTGCCAATCATTGTCCCTGAACCATATCCTTCCGTCAAGGTGGAAGTGGAAACGTCAGTTAGCATGGTCAACCATATTAGCGACATGGAGAACTCACTTTCAGAATTGGAAATCACAAGTAATAGTCCAAACTTCATCTCTTGGGATTCAACAACTGCAAAGATGACTGTATTATTCAATCATATACAAAGAGATGTGCATGGAACTCCAATGCCAAGCGGCATCTACATCACAGTTGATGATGGAGAGGATACCACAAGTGGAACCTTATTGTTCAGTGTAATTGAGAATGGTCAGCCTCGCTGGGGCGCCGTTCCAAGCATCCACATAGATGAAGGAGCCTCGGACAGCATCATGCTTTCGAACTACCTTTCCGATACCGATGACACGGGTGCATCTGTCGACTCAACCGGCCTTATCGTAGCAGTCTTGGAAAACGACAACAGAGACCTAATCACAGCATCAGTGAATGGTCAGACGCTTAACATTGAGACAATGGACCAAGATGTCTTTGGTCAAGCAAGGTTAACTCTTCGTGCAAGTGATGGAACACAATTCACCGACACAGTCATCATCGTATCGGTCAATAATATCAACGATGCACCAAGTATCGACCTTTCAGAATTCGATGGCATAATGCTGAAGAAGGGTGAAGAGAAGATAATTATGCTTGCTGATTACATGGACGATGTTGACGACGAGAATAATGAGATTCTAGTTTCAGTTGCTGCAAGTCCGGCTCACTCTGCTCGCCACGACTACTTATCCAATGCACTAACACTGGGTTGGGATACAACTGGCGACAAGACAGTTATGGTTACAGTTATCGATAGACATGATGATTCAACAACCTACACCTTCACTGTAGTTGTCTACGATGCACTGCCTCTGCATGTCTCTGCTACCGACCCAAGCGCTGATATCTTTGTTGAGATAGAAAACGCACTAGTTGGCAAGGATGCAAGAGTAACCTTGACAGTTGTTAATGCAAACCTCGGCTTGAATCACCTTGCGAGTGAGTGGCAAATCTGTTCCATCCTTGATGGAATCTGTTATGAGATCCAGATAATCGAACATACAGGAGTACAAACAAGTTGGTCCTTCTTCCTACCATTTGAGCGAAGTAGTGATGGTCTTCTGTACAATGATCAACTCAAATTAACAAATGTTAATGCAGTCGACACAGATGGCAATGACCGCAAATTCCACGGACCAATCTACTGGAATATCACAGAATTCCCTGTTGACCCTACTACCATGGACTATCGTGAACTTGATGCACATATCATGACTTTGGAGAACCGAATAGCATCTCTTGAGGCAGCAATTGCCAGTCTTGAAGAGGGTACTGATGAATTCGTTGAGAAGCAATCTGAACTCAATTCTACTAAGGAAGACTACCAAAGTGCTTGTGCGGTTGATGGTGCTGAGTGCATCTCTGATGATGTGCAGTCTCAAGCCGAATCTACTGAATCTGGCAGTCTCAACTTCACTTATATCGGAATCGTAATGGGAGTAATTATACTCCTTCTTCTTTCAGTTTTGGCATTGGGAGGCCGCAAGGGTGATGGTGATTCATTCACATCCCTAATAGACCATACAATGGTTCTACCAGCAACAGATACCGTAGCAAACTCTTCCTTCGGTGGAGCGCAGGAATTGTTCGCAGCCCCACCTCCACAAGCAGGCCCTCCGCTACCAGCAGAGGGGCTTCCAGTCGGATGGACTATGGAACAGTGGCAACATTATGGAGCACAATACTTGCAAAAAAATGGTCTTTGAAAGGGAGAAATAACGTTCTGTTTTTTGGCGAACCCATAAAGCAGTCGCAAATGGAGACACAAACATGGAAGATGCAACATCGTTAGAGGAAGAGACCTCGGAGAAAAGTGCAACAAAAATTGTGGAGGAGTTGGAGTCACCTGACCCACTCATTGAGGAATCGGTAGTCGAATGGTTAGATTCAGTAGATTTTCAATCAACCGAAGATGTGCCAATCCCGGACGGGCTCGTGGACCAAGTCATCGGACAAGAGGATGCTTCGGTGGTCATCCGCAAGGCTGCTGAACAACGCAGGCACATGATGATGATTGGAGACCCAGGGACAGGAAAATCAATGTTAGCACGTTCAATGACGGAATTACTCCCTCATGATGACCTCGTTGATATACTCTGCTACCCTAATGATGATGATGATAATGAACCAATAATTCGTACTGTTCCCGCCGGCCGTGGAGACCGGCTAATCAAGGCTCAGCGAGAATTAATCCGTTCACAAAGAGAGAAGCAGCAGAAACAATTGCTGTTTGGTGTTGCAATAGTTGCATTCCTATTCTTGGTATTTGCTTTCAAGAGTGGGGATTTTATGACTCTATTCTTTGGTCTTCTTTTACTGGCATTTGCATATATGTTCATCTCCAATAGATTGCGCTCAGGTGATGAAGCAAGGCTGCCGAAATTATTGGTCAAACATCAGCGAGATGATGAACCTCCATTCATAGATGCAACTGCAACCCTTGCTGGGAGCTTACTTGGTGATGTTCGCCACGACCCCTTCCAGTCTGGAGGAATGGAAACCCCAGCCCACGAAAGAGTTGAGTCAGGAGCAATTCACAAAGCAAATGGTGGAGTTCTATTCATCGATGAAATCAACTTACTACGCCTTGAAGAGCAGCAGGCTTTGCTAACAGCAATGCAAGAGCGCGCATTCCCAATCAGTGGCCGCAGTGAAAGAAGCAGTGGGGCCTTGACCAAGAGTGAACCAGTCCCATGTGATTTTATTCTTGTCGCCGCCGGCAACCTCGATGCTATCCAAGGTATGCATCCAGCTTTACGTAGTAGAATTCGCGGCTATGGATACGAAGTATTCGTCAATAGTGATATGCCAGATACCGCAATGAATCGCCGTCGTTTAATTCGCTTCATTACTCAAGAAGTACGCAAAGATATCGGTACTAATAGAGAGATACCTCACTTCAACAAGAGCGCAGTTGGAATAATCTTACGAGAAGCCCAGCGAAGAAGTGGAAGGAGAGGCAAGTTATCTCTACGACTTCGTGAACTTGGCGGTTTGGTCAGGATTTCAGGAGATTTAGCAGTGGAAGAAGGAAGTGAATTAGTATCTTCCCGCCACGTTATGGCAGCTCGTAGAATTGCCAAACCACTTGAACAACAAGTTGCAGACCGAATGATCGAGCGCCGTCAACAATACAGCCTTTTGGTCAACAAGGGACAAAGAGTTGGTAGAGTAAATGGCCTTGCAGTTTTAGGTGCAGATTCAGGCCTCTCCGATTATAGTGGAATTATGCTACCCGTCGAGGCACTTGTTACACCCTCTCAAGCCGCTGGGGGCAAAGTATACGCAACCGGCGGGTTATCTGATATCGCCAAAGAAAGCGTTACAAATGTTTCTGCAGTTGTTAAGAAATTGACTGGCAAAAATGTATCGGACTTTGACATCCATATCCAATTCGTTGACACTCATGGCGTAGACGGAGATTCAGCAAGTATCACCATCGCTACCGCAATCATCTCAGCCTTAGAGGAAATCCCAATCCGCCAAGACTTAGCCATGACAGGTTCTCTATCTGTACGAGGAGAAGTGCTCCCTGTTGGTGGAGTAACAGCCAAGATTGAGGCTGCTGCAAAGAGTGGTGTGAAGACAGTTTTGATTCCCAGAGCAAATCTCCAAGATGTACTTCTCGATGATGAATACATAGATGAAATAGAAGTCATCCCTGTAAACACTTTGGATGAAGTAATGGAATGGGCTCTTGTCATGACAGACAAGAAACCAGGCCTTGTAGAGCGACTCACAAAAGTCATCGACATCTTAACTCCAGAAATAGATCTAAGTGGAACTCCGGCTTGATTTCTCAAACCACTTTTCCCTGTATCATACTGATGGAGATATTGATAGGTAAAATGCCTAGCAGCCAAAGATGACTGAGGCCAAGGTAGCAGGGCAAGGTTCTCTTCTCATCGTAACCATAGTCGTATTAGTAGACATGATTGGTTTTGGAATCATTATTCCATTCCTTACTTTCATGGTTGCCCATCTCTCAGGTCCAGATGCTGAAATTGGTTTTTGGGTTGCAACCTTAATGTCTGGTTATGCAGCAGCCGTTTTCTTGTTTTCCTCCTTTTGGGGTTCTTTGTCTGACAAATATGGTAGGCGCCCAATTCTGATGATTGGCCTACTTGGCAATACGGGCACATTCATTCTATTCGGTTTGTCAACTACCCTTTGGATGGCATTTGTTGCCAGAGTACTTAGCGGAATTTTCAATGCCAACATCCCTGTTGCTCGGGCCTACATATCTGATATTTCTAAACCTCATGAAGTGGCAAAGAGGCAGGGCTTGTTAGGGGTCGCTTTTGGAGTTGGATTCACCATTGGACCAGCACTTGGAGGTTGGTTATCTCGCCCAGCTGAATGGAATTGGACTTCGCTTTTTCAAGATACTATATTTGATTCAAACCCTTATCTTCTTCCTTGTATCGCTTCATCACTTCTTTCGGGTATCGCCTTTTTATTATCGATTTGGTGGCTACCAGAGAGCCTACCATTAGAATCCCGAAGTAAAACCAAAAATACAAATCCTCTAAGAGAGTTAAAACGCAAATTTAAGGATATTTTCGCATTGCTTTCACGGCCAATTTTGAGTCCACTGATGTGGAGTGCAATGGCATTTTGGACTGGTTTTACCATCATGCATGTGTCTTTCATCTTATTCACAATGATGAGCCCTCAACAGGGAGGCTTAGGATTTTCTGAATCAGATAACGGTTTGATATTCGGTTTCATTGGTCTTTCAGGTCTTCTTGTGCAAGGAGTATTAATTGGTCCGCTTACAACACGCTTCGGTTCAAGCCGCTTGATGGCATTTGGATTAGTCTCAGCAGCAATCGGCCTGACTCTAATTCCGTACGTAGATATCTCCTTTGCTTGGTTTGGAATACTATCCGTTAGTTTCATCATTGCTCTTGGTAATGGACTATTCACTCCAAGTAATATGGCTATGCTTAGCAACCATTCGGGGGTTTCAGAAAAGGGCTTGGTGATGGGTGTTGCCGAAAGTCTTCGTTCCCTTTCCACTTTGATTGGGGTTTTAATTGGAGGAATAATATGGGATTTAACAAATACAGAGCAAGGATTTTTCACTTATCATACTGTGTTTTGGTTATGCGGAATCTTTTCAATCACAGGCTTATTCATTCATATTCGCGGGGGAGCATGGAATGCAGATGACCCCGCTTTGGAAGGTGTAGGAATAGATGAATAAACCCTCAATAATTTGCCACGGTGGCGCTGGACACACTGTAAGTGATCAACCAGGAGTAGATGTGGCTACTCAGCGAGGATGGCAAATTCTCAATGTAGGAGGCTCAGCACTCGAAGCGGTTGTGGAGGCGGTAGTGATAATGGAAGATGACCCAGTATTGAATGCTGGAACTGGTGGAAGATACCGTGATGATGGCAGTCTACAATTGGATGCTGCAGTTGCAACGAGTGATGGAAAACTTGGGTTGATAATGGCAATCGAAAATACTCCCAATCCAGTCAGGGTTGCAGCAGATTTGTTGAGTGAGGATTTCCATATTCTTGCAGGCCGTGGAGCGAGACATTTTGCAGATCTTAAAGGACATAGAAAGGCATCAGTAGTTGGAAGTAAGAGCCCCGGTGCAACTGATACTGTAGGCGCTGTTGCCAGAGATAATGATGGTAATTTAGCCGTTGCATCTTCAACTGGTGGATGTAGTGGACGCCCCCTAGGGAGAGTCGGAGATACCCCAATGTGGGGTTCGGGGCTTTGGTGTGACCAGAACATTGCAATTGCCGCAACTGGAATCGGTGAGGATATTATCAAGCAATTACTATGTTCAAAAGTTGCAGTCCATCACCATTCTGGAACCGGTATTAATAATTCTTTAAGTTGGGGAATTGACCTTTTTGATAAAAATATAGAGATTGGATTAATTGCAATGACAAAGGATTCTCAAGCAACCGCTACCAATTCAGTAATGCCAGTCTACCATTTTCCTGAATGATTCTTTATGTCAAGAATCAAGTTGTTGTTTGGGTATTAGGTTATGTATGGGTCATGTGATGGCATAGTATGGATGAGGCGACTGTTGACAGTACCCAATTCGCAAGAAGGCTTGGTGTTATTACCAACTTCATCATCCTCTTGACTTTGGTAATTTTTGCTGCTATTGTCTTGGAGGATGTATTGAAACCATTTATCATCGCTCTTGGTGTTTATTTTATTCTCAAACCTGGTGCTGATGCACTGAATAAAACAGGTTTCAATTTGTATCTTTCATATTTCACGGTGTTGATGCTTTTCCTTTTACTATTGGTTAGTAGTGCTTATTATTCATATTCCCAAATCAATGATTTATCAAAAGACAAAGATAAAATGGCGGATTATAATGAAAAACTTGAGTTGCGATATCAAGAGATGAAAGAATCAGCAATATTTGGGCCGGCGTTAGAAGAGGATGGTGAAGATTCTAACAAAACCGTTAACGAACATCTTGCAACATTTGGGTTGATAGAAGAGGGTGGAGATGTCTCCGATTTATTCGGAAAGGTCCTTTCTTTTGCTGGTTCTTTAGCAACAACAGCGATTACGGTTCTATTCTTTTTAATGTTCATTATTTTTGAAGCAGGTCTTCTTCCAGGTCGAATTTCAGCCGCTTACCCAGGAGAGGCAAACGAGAAAATCAAAGATGTTAGAGCAGCCATTGAAGAAAGTATTAATGTATATATTATCGTAAAAACAGGAGTAGGAGTTGGAACAGCAGTCATCGCTGGAATCATTCTTGCATCTTTTGGTATTGATTTGTGGTTCCTTTGGGCTTTGTTAACTTTCATTCTTAACTATGTGCCATATATTGGTTCACTAATAGCCAGCATCCCTCCTATTATTCTTGGATTTATTATGCTCGACCCAGGCTCAGTTTTAGCCATGGGTGTATTACTCATCGTAAATCAACAACTTTGGGGGAATATTATCGAGACAAAATGGTGTGGCAGTAAACTAGATATTAGCCCAGTTCTGTTGCTAATAGTTGCAGCATTTGGTTTCTGGCTTTGGGGTATTGTTGGAATGGTACTCTCCGTTCCATTCGTTGTAATATTCAAGATTATTCTTGAAAACATTGAGCCGACTCGACCAATCGCCATTCTAATGTCTGAACGGGCCCCTGATTTGATGGAAGCTTATGAGGCGGCATTATCCGATGGTGTACTAACCTCAAAGGAATTAGATACTCTGAATAGGATTCAACACAAAATGGGATTCACTGAGGAAACAATGGACAAGATGGCTGGCTTAGTTGCGATAAACCGAGCAATGGAATCTAATTTTGTGACCGAAGATGAAAAGGTACTTGTTATGAAAGCAGCAGAATTAGTACTTGGCAGTAGACATTTGAAGATGATTAAGACTTCACTCAAAGCCGGTATCATCGATGAGCACGCAATGGAAGCGGTTCAATTATTAGTGGCTCGATTGGAACCTGAAGAAGAAGAATAAGCCCGTTTAGGAAAATCGATTATTCAATTAAAGTGCGTCAGCCAACATTTGCTCAAGTGCAGTGTTAATCTGAAGGATTAAGGTTCCAAATTCCGGTGGAATGTTAGGGTCTTCGTATAATTCCTCAAGTTTATTTTGAGTAATTGCGATTCGTACATCGAGTTGCTTGGCCTTGTTTAACAACCATTGTTCGACAGAGTCCTTTGCACCTTTGCGAATATTACGAGGTACTTTAGGGTCATCTAATTGGTTAATTACCGTCGCGACTTGCTGGAGTTTGACTTCGATATCGGCAGACATGATTCATCACCTACTATCTCCTATAAGGTCGGCTGTGACCATTTGTGATTTAAGGCAATTGCCACCACGGACTGCTGATGGCAGAGGTTGAATTGGAAATTCTGGGCTACGCTAGATGGTTTTCACTGGCCGTTTGCTTCGCTATTGGGGCTTGGCTCGACAATCGAGATAGGCGCATTCCAAATGAGCATTGGATTGCTTGGTATAAGCCGTTGATATTTATTTGGGGATTAGAATTAATGATTAGAGGGGCAGATTGGACAATTTGGGCCAGTGCTCTTGCGGCCATTTCCTTTGCTTCAGTTTCATTGATTGGTAGACCTACAATTTCCTCAATTCTAAAAGGAGAAAAGATGGATGTTGCAGTCGCTTTTTGTTATCTCATTGGCGCTGCTGGAGTGATATTTGGGGCTATGAAGTATGCACTAGGAGATGCCCTCTCTTTGCTAGACGGTTCGGCTTCTGAACAGAGAATTCTTTGGTTTGAAGTGATGCTTGCATTTGCTATGGTTATTGTGTTTGAATTCGCATGGCGTCTTCGCTTATTGCATGGAGGGGCAGATGCAAAGGCCTTGATGTGGGTAGCATTAATAATGCCAAGTTGGGCTACCTTGGCGCCGATTTTTCAGCCTAGCGGGGTAGTAATTAGCACACCCCCTGTATTTTCATTGTTTATTTGGGGAGGGCTTGCCTTCATATTCCTCCCCTTAATTTTATTAGCACTTAATATTAAGAAAAGTAATTTGAAAAACCTCAAAGATTTACGAATGGCTTGGCATTCGATCCGAATGCCATTAGACATGGTTCAAGAAAAACATGTGTGGTTGATGGACCAAGTTATAGAAAAACCCGATGGCAGTGTTGGAATCAAGAGTCGAACAAGAGCGCCACGCCGAACACCAAGTGCGGAGGAGTTGGCCGAACAAGTAGATGCATTGATTGAGCAGGGTGCTGTATCCGCTTGGGTCAGTCCCAAGATTCCATTAATTACAATGTTCTTCCCTTCGATAATTCCATTGTTTTTGTTCGGTGACCCAATCGCTTTGGCTTTCGCTCTGTTGGGATGAACCCATGAAACACAGTGTAGTAAGTGAACAATGAAACAAGAGGAAAGGGAATCAGATTCCTTTTCGCTCAATGTTCTTAGGGCGAAGACCCTTGTAGCTGCAGCGTCGGCAAGCAACAGCCCTCACAGCGTTGCGAGCATTACAGCGCATGCATATCTTTTTGTGAAGGAGGCGGACCTCAGCCTCTGGAAAGCGTGCCATGAGCCCGCCGACCTGCTCTCCCTCTTTAATCACACCGGCTCCCTCGCTTTCATTCAATAAACAGAATAACTCCCTCACCTAGCCCCATGTTGATGCGAGTCGTCCGCTTACCTGGCATCCATCATGATGCCAACTGTACTTTGATTATTGGCAATGCCTCAACATTGATGATTGATGTCGGAACATCTTGGTACCAATTACTCATTTATGAACGAGTTATCGGCCAATTGGGGGAAGAAAATCCCCCAAGTGGAATTCTATTGACAAGCCGGAGATTCAATCATTGCGGGGGGGCAGCATTTGTTTCAGAACAATTCTCAGGCATCCCGATTCATATCGAGTCCACTGCAGCATCGGCCTTGTCGATGGGAGACTTTGCATCTACTGGTGCCCGTCGATTTGATTCTGAAATGCCAAAAACATCTACCGAATCTGTGGTTGATTCACAAATATGGGACTTGGGTGATTGCCAAGTTGAAGCCATTGCTTTGCCTGGTCATTGCCAAGATGGTATGGGGTATTGGTTACCAGAGAAGAGAATTGCAGCAGTTGGCTCAGTTATTCCGATGTTAGACAAACCATCCCGCTGGGACATGATGGGAGGTTGTCTTCCCGATTTGGCTGATAGTGTTGAGTTGCTTCTTGAACTTGAACTTGAAATGCTGATTCCAGGATTTGGTGAAGCAATCAGTGGAAAAGCCGAAACTCGCAAAGTTTTGAAACAGCATCTTGCATTTTTTGAACAGTGTATCGAAGCAGGTGGGGATGTCCCAGCCCATTGGCAAAGGCCAGCCCAAACTGCAAACTACCTCACACCACGAACATCATGGAAGCAGATTAGGGAAGAGGAATGATGTCCTGAATTTGAATTTCTGTAGTATTCATTCCTTGGATTACAACTAATGTATGACCATTCAAATAAAGTAAATCTACTTTATTTTCAAATTCTATTATGGAGATTATTTTCTTTAGCTCATCTAAGCATCTAATTTCTATGGATTTACCATGACTTAAGATGACATATGGGATGCCATGAATATGGACGAGTTGGGCTGATTCTGGGTACCAACCCTCGAGTCTGGTAGAACTGATTGGTACCAATGAGGGGATAGAGAGGTGGATGATTAAGCCTTGTTTCGAGAACATTACAACGCCTTGGATAGAGGCTTGAGGGCTGGGTATTAGGCAAGCCGTTACTATCGTTTCACCAAGTTCCACTCTTTGAGGAGGACCTCTTTCAGGTCTCCAGTTCATCATTCCGCGTTCAAACTCTATTATTCCATGTGGGGTTGCACAACTCAACATGAAACTGGTTTTTTCGTCAAGGGTACTGTAGGTTTTCCCACAGAGGGTAAACTGAAAGTGAATCAGTATTCCTTGTCGTCCTTGGTCTCTTTCTTATAGAGACGATAGCAACTTTTGCATATTTTCACTCGGCTTTTTACTTCGGAAAAGGTTCCGTTTCCAAAGATATCTTGGGCATCTATTCTCGATATTGAACGCCCCCCCATCGACTTGTCTGCCCAGCCTTCGCAGGATTTTATTCCACAGGATAACTCACCCTCTTTCTTTGAGCCTCGACTCTTTTTATCGGTGCCTTCTCCGCGCTCTTCTTGGTGCTTGCGTGCCTTTGACTTGAATCCCATATACATCCCTACCTTGGTTTTCACCATCAATTAATCGGTTGCATCGATAGTCGCATCCCTATCTGGCCCAATTCCTACTGAAGAGACCGGTACTCCAAGCAATTGTTCAATATGGGCGACATAATGTTGTGCTGCTTCAGGCAATGCTGCAAAACCTTGACCGTCTATTGCTGCTTGTTTGGCCATTTCAAGCCATTCTTCCAAACTTAGTGCATCAAATCCCGGAAGGTCGATTAGAATGGGCTTACAACGGGCCAAAGCTTTGGCGCTTGCTGGCATGTCCCTAATTTCAGCACCGTCTAATTCATAGCCAATACAAATTGAAATTGTCTCAAGTCCACCAAGCACGTCTAACTTAGTTAGTGCAAGGCTAGAGAATCCATTGACTCGGTGGGAGTGGCGCAGGACCACGAGATCAAGCCAGCCGCAACGGCGAGGCCTGCCTGTTGTTGTACCAAACTCATGACCAACTTCTCCAAGGTGTGTTCCAACTTCATCGAATAATTCGGTTGGCATCGGCCCGTGCCCCACTCTAGTTGTGTAAGCCTTCACTACTCCAATCGTTTCTTCTACATGACCAGGATGCACACCGGCTCCATGGGTTGAGTTTCCTCGGCTTGTTATTGATGAAGTAACGAATGGGAATGTACCTTGGTCGATATCGAGTAGACAGCCTTGAGCGCCTTCTAGCAATACTTGTTGACCGGTAGAAAGGGCAGTATCAACCATCACGCCCGTATTTTGGATGGCCTGCGAATAATTATCGTGAACCCATTGGATATCATCCCGTAAAGAAATGGCATGCTTATCTGATGGAAGGCCTAAGTATTGCAGCCTATCTGCTTGGCGTGAAGCCATTTCGTTCAAGGCAGATTCATCTGCAAGCAATTCAGCAATATCACCAAAGCGCAGGCCAATGCGATTGATTTTATCAGCATAAGTTGGGCCAATTCCTCTTCCTGTTGTGCCAATTTTCTTGTCCAAACCATCTACCATTCTGTGAAAAGGCAAGATTACATGTGCTCTATCGCTTATATGGAGTCGAGTTCCAAGTGGCATCTCGCCAGTCTCGGATTGCCATCGCTGCAATTCCTCCATCAACACCCATGGGTCGATAACCATGCCATCTCCAAGAACCAGTTCACAACTTTCTCGAGTTATCCCACTCGGCAGTAAATGTAACTTGATGGTTCTTTCACCTAAGACGACTGTATGTCCAGCATTATTGCCACCTTGGAAGCGAACAACCCAATCTGCTTGGCCTGCTAATCTATCAACTAACTTGCCTTTTCCCTCGTCGCCCCATTGGGCCCCGAGCACCACGGTCGCAGGCATGATACCAATTCCAATATCTCCGCCATCGCTTGAGGATGATGAACATTGGCTTTTGCATTTATCGGATTTCATGAAGGAAAAACATGAAGCAACAAACCGCATGCTTTAAATAGTGTAAGCATCTACTGTATAACTAGTGGTTGATATGATTGAGACAGATGAGAAAGCAAGACTAGGCGAAAGAAGCAATCAAAAGAGAGAAAGCGCTTTCACATCTCAAAGGCCTTCCCAAGCAAGGAGAACAACTGGGCAAACTGAGCCCTGCGAGTCTTGTGCTGCGGTTGAATGGATTGAAGATTCATCTCGTGGCGAAATCCATTGTGGGTCCTGTGGATTAGTTGTTGAAGATGCAATCCCTGACCCTGGAGCAGAATGGACTAACCATGGTGACGGAAACGACCGAAGTCGAGTTGGAGCACCAACAAACATGGCTTTAGCAGACAAAGGACTCAACACTGTAATTGACCGCAAGGACCTATGGGGCGGGCGAGCAGGAAGACATGGAATGAATAGCCGTGCCCAACGTGATTGGAGGAGAAGAGTCATATTGGATGAGCGCTCAAAAAATCGCAATAGCCGAGAGAGAAACTTAGTAGAAGCAATGAAATTCATCCGTGATAGAGGCGAATTACCATCCGCTCTTGAACAGGTAGCAGCTGAATACTATCGAAAAGCAATAGCCAAAAACTTGGTTATGGGCCGATCTATCAGGGGAGTAACAGCAGCCTGCGTTTACTTGACAGCACGAGAAAATAATTTACCCAGGAAAATTGAGGATGTTGCCGAGAACTTTGATATGTCAGATGAACAATCACTCAAAGAATTACGCAGAACAATTCGCTTAGTTTCACGAAACTTAGGCCTCCACAAAATAAGTGGTCCTGAACAATTCTTAGATAAGTTTGCTAGCGACCTCGAACTAAGTCCACAAGTACTCGGTGAAGCACGCTATATTTGGAAAACCATTGGAGAAATGGAAGAGTGGCAAGGTAAGAGGCCATCTGGAGTCGCAGGTGCCTTACTCTACAAAGCAGCAGGCCTACGGGGCCAGCCAAGGACACAAGCAGATGTCTGTGAGGTTGCAGGTGTCAGTGAAGTAACACTACGAGGTTTAATGCGAATTCTCGAAGCAATGCTGAAAGCAGTTGGCGAAGCGAGTGAAAACTGAATCACTTTCTCTTGAAGAAGGAAAAGAACCCTTTAGATGGAGGGCTTGATTCAGATTTCAATAATTCCACAAGGTCATCATTTCCACCTATAAATACAGCCTCATCAGTGCGTGTATCATATATCGCGGGAACTATTTTATGGCCTGTCCTTGCAACTACCATGGAATATAATGAACATGTTTTTGCTACATTAAACTCCTTCCATGAAAAGGAATTTCGATGTAAAAGTGCTTTTGCCTTTGAACAGAATGGACATGTTTGAGTGGTGAAAAGAACGAACTCCACATTTTCGTAGAGCAATTTTTTGCTCAGTTGTTCCTCCATGCTACTTTCAATTGACTCTGTTTATTTAATTCTATGTTCAATCATTAAGAGACTCGATATTTTGCGAATCTCGATAAAGGAAGTAAATGAATGGTATCATCGTCAAGAGCAATGAAAATGAGAACATCGTATCCCAAGTCCCTTTGAAAATTGTACGTGGTTGATTAGCAGCGAAGGATAATGTCATCCATATTGCAGTTATCCTCAGGATCCAAACCCCGAGTGTAAGATGAAGAGGCCAGTTATGGCGTTGGAAAATTCTCCAAACGAGTAAAGGAATCAAGAATATTGGGCCAGAGCCCATGAAAGCGACCCATCCATTGCTTGGAGATAATCGATCTCCAATGTAGCCCCCGCGCAGGAAAATTTCCCCAAGGTCTAATTCTCTTGGATTAGTAATGCCTGAAATTTGACCCATCGCAGACCAAATCGTGAACCATACTGCGATTGGTAGTAAAGCCAATATCAACATTCTCGAATATTCAGCTAAGCGGTATTCAACTGGCTTCAATAAATTGGCTGCATGCTGAGAAAGTAATCTCTCCAAACAACACAAAATCAGAATAGCAAAGGAAGCAGGCCAGGCTCCCCAACTGATAGTTAACCATGCCAAAGCGGAGAATTCCAATAGGTGTAATTTATCTTCGCCATCTTGTAAAAAGTCGCGAATCCCAATACTTGCTATGACCACTAGGGATATTATAACAAACCAATCAATATAATTTGATTGAAAATACATCAGTAAAGGAAGGATTGCATAGGCAGAAGCATAGAAACAATTCTTCTTTTGGAATGCATTATTTCTAATTGAGATTGCTAAGAATGAAACCAAACCGATCATTGTACAACCAGCAATTGCTAATATCAGAGTATCAGGGTACATGCCAGATATTATGCTGCGTGGAAAATTGAAACCCATTAAGCGGTGATGAGTCAGGAATACGGGGAAAATCAATGCCACAGCCAAAGAAACCCAAGTAATTAATTCCATTTTTTCTAATTTCTTATTTTTATATAATGTATATAGGCACAACACAAAGGCGATGAAGCCAAGCATTGAGAATCTTGTACTTAGATAGGCGATGAAGAAAATACAAGAAAACAACCAAACTGCTTGATGCCAATTATTACCCTCTTTTGAACTTCTATACATCCAGACACTAATTCCAATGAAAGCCATAAAAAAGTAGATTCCAACGATAGATATCAAACCGGATGGATAGCCTTCAAAATAATATGAATACATCATTAATGCACCTGCGCCAATGGCGCTGATAATTAAGGAAGTTTGTTTAAGAGAATAGGAAACAGTGTTTTCTTTTCTAAGCCACCAATAGACAAATGCCCCTCCTGCTAAAAAGGAAATTAATGCTACCACCATATTATCAGATTTTATTCCCATCTCATCTTCAGGAATCAATTCCCAACTAATGACTTCTCTGTCAAGACCCTCAACTGCAGGCCAGTCGTTTTCTTGAAGCCATTTATTTCGCTCATATGCTGCATGCCAATTCCATAACTCTAATTCATCCTTTTGGGCCTGACTAATGTTTAACATTTCTAGGGGCATTCGGCCATTTATTGAATGTGATAATGGCTGAGCGAAAAGCAAACTAGGCAAAGTTGCTAAGTCTCTTTGGTTCATTCCTTTAACCACAGCACCAACTTTGATGTTTGGTCCATAAATAACTGCGGCAATTTCACGAATTTCTGAATCGGGGGAACCATGACGACCATCGTTTGTTGCTCCATGGTCAGAAGTCACCGCAACAGTCCATTCAGGACCTAATAAATCCAATATTTTACCCAAATCAGCATCTATTGAATTCATTTTCTCAAGGTATTCAGGAGACCCAATAACCTTGTAGCGATGAGCCACATGGTCGGTACCTGAGAGGTGCATGATAATCGAGTCCAAGTCTCGGTCCAAAGGACTATTTCCAGTTAGCCAATCAGTCAAAGTGGCAAATGCTTCATCGTCCCCTTGATAATAATCAGAATGACCATAGAAATGTTGAGAGAAACTTATTGCAGGATTATCCTCATAGAGGTCGCCCCAAACATAGTCTCCTACAATTCCTAAGCGGCGGTCTGGGTCACCATCTCCATCTCCATCATAGGTGCTAGCGACAGTCCAACCATCTTCTGTTCCTGGGTGCTCGGGATGGAAGTTTGCTAAGCCTTCACTAGGTCGAGATTGTACCCCAGTGGCAATTTCCCGTACACAAGCACCCGTCATTGTCAAAGGTCCAGTTTCGAGTAATAGGGTCGCTCCTCCGTCTCTTTTTTCGTTTAGGTAAGGCATGTACTCTTCATTCAACAGGATATCACGACGCACACCATCTAGAACGATGAGCATGAATTTTTCTGCCAATGGCTCTCCAGCATGTGGGGCAGCTTCAAGTCCTTCCAATGGAGTTGGTGAATCCATTAGAATGTAAGTGCCGGTGGAAAGCAGATTGGGGATGCAAAGGGCGAGGATGGCAATGACTGGAATCCAGAAGCGTCTGGAGTTTCCCGAAAGTATATCCTCTTTCATCTAACCACCTTCAGGCAACTCCTCATTAACATTATTCCGCAATAAATCAACCTAATAGCGCAATTCAAAATGCTGAGTCTCTTAACTATATATTGTTTATAGATTGAGTTATAAGGTCGATTGGTTTATGCCAATCATGGTGATTCAACAACCCCAACAGCCAGCCGTCCAATTTCAGCAAGTGCCAGCACAGCAAGTGCCAGCACAGCAAGTGCCAGCACAGCAAGTACCAGTACAGCAAGTACCAGTGCAACAGATGCAAATGCAAGCTGCATATAGCCAACCACAAGCAACTGTTGTCAGCACATCTGGTAACCAACCCGATGTATTGGTTGCATATCTTCTGATGTTTTTCCTTGGACTTTTCGGCATCCACCACCTATACATGGGCAGAGGAGTTGGAGTATGGATTATTTCTATGGTAACCCTTCAAGGATTATTTGTTTGGTTATTCCTTGACCTCTTCTTGATACCAAGTTCTTGCGCTAAGGTAAGAGGCGGACAAATCGTTATTGTTACTTGAAAGGCTTTCTTAGCGAGAATTCTAATTCAATCTTTTCAATATCTTCAAGCCTCTTCAAACCGATCATCTCTTGTGGTTCAGAACATGGGATTCCATCGATACCGAAACCCCCTTCCAAACAGGCCCTGACCATTTCATTTGGGTAGCCTAATTCACCAGATGATGTCATATATGTTTCCGAATCAGCATTCCATTTCATTTTCTGCAAGGGAATTAGAATTTCATTTAGAGCCTTCATACTAGCCCAATAACCTCCTACATTTGCTTCACCGAATTCGGATTTTTCTGCTTCCTCAAGGTGAGTTTCAACTGAATTGCTGACTTTCCCATCAGCCCCTCGAAGTAAAGGAGCATAGGGATTTGGTGTGATTGTAGTTGGCAAAGTGAACTCCAATTTTTCTTTGATGTGAAAGGCAAGTGATGCTAAGATGCTATTGTCAGTAACTAATGGCTGTGTTCCGAATGAAACGTACACATGTTCTACTTCTTCAGGTAAGTGTTGCAGAGCATGCCAAACAGCATCACCGGTGCCAAGAGCAACAGGTTGTGCAACAACTACACACTCTCGCCCTTCCAAAGCGAGGTTGTATTCTTTGAGGCGTTCTGGTGGCACAACAATTATGATTGAAGTAAAATCCAATTCCATATTTTGTAATTGTTCAACAACATGGAATAATGATGGTTTGCCATTTATTGACATCAGGGGCTTGTGTGTGGAAATACCTTGCTCGGCTAGTCGGCTACCTTTCCCTCCACATAGTAATACAGCACAGCATCTAACTCCTGCTGGCGGCTTTGGAAACTCCGGATGGAACCAGTTGACTGTTAAGCCTTTAATGGGGATTTGATTGCCGTTGCAATAACCTCCTGCAACCATCCCTGCTAAGTCTGCCAACTTTGATTCAGAATCCTGAGAATCGATAAAGAGATTAAAGCCATGTTCAAAGTGTTCACCCACTTCCACTTCTAACCCATTTGCTGTTATGACGCGAATTTCCTTATCATCATTAACTGAAAAAATGATTTTTAGATTATTTAATTCGGCAGCCACAATCGCTGCAGGTCCGTAGTGCTGCTCAAAGTTATCGATGAGTCCTGACCACTCTTCAACCTCAGCACCCTTTAGCAAATAACGAAAGGCATGTGACCACAATGGAAAACTCACCATTAAATGCGGCTGAATGGTGACGGGTTTTCAACTAAGTGGAATTCCTTCTTCAAATATGCATTCCTGATTTGGAAAGAAATCAAAATTAGGAATACCAATAAAAAAAGCATCGGGGGTGTTTACCTATTGGTTAACGGGTTTAGCAGTCAGTTTTTCCAAAGGCGCCATTTTCCAAGCTTTGTTGAGATATACTGTTGAAATCCATAAGGCCTTGAAAAATCCAAGTTCTTGATAATTCCAGCCATTTTCCTCTGCATATTTCTTCACGCTGGGGGCGATTTTAGGTAAGGAGAAATGCGAGGCTGATGGGAATAGATGATGTTCAATTTGATAGTCTAATCCAACAAAGAAGAATCTCCCAATTGGGCCCATTTTTATTCGACGTCCAGTTTCAATTTGTAATCTCCAGTTTTCATTTACCCCGTAAATGATCGGTTGGGCAGTATGTCCAACAATGAAAATCATCGAAAGAAACAATCCAACAAAGGCCCATAATATCCCATAAAATCCAAGTACCATCCACCAAGTTATTCCTGCTAATATTGGAACAACTAACCACAGGAAGAAGTGCAGTACAATCATCGAGCAATCAAGTAGCCAAACTCGATTGAAGCGAGTCTTTTTTGAGGCAGTGAATGGGTGCTTTACCAAAAAGCGTATACCTTCAAAGCGCATTGAATGACCTGCCAAAAATGTGAGTGGCCAAAAGTAAAACCCTTGTAGATTCTTTTGGAAAAACCTCAAAATTCTTCCAGAGCGCTCATAATCAACTGAACTGAATGCGATTGGCCAGCCATGGATGTCTGGGTCTTTGTCGACTACATTGGGAAATGAATGATGTCCGACATTATGCTTTTCACGCCAATATACCATTGACATTCCGCTAAATAAAGGGAAAGCAATCGCCGAAAGACTGAGATTCCCCGCCCTTGAATTACACGCAGAGGAATGGATTCCTTCATGACCAGTCATTGCTAAAGTAGTCGAAAACAAACCAGTCACAACGAGCATTGCAATACTCCATCCCAATGGCAATGTAATGTGAGCGAATAATAAAGTTCCAACAATCAATAATAGTATTATTACCTTTGACCAGCACTTGAATGGTGTTTTTTCCAATAGACCTCCGTTTTGAAGTTTCTTTCGAAGAGCGGCGATAGGATGTTCTGACAAAATAGGGCCTCCTAATAGGGGATATCGTTCTCCGGAGGGGACTTAGGTTAATCAAGATTGCAATATGTGGTCTATTTATTTACTGAGTTTAGCGATTTACATTTGAAGTGCAGGCGATTTACTTATCCGCTGATTGTAGCCCCCACGTTATATGGGTATATTGGGCAAGCGGCAAAAGAGTATTTTTTTGTGTTTATTGATGCTATTGATGTCTCAAGTTCCATATGTCGATAACCCTCTGGTTGTTGAGGAACTTGATGATGTGATTCCACCCATGGGTGCTGATACTGGAAATGCCGAGTTGTTGGAGGTAGGTGGCGCCCACGCATGTGCTGTTGGAGTCTCTGGAAACATGAAATGCTGGGGTAATGGTAGTTCTGGTCAATTAGGACTTGGAAATACACAGAATGTCGGTGATGATTCTTCTGAGCAAGGTGAAGGTTTGCCTTTCGTCAATCTCGGTACTGGATTGACCATAACTTCGCTTGCTCTTGGGGATTCCCATTCCTGTGCTCTTTTCAGTAATGGTTCCATCAAATGCTGGGGTAATGCACCGCTATTGGGATTGGGATTGTCCAGTAGTTCTGATGGCTATGGCGATGGATATCTGGAGACTGGAGATGTACTTGTATTCATCGAATTGCCGAGTGCAACCACTGCAACCATGATTGAGGTTGGTTCTAGACATACTTGCGCAGTGCTCAGCGATAACAGTTTGATTTGTTGGGGCAGGAATGACCTGGGGCAACTCGGCTTAGGAGATACCGATGACCGTGGAGATGCGAGTAATGAAGTGGGAGATAATTTCGCTGCAGTCTCCCTACCAACTTCACGAACTGTGTCACAACTTGCGTTAGGAAATGACCACACTTGCGCTATTTGGGATGATGGAAGCGTATCGTGTTGGGGGAGTAATGCGAATGGCCAACTAGGAATCGGTAGTATGGATGGCATTGGAGATGGTTCAAGTGAGATGGGTGACAATTTGGCATTCGTTTCTCTACCTGGGGGAAATGCTGCATTGAACATCACTGCTGGTGATGGATTCACTTGTGTCATACTTGACACAACACCCACGGAGACTTACTGTTGGGGAATCAATGATTACGGTCAACTCGGAATTGAGAACACAAATACCATTGGAGATGGTTCAAGTGAGATGGGAAGTAATCTGGTCGAGACAGATCTAGGGACTTCAAGGTCCGCGGTCGAGATTGATGCTGGAATGGAGCACATATGCGCAATTCTTGACAATGATTACGTCAAATGCTGGGGCTCTGGAACCAATGGTCGATTGGGGTACGGTAATCAAGTCAGTAGAGGCACCTCATCGGGTTCCTCAAATGGAATGGGAGATAATCTACCATATGTCAATCTAGGTTCCTCACCCAGTACCGTGAATTCTTACGATGTCGATAGAATCGAGGTTGGTTCAGGTTCAACCTGTGTCATCATGAATAATGATGATGTTCGATGTTGGGGGGAGAATTCTCTTGGGCAACTCGGATACGGTGATACCGAGAACAGAGGAGATGGAGCATCAGACCTTCCACATTACACCGAGGTGGATTTAGAACTGGATGAGACACCTGCATCCGACTCCTGCATGGATTCTTTTGAGCAGGCACATCATTTCTCTATGGATACACGCTTAGACAGTTCATCAAGCGATGTCGGAGACAAGAATGATTTTGGCATCATGCCTAACGGTTGTCCGGCAACCGTCTATGTTGATGACGACAATAACAAGATACGTTTCTCTGCATTCTCCAATGGGTTGTGGGGTACTGAATCTCCATTATCCGGTGGGACTGTAATCGATGATATCGATTTTATTATCGATGATTCCTACTCTCCGCATATCGTGCATTCATTGTCCAGTGGAACAGATCAATTGACCTACACCACCAAGACGAATGGTTTCTGGGAATCAGTCGCACTGACTGCGACTGCTACACAGGTGGAAATTGAGATTGACTCATCTGGTGATATCCTGATAGCATATATTGACTCGAATGATTTGAAGACGATTTCATGTTCAAGTTCCTGTTCCACTTCCTCTTCATGGTCGGCTTCGGACACACATAGTGTTGGGGCTGCAGTTGTAAATCTAGATTCAGTTATTGATTCAAGTGATACGTTGCATTTCGCAATTATCAAAGAATCGGGTTCTGCTGATGATTTGTTGCATGTATCAAGGACCTCTGGTGGGACTTATGCCTCCACAACTATCGATGGTTCTGCTTCAGCCTCAAGCAGTAATGCATCTGTGGCTATTGCTATCGGTTATGACTCGTCATTGCATATTGCTTACGCAAATGTGACCGCAGTTCCATTGTATGCTTGGTGCGAAAGTAGTTGCGATACATTATCCAGTTGGTCAACTGAGGCAACGACAGGATTGATTGGTGGTGAACTTGATATTGCCATCAGCCCAGAAGGTGAACCTTGGATATTGGCTCAAGGGGCATCTGTTGATTTGGCTGTTTCAAACAGAAATTCAGGTACTTGGGAGACGCAAACCGTGGCGAATGCTCCCGGAACACCACAGTGGACTTCATTGCTGATTGGCCAAACTGGTCGAGTATGGGCATCTGTTCATCCTTCAAGTGCTGACCTCTGGGTCTTGAACGACATTGATTATGCCGGCTCTGGCCTACAGCAAGATGCTGATGGTGATGGTTGGACAGGCCTTGATGAGGTCAGATGCCAGACTGATGCTCTGGATTCAGCCAGTACACCTGCCGATTTTGATGATGATGGAATCTGCGACAGGTTCGATACCAAGAACGACCTTCCCTCAGTGGGTGAATCAAATGTCATTACCACTGGCGATGATTTCGGTTGTGCAATTCTCGATGACCGCAGTGTCTCATGCTGGGGTAAGAACGATGCAGACCAATTAGGTAATTCTGTAACTGGAGCATCATCGAATGAAGCGGTGTCAGTTGACCTTCCAACAAGTTTTGAAGCATCAGATATCGATGCAGGTTCTTCACATGCTTGTGCAGTGGGAATAGATGGAAGTGTTGTATGTTGGGGAGCCAATGACAAGGGCCAGTTGGGTATCGGTACAACATCGGCCTCTGAAGCACCCAGTCTTGCCTCCTTGCCTTCTGGAGTTGTTGCATTATCCGTATCAGCCGGTTCAGATCATACCTGCGTGGCGATATCATCAGGTTCAGTATATTGCTGGGGCGAAGGTGGTGATTCACAAACTGGAAATTATTATATTTCCAATCCAGGATATTATCAGGAAGATGGATTCGAGAGTGGAGACCTTAGTACACTTGAATGGGTGAATGATGATTCAACTTATCCTTGGTCGATAGATACCGGCTCTTCTTCAACAGGTTCTAATTCCATCTCAGTGCAAGTCAATTCCGCAAATCAACAGAGCGATTTTGAGTTATCCATACCTACTGCTGCTGGAAACATCACTTTTGATTACAAAACCAGCACGGCAACCAACCATTATCTCAGATTCTATATCGATGACGTATTGCAGGATTCATGGTCCGGTATAGCGGCTTCTACATTCCAATCAGTGTCTTTCGATTTTGATGCAGGCTTGCACACTTTCAAGTGGAGCTCGGTCAGGTCTTCTTCAGCAGGTGGACAAAACAAGGTTTATCTTGACGACATTCGCATTAATTCGAGTACAGAGTTGATTTCAGGTGGAACTATGGCAACCCCTTCAGAAGTAGTCCTTCCTGCCTCAGTAGGAGTGATTGAAGATGTAGCAACTGGAGATAAGCACACTTGTGCTTTGAATACCATCGGGGATGTATATTGCTGGGGGTACAATGGCGGTTCATCCAATATGGTTCTGGGAAATGCCTCCACCACTTCCGCGAACAGCAGTTCACCCGTGAAGGTTGACCTTTCTGCAATAGGTAGCCATTACTCGAGTGATTGGGACGGAAGGACCTTTTCTGGAATAAGTGCTGGTGCTGATGCAACTTGTGCGATTCTATCGTCAAGTCTGGAAACTGCATGTTGGGGTCAAGGATATGATGACAAGATTCTGGGTAATTCCACCTCTTCCATCAAGGGAACAAGAGTTGATGCAGGCTCTTCAGGAGATAAACACTACTCGGTTTCAGTAGGCAATGAACACGCCTGCATAGTCGTGGCCTCGAGCATTGAATGCTGGGGTACCGAGGCATCTGGAGAATTGGGAGATGGGGGGGGCGTCTCTTCCATGGCGGCTACACCTGTTGCAGTTTCAATTCCTGCAGGACATATTCCACTGGAGGTGGCAGTTTCCGAGTCCAGTACAACTTCCTGTGCTCTGTTCAAGATCTCTGATGATACCCGTAAGGTGATGTGCTGGGGAGAAGGGGGAGATGGCCGTATGGGGTATGGTTCCACAACCGACCTTAACGCACCTGATGCAGATTCAGCGGTTGAATCAAGTGGAACTGATATCTTGACGCCCGATTCCTCATCATCAGTTTCACGACTGTTGAGTAGGCCTGTTGAGATTGGAGGTGGTGATGGATTCTTCTGCGTTCGTTCAATACAAGGTCTTGTCAAATGCTGGGGGCAAGGCAACTTTGGTCAATTAGGAATTGGAAACACAACACAGATAGGAGATGGGGCTAATGAAATGGGTGAGGGCCTCGCATTCGTTAATCTTGGGGATAATAAAACTGCAGTTCAAATCAGTGTTGGAATTTACCACGCATGTGCAGTGTTGAATGATGCCTCTGTGAAGTGTTGGGGAAGAAATTCGGAATATCAATTGGGAACCGGAAATACCACTCAAAGCGGTATTACGACAGCCACATTGGGAGACCAGATGCCGGCAGTCAACCTTGGCGGGAATGCAGTGAAGGTTGCGGCAGGGCAATACCACACCTGCGCTTTGCTTGACACTGGAGAGGTCAAGTGTTGGGGTAAGGGAGACCAAGGAATTCAAGGTGACGGTTCGACTGGAACCAATACGGTCCCAACCACAGTCTTGTTGGGTGATTACAAGGCAGTAGATATCACTGCCAGTCTTGGACATAGTTGTGCAATTCTGGAGAATGGGGCAGCCAAATGTTGGGGAGATAATTCTCGATATCAACTTGGACTGGGAAATATCACCGATATGGGTGGCAGCACAGCACAATCTGCCAACAAGATGTCATTCTTGAACATGGCAGATGGTAGAACTCCGGTCAAGATTTCGGCGGGTCAGGCTTACAGTTGTGTGTTACAAGATGATGGAAACATAGCCTGTTGGGGCATTGGTTCATATGGCCGATTGGGATATGGCAGTAGTTACAGTGTTTCAAATCCTGCAGCAAGCAATGTTGACATTGGTACTGGTAGGACTGCTCTGGATGTTCAAACTTCTGCGGCTGGTTATGCTTCGTCGTATTATTATTCAGAACCAGGCAGTCACAGGCACACATGTGCTATTGGTGATGATGAACTGTTGCGTTGCTGGGGGGGTGGATATTACGGCCAATTAGGTATTGGCAGTACCACAAATATTGGTGATGGAGCCAATGAGATGGGAGACAATCTGATGGTGACTGATATTGGAGACCATGTCGAATCCGTGGCATTGGGGAGCCTTTCATCTTGCGCGATTCGTGAAGATGGGCAGGTAAGGTGTTGGGGGAATAATGGGAATGGCCAACTCGGACATGGAGACACTACACGGAGAGGAGACCAGACTGGAGAGATGGGAGATGACCTACCTGCTACAGAACTTTGGTTGAAGGCAGATGATACAGATTCAGATGGTACAATCGATCTCTGGGATACTGATGATGATGATGATGGAACAATCGATGTTGATGATGATTTCCCATTGGATGAATGTGCAGATATTGATACTGATGGCGATGGAATGCCAAATGATATCGTGAACTCTTGCACGACAACTCTCATCGAAGACCTTGACGATGATGACGACAACTGGAATGATACTGATGAGGTTGCATGCGCCACTAATCCATTGCTCGATACAGATACACCGAGTGATTATGATTCGGACTTGACTTGTGATTACTTGGATACTGATGATGATAATGATACGTTTTCGGATATTGTCGAGGGGCAGTGTGAACCTATGTATGGATACTCCTCATTCAATGCCATGTATAGCATATCAACATCCCATTACATGAGACCTGATTATGGGAGTGCCATCTGGTTCGATGATGAATATGGGCTAAGAGTCATCGCCCCTGATGGTGCATCGAATGGATATGCCAGGGTATGGACCTATCAGAACGCAGTTCCTGATTCTAGTGCTGATTACATGAGGTATGGCGGAACCTATGGAAGCAGCAGTGTAGTGGGTGTAGGAACTAACTACAGGTATCCCCAAGTAACGAATCATGGGGGATTAGATTATCTGACATTGTCCAGATTCACGTATGAGATGGATGCACAATTGTCGACACAATGGTCTCAACGGCAGTTGGAAACTACTGGTTGGCCTACCAATCCAGCGGATGTTGCATTTTCTCCCAACGGGACATACTATGCCACAGATAGTGCTGAATTAGATTATTATGACACGATTACAGATCAGACTGGAACATTGAGTTATCCTACAGGAGTTCAAAGCCAATACACGCAGATTGCAATCGATGATACTGGCATCATTCATCTGGTGGCTTTGGAAAGTGGAAGTTACACCTATTGGAAATATGATTCGGGGGCATGGAGTTCTGGAGAGACTCTGTGGTCTGGCTCTAATGCACCATATTACAAAGAGGCTCAACTGAGGGTCAATTCCACTGGCGTACCTTATTTCACATTCTTGGATGCCGGATTCATTCGAATGTTTTCACGGTCTGGGTCATGGAATGAGGTATGGAGTAGTGGAGTTCCAGATAACAATAACAAAGGGATGGAGATGAAGATTGATGGTGATGATAATCCACATATCATCTGGAACGATTTCACAAATGCTACCTTGTACCATACATACATGGATGGCTCATCAATGAGGACTGAGTTGGTCAGAGAGGAGACCAGTTGGTCCCCAAGTTATGCGTATGGACTCTCCATGGCATTTGATGAACAGGGTGATGTGTTCATTTTTTCTTCAAACAGTATCAGTGCCGCAGGTGCTGAGATTCATTACAAGGGATATTTTGATGACCCTTCAAAAGATGCGAGTGTTACTCCTCCAGATGCAGATGGTGATGGAACCTGCGATGTCCTTGATACGGCATCATTGGATTATCCAAATTTGGTTTGGGAGAATGGTAGTTCCAATACAATCTCACCGATATACACAGGTCTCTGGCCTGATTCAGTATCCATTACTCCTGCACTACCCGTCGGAGTACAGTTCGATTCTTCCACAGGAGTAATCAGTGGAACATTTACTCAAGCGGATGTTAATGGCACAACTTACACTATTTCGACGACATCATCGGGCGATCCTTGGCAGAAGGTATTCACGCTAAGAGTCCAAGAAAGGATACCTTTGCTGACTGGATTTGAATATGGTCCGTGGGGCACTAGTCCTTATTCCTCCGGTTCAAATGGAATCAAAAGCAACAAGGTTGCATTTGCTCCAGACGGTTCGATGTATGTATTTGGTGTCGCTACTGGTTCTGAAACATTCTCTTCATTATCAACTCCTTCACCATCAATGCAAAACGGTGATGATGCATATCTGGCAAAGAGGAACGGAACTACTGGTGATTGGGAGTGGGTTGAGGTGTTCGATACTTGTGGAATCTACGCTCAAGATATCCAAATCTCTGATACAGGTTCAGTATTTCTATTGGCATATTTCAGGTCCGATGTTTCCTCTTCAGGATGCACTTTTGATTTCAGGAATAGTGATTCTTTCGATTTCACTTCTAACAATTATTACGATACTGTAGTGATAAAGTACGATTCATCAGGTACCCCTCAGTGGGTCAGCAATTCCAATGCAACTGCCACAAATAGCAATGGAGCCGTATATTCGTCGAATATTGAAATTGATTCCAATGGCAATGTCACAATTGGTGGAAGTGTCCATAATAGCAGTGCACCAATAATGGATTTTGCTGGGGTTGATTTCACTGACCTCGATGGCTTAGGTTATCAAGTTCCTTATCTCGCTCGGTTGAATCCTGATGGAACTGGTGCATGGGTTGCAAACCCTCGTTCAAATGATTCATCTAACAGACATTGTAATGAAGTTGAGATTACTTCACACCCTGATGGTTCTGCAACATTGACTTTTGTGGGTCGGTATGCGATGCTCTTTGGTAATCAGGAGTTGTCCCGCGCACCTTTGGACAAGCTCCAATCGGTTGTGGCACATCTTGATGCGGGAGGTTCGTGGGTTTGGGTACAGAATGTTTCCGCTTCACTCAGCCATATTTATGCTACTCCAACAATCAGTAGTTTCAGTGATGGTAGTATGCTTGTTGCATTCAGTGATGGTTTTTCTTCCAATATCATTGGAACTTTGAATCTGATGGGTGATGAATCTATTGAGCCGGCTGGAGATGCTTGGTTTGCTGCTGTTGCTCTTGACAATTCTGGGAACAAGTTGTGGACCTACTTTGAGGATGATTTCGGTATGCGAGATGGGGGCCCTGATAGCAGAATGTTTTCAGTAACAGATAGCAATGATGTGGTACATCTAATGATGGATACAGAAGATAATTTGAATGCCCAATATTTCAGGACAATAGCCTTCGACATCGATGGAAATGTGGTTTATCAGACACAAACTTACGCTGGGTCGAGTACTAATTACCTCTATGATTTCGGATTAGACTCCTATGGTTCTCTATACTTTGTTGCAGAAGCCAATAACCAATATTGGGGCGGATATACTACAACAACGGAATACCAGAGTTCATCTTCGCAAAGCATGGGCAGTACTTACGCACACATCTTCAGAACTTTCAGTACAGGGATACTAGAGAGTCACGAAATAGAGAATAATTATCCTATTGCAGGTCAATTCAATGATTTCTATCCAATTAACAAGGACGTTTTGAGTTATGCAGTAAGTTGGACGATTTCACCTGCTCTGCCCACTGGATTGATATTCCACGCATCCACTGGTAGAATCTATGGTACGCCATCAGTCAATTCTTCCAATGTCACATACACCATCAATGTGACATTGAGTAATGTGGTTTTGGAATTAAGGAAATCACATTCGTTCCAATTGACATTCCCTATTTCTGACCCAGCACCTGATGTCACTTACGATGCGGGAGACCTGTCTCCTGTTCTTGAACGTGGAACACCTATGGTTGCGATTTCTCCAACAGCAGGTCTTGATGACCAATATCTGTCATATTTCACAACAGACCCTGCTCTCCCCTCGGGCTTGTCGATAGATTCGGCAACGGGAGATATTTCGGGAACACCGAATGTGAATCTGACTTCTACTGATTTTACCGTCAACGCATGCAATACTTGGGGAGTCTGTGATGAGCATACATTGACTCTGACAATCAATGAACCAGTTGCTGTGATATCCTATACTCAGGCCCACATCTCTCTGAAGAAGGAAGAGCCGATGACTCCGCTTGAGCCATCCAATTCTGGTGGTGTGGTTGAGACTTGGGAGATTGACCCTGCCTTGCCTGTGGGGATGGAGTTGGATGAATTTGGAGTCATTTCTGGAATCCCAGTAGCCAATCAGGACAATACCACATACAAGATATTCGCCAATAATTCTGGTGGCAGTGTGAATACAACCGTTGTTATTCAAGTCAATGGAACTGGAATGTACATCTTCTATCCATATGCTGAACATAGAATAGCAGTCAATTCACCTATCAATACAATCTATCCTTCACAGAGAGGAGCAGCAGCCATCACTTGGGAAATCACTCCAGACCTTCCTGTCGGAATGGAGTTTGGAGAAGGAAATGGCAGCATCTGGGGAACTCCAAGCGAATTGAGTGTGGAAACAGTCTACTCAGTTTCTGCTCAAGGATTTGAACCTGATATCAGTTCGGCAACTACAATCATCATCACAGTATTGGTTGATACTGATGGCGATGGTTTACCAGATGAATCAGATGATGATGATGATGGTGATGGTTGGACTGACGAAGAAGAGGTTGCTTGTGGAGGAACCAATACCACTGATGCAGATGACTATCCATTCGATAGCGATGGCGATGGAATCTGTGATGTGAATGATGATATCAATGATTCTCCAATCCTGTTGTTCTATGAGAGTTCAACGCTTGAGTTATCACTCAATCTCGAGATGGTGATGTTTGATGCAACCACAGTTGGTGGGGATGTAACTTCTTGGGATATCGACCCATACCTTCCTCTCGGACTGACATTCAGTGGCACCAGCCCTGCGAGGGATGGTGGAGATAATGGTTCAATATTCGGAATCCCAACAGAATTGAGTTCTGTTCAAGCATATACTATCACCGCGAGTAATAACAAATACAGTTCCACATTCATCCTGAACCTTGCAGTTCTGTTAGATACCGACCTCGATGGTATCCCTGACCGAGATGATAGTGATGATGATGCTGATGGCTGGTCTGACCAAATTGAGTGGCTGTGTGGCAAGGACCCATTGAATGGTTCAGAGACTCCAGTGGATACAGATGGAGACCAGCTATGTGACTACATTGATGACGATGACGATAATGATGGTTTCATCGATACTTATGAGCAACAATGCGGTTCGGATTGGAAGGATGCGAATGAAGTTCCAATCGATGCCGATGGTAGTGGAGTCTGCGATGGATTGGAGACAGATACTGATGGCGATGGATGGCTTGATGGAATAGAATCTTCTTGTGGCACGGACCCATTGAATGGTTCAGATACTCCATATGATGGTGATAATGATTCCATTTGTGACTCTCTGGATGATGATTGGGATAATGATGGATATGAAAACTATCAGGACGATTTCCCAGAAGATGAACTTGAATGGCTCGATACTGATAGCGATGGAGTTGGAGATAATGCTGACACCGATGATGATAATGATTCTTGGACGGATATTTGGGAAGAACTCTGTGGTACAGATAGCAAATCCAATACCAGCGTCCCTGATGATTTCGATTCTGATATGATATGTGACTTGTTCGATGATGATATCGACAATGATGGAGTCTCAAATGAGATGGATGTTTTCGATAATGACGCCAATGAAACTTATGATTTTGATGCCGATGGTATTGGTGATAATGCTGATGATGACGATGATAATGACCTGTGGTTGGATGTCGATGAAATCGCCTGTGGTACAGACCCTCTGAATGCATCCAGTACTCCAGACAATATTGAAACCTGTAATGCAACCAAGAAGAGTGAAGAAGTTGTTGAAAGTACATCTTTCGTGTCAAGGTATTGGTGGCTCTGTGTAATTTTCCTGTTACTGTTGTTACTTCTTATTCCATTGCTTATAGTCGTCAGGGAGCGTAGTGACTCAGTGTTAGTTATGATGGGAATGCGAAATGGCCCGCAACCTCAACACACGTTTTCATCTCCTGATTTCATTTCTGGGTCTGGAACCAAGAAAGACCCTTACCTTCTTCAGGATATTGAAGGTCTATCTCCTGGCAAATCAGCATCCAGCAGGGAATCTATCACCATTAGCCACTTGCCGCCTGATACTATTGTCAAATTCATGGATATGAATACTGAAGAGAATGGGGGACGTTTCGATATGTCAGATATTCTGGTTGAAGAAGACGACGACGACGATTGGATCAGTGATTCTGGTGATGAAGAGATGGGTACTGCCTCAATATCATTCAAACTGAAATTTAAGGACCTCACCGATTCCAATAATGGTGATGTGTACAGCACTCTGATGCGAGTAGGCAATTCGACCGTCTACTTCCAATGGACAGTTACTATCAAGGATTCTTCTAGCGGAAAAAAGAAGGGTAAAGCCAAGAAGGCCGAAGCAGAAGCAGAGGCTCGAATCAAGAAGGCCGAAGCAGAAGCACGTCAGAAGGCTGAAGCCGAAGTCAAACAAAAAGCCGAAGCAGAGGCTAAAGCCAAGACGGAACAAGAAAGCCGCATCAAGGCAGTTGAAGATGAAGTCCGTCAGAATGCAGAGAGTGAGGCAGCCACAAAACTCGCCGCCATGGAGGCGATGATTGCTGAGAAGATGACCGCTTTGGAAGACAAGATGGAAGGTCTGTCCAAGAAGGAGGCAGAATTGGCACGTGTCGCAGCCAAGTCTGAATTCATCGATTTCAGCACTATCGGAACAGCAACTGCTTCAGAAAAGGATGACTTGCAACGAACCAAGGGAATTGGACCATTCATTGAAGAGAAATTGAATGCATTGGGTATTTTCACCTTCAAGCAGATTTCAAACATGACTCCTGAGATAGAAGATCAAGTTAACATTGCAATCGAATTCTTCGGGGGAAGAATCAAGAGAGACAAGTGGGTTAAACAAGCCAAGGAATTCCTCAAAGAGGATTGATTCAGCCTAGGTGAGACGATGTCTGGCATAATTGAACAGATTAATTCATTGGATTCTTCCGTCAAGTTGCTTGTTGCAGGGATCGGAATCCTCATGGCTATCCTAGTATCCAGATTTGCAATTGTCAAACCTTGGCTCAAGGTAGTAAAGATGACAAGCGTTGAATGGGATGATGAATTACACGCTCCAATCTCCAATCGTTTGTACTCATTCATTTTGGTTGGGGGCATTCACTTTTCTTTGAATTGGATATATCCTGAGGATGGAGAATGGGTGACCAGCGTCTCACCATTTTTTTCAGTATTTTATATTATCTTGAGCACTTCACTTGCCAGTGTTTCTATTCGACATATCGTTCCTGCAATTTCAGAACGATTCAAGCACAAGTCAAGTGTAACAGTTTCAGGTAGTAACCATCTGATAATTTTTATCTTGAGGGGGATGGTATGGTTTGGTGGAATCTATCTGGCACTGTCAGAGATGGGAATCGAACTCTTGGGTCTATTTGCTTCATTGGCTGTATTTTCTATTATCATCGGTCTTGCTATGCAGCAGACCCTTGGAAATATTGTCAATTCATTCATGCTCTCTCTTGACCAGCCATTTGAGGTTGGAGATAGAATTGAGGTTGAAGGTATGATTGGCTCTGTTGCCTCAGTTGGGATTCTATCGACTAAAATTCTTACTTATGAGGAAACTTTAGTGGTTATTCCGAACAACACTCTGGTCAATTCCATCGTCATCAATCATGCCCGAGGTGGTGGAGATGGGGTTGCTCGAAGAATTTCTTTGGTTCTGGATATTGCAGTGGAATATGGAGAAGATGTTGATCACGTCAAGTACACCTTGTTGCAGTTGATGCGCGAGTGCCCCTATGTCATTGACAATCCGAATCCAAGGGTATTGTTGAACGAATTGGGTGATTTCGCCAAGGTATTCAGGATGTATGGATGGGTCAAGGATTACAGTGATGAGTGGGTTGCCAAGGATTGGGTGCTGAAGGCCATCGATGAACGTTTCAGCGAAGAAGGAATCGGGATTCCATTCCCAACTGCACTACATATCCGTAAAGAACACAAGTCCACGGTCAATGCTCGCAAGAAGGATGCCAGTGTTCGTCTAGCGAGAATGCAGATGATTAAGGAAGACAAGAAACTCAAAAAAGAGCGCGAATCTGCAAGAAAGGAACTTGAAGAAATCAAGGAGCGTCTCAAGGATATAGAGTTGGATGAATCAGAGCAGACTTTGCTTGAGGAGACTTCTAGAGAACTTGAGAGGATTATCTCGATGTTCGAGGCAGGCGAAGATTGAGTTATTTCGTGAACTCAATGGTTCCATAGCAAATGATTAGCGTGACAAGCCTTCGTGGGTCTATGCTCAGGCGCTTGGCCCTATTGGTAATCACAGCCCTGCTCTGCATACCAGCATTCACTTTAGTAGCGGATGCACAGATAGGAAGTCTTCTCAGTTGTCCGATTAGTACCCTTACTGGCAGCACCTCTCCTGAGCAGATTCACATCTCCATTAGTCAGGATGCAAGCCAGATGCAGGTCAACTGGGCAACAGAATCTCAGACTGGTTCTGAGGTTGAGTGGGGACTGGATGGTTCTCTCGACAACAGTGTGATGGGAGAAGAGGTTTGTTATGACCATGATATGGTATTCCACAGTGGCGTGATGACGGGTCTTGAAGTCGCAAGCAACTATAGTTACAGGGTTGGTGATGGAAGTGACTGGTCAGAGGTCTACACTTTCCAGACCAGAGATGTTTCGTCAGATTTCACCTTCCTCGCTTTCGGCGATCACGGTATGAGTTCAGAGGGCATGGAAACCACTGACCTGATTGTTGACAGTGGGGCGGACTTCCTCATTCTCTCTGGTGATATCTCCTATGCCAATGGCGAGCAGTCGGTCTGGGATGATTATCTGAACTACAATCAGCAGTCGATGAGCAGTATGCCTTGGATGATGGTACCGGGAAACCATGAGAACGAGCCCGGATACGGATTCGAGGCCTACGATACACGTTTTGAGTTTCCTTCGACCTCAGATTCCGATTACTGGCATTCCTTTGATTATGGTCCTGTTCATTTCACTGGTTTCTCGACCGAGCATGATTACAGTGCCGGCAGTGAACAATATCAGTGGTTAGTGGCTGACCTCGCTGAGGCTGTTCAGAAGAGAGAGCAGGTGCCATGGCTCATCGTTTACGCACATAAGCCGATGTATACTTCACACGATGATTCAACGCATGATGAAGATGCGGCATTGCGTGCCGATTTGGAAGCACTCTTCGTCGAGTCTGGAGTTGATTTGGTGTTCTGGGGGCACGACCACTTCTACGAACGCACTTGGCCTGTAATCGATGCAGAAGTCCAGCAACGCGGCGATGCTGGTGATGGCAAGGTTTTCTCGGGTGCACACGCTCCAATCCATCTCATTGTTGGCACTGCCGGTAGAGGGCAGTACCAGTATTCCGATGAGCAGCCGTCCTGGTCTGCATACCGCGAGCAGTCATTTGGAATGGTCATAGTGAGTGTTGATATTGCAGGTGAATCTTTGCAGGTGGATTATGTCAGACAAAGTGGAGAGATAGGTGATACATTCACTTTGAGACAGGGCGACCCTATTCCACAAGAGGAAGATGATAGTATGCCGGCACCATCAGTGCTGCTGACTATGATGGCCATGATGATGGCTGTGATGTTCAGAGAATTCCGTCCTTATTCTTCCAGCGCTTGAGTTGTAATTTCAATCTTTCAAATCTACCACATCTTCAAGTTGGAGATGCTGGTGCTCACGGCATGGGCACCTTTGCATCTCTTCAGTGGCTCAGTCGTTTCCTCGATGAAACGCCGGGCGATGAAGAAGTAGGGGGACGCCCGCGCCAAGTTCCGAAAGCATGCTGGTCGCGCGTCAATCCGACTCCCGCACCCGCACCTGAACTGATGCTGTGGTCGAACGAGATGGCAGCGCAACTGGGGCTCGACCGACCTGACGGCGGCGTACTTGGAGGCGGGCCAGTTGTCGAAGGTATGGACCCGTACGCTCAGCGCTATGGGGGTCATCAGTTCGGAAATTGGGCGCATCAACTTGGTGATGGGCGGGCCATCACGTTGGGAGAGGTTCAACTGGAAGGTGAAGTATTGGAATTGCAACTCAAGGGTGCAGGGCATACTCCCTACTCACGCTTTGCAGATGGAAAAGCAGTGCTTCGTTCTTCGATTAGAGAATTCCTCTGCAGTGAAGCAATGCACCATTTGGGCGTACCCACAACCCGTGCATTGTCGTTGGTGACAACCGGAGAATCGGTACTTCGTGACATTCTATATGACGGGAATCCAGCACCAGAACCAGGAGCGGTTGTTTGCCGTGTTGCCCCCAGTTTTCTACGCTTTGGAAGTTTCCAGATCCATACTGCATCCGGTGATGAGTCTACGTTACGAGTCTTGGTCGACCATACCGTCGAACGCCATTTTCCCAACCATTCAGTTCACGATGACGCAGCTCGTGTGGCATGGCTTAGCCACATCGCAGAACAAACCGCAGTGATGATTACGCATTGGATGCGAGTTGGTTTTGTTCACGGAGTGATGAACACCGACAACATGTCCATACACGGTTTGACCATCGACTACGGACCGTACGGATGGTTGGAAGATTACAATCCAGGGTGGACTCCAAACACAACTGATGCCTCGACTCGCCGTTATAGATACGGCCAACAACCGCAAATTGGTGGGTGGAATGTAGCGCGATTTCTTGAAGCGATGGTTCCATTGATGGATGAACCGGAGAGTTTGCATCAAGTGCTTGATGCATACACCGATGCATTAGACGAACATCACAATAACATGTGGGCCGGCAAGTTAGGACTGGATGTATTCACCGCATCGGATGAGCCTCTAATCCGAGATTTGACTGCGTTACTGCAAGAAGTTGAGACAGACATGACTATTTTCTTTCGGTTATTGTGTTCCATTGAATCGCCTCATATAGATTCGCTTACCGATGCTTTTTATGATTCTTCAACCGTTCCAACCGATGAATGGAATGCTTGGCTACAACGTTGGTGGTCACGTACTGAAGGTTCGCCGAATCGTTCCACAATGCGTAAAGCCAATCCGAAATATGTGCTGAGAAATTGGATGGCACAACTAGCGATTAATGCTGCAGAAGCAGGTGACTTTTCAGTCGCTGAACAACTTTACATCCTGCTTCAAAAGCCTTACGATGAACAGCCCGAACATGAAGATGAATGGTTTCAGAAACGCCCCGAGTGGGCCCGTCATCAAGTTGGTTGTTCCATGCTGTCATGTTCGAGTTAACACCCTACTCGCATCATAATGAACGCAACGCTACGGATGATGTCGAAGAAATCAGAAGTCGTAGCGGCCTTTCCCTGGTGAATCATCTTCACCTTGACTTGCCATCTCCTCGATACTCGTTTCAGTTACGGAATCTTCTGCATCTTCTGTATCATCGGATTCAATCTTTAATTTGGTTTTCTTCTTTCCGCCATCGCGAATCACTTTGTAGGCCTCGAATTCAAGGTCGGAAATGTGTCCATCCTTGTCATAGTCTAGACGGTCCCACATATCGCTGGAGACCCGTTCATCCTCAAGTTCTGCTTTGAGTTTCTTGACATTTCTTGATGAGACCATCAAGAATACTCCAACCATGACAATGATGATTCCAATCACACCCATGACCAGATTAGAATCCAGTCCACTTTCTTTGAGCACCACTGACCAGCCAGTATCGTCCGATGCATTATTAGAATCACCTCCATCATCAGTAGAACGTTCAGCATCCTCTGGGAATGCGTCCGCATTATCACCCACTCCATCTCCATCAGAATCAGTATCTTCAGTGGGGTCATCATCGAATGCATCGGCATTGTCACCTACTCCATCGCCGTCTGAATCCGTGGTTTCATTGGCATCATCATCGAATGCGTCGGCATTGTCACCTACTCCATCTCCATCAGAATCAGTATCTTCAGTGGGGTCATCATCGAATGCATCGGCATTGTCACCAACTCCATCGCCGTCTGAATCCGTGGTTTCGTTGGCATCATCTGGGAAGGCATCGGAATTGTCCCCAACTCCATCGCCG